>Ga0194132_10008923_pt1 | contig 14115 bp, 11 predicted proteins | sample TA2KigOf80mmetaG_FD_148612 | JGI IMG/M metagenome (GOLD analysis project Ga0194132, IMG submission 148612) | Freshwater microbial communities from Lake Tanganyika, Tanzania - TA2015054 Kigoma Offshore 80m | ecosystem: Environmental > Aquatic > Freshwater > Lake | place: Tanzania: Lake... | reverse complement strand
CTGGAGGCCAAAATCGGGAATCCAAGGCGTTCCGGCAGCCTGGCAACGAAAAATCGTGCTACGCAACAACCACACTTCGACCGGCGGCGATGAGCGTTCGCCCGTCAATTCTCGGACAGGCTCCTAGGACAGCTCACCTCGAACGTTTCCGAAATCACTTCACCCGTTCCAGCCGCCACACGTCGCTCTCCATGTTGTTCCCCGTCACCATCCACAAATGCCCGCCGTGGACGAACACACTTGCCGCGTGGCGGGGCTTCCATGGCGTGCCGGGCAACTCCTCCCATTTCGCACCGTCCACCGAATGCCACACGTCGTTGCGATTTCCGCCCTGCTTGTTGTAGCCCTCCAACACCCACAGCCGGCCATCCCACACGGCGACCTCGTGATATTGGCGCGGGACCCACGGAGCCGCGGCGGTGTGACGCGTCCAACGGATCCCGTCCGGCGAGCTCCAGACGTCGTTGTAGAAGTTCCGTTTCGGCGTCGTGGGGGTATCGTAGGTGCCGCCGCCGAGGATCCAGATCCGTCCCTTGTGGACCGCCGCGCCGCCGATCATCCCGCGGGCTGACCAGAAGGGCTCGCGCGGCTCCACCCGGTCCCACCGCGCGCCATCACGGCTCGTCCAGATGTCGCGATGGAACCGCTCAGGCGCGCCCGAAACGAAGCCGGGCATCGTCTGCCCGCCGATCACCCAGAGCCTGTCCTTGAACGCCAGCGTGTAATGCAGGACCCGCGGCGCCCAGGGCGGATCCACCGCCACCCGGGTCCACGCCGCGCCGTCCGCCGAACTCCACACGTCGTTCTGGTAGTGCTTCTGATTCGCGTCGCCGCCAACGATCCACATGCGCCCGTTCAGCACGGCGTAGCCCGCGGTGTGGCGTCCCTCCCAATCCCGCGCTGGATCGAACGAAGCATCGCGGAAGCTATTCGGTCTTTCAAGCTTCCACCCGGCCCCATCCGATGAGCTCCACACATCGTTGCTGCAGATCAGCGGGAATTGGACCTTGTCCTTGGGGTTCCAGCCCCCGATCAGCCACATCCGGCCGTTAAAACTCAGCGCCCCCGCACCATCCCTCGGCGCGAACGGCGCATTCATCGTGACATTCACCCAGCGATAGAGCGGCTGTGCGGCCAGCGGGACCGCCAAAGCGGCGGCAAGCAAGAAACGGAGCATGCTAGGAATGCTATCAGGTTTAGCGGTAGAATCAACTCGGATGAAGCGCGTGATCTCGGTGTGCACGGACCTGTTCTTCCTTGTGAAGATCCAGGACGCCGCCCGCCGCGCGGGCGTGCAGCTCGTTTCGTGCACCAGCCTGTCCGCGGCGGTCGAGGCCACGAGCGCAGGCGCCGGCATGGCCGTGCTCGACCTGAACTGCCGCGACCTCGACGCAATCGAGGTTGCGCGGGCCCTGAAGTCGGATCCCCGCACCGCGCACGTGCCGCAGGTGGGATTCCTCTCCCATGTTCAGGCGGACCGGGCGGCAGCCGCCCGGCAAGCCGGCTGCGACCGTGTGGTGGCCCGCTCCGCGTTCTCGTCCGGTGTATTCGAAATCTTCAAAGAGGTAGCGGCATGACGCGCCGGATGTTCCTGTCCACACCCGCTCTCGCAGCGGCGCAAGGCGGCGCCTGGACCGATTTCCAGATCGCCTGCATGACTCTTGGCTGGGGCGGATATCCGTTCGAACGCGGTGTCCAGGGAGTCGCCGCCGCCGGATTCAAGTACATTGCAATTGGCCCGAATCACACGGACACGGCCGGCAAGCGCATCGCCACGATTCCCGAGGACGCGCCCGCCGCCGCTGCCAAGGAACGCGCCCAGCGGTGCCGCGATGCCGGGCTCGACCCGGTGCTGATGTTCGGTTCTTACTACCCCGAGCGGCCCAAGGCCGATGAAATCTACAAGCGCCGTATCGAGCAGGCGCACGCCGCCGGGATCCCGAACATCCTCACGTTCGGATCACCGAAAGGGACCGCGGAGGACTTCGCGCCCTTCGTCAAGTCGCTGCAGGCGGTGGCGGACCAGGCGAAGTCGGCGGGAGTCAGTATCGGTGTGAAGCAGCACGGTGGAATCACCGGGACCGGCGAGATGACGTTCAAGATCGTGAGAGAAGTTGGCAGCCCCGCCGTGCAGCTCTACTATGATGCGGGCAACGTGCTCTGGTACAACAACGCGAGTCCGGTAGCCGACATGGCCGTGTGCGGCGGCTCGGTGCGCGGATTCGCGATCAAGGACTTCCGCGTCATCGGTACGAAGCGGACCACCTGCGGGCCGGGCATGGGGGTGGTGGATCATTTCGAGCTGCTGCGGCCGGTCGCGCGTGTCCCGGGCAAGATCGTGCTGGCGTGCGAGACATTGTTCGAGCCGTTCACGCCGCGGCCCGCGGGCCCCGAAGGCATCGATGCGCTGGCGCGCCGCGCGCGCGAACACCTGGACACGGTCACCCGCGCGCTCAAGGTGGTGCTCTAGCGTGTCGTCGCGGCGCGAGCTGTTGGCAAGCCTCGGGTCCGGCTTCGGACTGGCGGCGCTGGCGGCGGAGTCCACCCATTTCCCGGCGCGCGCCAAGCGGATCATCTACCTGGTGCTCAACGGCGGACTTTCGCAGGTGGACAGCTTCGATCCCAAACCGGCGCTCGACAAACATCACGGACAGCCCGTGCCCGGCGGCGCGCCCAAGACGGAGAGTTCCACCGGACACCTGATGCGCTCGCCGTTCGCTTTCGCGCGGCACGGACAGAGCGGGACTCCGGTGAGCGAAATCTTTCCAAACATGGCGCGCGTGATCGACCACTTCTGCGTTATCCGGTCGATGCACACGAACGTGCCCAACCACGAGCCATCGCTGTTCATGATCAACGCGGGTACGGTGCAGCCTGGCCGGCCGTCGCTGGGATCGTGGCTCATGTACGGACTCGGATCGATGAACCGGAACCTGCCGGGCTTCGTCGTGATGTGTCCCGGGATGCCGGTGGTGGGCGCGCCGCTGTGGGAGTCCGCGTTCTTGCCCGCGGTCTATCAAGGGACGTTCGTGCAGACCTCGGAGTCCGATCCGTACAAGCTGATCCGGCACAGCCGCAATGGCGCGCCGATGGATCAGCAGCGCAAGCAGCTCGACCTGCTCAAGGCGCTCAACCAGCGGCATCTGGAGGAGCGCCCGGGCGATTCGCAGCTCGAAGCGTCGATCGCGGCGATGGAGACCGCGTTCCGGATGCAAACCGAAGCGCCCGAAGTGTTCGACATCAGCCGCGAGCCCGAACCGGTGCGCAAGCGCTACGGCGACTCAGCGTTCGGCCGGGGATGCCTGATGGCGTTGCGGCTCGCCGAACGTGGCGTGCGCATGGTGCAGGTTTACTATGGTGCGAGCCAGCCGTGGGATTCTCATGATGACATCCTCTCGCACAAAACCCACGCCCGGCGCGCGGATCCGGCGATCGCGGCGCTGGTTGAAGACCTGCGGTCGCGCGGCCTGTTCGACGACACGTTGCTGGTGGTGGGCACCGAGTTTGGGCGCACACCGGCGGTCCAGAACAGCTCGACGCTGAAGCTGCAGAACGGACGCGATCACAACTCGCTGGGGTACACGATCCTGCTGGCGGGCGGAGGGGTCAAAGGCGGATACGTCCATGGCGCGACCGACGATTTCGGATTCCGGGCCGTGGACAAGCCGGTCCACGTGCACGACCTCAACGCCACTCTCCTGCAGCTCATGGGACTCGATCACACACGTCTCACCTACCACTACTCGGGGCGCGACTTCCGGCTGACGGATGTCCACGGGGATCCGGTGCGGGACATCCTGGCGTAGATGAGAGTCCGCATTCAGCGCATCCATCCGCGGGCAGTTCTGCCAGCGTACGCTCATGGTCCGAAGGAGGACGCGGGACTTGATTTGTGCGCGGTGGCCGACACCACCCTGGAACCTGGGGTCCCGGTGCTGGTGCCGACGGGACTCACAGTCGAGCTGCCTCCCGGCTATGAAGCGCAGGTGCGGCCCCGCAGCGGACTCGCACTGAAGCACGCCATTACCATTCCCAACGGACCCGGCACGATTGATCCGTCCTACCGCGGGGAGATCCGCGTGATCCTGCTCAACCTGGGCCGCGAGCCCTACACGGTCCACGCGGGCGACCGGATCGCGCAGATGATCGTCGCGCGGTATGAGGCGGTCGAGTGGGAGGAGACGGAGTTGTCTGAGTCCAACCGTGGAGCTGGCGGGTTCGGCTCGTCCGGACGCTAGTAGCGGCTGGCACCGCTCCACCGGCCCGCCTGAAATTCAGCAACAAGCCAAACCAAACAATGAAACAGGACTCGACCGAGTCGCTCCGTATCAGAAAAGAAGCTTGAGCGCGAGCTGAATGATCCGCGGGTCGGACGTGCCCGAGATCCGGCCCAGGTTGCTGTTGCCGGTGTCCCGTCCGGGTACGCCCCAATTGGCGTGATTCGCGATATTGAAGAACTCGGCGCGAAACTCCGAATTCAGCTTCTCGGTGACCGCGGTCACCTTGCGCAACGAGAAGTCCGTGCCGATCGTGCCCGGTCCCGTGACCGTCGAGCGGCCCGCCGTTCCAAAGCGCACGTCGCCTGAAACGAGTTGCTCGGGAACTGGATAGCACTCGGCCTTGAAGAATCGTTCGACCGTTTGCTGGCCGCGTGGGATGTTCGGATTGCACACCAGGTCGGGACGCAGGGCGCCGTCCGTGCCCACCGAGCCCGGATCGCCGGACCTCCGCACTGTGACCGGGTAGCCCGATTGCAGCGACAGAATGCCGTCCACCGCCCATCCGCCGATGACCTTGTTCGCCCAACCCGGAACGCCGCCGCCGAAGGCCTTTCCCTTGCCGAACGGGAGGTCATAGACGAACGCCGTGGTGAAGCGCTGGCGGTGGTCGAGATCGGCCAGACCCTTGTCCGCCTTCTTGTTGAACATATCCTGGATGCGGTTGCCGGTGCCGGCGGAACCGCCGCCGTTGAAGCCGGCCGCGTCCGAAATGGCCTTGGAGAACGTGTAGGTGCTGATGAAGGTCAAGCCGCGGTGGAACCGCTTCTCGAAGCGCACCTGGAGCCCGTGATAGTTCGAGAACGCGGTGGACGTGGTCTCGAATACGTTGCTCAGGGGAACGATGGCGCCGTTCTGCACCGCGTACGGAACCAGGCGCCGGAACTGATTGCGTCCGTTGCCCAAGTCGCGGACGCTCGCGTTGTTGGTGAGATCGCCCCACACGGCTCGCGGACCCAGCGGCTCCGCGGTGTTGGTGTTCTCCCGGCGGTTGAGGCGCGTGCCCTTGGTTCCCACGTACGCTGTCTCGATCACCATGTTGCCCGGCAGCTCACGCTGGATTCCGAAGTTCCACGACTGAACGTAGGCGTTCTTGAAGTCCGGCGCGTAGACGTTCGGACCCGGGAAGAACGGCGACACGGGCCGCTGAAGCCCTGGTTTCTCGATGGCGAATCCGAGGAAGCCCTCGTTGGTCGGGAGTCCGTTTTGACCGATGCCGAGGTCCTGCTGGTCCTCGATCACAAAGGGCCAGTTTTCGATCGTGTCCTCGGTGAGCAGGATCGGGACCGTGTCGTAGAAGATGCCGTAGCCGCCGCGCACCACGGTCCGGTTGGATCCGAACGGCCTGTAGGCAAATCCGAAGCGGGGGCCCCAGTTGCGCTTGTCCACAGGCGACAGCCCGCGCGGAAGGACGGCCGAGTTGAACTCCTTGGCGGTCCGTTCGGGCATGCCCCAGAACGGGATGTAGGGGTTGCCGTCGTTGAAGTTGGCGCCGCACGTCCGGTAGTCGGGGCACCGGTTCGGACTCACGAACGTCGAGATGCGGTCCCTGGTGTCGTAGGGCGGAATGTAGAGCATGTACCGCACTCCGATGTTGATCGTCAGGTCCTGGGTCGCCTTGAAATCATCCTGGAAATAGAGGCCGTACTCGGTCGGACGCAGGCGCGTGGCGAAGTCGGAAATCCGCCGCGCCTTCTGGCGCGAAAGCCCGAGGAGGAAGTTCGCCCACGTGTGGCCCGTGTTGGCGACCCCGTCGATGCCCGTCCACTGCGCGTTGGCGAAGCTGAAGTCGCCGCGCGTCACCTGGGCGCGCACCACGTTCTCGAACACCTTTCGGATCTCGCCGCCCACCTTCATGAAGTGCCGGCCCTTGCTGAAGGAGAAGTTGTCAATGAGTTGATACGTGTTGTTGCGCCGGATCAGCGGCAAGCCGCCGTCGTCGCCGAGGCCCGTAAACCCGGCGATGCCGATCGACGGCGATCCTTGAATCGCCGGGTCGATCGAGGCGTGGAGCAGACCCCGGATCTGGAACTTGCCGATCCAATCCACCTTCCGCTCGGAGTCGTTTGCTTGAAACCAGCCCATGTAGCCGAGACGCAGCTCGTTCAGCTTGGTGGGCCCGAGCACCTTGCTGTAGCTGAGCGTGCCGTTGAGGTTCCTGGTCGCGTTGGCCGACCCGAAGCCGGGAAACGAGCGGGGGCTGAACGAGGCCGAGTCATTGATCGACATGCGCGCGTAGAACGTATCGTTCGCCGTGAACTGATGGTCCACGCGCGCGTTTCCCTGGTTGAAATCGCTCCGGATCGACCTGCCGTCCAGGAAGTTGTCCTGGAAATTGCCGTCGGCGACCCTGACGCCCGGCGCGTTCGGCACCGGGATGAACTCCGGGTCGGCGATCATCCGCGCGGCCACCACGTCGAACCGGCTTCGGGGAATGATGTTGTTCGGGAATGCTTCACGGACCCACCGCAAGCGGCCGCCCACCGTCACTTGCCGCGAGCTCAGCGGATCGAAAATCTGGCCGCGAAGCCACTGGCGTCCCAGCGCGTCCGCTCCCGCTTGCGCGGTCAGCAAGGTTCTGGCGAAGGTCTCCGGCGCGCTGCTCGGGTGTCGGCACCTCGTGCAGTCCGGCGGCGCCGCGGCGCTGGCGGAAGCCCTCGTAGTTGACAAAGAAGAACGTCTTCTTCTCGCGCTTGGCGAGCGCCGGGAGCCAATTCACTGGTCCGCCGAACGTGAAGCCGAACTGATTCTGATTGAAGGGCGGCGCGCACGCCGGACGCGTGGCAACACTCGGATCCGATCGATTGCAAGGGAAGCTGATCCGGTTGCTGTCGAAGAACCGCCGGGCCTGCAGTTTGTTGTTGCGGATGAAGTAGTAGGCGGACCCGTGGTATTGCATCGTTCCGGACTTCGTCACGATGTTGACCTGGGCGCCGGCGCCCTTGCCAAACTCCGCCGAATAGTTGTTGGTTTGGATCTTGAACTCCTGCAGCGCGTCCACCGACGGCCGGATCGAAATGTTGTTCTCGAATCCATCGGAGTTCGACGTGCCGTCGATCTGGAAGGCGTTCTGTTCGCTCCGCGTGCCGCTCACGGAGAATCCTCCGCCGACTCCGGCGCCGGGAGCGCCCGTGTTCGCGCCAGGCACCAGCAACGCGAGTTCGACGAAGTTGCGTCCGTTGAGGGGCAGCGAGAGGATCTTCTGCGTGTCGATCACCGCGCCCATGGACGCGGATTGGCTTTCGACCAGCGGCGCTTGCCCGGTCACCGCGACCGTCTCCGTCACCTGGCCGACATCGAGCGACACCTCGAAGTTCGCGTTCTGGTCCACCTGCAGGATCAACCCCTGGTTGCGCCATGTCTTGAAGCCCTGGATCTGCACCGTAAGCGTGTAAACGCCGGGAGTGAGTCCCGGCATGTGGAACGCGCCCTCCGGCGTGGACTGGCTGGCGCGCTCAAACCCCGTGTCGGAGTTGACGGCGCGGATCGAGGCGCCGGACACAACCGCGCCGGACGAATCCTTCACAATTCCCGAAATCGTGGCGGTTCCGATCTGCGCCCAAGCGGCCGCGGCGCAAAGAACGAGCGCGGCGACTGGCGCCGAAGAACGAATCGTGGTCATTTTCCTGCCCTCCAGAACGGGATGATGAAATTCTATATCACTTTTCGCTCCGGCGCCGCTGACCTTTGGGACAGGCCTCCCGGCCTGTCATTCGGTTTCACGTCATTTCCGAAAACGCTCTAGTAGCGCACGCTTTCAAGAAACAGCCCGGACGCCGGTGCGGTCCAAGCGGCCACATCCAGCCCCGGGCGCGAACGCGCCTCGAGCAGCCGTGCGAAGTCCTCGATCGCGACTTCGCGCCGTCCCACCTTCACCAGGACACCCACCAGCCGCCGGACCATCCGCCACAAGAAGTGCGACGCCTCGATTCGGAACAGGATCAGATTCCCCTCCACTTCCACGCGCGCCGACTCAACCACGACCACAGTGGACCCATCCTCCTGTCCCGGGTCCTCCGCGCGGAAGCAGGCGAAATCGTGGCGGCCCTCGATCATCCGGGCGGCCCGCGCCATCAGGGGGACATCAAGAGGATCGCGGATCCACCAGACGTGAGGCTTGAGGAACGCGCTCTTGTGAGTGGTGACTTGGTAGACGTAGGTCCTCGCGCGCGCGTCGTGGCGGGCGTGGAACCTCGGCGGCGCGGGCTCGACGCGGGTCACGGCGATGTCGGCGGGGAGCATTCCGTTGAGGTCGCGCTGGATCACCTCGGGCGGCGGATTCCGGTTGCCCCGGATCCTCAGGTGCGCCACCTGTCCGCGCGCGTGAACGCCAGCATCGGTCCGCCCGGCGCCCTGAATCTCGACGTCCTCTCCGAAAAACTCGCGTGCGCAACTCTTCAGCGCCCCGGCAACGCTCCGCGCATTGATCTGCTCCTGCCAACCGCGGTACTTGGTTCCGTCGTATTCGAGGGTCAGCTTCCAGGTGCGTGGCATTTTTCTTATACTCTAGCTCTATGAGATTCACCCTCCTGTTCGCCGCCACCGCGATTCTGCTCGCCGACAAGGTGGAGCAGTCCGCACGGGACTCCAAGCCATCCGGACTCCTCGCCGGGACCGCCCGCGCCGACATTTCCCCGCCGGTCGGGATCCCGCAGATGAACTGGGGCGCGCAGACCCACGTTACGGCTGAGTCGATCGATCCCGCCGGTATGTGGGCCACGGCGCTGGTGATCAGCGACGGCCGCCAGAAATTCGCGATGGTGGACGTGGACGCGCTGTTCGTGAACCTGATCGACTCGGTGCCCGCCCGCGTTCAGGCACTCACCGGGATTCCCGCCGCGCATGTGCGCATGGGCGCCACCCACACCCATGCGGGTCCGTTTCTGAACGCGGAGAAGGGTCCGGTAGGCATTGATCTCACGCAGTATCAGCAGAGCTTCCGCAACTACTGGGACCTGGTGGCGGACAAGGTGGTGGGAGCCATCGTCGAGGCCAATTCGAAGCTCCGCCCGGCGCACCTGGGTGGAATGCGTGGGACCGGCACCATCAACGTCAACCGCCGTGTGCGCGCGATGAGTGGTGCGCCCCCGAGCGTCGGCCGCAATCCCGACGGCGCGGTGGACCGCGATCTGAATGTCGTGCGCATTGACGGCGCCGATGGGCGGCCGATCGCGATCCTGGTCAACTTCCAGTGCCACGGCACCGTGATGGCGTGGGAGAACAAGGCGATCTCGCCCGACTGGCCGGGCATGACGCGCAAGGTGGTGGAGCAGGCCTTCCCCGGCGCGCACTGTCTCTACATTCAGGGCGCGGCGGGAAATCAGGGACCGATCGAGGGCTTCACCGGCGACCTGGGTGTCGCGCACCGGCTAGGGCGGATCCTCGGCCATCAGGCGGTGGCGCTCGCGCTGCAGATCGAGACCACGCGCCGGGCGCCAGCCTTTGAGGGATTCTCGGAATCGACGGCGTTCATCGCCAAGCAGCCGTGGCGCGTGGCGGGCCCGCGCGAATCGTCGCTCAAGTTCACCACCGAGGTTCTGGATTTGCCACGCCGGACCTACACATCCGCCGACATCGAGCGGATACAGCAGTCCGTTGACGATGCGGCGACCAAGGCGGCCAAGGCCAAGGAGGGCAATGATCCATGGGCCAAGCACGTCGCCGAAGCGCGGTTGCGGCGGTTCGAGGACTTGCTCGGGAAATGGAGAAAGGCGCCAACGAACGAGCCGATCAAGGTGCGTGTGCAGATCCTGCGCATGGGCGAAGTGGCAATCGTCGCCATGCCTGGGGAGCCGTTCATGGAGATCGGACAGGCCATCAAGAAGGCGTCGCCCTTCGGGTTGACGCTGTTCGCCGGATACTCGAATGGCGAGGGGGGAGAGTACATGCCGGTCGAAGACGAGTACGGACATGCGGGTTATGAAGTGGACCGGACGCCGTATGGTCCGGGGGCGGCCGCGAAGCTGGTGCGGGAGACGATCGCGCTGTTTCCGAGGGTCAAGTGAGGCCAGCCATGCGCGTAGCGGCCGCCCTGCTTCCGGCGATTTCTTTTGGCGCCGTGGTCGAGGCGGACCTGTCTGGTGTGCGCCCGGGTCCGGTGTCGGTGGCCGCAACCGGCGCCTCGCTCACGGTCCAGTGGCCGGATGAGGTGTCGCGCACCTGGACCGCGGAGTTCTCGCTCGACTCCGAAAAGCCGCTCATCACGCGTGTGTCGCTGGGGGCGAAGAACGTGATCCGCAACGGGCGTCCTCAGTACTGGGTGAGCACGGGGAAACGGCGTGGACGCGCGGGGTTCGACGAGTTCTTCGATTTCCCGGGCAGTGATCCGAACGGCACCCGCCGGTTTGTGGGCGCATTCGCCGCCACCCGCGCCCGGGCCCGCACCATCGGCGACCGCGTGGAAGTCTCTTTTGACGGCCTGCGGATGGGGATCTTCCAAGGCGCGATGATGTTTACGTTTTATCCGGGGAGCCGCTTGATCCGCCAGGATGCCGCCGCCACGACGCAAGAGCCGCTCACTGCGTACCTGTATGATGCGGGACTGCGGATGGCCGCGCCGCCGGCCTTTGTCCGCGTGGGCAAGCGCGAGGTGGTGTCGCCGGTCCACTACTACGATCCGGACGGAGTGTTGCGCCAGGGGATGACTGATGGTCCTGACCGGCGCGTCGAGCGGGTCCGTTACCGCACCCTCGCGGCTTCGACCGAGGGCGGGACGCTCGTGATCTTCCCGCCGCCGCACACCTACATCGCACCGCGTGACTACACGACGAATCCGGGCTACGTGTGGCATCACGGATGGGTCGGCCGCGGCGCCGCTGATGTTGGACTCGGAATCCGGCAGCCTGAAGATGATGGCGCGGGATTCTACTATCCGTGGCTGAACGCGCCCCCTGGCACGGAGCAGCGGATGGGGATGTTCCTCTGGGTGTCGGACCGCGAAGGCCCGGTGGCGCTGGACGAGGCACTGCGATTCACCAACCGCGACCGCTTCCGGCCGCTGCCCGGCTACAAGACTCTGACGTCGCACTGGCATTGGGGATACACGATCCAGGCGCTTGACCGGGGCGAGGACTGGGAGCCGCCCTTCCGGCAGGTGCTGATGAACATGGGGATCGACGCCGCGATCACCGCCGATTTCCACGGCGACGGCCACCCGCAGGATGTCACCGATCTGCGGCTGCGCGAGCTCGACGCCTATTACCGCGTGTGCCGGAAGCAGTCCGATTCACGGTTCCTGCTGATTCCATCGGAGGAGGCGAACGTGCACCTGGGAGGACACTGGTCGATCTTCTTCCCGAAGCGCGTGCTGTGGTTCATGAGCAAGGCGTCGCCGGGTCCGCTGGTGAGGCAGCATCCCACCTACGGTACGGTCTACCATGTGGGCTCGCCTGAGGACGTGATCGAGATGACGCGGCGCGAGAACGGCGTCATCTACCAGACGCATCCGCGCACCAAGAGCTCGTATGAGTATCCGGACAAGGTGCGCAACACGGACTTCTTCCTGGATCCGCATTTCATCGGCGCGGGCTGGAAAGGGATGCCCGCGGATCCGTCGTCGCTGCGGCAGGGCGTGAGGGCGCTGCGGCTGCTGGATGACATGAACAATTGGGGACTCAGCAAGCGTCTGATCGCCGAGACCGATATGTTCCATATCGAGCACACCCATGAGCTGTATTCGCACATGAACGCGAACTACGTGCGCGCGGCGGAGCTGCCCGGCTACGACAATTACGGGCAAATGCTCGACACCGTGCGCCGTGGCGAGTACTTCATGACGATGGGCGAGGTGCTGCTGCCTGAGGTATCGATCACGGCGGCGGGGGCGGATGGGGTGGCGGCCAAGGTCCGGGTGCAATGGACGTTCCCGCTGGCGTTCGGCGAGATCGTGTGGGGGAACGGAAGCGAGACGTTCACGCAGACGTTCCCGCTGGATTCGACGCGTCCGTTCGGGTCCGCGGAGTTTGAGTGGAAGGCGGGGGCGAAGGGGTGGAAGTGGGCGCGGGTCGCGGTGTGGGACGTTGCGGGGAACGGGGCGTTTGTGAATCCGGTGAGGAGGTGACCTCGATCTGAATTAGGCGCTAAATTAGGAATTGATCATGGCGCTTCCCCAGCCGCTAGTTCCTGTGCTCGAAAACGGTGACCGGATGGACCGCGACGAGTTCGTGGCCCGATGGGACGCTCTTCCCTGGCTGCAGCATGCCGAGTTGATCAAGGGGGTCGTCTACTTGCCTTCACCAGTTTCCGCCAGCCACGGAGAGTTCGATTTCCTCCTCGGTGGCTGGCTGGCACACTACCGCCGCCGGACTCCGGGCTGCTCAGGGGCCACGAATGCGAGCTGGGAGTTGTTGTCCAGCATGCCGCAACCGGACCTGGCGCTTCGCTGGCTTCCTGAGTATGGAGGCAAAGCGGTGCACAAGGGCCGTTTCCTGGCCGGACCGCCGGACCTCATCATCGAGATTTGCGCGTCCAGCCGGTCGTACGATTTGGGCCCCAAGCTCGCGTTATACAGGGAGGCAGGAGTCCGGGAGTACCTTGCGGTCCTCGTCGCGGAGCGGCGAATCGAATGGCGGTTTCACAACGGCACGCGTTACACACTGCTGAAGCGATCGCGAAATGGAATCTACAAGTCCAACGTGTTTCCCGGACTTTGGCTGGACGAGGCGGCAATGTGGCGTGATGACTGTGACCGGCTGATCGAGTGCCTGGAGGAGGGCCTAAAGGTACGGAATCATTGAGAGAGACATGAGCCGGCTCACCGCTAAGAGACGGGCCGATCTCCGCCAACTCGGGCAACGGCCCGATTCAGAGATCGATTCTTCGGACATCCCCGAGATCCGCGAAATTCCACCGGGTTGACGGTGCCGCTGGTAGAATGAAGGTCCATGCGGACCGCAGCCCTTACCTCCACCGATCTCGCCGGAGTCTTTCCGGTTCCACCTTTGTGCCGCCACGACGACGCTCGCCGGACGGTCGATTTCGCCGAAACCACGCGAATCGCGCGCCACATCGCCGATGGCGGGATCCGGAACTTCCTCTACGGGGGCAACGCGTTCCTGTATCACATCACGTTGGCCGAGTATGAGGCACTGCTCGACTGGGCCAATGGCTGTCCGGATGACTGGACGATGCTGCCCAGCGCTGGCCCCTCGTTCGGCCGCGCGATGGACCAGGCGCCGATCCTGGCCCGCTACAGCTTTCCGGCGGTCATGCTGCTCCCCTGCGCCGATCCACGTGACGCCGCCGGACTCGAGCGTGGATACCGCGAGTTCGCCGAGGCGGCTCGCACTCCCTTGATCGTGTATTTGAAAGACGAGAACAATTTCGGCGCGGACAAAGACGCCGGACTGGACGCGGTAGGCCGCTTGGTCCGGGATGGAGTCTGCGTCGCGATCAAGTATGCCGTGGTTCGGCAGGATCCCACGTTGGATTCCTATTTGGATGGCCTGCTGCAGCGGGTGGACCGGAAATACGTAATCAGCGGAATCGGCGAGCGGCCAGCAATTGCACACATGCGCGGGTTCGGGCTTCCCGGATTCACCACGGGCAGCGGATGCGTGGCTCCGGCGCTGTCGCGCATGCTGTTCGAGCACAATGTGCGGGGCGAGTGGGATCAGGCCGAAGCGGTCCGCCAGCATTTCATCGCGCTTGAGGATTTGCGGGATGCTTGGGGTCCGGCGCGGGTGTTGCATGCGGCGGTGGAGTTGGCGGGGATCGCCCGGACGGGTCCGGTTGCGCCGTATGTTACGGCGTTGGGTTCGGTGCAGGGGGAGAAGCTGGCACCGGTGGCGAAGCAGTTGGCGGGAGCGATGGTCGAGGTCTGACCTCACGCCCGATCAGC
>Ga0194132_10008920_pt1 | contig 14118 bp, 13 predicted proteins | sample TA2KigOf80mmetaG_FD_148612 | JGI IMG/M metagenome (GOLD analysis project Ga0194132, IMG submission 148612) | Freshwater microbial communities from Lake Tanganyika, Tanzania - TA2015054 Kigoma Offshore 80m | ecosystem: Environmental > Aquatic > Freshwater > Lake | place: Tanzania: Lake... | reverse complement strand
TCTTCCACATCTCATCGGTGATGCTGCGCACCGGCCCGCCATACCCGATATACACCCCGGCGTTGTTGACGAGGATGTCGAGGCTACCGTGCCGTCTCCGGGTTTCGGCCATCGCCGCATCCACTTGGGCCCGGTCCGTCACATCGAGCACCATCGCATCGCCGCCGATTTCGGAAGCGATGGCTTGTGCGTCTTCGAGTCTGAGGTCGCTGACCATGACCTTTGCCCCCGCCAGCGCGAGTGCGCGGCTGATGCCACGACCGATACCACGCGCACCTCCGGTGACATGGGCCACCTTGCCGGAGAGGTTAATCCAATCCGCTGCCTTGCTCATCAAACGTTCCCCACTACCAGCAAATCATCCCGCCAGAACCGGGCGACGATCAAACCACGGTGCCGCTTCTTCCAGCTGGTAAGCGAGTTTCAGCAGGGTCTGTTCATCGCCCCAGCGGCCCATGAACATGCAACCGATCGGCAGGCCGGTACCGGACATGCAAAGCGGCAGGGCAATCGCCGGTGTACCAATGGGGTTGGCGAGTGGTGTGAAAGCCACCCAGTCGAGGACACGCTTGTAGAGCGCCGGTGGCGAAACCAGGGGTCCCTGCTCACCGAGCTTCGGTGCTGGCGCACTCAGGAGCGGTGTCAGCCAGACGTCGAAGTTCTGCATGAACTGGCTGACCAGGAATTGCACGTGCAGGAAATGTTCCCGTACGCGCTGCACCTCTCCCTCGATGACCAGATCTGGGTTGTCGCACTCAGTGCGAAGGGGTTCAAAGCCACCGATGAGATTCGGGTGTTTCGGGTACGGCAGCGCCATCTTGTTTCTCCACGCTCACTTGAGCGAGCTGATTTTGAGACGAATTCGGGACATCCTGGGCCGTAGCCTCTCGGCCCCTTGCCAGACCGGCAGCAAGTGTGGGCAATCAGGGCGCCTCGAATCAAATCGATTATCCCCGCGGCACCTGATAGCCGGATGCTGACTGGCGATCCGCCACGGGCGGCTTTATTAGCCCGGTCGAGTAAGTCCCGTGCAACCGGTCTTCAACCCTCCGGTGGCGGAGCATTCTGCGCAGCCAGCACCCCGGGCATCCCGATTGTAGATGTCGCGATGAAAACGGAACTGGCCACTCTCCGGTTCCGCCGCGGTGAGATACTGCAGCAGTACCGGCAGGGGTTCCCTGAGAAACACCGTGCGCTTCTCGCCACTCGCCAGCAGGGTGTCGATTTCACTTCGCGAATAACCCGGCTGGTCTTCAAGGAGCAGCGCCGCGAGATCGAGCGGCTGCTCGACGCGGATGCACCCCGAACTGAAACTGCGCTCCGAGCGGGCGAAGAGCTCACGCACGGGAGTGTCGTGCAGAAACACAAAGTGGTCGTTGGGGGAAATGAACTTCACCTGCCCGAGCGCATTCCAGAGGCCGGGACGCTGGCGGATGAAATCCGGAACCCGCTGCCCGGCAAAGCTGAACCAGTCAATGCTGGCCGGATTGACCGGGCGGCCCGTCGCCATCACCACATCCGTGTGTTGTTTCGTGAGGTAGGCCGGGTCCTTGCGTATCGCCGGCAAGGTGTCATTGCGCAGGATGTTCCGCGGCACCGTCCAGTCCGGATTCAGTACCAGATAGGTCATGCTGGAACGGAATACGGGGTCTGTCGCCACGGGTTGTCCACCACGACGCGTGTGGTCCAGCGGATGTTGCCGCCGCCTCGGAGTTGCAGCGTGAGGCCGGCGATATTCACCAGTAGCGCGTGTTCATGACGCTCAGGCGCCGCCCAGTTCAGCCGTTCGAGATTGACGCGGATGCGGTCGATCAGGTCGGCGACCGACAGATTGAGCGCATCGATCGACCTGCCGCCGATCACCCCATCGGATTCCAGTCCGTGGTTTTTGATGGCTTGTGTGTTCCCGGGGCAACGGTGCGCAAGCTCGGGCCATAGGGTCGCTGAAGCACCCGGGTGCTGATCAATCGGGCCATAGGCAAACTTTGTCTCGTCGCCGCGTTTCTCGGCATGGGTGAACATGCGTTCGAAATCACATCGGAAGCGCTCGCCGCGCAACAGCGCACCGGGCGGAGCGCTGCCGCATTAACGGGGGTGCAACACATGGTCGGCGAGATGGCCATCGAACTCGCGACCAGTCGCAGCGTACTCGCCACCGCCATCCGTGTCGCCGATGTTTTTCTGACCCTCAGGAACCCGACCCTCGAAGACGCCCATGACCTGATGCAGGACTACCAGATCGCCAAATGGGTGGTGAATCAGGGTGCCATCCGCCTCGTCAACCAGGCGATGGATGTCGTGGGCGGCAGCAGCTTCATGAGCAGCCACGCCCTATCACGGCCCTATCGCGATATCCATGCCGGCCCGTTCATGCGGCCCGGTTCATGGCCGGAAGCCCGGAAGTACATCGGCCGGGTGGCACTCCATTGCTACCCGGACTCGTAATTCGGCGGACCACCTGTCCCGCTGCATAGGGAGCCGGTAAAGTCGATGCCACATAAAGCGGGAAGGTGAGGCAAACCGTTGAGCTACCACAAACCGATTCCTCCGAAGGGCACACACACCCTGCCCTTTTGGGAAGGCACGAAAGCTGGCAGGCTGATGTTGCCACGCTGTGTCGACTGTAACCGTGTGCACTGGTATCCACGCCACATCTGTCCGCACTGTCATTCGATGAACCTGGAATGGATCGAGGCCAGCGGTCGCGGCACCATCCATACCTTCGCCGTGCAGTACATGGCTTTTGGCGGCTGGGCGCAGGAAGTCCCCTTCGTCACCGCCTTCATCGACCTTCATGAGGGTGATCGAATGCTGACCGTATTGAGAGGCGTGGATCCTAAGAAGCCGGAAGAGATCCGAGTCGGCGCAGCAGTGCAGGTTGAATTCGAGCAGGCGGATGAGTCGACCTTTATCCCGTTCTGGCGCGTTGTCGACGGTTCACAGGGAGGGGCGTGACCATGCCAGGGCAACTCTACAAGGCTGCCGCCATCGTCGGCGCCGCGGAATCGAACCAGATCGGCTTCCTCGAAACACCGGTGACCTCTTTGCAGCTGCACATCGAGGCCATTCGTAACGTCTGCGACCAAACCGGTATTCCCATCTCCCGTATCGATGGCGTGTTTTCGACCGGCTGGTCCACGGAGCTCTGTGAACACCTCGGCATCAAGCCGAAGTACATCGACACCACTGCGGTGGGCGGTTGCTCCTTCGAGATGCATGTACATCACGCCCTTGCAGCGATTTACAGCGGCATCATCGAAGTGGCGCTTATCACCCACGGCGAGAACGGCCATTCAGCTCGCAAGATCGGCAATGGTGGTGCGGGCAACTATGCCCGTGGCGGTGGCACGCAGTCTCCTTCACACGAAATGACCGTGGCCTATGGCCTCGCTGGGGCAGCCTCCGGTTACGCCCATGCCATGGTCCGCCACATGCATCGACATGGCACGAGGCGCGAGGACTATGCCCACATCGCCAAGGTGTCGCGGGACTGGGCCACACTCAATCCACGCGCGGCGATGTACAGCAGAAAGAAACACCCCTTTGGTGGGCCCATCACCGTGCAGCAGGTGGAAGAGTCGCGTCTCATCGCCTGGCCGCTGACCATCCTGCACTGCTGCATGGTCACCGATCATGGTGGCGCGGTGCTCGTCTGCAGTCCACGTGTCGCCAGGAGCCTGCGCACCAGACCCGTGTGGATCGCCGGGGCCGGTGAAGCTATGGGCCACGGCAACATGCTGGAGATGGAAGACTTCACCGCCACCTCGGCGCGACAGTCTGCGGAAGCTGCCTACACCATGGCCGGCATGGGACCTGCGGATATGGAAATGGCCATGGTCTACGACTCCTTCACGATCACTGCCGCCATCACCATGGAGATGCTCGGGCTGGCGAGGCCCGGTGAAGGACATCTCTTCTGGAAGGATGGCCGCGCTGCTCCGGGGGGTTCGTTCCCGGTGAACACCAACGGCGGCGGGCTTTCGTTCAACCACAGCGGGATGTATGGCATGCCGCTGCTGATCGAAGCTTGGCGCCAGTTGTCCGGCACCGCGGAAGATGGCATCCACGGTGATCCGGGCAAGCAAACCCGCGCACGGAGCTGTGTGGTCAACGGTACCGGCGGCAGCCTTTCCACCACAGGGACGCTGGTACTGGTCGCGGACGACTAAGGAGCCTCTGACCGATAGGATGTTTTCGTCAGGGCAAGTCGAGGATCTCGGAGAAAAATCGCGAAAACGCTATAATTTCAAGAATTTTTTTGGAGTGAGCCGCAACGCCGCTCTGGCGAAAACAGACATTGAGCAGAGGCTACTGAACATGAACACGGCGGGCGATACACGGTGGCCGCACATCATCGCCCACGCCGACATGGATGCCTTCTACGCCTCTGTTGAGCAGCTGGACAACCCGGAACTTCGTGGCAAACCGGTGCTGGTCGGGCCACGCAGCCAGCGTGGTGTGGTGTTGACGGCCAGTTATGAGGCACGTCCCTTTGGTTGTGGCAGTGCCATGTCGATAGCCGAAGCGATGCGCCGCTGCCCGCACGCGGTGATCGTTCCGCCCCGCTTCGAACGCTACACCAAAGTCTCCGCGAGGATTATGCGGGTCTTCGACAACTTCTCGCCGCGTGTGGAACCCTTGAGCCTCGATGAAGCATTCATTGACATGAGTGGCGCCGAGGATCTCTTCGGTCCGCCGGCAGCGATGGGACGCAGAATCAAGGACGCCGTTCGGGAGGCGACAGGGCTCAATGTGACCATCGGGCTCGCTTCCACCAAACATGTCGCCAAGATCGCCAGTGCCCTGCACAAACCCGATGGGCTGACCGTAGTCGAACATGCAGAGACCCGAGCGTGGCTCGCGCCCCTCGCCGTCAAACGGATATGGGGAGTGGGGCCGAAGATGGAAGCGCGACTGCATGCGCTCGGTTTAAAGACCATCGGCGATCTCGCCCGCAGTGATCCGCGAACACTCGCGCTGCAACTCGGACAACACGGCACCCACCTTCACGATCTGGCCAATGGGCGCGATCCCCAGCAGGTCGAAAGTTCGCGGCGTGAATGGAGCATCGGCTCCGAACGGACCCTAGAACAGGACGTCTCGACTCCCGAGCAGATCGAAGTGCACCTCCGTCGCGCCGCTGACCGGGTCAGTGCCCGGCTTCGCAACAAGCGTCTGCACGCCCGCGGCGTTCGCGTGAAACTCAAGACCACCAGTTTTCAGCTGCACAGCCGGCAGGCGCGGCTCGACCCTGCAACGGAGCTTGGTGAGGTCCTGTTCAGGGCATCCCGCAATCTCGCCGCACAGATGATCCGATTTGGACCATTTCGGCTCGTGGGTCTCGCGGCGTTTGATCTGGCCGCGGTGGAAGCAGACACGCAGCTCGATCTGTTCGCGGAGCCACCGCGCCAGAACAGACTCGAAACCACACTCGACAAACTCAATTCACGCTTCGGTCGCGACACGCTAAAACGAGCGCGAGATCTTGAGCGCAACGGCACCGTGATGGGTACTGCACCCACTCTCGACTTTCGCTCGAGCCTGCCTCCTGATGAAGAGCCGGCGAGTGATCGCAGCCTGGAAGGTGAAGATCCAGGCTGGGATTGAAGCACCTGCCATCCATCCTGCGGCACCGGCTTCGACTGGTGATCCTGTGGTTGAAGTTTGCAAACCGACTGGGTGGAGTTCGCCTCCATCCAAGCAATCCGCGGTGTACAGCGGTGCTGTTGGTTGCCTTGCCGGTTAACACTCACTGTCAACCTCGCCTGACTACAAGGCCCCCTTTTTACCCGCGTGCTCACACCTTCGAAGGCAAAGCCCTGCTGACGTTGTTCCTCAGTGCTGCGTTGTGGCACTGGTCTAGGCCACCCGATGACGACAAATCAGCGAGACCCGGCAGGATGCGATCGCGATCATGAAACGACAGGGCGGAGTGGTGACTGACGCGGTTGCATTTGATCGCCGGCAGATCGCAACCAGGGACCACGCCCGAACGAGATCGAGATGGCAATGCCAAGACATAGCACACCCGATGTAAGCATCCATGCCTTCCAGCCATAAGTCTCTCGTACCCATGGCACCGCGAGGTTCAACACGAAGATACCCAACTGCGAAACAACATTCATGATTCCGAAAGCCCTCGCTACCGCATAGGGACTGATCTCCTCTGCGTGTTCAGACAACAGCGCACAAAAAGCGGGATAGATGAAGCCGGCAGTGAACCCGAGAAACGCAAACAGGCTTCCAAGCACGATCTGGTTCGTACCCTGCGGAAGCAAACTCAGAACAACGAAACCCGTACCGGTGGCTACGCCTCCAATCGCCGTCATGATCTTGCGTAGACCAAGTCTGTCAGAAAGCCAACCGGAGCCCAGCAGCGAAAAAGTAAAGACAACAAAAAACGCTGCCGTCAGGTTTGCAGCAGAAGCCACACCGACGCGGTGCTCCTGCACGAGGAACAGCGGCACGTACATCGCCACACCCACATAGGTAATTGCCCAGAATAACATTGACGTGCATAACACCCATGTACGCCAGTCGCGATAGATCCTGAGGCCGTCCCTGTGGTTTACAGCAGGATCGTGCTGCTGAACCAAAGGACCCCGCATGGCGCCAGCACCAACGCCCTGGATGATTTGAGCCCGCACTCGAGCGCTGAGATCACGATAAAAAAACAGGGCCAGTAGAAACGTGAGAGCTCCAACGATGGCGGCAAGCCAGAATTGCGGCCGCCAACCCGGCCATATCGGCAGAGTTAGCGCCGTCGTAGAAGTCGACAGCAAGGCTCCGCCGGTAATTCCCATGGAAAGCAGGCCAAAGGCATAGGCTCGACCGAGTCGCGGGGTCAAGTCGCGAAGCGCGGCATGAGTGGCCGGACCTGCGCTCGAGATTACAAAGGACGCGGCGATGTACAGGACACTGATCATGCGCCAGTTATCAGCGAATGCCATGGCTATCGAAATGCAGGTCATCGCCAATAGTGACAAAACGATGCACCAATATCGCCCAAAACGTTCGGCGACATTGCTCATCGTTATGGCCCCAATCGAGGAAGCAACGGCCCCCAACATGCCAAGGTTACCCCAATCCCGCAGACCCACACCAAAGTCGTCGAAGACATAGGGCAAGACCGAACCGATCTTCAGACGCTCCAGTTGCTCGACACAGAAAATCCAGACGATGATGCATATGAGCAGCCAGCGCAGTCCCCCTTCAGGAAAGAAGTCGAGCTCACGGTATTTTCGATAGGAAAAAAAACCTGTCGCTCCTGTGGGCTCATTCAACTTCCGCATGTCGAGCACTTCGCCATCAGCGTTTCCCCATGCATTGCCTGATTGTCCACAGAAACGAGAGCATTCTACTGCAATCTGAACTTTTTCATGCCGGCTTATCCGCTTTTTGGGTGCAGACAAAAAACTACGGACCGAATTGAGCGACCGATACCCGTCATTCAGGCCCATACGCTCTACGGCACCTGCTGGAATCGCCATAACAGCACCTTCGTGGCGACTAACAGATTCACGAGGGTGCAGTTCTCGAACAGGTGATCCGCATTCTTCTCCAAGCCCTTGAAGTGCGACTGTACAAAGCCAGACTGCCGCTTTATCGCCCGCAAGGTATGTCCGACCCTAGCTCGAGCCCGCGACCCGGGTACGCATTCGCCGGGGGTAAATGAATTGATGCAACAAGGCCGCTTTCAGGATCCTTTCAGGTGAGGCAATGCGACCGGGCGCCACATCGCAGGTGTCGGTGAGGCCCGTCGATGTCCCGCGCTCAGGCTCCTAGTCACCGTAAACATTTCCCATGGGTCTCTAGGGCGGCAGGGACAGGGCTCCATTGAACGACCCTTCAGCAATCATTCGGTACAGAGTTAATGCAGACCACTCCGTCCACAACGCTGGTCGCAAAGGTGCGCAATGCCACCGTCGTCAGTGTGCCGCCCAGAACCGATCCGGTACGGAAATCGAAAATCACTCCATGTAAAGGACAAGAAATCCGCCCCAGTCGAAAACGGCCGCCGACTAATTGACTTCGAGCATGACTACAGAGATTCTCGATGGCGAAAACCCCGTCTGCGAATTTGGCGACAAGTACCGAGTATTCCCCGACCTGGGTCGTCAGATATCCGGCATCAGGCAGTTCCTCGTACCTTGCGACACATTGGTACCCGTATGGTGTCTCTTGCCCCGTCAGGTTGGTACGCTCTGGATGAGCCCGGACGTCGGCGCTCGATTCCGCGCGCCAGCATCAACCGAATATTCACCGCTTATGAAACGGTCGATGGTCTGATGAAAGTGTCGCAGGCGCACTTCCTGATCACAGAGAATCATGCCCTTGAAGGAGTCTGATTTAACCCCTTCCTGCATCGTCTCCATATTCGAGCCATCCTGTTGAAGCACGTTCGAGAGAATTGGGTCGAAAGTACCCTCAAGCGCCTTGGCATAGACCGGCGAAGCGCCGTGCTTGTGAACACGGTGTTCGTACTCCGGCAGCGGGGTCCCCGGGGGATTGCGAACCAGGATGAAAAAATCATAGTAGCAACGGTTCGGATCCGTCGCATGAGGCCTGTAACGGAAGACGTTTCCTGCCTCGGGTTTTTGCGTGAAGGTAGCCGCCGGAAAGAAGGTGTAATGGTACTGATGTGCCAGTTGCTCATCATTCATCTTCCTGTAGGGAAGATAGGTGTCGTTCTGCATGGCGCGCTTGTAACGCAAGACCTCATGATGCACGTCAGAAGCAGAGCCTTGATATTGCTCATTCCGAACGCCAAGCCTGTTTTCCATCATTCGAACACGCAGCGGAGTCATTCTGTCTCGCTCGGCAAGAACTTCACTCACCGTACCCCCAAAGTTCAACATACGGCTGTGAATGCCTACCAGTTCAATTGGAATGTCATGACCTTCTCCGAACTCCACCATATCCGGATGAAGCGCCTGAAAGTGGTAGCTCTCATTGAATGCATCCACCGCATGCTTCCAGTTGCCCCCCCACTCGAAGGTTTGATAGTCGATCAACTGGTAGTCACTGAAGTCATAGGACTCAAGATGTGAACCAAGCTCACCAAGGTATTCTCGAAGCGGAATCGCCGCGGGGTTCATGTTGAACCAGACCCAGCCTCCCCAACGTGCTGTGTTAAGTGGCGTCAGCCCCAGTTCAGCCTCCGGTATGCCTTGGGCAAACTGACGGAAAAACTGCGGATCGGCCACCTTTTTCAATGAGCCATCGATATTCCACTGCCAACCGTGAAAGGGACAGGTGAAGGCCTTCATCTGTCCGTATTCCACCGTACAGAGTCGGTTGCCACGATGCTGACAGACGTTATAGAAACCACGAATCGACTCATCCTCTCCGCGGACGAAGATGAAACTCTCTTTACCGAGTTCATGAATCTGAAATGATCCGACCTCGGGCAGATCGCTCTCGCGAACGCCAATTTGCCAGGTCTTTGTCCAGATTTTCTCCCATTCCAGAGCCATGAATTCTGGCGAGTAGAATCGCTGGCCATCAATTCGTTCGAGGCCTATGTTCGGAATCGGTTTTCGCGGAAGGAAGAGTGCAGCGGGACGCTCCGCCGCCGGAGTCTGATCTTGCCTTCGGCTGAGAATTTCAGCTTCTATTCGCGCCATATCACACCGTCTTTTTTCAGTTTCTGAAGCGCTTCCGATCAGAAACGTGCATGAACACCCACGCCGATCGTCCGGGGATAAGGAACGGTGTGCTGCCCACCCGGAACGCTGATAGGTCCTTTGTCATTGGTCAAGTTGTCGGAAAACAGCTCAAATTCGTATCGCTCATTACCCACAGAAAGCCGTGTGTATACCAGATCCAGGTCCCCGGTATATCGACCGTCGTAAGGGCTCTGCTGTTTGCCACGGTACGCGTACCGAAGGTTGAAATTCAGGTTCCAGTCCTCATACCCAAGCGGTCGCTCGTAGTTCAGCACCGTCGCAAGCGTTTCCTTTACCGTGGCAACAAGCTGGTTGCCATTCTTCATATATGCCAGTCGCGGCGCGGTACTCGCTTGTATTCGTGGATCCACGTTTTTCAACTCGGTCTCGTTGATATTGCCGCTCGCGGCGAGCGTAAGGCCATCGATTGGGGTCCGCCAGACGACTTCAAGATCAAGGCCCTTGCCTTCCACATCACCCATCGGTACGACGATGAACTGGGCGACAGGAGAGATCGCGACCTGGGCATCGCTCCAGTCGATGTAATAGACAGCGGCGTTTACATCAAGCGCACCGTCCAGAAACGACCACTTTGTACCGAGTTCGTAATTCCACAGTTCATCAGGCCCATTCAAGGGGCTGAAGTTGCTACCAAGACCGGCATTGGCAGCATTTACGAGTGAAGTTGAGTTAATGGTTCCACTTCGGAAACCCTTGCCTGCGGACAGATAAAACATGCCGTTATCCGTCGGACGCCAGGCAACATTGAAACGCGGGGTCAGTGCGTCCTCTTTATAACCGCTTACACCGATGGTCGGGATGAAGACGCCAAGTTGCAGCAAACGCAGACTGCTGTTCTGGTCAAACGTCCGCTCTTCCTTGTAGTAACGCAGGCCCACGGTAATGTCGACGGGCACGTTCGGCAGCGTATAAGTGCCTTCACTGTAAAGCGCCCAGGACTTGCTTTCGGTCGAATTGTCGTTGCGCGAGTCGAGACCCACGTTGCCAGGAACCTGAATGTTTGTCGGCAGCAGCACATCCTGGCCACCCACCGTTTCCGCGTCCTGGTAAAAAAAACCTACGATGTAATTCAGATTGCCATCCAGAGCCTCCACCGAGAAACGCAAATCCTGGTTCCAAACCTCCGTGTCATGCTCGATTTTGGACTCGAACTTGCCAACCGGCAGAGCAATTGCCCCATTGTTGTTATCGCGAAGCTTTGCCTTCGTATATCCGGTCGTACTCTGCAATACGCCAAAGCCAAGATCATATTCGATATCCCCGGTTACGAAGTCATAGTCCGAATTGCCACTACCGGCGGTATTGTCTATACGCGGCGGGTCGAAGAAGGTGACCCGGTCGATATACTCCTGACGGGAGTGCATGTTCCAGTAGGCAAGCTTGAGGCTCAGTTCCTCAGTCGGTTGCGCCAAAACCTTCAGGCGCGCTGTTGTGCGCTCGGTAGGGTTGCCGTTCTTTTTCCCGTAAGGAATGATCTCGGCATAGCCACCACGCTTGCGGTAGTTGACTACACCACGCACGGCAAGCTTGTCTTCGATCAACGGTACATTCAGCATCACGTCGCCGGTGTAGCTGGGGTCAGCATCATCCGACAACGCAGTGCTCGCTTTGATCTCGGTTGCAATACCTTCGAAATCCGGATCCTTCGTGATGGTTTTCACGGTGCCACCAAGAGAACCAAGGCCATACAGGGTGCCGGAAGGCCCTCTCAGTACCTCCACCCGCTCGATGTCGAAAAAGTCGATTGCCGGAGCATAGGACAACGCGGGCATCGAGAAAGCCAGGTTATCAACGTAATAACCGACGGTGGAGTCTCCAATACCTTCGGAAGGTGAAATTGAGCGGATCTGGTAGACGGTACTCGCGGCAGAGATACCCGAGACCTGACTTGCACCCGGTATCAGGTCGATGACACCGTCAAGACTTTTGACGCCGTTTTCTTGCAGGAACTCGTCCGTCAATGCCTGAACAGATTGGGGCACGTCCGCGATCGACTGCTCCCGTCTTTGGGCGGTGACGACGATTTCTTCAATTTTTTGTAAAGACGCGCCAGGTTGTTCTGCTTTCGGCGCATCCTCCGCCAGTGCTGAGACTGAACAAACAGTGCTTATGACCATCGCTACCGCGACAGACTTAACTGTATGAATGAACATGACCGCTCCCCAGTTAACTAGGTCCAAAAACCGCGAAATCCTCCCTCTCCAACGATCTCCCTCGACGATCAACCTCTACAAACGATCACTGACAGGATCGTGTTTTATCTCCGCCGTTACTGCATATTTGTTTGCGAGCGGGATGCTGAGGTTCTTCAGATAAATAAGTACATACAGCTTTTTTTATATCAGCGACCCCACCGCCTGTCAATTGCTCGCAAGGGGAGTGCACACGAGGAGAGGATTCAATCCATCTTCAACCGCTGACTTGCGTTACCCACTACCCTCGAGGCGGCGAATTGCCGACTAGGACGACTCAGTGACTGGATGGACAATCTGGCTGGTGGACGAACTTCGCATACCTTGTCGCATGAGACTCTTCACGAAATCGAGCAACGGGCCGACTTCTCCTAGGTTCAACTGTCCGGCGGACCAGCCATACGCCATACCATCCATCAGGTACTGGGCAATACTACCAAGTATGCCAACCTCGGGATCTGCCTGGTTCCAGCCAAAGGAGGTCAGTGACAGGTGGTTCCATTCCCTCATGAACGCTTTGTAGCGATGCACGAGAAGGCGTCTGAGTTCCGGATTGGAACGACTTGCCAAGAGCAGTTCCTGGTAGATACGGAACTCAGGCTCCGACAGGTGTTTCCAATGTTTGTCAATTATGTAATCCGTTACGGCGGTACCATAGGGAACATTGTCCAAGTCACTCCTGTATGCTTGAAGTCTTCGCTCGAACAAGCGATTTACTGCCTCACGAAGCAGATCACGGCGTGAAGGGAAATGGTATTGGATTCCTCCCTTGGAGACGCCAGCGCGTTCCGCGACCACTGCGATGGTCACTTCCGGATGCGGCAGCAAACCGAAACACTCGAGCGCGGCATCGAGCACCACCGTGCGAGTATGATCGCTCTTTAACTCCTGCCTAGATCGCTTGCTCGGGCCAGCTTGCGTTTCTTTGAACGCCAACGCCGCTACCTGCCTGAAAGCCTTCGACTGCCGTTGCAATTCCTCAATGGGATCCAGATCGTCCCGCACCATCTCCCGACAGGCTGCTGCCTTACTTCGCGCCTCGGCAAGCGATACATCCGCGCACGACCCCAAACCCTTTTCTCGTCTGCGACCGTCGGCCGCCATGTATCTGAACACCCAACTCCTGGTTACCCGACCCTTTTTCTGGACCTGAACCTGCAGGTACAGATTGCCCCCGTCTGCATACTTCCCACGAGTGGTGAAATTTTCCACCTGACTTGCACTCAGCAGATTCTGCATTGCACTTCCTACCCGGATTTTCATTCCACCATTCAACCCACCATATGAATCTTATCTTGGTGGAATGAGAGTCGGTTGTCTACGCCAGGGAATCCTGCTGTAGGGAGCAAATACTCTGTCCGGGTTTGCAGCAGGTGATTTGTCCGGTTTCAGTGGCAGCGAGGAGGTGCCGGATGAAACGGGCAAAGGTGCTACAGGAGATTCGGAAGATGAGGTTCGAAGAAGCGTTTGGCGGATGGACCGAAGAAAGGCTGACGCAGGAGGAAGCGGCCAGGCTGATCGGCGTGTGCGAACGGACATTTCGGCGCTATATCGACCGTTATGAAGGGAGCGGTATGGAGGGACTGATCGACAAACGCATCGAACAGGTTTCCCACCGCCGAGCGCCGGTGGATGAGGTGATGGCACTCGTGGATCGTTACCAAACACGGTATCCGGGCTGGAACGTCAAGCACTTCCACGCGTGGTATCGGCAAGAAGGCGGCGAGCGGAGCTATACGTGGGTGAAGAACATCCTGCAGCACGCCGAAGTGATGAAAAAAAGCAAAGCCCGTGGCAAACATCGACGCCGTCGGGAGCCCGCGCCGTTGCCGTGCATGATGCTGCAGCAGGACGGCAGCACCCACGAATGGTTGCCGGATCAGTCATGGGATCTGATCGTGACGATGGACGATGCGACGAACCGGCACTACGCGATGCAGTTTGTGGATGAGGAAGGAACGGTGTCGAGTATGCAAGGCGTATTGGTCGTAAACGCCGCAGAGGGGCTGTTTTGCAGCCTGTATACACGGATCGCGGAGCCCACTATTGGGCCACCCCGGAAGCGGGCGATAAGGTGGATAAGAACCACCTGACGCAGTTTGGCTGGGCAATGCAGCAACTGGGCATCGAGCTGATTCCGGCGTATTCACCTGAGGCGCGGGGTCGAAGCGAGCGGATGTTCCGAACGCATCAGGGTCACTTGCCGAAAGAGTTGGCATTGACGGGTATTACAACCA
>Ga0194132_10008916_pt1 | contig 14120 bp, 16 predicted proteins | sample TA2KigOf80mmetaG_FD_148612 | JGI IMG/M metagenome (GOLD analysis project Ga0194132, IMG submission 148612) | Freshwater microbial communities from Lake Tanganyika, Tanzania - TA2015054 Kigoma Offshore 80m | ecosystem: Environmental > Aquatic > Freshwater > Lake | place: Tanzania: Lake... | reverse complement strand
TTGGAACCGCTGTGGCAAGGGATGCGGGACACCAGTTGGAAGCGGGATGGTTGACAATCTTGGAAGCGAGGTTGCCAACTTTGGCGACGGGCTGGCGTCCATCTGCCACAACCAGCCGGGCAACTTTGTAGCGGGGTGGGTCGCCTTTTTGCTGAAAAAATCTGTGAGGCTAACCCATCGTATGGACAAGCCCCCGTCGCGTTCGCGCACCCCCCCCCCGCCACCTTTGCCGGTCCGAGTGCGCTAGGCGGCGTTCGCCCGGAACTTGGTCAATTTCGAGATTAACCACTGGCTAACTTGCAGCAGCAGTCGCACCAGCGCGAACGGGAGTAGCAGCTTTGGATGCATTGAACGTAGTAGGTCGAACAAGGGCGGCCGGGTCACTCTGTCTTGCGCGTGATCTTCACCTTGCCCGCCAGGTATGCGCGGACAAGTTCTTCAATGGCGTCCGCCAAGGTGAATCCGTCAAGGGCACACTTCGCTTTCAGTTCCCGGTGTGTTTGTTCGGGTAGCCGGATGTTCAACTGCTTCGGCGGGGTTCCGTACTTGGCGGGTGTCTCGGTCATGGCTTCTGTCCCTTCTTGAGATAGGCAAGCGTGCGGTCGCGGTTCACTTCACCGGCTTTGATCATCCGGGACAGTTCCTTCATGGCGGGGTGATCCGCCAGTTTCCCGTCCTTGCGCCGGGGTGTCTTGTCATGCTTCGGTCGATGTATGACAGCCGCCGCGCCCGCTTCCGCGCTGGATTTCGCTAGACTCTTCCATCTTTTGCAGTGCGGCTTCCGCGAGTGCGGCGGCGTCATCGAACTTGCCCATTTTTTAAGAAGCTTAAAGAAGCTTAATTCCATCTTTTCGGACCTTTATTATAGCTTTCGCGAGTGCGCCGGCGGCGGGCAGGTGCGGGATGTGAGAGGGCTTTTCTTGAGACGCGAAAGTTAAGTGCCATTTTCTAAGAAGCTTAATTCCATCATTTTGGGCCTTTTTTATAGCTTTCGTTTTTTGTTTGATCTGGCTTTTTAAAACTTCCAGTTCCTTGTGAAGTTTATCAATTAGTTGCTTTTGTTCTTCGAGGTTCATACTTCTACTGTGCCGTAATTTTTAAGAAAAGCACGCCTTCTTCATGCCGCTTCCCTTTCAATGATCTGCTTGACGCTCTGCGGGTGCCAGTGTGTCCGGCCCGTCTTCGTCCGGTAGCCCCGCGCTTCCAGTTCCCGCGCAATCTGCCGAAGGGAGTTGCCCGCCGCGTAAAGCTCACGAATCAAGGCAACAGCCTTCTGCTCACCCGCGTCCGGGACAAGCCGCCCGTCTTCCACCCGGTAGCCGTAAGGAACGTCCCCGCCGGTCTTCTCGCCATTCGCCCGCTTGTGGTCAAGGGCAAGCCTGGTCCGTTCGCTTACTTGGTCACGCTCAAACTCGGACAGGACGGCCAACATCCGGAAGACCATCTTCCCGGCGGCGGTCGTCGTGTCTATCTTCTCGGCCATGCTCACAAGGTCCGCGCCGCGCTTCTCTAGAACGTCCGCAATCGTGATCGTGTCCTTTGTGCTACGGGCCAGCCGGGACAGGGAATAGACAATCAGGGCGTCACCCTTGCCGACAGCGTTCAATGCGTCTTGAAGGGCGGGGCGATTGTCCGCCCGCTTGCCGGACAGTCCGGCATCCGTAAAAATAGTCACACTCTCTGCGCCGTTCAGGTCCGCCCAGGCCCGGAGTTTCGCTTCCTGAGCGTCCATGCTAACCCCGTCTTGCGCCTGGCCGTCCGTGCTCACTCTTACATATCCGATTGCCTTCATGGTATTGCCTCTTACCGTTCTGTCTGATAGCAAGCTATCAAACTAACAAAGAGCAGTCAATAGCAGTCTTCAACTTTCTTCCGGGGCGTCCGGCTCGTGCCGTGGAACTTCTCCCCGTTGTTCCTCGCCCGCGTTTTTTTCGAAAGTTTAAGCGCTCAAACCCATCTTGGTGGGGGTCTTCTTCCTAAACCGCCGGGGCAAGGCATCATCGGACATCATAATTGACTTCAAGGCTTCGAACTGCCGCAAGGTCAACTTGCCCGCTTGTGCCCCCATCTGTGCTGTGAGTCTCGCCATAATATCATCAAGGGCGGCGGACTTCCGGGGGGCGGATCGTATGCGCTTCGCGGACAGGTAGCGGGTTGTCAGCTTGTCCCAGATCGTGTTTGGTTGCTTCCGTAGCCGCGCCTTCATCTTTGCCAGCCCGCCTTTGCGGTAGCGGTAAATCCCGGCAAGCTGTTTGTAGTGATCCGGCTCGCCGGGTAGCAGACCGGCCCATCGTGGGGGCAATTCGCCGTGCTGCTTGAAGTAGGCCAGCCGTGCGGCCCGGCGTTGAAGCATCCGGGGCCAGTGCCGGGCATGGTCCCCGGTGCGGAGTTCGGCCAGCCTTTCCGGTTTCATCTTGCAGTGCTTCCGCGCCGTCTCAATCGATGCTTCCGTAATCTCCGCTTCGACGGGGAGACGGTACAGGAGACAATGAAGCATAAGGCCCAGGTCGCGGGGCAACTTCGACAGGTTCGGAATCTCCTTGCCACAGTGCGGACACGTTCGGAGCTTCGGCTTGTGTGCTTCATCCGACACGGCTCACGCTTCCCCCTTTTGGTCGGCAACAAGGGAAACGGTTGGTGTCCCTTCCCGTATCAGGTCGGCAAGCATCGCCTCGACTTCACGGCCCGCCGCCGCCTTGGACAGTCCCCGCGCCGTGGCTAAGGTGTCCCCCAGCTTCGGCAGGGACAGCTTGCACGCGCTCACGAATTGCCCCGGCGTCAAGCCGGTGCGAGTGAAAGCCGCGTCAAGGTCAGTCACTTCTCGCCCGCCGCGCCGCTCTTGGAGGCGGTAGCCGGGCAGGGCCGCGCCGCCCTTGGCAAGCTCGGTTGCCCTCGCCCGGATCGCGTCCGCCCAGGTGGACACGAAGCGGGCCACGGTCAACGCCTTCGCCGCAAGGGTCGGGTCCGTGATCGCTGCCGGGTCCCGGATCGCCGGGGCCAGTTCTTCCCATGTCGGGGCGGTCCGGGCCACGGCTTCAACTTGCCCAGTGATCGCCGGGCAAGTTGTCCGGTGGGCACAGAAGCCGCAGTAGTCACAGGCCGCCGGGGACTGCCGGGCTGGATCGCGCCGGGCGTCCAGGATAGGCAAGACGATTCCCGCCGCGTCCGCTTGCGTCATTGCCCAGGAATCCGCCCGGCGGACTCGCCCATAAAGGACGTGCGCCCGGATCGTCTTCAGTCGTGCCCGCATAGAGAACAACGCCAGGGCGTAGCCCGCAAGCTGGGGGCGGTGGTCTCGACCATTCGCCCCGCTCTTGAAGTCCAGCAGGTCCGCCATGTTCCCTCGAAGAATCACGGCATCCGCCGTACCAGAGAAGACTTCCGAAGATCCGCCCTTTGCGAAGCCGTCTGGGGCGGTGAAGCTGACGGGGTGTTCCGTGAGGATCGCTTCCCCGCCCGCCAGCGTGCGGACGTAGCCCGCCGCCCATGTCACGGCTTCGCGGGCATCGGGGGAAAGCCCCGCCAGCGTGGGGCAGTCTTCCCCGCCCTTCCGCCCGTCGCAGAGAAGGGCGGCAAGGGCCGTGTGCTGGCGGGTTCCTTCCGTGGCGTCTTCTCGTTCTGCCGGATCGGAATCGAAGGCCGGGCACAGCGCCCAGGCAGGGAAGCTCGACGGTGCAAGCTCGTGGTGTCTGTTGCCGTTCATGGGTCACGTTCCTTTCAGAAGGGGATGTTGTCTTCCGCGCCTGCCGCACCGCCGTCCGGGGCGGCCGGGCTGGGAGTCGCGCTCGCGGAGCCGGGCGTGCTGGTCGCGGCTTCCTTCCACTCGCGGGACTCCATGACAATCTTCTGAACCCACTCCGGCAGGTCGGCGGGAAGCTCGGGCTTCTCGCCCGCTTCCTCGAAGCTGAAAAAGGCAAGCGGGTTCTCCGGCTTTGGTGCCTTCATGCCACGGGGCAAGGCCATGATCGCTGCAATGCTGGCGAAGGTCCGTCCTTCCTTGTTCGTGTCGTGCGTTACTTGAAGCTGACAGACCGTGCCTATGATCGCTTTCAAGTCAAACCCGGCAAGCTCCTGCGCGGTAAACTTCCGCCCGCGCCAACTTTCCAAGTCCTTCCGCAAGTTGGCCTTTTCGGAAAGGCTCAACGTGTACCGTTTGGAGATTGCGCGGGGCAGGCTTACTTTTTGGCCGTCTCGTTCAAACTCGCCCCGAACTTCGGGGACTTCCCATTGCACAAGGCACTTGTGCGCCTCATTCCCGAATGTCGGGTTGTGGTGGGTCCCTAGGTCAATCAGTCCGTAACAGACTGCGACATACACTCCCGCCGGTATGGGGTCGATTTCCGCTCCGCTTTTCTCTCGTGCTATTAGGCTCATATTCTTCCGTCCTTTATGTTGGTTTGTATTTTGCGCCTTGTTCTTTTCTCCCCGGCATCCCGCCACACGGCGGGCCGGGAAATTTGTTTATGCGTGCTCGTGGCCGCGCTTCTCGGCCGCCCATGTCAAAATTCCTAGGGCGTCCGCCGTCTTCAGCGTGACCGCCAGCGCTGGGAAGCGGCGGGCCATGAGTTCGCGGATCGCCCGCTTGCGGTCCGGCTTGTTCTTGGGGAGTTCGCCAAGGGACCGCATCCACTTGGCCGGGGCAACCTGTTCGGCGGGGATTCCTAGGACGTACAGCGCCGCCTCGACGTGACCGCAATGCCTCGCAAACGTGCATGCCGATCCGACAGCGTTCCCCTTGTGATAAGTCCCCGTCTTCTCCATTACGGCCACAGCGCCGGGCAGTTCTGCCGCCAGTGCCCGAAGTCGGTCAGCCTGCTCCGTCATGCCGTGGGGCATAGGCTCCGCGTGAGTGATCCCGTCCCGGTCGGTCCATGCGATTCCGCCGGAAGCTCCCGGATCAATGGCAATCGTCGGTTTCATGCGCTCGGTTTTCCCTTCGTCTTCTCGCCCGCGAGGGCGGGCCGGTGTTCAGTGAATTGGCGGTAGGCTTCCTCGATGCTCCACAACAGCTTCACGGCTTCCTGTATGCGGTCGTATCGGCTTGCCCGGTCGGGGGCCGGTATGCTGGTGAGTTCGGCCCACTGCCACAGAAGGCAATCCATGGCGGCGGCAAGGAAGGCGTCGGGCCGGGGCCGCCGGGTGTCTCGTTGCGCGTAGCGCAAGGCTTGGTCTTCGATCCACTGCCACACGGCCGGGGGCTGGCGCTTTATGTAGGCCGTGAGAAGGGCCACGTCCGCCTGGCGTAAGGTCGGGGTCAACGTGGCAAGGGGGATTTCCTCGCCGGGCGAAAGCCCCCAGCGTTGCCGGTCGGCAACCCGGCTTTCGGATTCACAGCCGCCCGATTGTCCCGATTGTATGGCCGTTGGCAACCCGCCTTCCGCTCTTGTGGTCACCCGATTGTCCCGATTGTCCCGATTGTCTGCCAGTTCACCCGTGAGAGAGTTGGGACAATCGGGACAATCGGGCGGGCGAGGAAATAAAACCCGCTTTCGGGCGGCGCGGAGTTCTTCCAGTCGGGTAATCGGGTTCAAAGCGTCCCCCCTTCCGCCGGGGAGTCCGGCCGCATGTAGTAAAGGTCATGTTGTTGTCCCCGCGCCTTGCCCGGCAGGGTCACGGCATCGGAAAGCCAGCCCTTCGTTGACAGGACTTCCAGGACGCGCCGGGCTTCGTCCGTCTTCTCGATCCCGGCCCAGCCGTTCCGGGCAACATCCTTCGGCTTAACAGCTTCAATCCGGCCCAGCCCTTCCCGGTCGCGCTCGTCCCGCAACTTGACGCGGCGCTCGTCTAGTGCCCGCCACAGGCAACGCGCCCTCGCTTGGTCGGCATCCTGCCCCATCAGGCCGAAGGCTCGCTTGCCGTGCGTCAACAGTGCCAGTGTGACCGCGTAGGCGTCGTCAATCTCCGGGGCGTCAATCGCCCCTAGGGGAACACCTTCAGAAACGTGGCGGACCGCCCGGAAGATTCCCGCGATACGAGCAACCCGTTCCGGAAGTTTTCCCATCCACTCGACAAAGGCGGTCGGCTTGTGCCCCACAGAGCGCCCGGCTTCCGCCGCAAGTTCGTTGTGGTAGGCCGTCCAGCGTTGGAAAGCGTCCAGGGTGAAGCCGATCATGTGAGGTGCCGGGGTCCCGTCCGGGAAGACCGCGTAGGGCAGTTCAATCAAGCGGCGGATCGCTTCGGCGTAGGCGTGCTGAATGTGGGGGGCAATGCTCGCCGTACGATACTCCGCCGCCGTGATCGCAGACGGGCAAATGTAGTCCCATCGGGCAAGAAATCCGCTCGCCCGGATTTCCTCATTCTCGCCCAGCGCCCGGAGCGTGTCGGGCTGCGCGGCCACAAAAGCGGACAGGACCGGCTCTGGCAGTTCTATCGGCTCAAAGCCTTCCTTGTTCCGGTCAACGCGGATGTAGTCCCCAGAGTAGGCCGCTAGCCACAGGTCAACGTCCGATCCGCTCCCTTTCGTGTACCGTCCCCGCGCAATCGCAAGTACCTTCCGCCCCTCACTGGTAAAAACTCCCATCGCCCCGGCGTGCTCGTCCATCAGGCGGGCAACGCGCTCGCTCGTGGCATCATTTGTAAACAGACACGGCTTGACCGGCTTCGCCTTGAGAACCTTCTGTTGTTCCTCGATGGCCCGTTGCAGATCGGCCGCTTCCTGGTCGTTTGCGGACTCGGCGGCCTTCTCCATTTTAGCCACTCGCGCACGCGCAATTCGCGCACGCGCTTCCCACTTGTTCAACTCGTCCCGGTAGGCGTCCATCTGCTCCCGTTGCCATTCTGTGAACGGCGGCAGCAGCACCTTGCCGACAGGCGTTTTCTTCTGGCCGGGGGGCAGTACCGCCAAGCCGTACAGATTGGCATGTTGGGTGTGGCCTGGCTTGATTTGAACCTTGATCTTATTTCGCAAGGCAATACTCGCCACACACAACAGGCCCAGCCCCGGAAGTTCGTCACAGGTCCCGATTGTGCGGACGATCTCCCGGCCTAGGTCGGAGAGGACCGGCGGGAAGACTTCCCAGGGCCACGGAGCAAGCGGCACGTCCGCCGAAGAAAACGGCTCCGGCGTGCCCCAGGTTTCCGGCGGGCCAGATGGTGCCGCCGTTGCCCCAGCGCCGCCCAGGGTCACGGCCACGGGCGGGGCGTAGGTGTTCCCAGCCGCCACTTTCGCCCATGTCCTTGCGCGGTAATCCTCGCGCTCCGCCCACTTCTCGCGGTTCAAGCCGGACTGCGAGAACAGCGCGAAGGCCCGCGTTTTGTCCCCGCCCGTCCAGAATCGAAGCATCCCCAGGAAGGCCGCGTCCGCATCGGACTGCGAAGCGTAGCCCGCTCCCTGCCAGTCGCCCCGCCACAGAGCGGCGAAGGTTGCGCCGTTTTTGGCGACGGTCGCCTTCTCGATCAACTCCGCATCCGACAGGGACAACGGGGCGGGGGCGGCCGTCGTCGCGGGTGGCGTGTCCGCCGATTTGCCGGACGTGACCGCATCCCCAGCTCCGAAAAGCTCCGCGTGGACTTCGTTCAAGACCGCCTGCCGGTCTTCCACGGTCGCGGGTGTCCCCGCAAGCTGAAGGCCCGTCATGCAGAAGTAACGCCCGGCGTCGTACATCTCGACGCCTTGCCCGTTCGCGCCGATCCCTTTGCGCCGCCGGTCGCCGGGGACCTTCGCCCGGATGATGATATGTGCCCCCGTGCCAGACTGCGAAAGCTCCGCGTATGAGTTCAGCCGCTTCACCATGTCACGCGCCCACTGCTCGACGGTGGCCGCCTGCGGGTCGCGTACATGGTCAAGGTCAATCCCGGCAAAGGGGTCATCCTTGGAGAAAACGAAACCGATCCCGGAGAAGCCGCCGCGCTCGTGTGCGGTCACGGCTTCGGGGAATGTCGCCCAGGTCGCCGGGTCCGTGCTGCTCGCGGGTTTCCCGGTAGCGGGGGTGAAGGGAATCTTCGTAGGCTTGCCGTCTCGGTTTTCCATGCTCCAGCAAACCCATTGCGGCCGGTCACGGAGGGCGGCGGGGATCTTGTCGAACCGGGGCTTCATCGTGCTGCCGTCCTTTCCTGCGGAGCAAGGCTCTTGCGGGTGCAAGCCGGGCAACGGAGAGACAAGGCCCGCTTCGACATCTTCCCGGAGTCGGTCGCTTCCCATGTCTCGCCACAGAAGCGGCCACAGTCGCGGCAACGGTTTGGCGCGGGCGCGGGGGTGTCCCGCGCCAGAAAGTTTTCAAGTGTCAGTTCCGTCATGTCACTCCGTTCCCGCGCCCGCCACAATGAAACGGCCGCGCTGATCTCGTTCAATCAACGCGGCCATTCTGTTATGATGGCGGTTGCTGTATCGGAGAGAGGCTGGAATTATGGCGGAGAATCGCCGGAGATTTCTCCGGCGTTCGCCATCACTGCGGGGATGAACTCGTAAAGGTCACGGCTTCCCTGGACGGGGCGAATGACTGCGTCCCAGGCTTCCTTGTACCCCTTGAACGCATTTGCGAGGCTTTCCCCGCCCTTATCTATCTTAGTAAGGACTTGATTGCCGGCCAACTTCGTGGCGCCGTTGTGTTGGAATGCCGTTACAAACTCAGCAACTACCCGCCGCCCCTTTGGAGGAAGGCTATACTTTTTGCCCGTGACTTCGATTTCCGCAAAGTCCGGCGTCATGGCACGGAAGACAAGTTGACCTTTCACGGTGCGTATCTCGTGGAGTCCGGCGGGCGGCGTGTTTGCGCCGGATCGCCCGGCGGTTTTTTCCGTCCTCTGTTGAAGGCGGATCGTTTCCCGCTTCTTCGCTTCAATCTGTGCGGCATTCTTGATCTCTGCCCGTTGCGCCAGGTCCGGGGCCGCAAGGCGGAAAAGCTCCGCGTCCCGCTCGTCATGGACACAACGGGAAATGGACTGCAACAGATACAGCGTGCCGTCCGGGAAGGCGGCCACAAAGCGGACGCGCTCCAGGACGCGCCGCCGCGCTTCGGCTTCCTCGATCTTCTCCGCTTTCGCCGTCTCGCGTGTCCATTCCTCGACGTGCGCCGCCATGCCGGGCGAGCCGGGCAAGTAGGACAGGAAGACGCGCTCCGCCATGTCCGCCCCAGTCAACTCCTTGACCTTCGCCAAGACGCGCCGAAGGTCCGCGTCACGGATGACGGGATTGATCCGGTTCCCCCGGCAAACGTCTTCCCGGATGAAGTCGAAAAGCGCCTTCAGCTTCGCCTTGCCGGGGATCTTCGCGCCAAAGGCGGACAATGCCCGGCCAAGTTCGGCCAGGGCGTCCGCCTCGATCTCCGCCGCGCGCGCCGCTTTCTCCTTCTCAATCTGCACCCGGATGACCGCTTCGATCTTTTTCTGGTGGTCAGCAATCCGTTTCTGCTCCTTCTTGAACGCTTCAGAAGTTTTGATCCTCTCTGCCTCCGCAAAAACAGCAACGGAGATTCGTTCGCGCTCTTTCGAGTTCGCTTGGCGGTGTTCCTTTGTCTTCTGCTCAATCTGTTCCGTTGCCGTGAAGCCCTGCCGCTTCCATTCGTCAAACTGTTTGCCGCTCGGCGCGTCACGGTCAAAGCCCACGTTCTTCTTCGCCCACTCCGCTTCTATGTCTCGGTGGGCTTGCGCTCGCGCCTTCTCATACCGGGCGGTTTCGGGAAGGGTACGCTTCGCCTTCCACTTCTCATGTTCCGCCTCAGCTGCCTCGCCGATCTCGCCTTCCCAGTTCCGCCCGCAGTTCTCATCGTTCACTCCTGCCGCATAGTGAACAGCGAAGTTGAAATCCCCCAGGCCGCAATGCCCGGCAAGAATGGACTCGATCCGCTTCGGGACACAATGCGCCGCCTTAGCCGGAGCGTGCGGGGACTGATACGGGACCGCCACAATGGTCTTGTTTCCGTCCATGATGAAGCGCCAGACCGTCCCGGCGATTGTGTCCGCCTGCGTCCGGTGCGTGAAGACGTTATCTAATCCGCCGTCGTATTCCATGAAGGCCGTTAATGTGTTCATGTCAGCTTTCCTTTCCGTTCGCATCTGGCAGGGCGAAGCCCGCCGCCACAAGCGCCTGCCGTTCCTTCACCGTGGTCACAATCCGATAATCCGCAAGGGCCACGTCGCCGTGTCCCGGGGGTTCGCCGTTGTCTAGGACAAGGACGGGCTGGCCGTACCTGCTCGCGGCATGGTCCGTTGTCAGCATAGCCTTGCACTGGTAGCCGTTCATGCGCACGCCTTCCCGTCCAAGATCGCCAACAGCCGCCCCGATCAATTCGGCGCGGGCCTTCTCCTTTCCCCACCAAAGAAACAAGAACCATGAACCCATAACTATTTCGCCCACTCCACCGCCACCTGCTGCCCCGCGTGCGCCTCCACCCAACCGGCGGTGTAATGCTTCTCCGTCGTGGTGACACTGGCGTGCCGGAGAAACCGCTTCGCCTCGCCATGGCCCCACTTGAGCACGACCAGCGCCCCGGCGTAGCCTCTAAATGCGTGATTGGTCTTCTGCGCGTTCCACCCCTGCGCTCGCATCCAGGCGCTAACCCGCTCCTCCACACCACCCGCACCGAGCACGTCACCCGCTCCACTCTCCACTCTCAACTCTCCCCTCTCAACTCTGCAAAGCCCCTCGCGCAGCGCCCGCTCAATGAACGTCCGCCAAAACGGATTCAACGCTGGCACCTTGAGCTTGCCCGATTTGTTCTTCACGTCCGTCTCCGCCTCAATCATCCAGCCCATCGGCCCGAGATGAAACCATTCCCAACGAGCCTTTCGCCACTCCCCAGCGCGTAGCCCAAAGGCAAGCGCGAGACCCACCGCCGCAAACTCTTCCCACGCCAGCCCCGGCCACGCCGCGACGAGCCGCTTCATAAGTGCCAAATCCGGCGGAGCCTCCTCGTAGTGCGCGGCCTTCTTCATCTTTTTAGCCCGCAGACCGCCACGCTCCAGAAACTCCGCCACGTCGGGCAACTGCAATTCCTGATCTCCGTATTCCAGCATCGCACCCGGCTGCAAAACACTCTTCGCCTGATTCCACGTCGAAACCGCCGTGCGCTTCCGCCTGGCCGCGAGCAACTGGCTCGCCTCCTCTTCCGCTTCGCGCTCGGCCCGGTTGAAGAATGCCGCCGCCGTCGCGCCCGTCAGCACCGCGCAACTCGCCGCGTCCGCGTCCTCGACGCCCGCCTGTCGCAGCACGTTCCGAAACTGGTTCGCGGCTTGGCGCTTGTGACTCTCACCCGCGCCCAGGCTCAGAGAGACCCAATGCGCGAGCAGATCCCCGACGGATGCAAACGGCTTCTTGAGCTTGCCCGCCTCCACCATCGCCCACTGCCCCGACATCGCCGGCACAATGTATTTCACCCGCGCCCGCTCCTCGGCCACCTTGATTTCGTGAGTTTCCAGCGAGTGATGAAACCGGCGACCGCGAATCACGCTCACTAAATACCACGGCTCGAACCTTCCCGCCGCCCGCTTCCGCAGACAAAATTTTTTGGAGAAACCCGGCACCCGGAAGTGGTGAACCGGCAATTTGCCCGACGGCGTTTCAGACGTGGCACGGCTTTGGTGCGAATCTGGTGCGACTTTCATGCCGTCAAACACACCGCACCCGAGCGACATTGGCAAGCCCAATTTTCGACCCGGCCGCCCTGGATAGCTGATTTATTACCTCGCAGAAACCGCTGTAAACACAGGCTAAAACCGCATTTTAGCCAATGGAATCAAGGGGGAAAGTGAAGGTGGTGGTAGGAGCTGGATTCGAACCAGCGAAGGCGTGAGCCAACTGATTTACAGTCAGTCCCCTTTGGCCACTTGGGTATCCTACCACCGGCCGGCGCGTTAGCGCGGGAGGCGGATTTAGCCAAACGGTTTACGCCCGCTCAAGCGCAATCTCGGAAACAAAATCTACTTGCGACAAGTGTAAGGTTGCCGGTTATGGAAATGCCCAGTTGACACTCAGGCGGCTTTCTGGTGCTATCTCCCTCCCTTTTGGGAAAAACTTATGTATGCTGTTCTGGAAACTGGCGGGAAGCAATATCGCGTGACCGCTGGGGACACGTTGGAAGTCGAACGTCTTACCGTCGAAGCGGGCCAACCGGTCACCTTCAACCGCGTGCTGCTAGTCAACGCCGATGGCAAACTGTCGGTGGGCAATCCCACCGTGGCCGCCGCCACTGTCCTCGCAGACGTAGTCGAGCACAAGCGCGGCCAGAAGGTCATCGCCTTCAAAATGAAGCGCCGCAAGGGTTATCACCGCACCGTCGGCCACCGTCAGGAACTTACAGTCGTTAAGATCAAAGAGATCAAGGCTTAGTAGCAGGCTGATCCGCCCGCTTACCTAAAATAAATTTATGGCACACAAAAAAGGTCAAGGTAGTAGCCGTAACGGGCGCGATTCCAATGCGAAACGTCGCGGCGTTAAGGCGTTCGGCGGCGAGTTTGTTTCCGCCGGTAGCATCATCGTCCGACAGGTCGGCTCGAAATTCAACGCCGGGCGAAATGTCGGCACCGGCCGCGACTGGACGCTGTTCGCCCTCGTGGACGGGCACGTTAAGTTCGAGAAAGCCAAGCGCCGCGTAAACGTGGAGCCAACCCCTGCCGTAGCGCAGAACTAACGCCCGCGTGCGCGCATCTTGGGCGAGGCTCCGGCCTCGCCTTTTTCATTTTGTTCGCGCCATTTTTTCGCCGCTTTACCAGTCATGTTTGTTGACGAGGTCAAGATCTTCGCGCGCGCCGGTCACGGCGGGAAGGGATGCGTCGCATTCTGCCGCGAGGCGTATCGCCCCAAGGGCGGACCGGATGGCGGTAACGGCGGGCGCGGCGGCAGCGTAATTCTCCAAGCCGACCACGACTTAAACAACCTCATCAACCAGTTTTACGTCCCGCGTCTCATTGCAGAGAAAGGTCAATTCGGCATGGGTAAGGGCATGGACGGCCACGCGGGCAAGGATCTCATCGTAAAAGTGCCCTGTGGCACGCTAGTTTGGAAGCTACCCGTCCCAACCGAGGCAGCCTCCCCTACTGAACCCCTCGTGACCGAGCCGGTAGAGTTGAAAGAAAAGTCCACGCCGACCAAGACACGGCTCCTTTCCGTGCCCAAACGTCCGTTACTGCGCGTCTCCGGCGGCGCGATAGCAGAAGAGATAGACATGGCGGCGGACGCAGAATCCGATCCTGTGGAGCGCGGCCCAGACGAGGCCGAACTCGTTGCTGACCTGACGGTTCATGGCCAGCAATTTGTGCTTTGTAAAGGTGGGCGCGGTGGTCTGGGCAACCGCAACTTTGCCACCGCGCGCCGGCAAACGCCGCGCTTCGCACAGCCGGGCGAGCCGGGCGATGAAGGTTTTTACCGTTTCGAACTGCGGATGATGGCAGAGGTCGGCTTGGTCGGCTACCCAAACGCCGGTAAGTCCACGCTGCTCACCGCCATTTCGCGCGCCCGGCCGAAGATTGCCGCGTATCCCTTCACCACGCTCACGCCGCAGGTGGGGATTGTGGAATACGCCGACTTTCAGCGACTGACAATTTGTGACGTGCCGGGGCTGATTGAAGGTGCGCACGAAAACGTCGGTCTGGGCCACGCATTCCTGCGCCACATCACCCGCTGCAAAATCCTCGTCCTTCTGATCGACATGGCCGGCACCGATGGCCGCGATCCTTGGAACGACTACCGACAACTGTTACGAGAGCTAGAGCTTTACGATCCTGAGTTGTTGGAAAAGCCACGCCTCGTGGTAGCCAACAAGCTTGACGAGCCCGTAGCCGAGACAAATTTAAAGAAATTTAAGCGCCACATCCCGCGCACACCTGTGCTACCCATCGCGGCAGCGTTTGATGAAGGCATCCCCAAGTTCAAAGCAATGATTCGTGGGGCGGTGGAGGAAGCCGAAAAGGCGTGAGAGACAGGATCATGCGGATAATCGCGAGAGCTGAAAATTTGATTCCTTTTTCGCAGCGCTCACCTAGTATGACATCCTGTTCGTCGTGCGCCGGCGCGGCGCAAATCTGAACTAGGAACCGAACTATGCCACTGACACACACGACCAATCTGTTCGCTAAGGCACTCAAGGGCAAATATGCCCTCGGCGCGTTCAACGTGAACAACATGGAGTTCATCCAGGCCATCGTCGAGGCCGCCGAGGAAGAGAAGGCGCCGCTGATGCTTCAGA
>Ga0194132_10008914_pt1 | contig 14125 bp, 16 predicted proteins | sample TA2KigOf80mmetaG_FD_148612 | JGI IMG/M metagenome (GOLD analysis project Ga0194132, IMG submission 148612) | Freshwater microbial communities from Lake Tanganyika, Tanzania - TA2015054 Kigoma Offshore 80m | ecosystem: Environmental > Aquatic > Freshwater > Lake | place: Tanzania: Lake... | reverse complement strand
GCCAGGAGCAGCCGGCCGACGAAAAGCCGCGCCAGGAGCCTCAGCAGCAGCCGCCGCAGGAGCGCGAGCAGCAGGCGCCGCCACCAGACGACTTCCGCCACATGCTCAAGACCGCGCCGCGATACGCCGTGCAGCGCATCCTGGGGAGCGTGGCGGCCACCTCGGGGCTCACCGCGGCAGCACCCGGCGTCTCCCTCGACATGCAAGGATAACGCGCGTCCCACCGGGAAGTTCCTCTCCTAAAACGCGATCGGGACGCCGCCGCTTGGCCAAGAGCAAGTTCATCATCATCACAGGTCTGTCTGGGGCCGGGAAGAGCCTCGCGAGCCGATGCTTCGAGGACTTGAACTATTTCTGCGTGGACAATCTGCCCCCGGCGCTGCTTCCCAAGTTCGCCCAGTTGTGCGGCTCCTCGGAGATCGACAACGTGGCCCTGGTCATCGACATCCGCGGCCGTGAATTTTTCGGGGATTTTCTCTCCGCGCTCGACCAGATGCGCCACGAGGGCGTCAATTTCCAGGTAGTGTTTCTGGAAGGCTCCGACAAGGTGCTGGTGCGCCGCTTTTCGGAAACCCGCCGCAAGCATCCGCTCTCCACCGGCGGAAGAATTCTCGACGACATCCAGCTTGAGCGCAAGATGCTGGCCTCGGTGAAGAGCCGCGCCGACGTCATTATTGACACCTCCGCGCTGGCGCCGCAGCAACTCAAGGAAGAGATCGCTCGGCTGATGGCCAAGCCGAGCAATGGCAGTCCGCTGTCGGTCACCGTGGTTTCGTTCGGCTTCAAACACGGGCTGCCGGTGGACGCCGACATGGTGCTGGACGTGCGGTTTTTGACCAATCCGTATTACGTGTCCAAACTGCGCCACCTGACCGGCAACGACGACGAGGTCAAGAAGTACGTCCTCAAGCAACCCAAGGCCAAGGAATTTCTCAAGCACCTGTTCGGCATCACTGATTTCTTGCTGCCCCAGTACGTGGACGAGGGGAAATCCCACTTCACCATCGGTGTCGGATGCACAGGTGGAAAGCATCGCTCCATCTGCCTGGCCAACGAGCTGGCCGGCCACCTTGAACACAAGAACTTCAAGGTGGTCGTCGAACATCGGGATATTTTCCGATGAGCCGGCTGAAGCGCGCGGCCAAGTGGCTTTACCCGGGTCTGGGGGTCAAGCGCTGGCTTTTTGTGGCGTGGCTGGGACTGCTGCTGTTTACACTGGGGATGGTCCTCTTCGTGAACTGGCGTGTCGGCTCGTGGATCGACATGAACCTCATCGGAGAGCTGCACCTGCGGGCCGGTCGCATGGCCCTTCCCTGGCTGGTGTACGTGGCGGCCATGGCGGTTGGAGTCGGGTTGATCATTTACGGGATCCGAAAGTGGTTCGCCTCGATCTATAAGGTGGTGATGCCCTATGAGTCGAAGCGGCTGGTGGATCGGATGTACGAGCGCACCGCCCTGGCCCACCGCTTCCGCATCGTGGCCATCGGCGGCGGCACCGGCCTGTCGTCGCTGCTGCGCGGACTGAAGGCGCACACCAGCAATATCGTGGCGGTGGTCACGGTGTCTGACGACGGCGGTTCCTCGGGACGCCTGCGGAAGGATCGCGGGCTGCTGCCGCCGGGGGATATCCGCAACTGTCTGGTGGCCCTGGCCGACGACGATACGCTCCTGGCGGAGCTGCTGCAATATCGTTTCCACGAGGGCGGCGATCTGGCCGGGCACAGCTTCGGAAATCTATTTCTGGCCGCGCTGACCGAGATTGCGAAAGGGGATTTCGATCACGCCATCAAGATGTCCGGCCAGATCTTGAACATCCGCGGCAAGGTTTTTCCAGGCACGCTGCACCAGACGACGCTGTGCGCGGAATACATGGACGGAACCATGGTGGAGGGCGAGTCGGAGATTCCCCGGCACGGCAAGCCCATCAAGCGCGTGTGGCTGTGTCCGGACGACTGCGAGCCGATGGACGAGGTGCTGCAGGCCATCCGCGACGCGGACGCGGTAATTCTGGGGCCGGGCAGCCTGTTCTCGTCGGTCATTCCCAACCTGCTGGTGCAGGGGATGGTGGACGCACTTGAGCGCACGCGCGGCCTGCGCATCTACGTGTGCAACGTGATGACCCAGCCCGGCGAGACCGACGAATATAAGGCGTCCGACCACTTGAAGGCGATCTACGCGCACACCGGCCGCAAGATCGTGGATGTGGCGCTGGTCAACCAGGAAGTCCCGCGCTTGCTGCTCGACCGCTACAAGGCCGAGGGCGCGTTCCCGGTGCTCGCCGACCTCGACGCGATCGAGCGCCTGGGCGTGCGGCCGGTGGCCGCGAATCTGATTAACGAGACGAATCTCGTGCGCCATGATTCGGCCCGCCTGGCGGAAGTGGTGTACGACCTGATCCTGGAATACGAGGAAAACGGCCGCCAGATCAACGACGTGCGCGGCGCCCGGCGCGGCGGATGGCTGTCCCGACGCCGGGCAAGGCCGGCGGAAGAGATTACCCGAATCTCGTCGCTATGAGGATTCCCGCGCTGCTGTATCCCTATATCATCGAGCGGTAAGTCATCGAGCGGTAAGACCTCCGCAATCTGTTGAGTTTTCGCAATATTTGCGTTTTGCGATCGTTTAACGGTCGTTACACAAACGATTCAGGTCGGGCGGGTAGACTCTGGTCAAGAGCAGAGCCAACCAGATTGCACGAGGAGTCAGACAATGCAGATGCTTACCAGCCTCAACACCAACGTTCCCGCCGCCGCGCCCAAGGCGCCCGCGGCTGCCAACACCAGCGCCCGTCCCGCCGAAGAGTCCTGGGTCACCGATGACGGCGTCAGCCTTTCTTCCGCTGACGTCGCTGGCGGCAAGGCCAACGTCCCCGCCAACGGGATGCACGTCACCTACAAGTACGACCACGGCGCAATGCGCGACATCAAGATGGGCGCGATTTGCGGCTTCGTCGGCGGCCTGGTCCTGCCGGGCATCATCGTTCCCCTGATGGGCTTCGCGGCTTCCCCCGTCACCGCCCCCATCGGCCTGGTGCTTGGCGCTTACGCGGGCGCCGTCACCGACCACAACACCGAGATTGAAGGCACTTTGAAGCAGACCGCGCAGGGCGTGATCTTCGAGCCGACCGACGCCAATCGCTTTGGCATCGTGAACGTTCAGCAGCACGCCAATACGCCCGTGGCAGAGAGCAACGAGGCATGGTACCTGAACTGACAATCCACCCGGGTCTATGAGCGGGGACGCTTGCTCAAAGACCCCCTACCCCAAAGGGGAGTCGCCTTTGGCGCCCCCTGGACCCAAAAAAAGAGCAGATCCCGACAGCCCCTGAGCCGCAACTCGGGGGCTGCGCATTTCCGTCAGCGAGGAGTGAGCACCGCCTGCACAGTGACGGTGTGGTCCTAGATTCGCACGCCGATGAACGGCACGTACATCTCCTCCGGATCGGTGCCCCCGTGGCAACCGATCGACTCGATCTCCTCGGTCGAATAGCGGTACGAGATTTTCCAGTCGTCGGCCACCGATACGACGAGGTCACCCACCCGGTGCGGCAGTTCGGGATGCGGCTCCCCGATTCCGAACCAGTTCGCGGAAATCACCTCTTCGTAAGGTGTCGCGCGCAGCACCTCGGGAAAGCGCTCGTTGATCATCCCAAGGACCTCCTCGCGACGGCCCTCCTTGCTCAGCACGTAAGGCAGGCGAGAGTCCCCGCTGGGCGGCCGCTGCAACAGGTTGAGAAGATCCGGGACGTTGTTGAAGGCCATGCGGCGCGCGGGCGGCGTGTGCACGTGCCCGTGGTCGGCAGTGATGAACAGCGCCACGTCCCCACCGCGGAAGCGCTCCAGGACGTGGGTGCGGATGGCGTAATCGAGCCCCATGATCTCCGCCATGACTTCCTCGGAATTGGGGCCGTTGTGGTGCGAGACCGTGTCGATGGGATCCCAGTAGAAATAGATGAACGACCCAGACCCGTCGCGCTGCTCCAGCATGCGCCGCAGCACCGCGAACGCGTCATGCGTGCCGGCGTGGCCCACCACCTCCGCGCCGCGATAGAACATCTTCGAGAGCGCCGAGTGGGCGTACTGCGAGCGAATGACGACGCGCGAAGTCACGCCCAGATCGAGCAGCGCCTGAAAAATCGTGGCGTGATCAAAAAACGCCTGCGGATTCAGCTTCTTGCGGGGAAACGGGGCGAGGCGCGCGACCGGGCTGAAACGAATCATGTTGGCGATCTCGTTGACCTCGCGCAGGAACAGCTTGTAGCCGATCAGCCCGTGCTCTTGCGGGGTCAGCCCGGTGGCCAGGGTGGCCAGCGCGGTGGTGGTGGTGGAGGGCAGCACCGAGGTAAGCCGCCCGTACAATCCCTCGCGCATGAGCCGCCCGAGCTCGAGCCGCGGCTGGCTGCGCACGGCCCGCTCCAACAGCGAATATCCCAGCCCGTCGACCAGCATGAACACGACGGTCTTTACGCCGTCCAGGAAGCCAGGCGGGAGCAGGTCCGCGTCGAGTGGCGGATGCCCCTCCAGTCTTCCCCCGAAAAATTCCAGGATGCTGGCGGGGATGCTGGAAATGCCGCGCCCGCGATAACACGGGAGAACGGCACGGGGAAAAGGCGGGGTTGCGGCGGCAACCGGCAGCGTCGAAGCGTCCACGGGTCGGCAGATTCACGGCCCCGGGAACGAAATCCTGGGCAGCTTATTCCACGTAGATCATCTTGACCGTCATGCCGCCGTCCACCACCAGATTTGTCCCCGTGATGAACCCGGAGCGCGAGCCGTCCGCCAGAAACAGGCACGCCTCGGCGATGTCCTCGGGGCGGCCCACGCGGCCGGCCGGATGCTGCAAGTGGTCGGCCTCCGAAAACGCCTGAGGTTTCGGGTCCTTTTTCCAGGCCGTGACGTCGATCCACCCGGGGCTGATGGCGTTCACGCGGATTCGCCGCTCGGCGAGGCTGACCGCCATCGCGTGGGTGAGCGCCAGCAGGCCGCCCTTGGACGCGGAGTACGGCTCGGTGTGCGGCTCGGACATCAGCGCGCGGGTCGAGGCGATGTTTACGATGGCCGCTCCCTCCGGCATCCTCGCCAGGGCGTGCCGGGCGCAGAAATAGGCCCCGCTGAGGTTGATGGCAAGCACCCGGTGCCAGGACTCGGAGGAGCGCTCCCACATGGGCCGCGTGTCGTTGATCCCCGCGTTGTTGACGAGCACGTCCACGCGCTCGATCCCGGCGAAGGTGGCTTTCACGCTTTCCTCGTCGGCCACGTCGGTGGGGACGTTGTGTGCGGTCCATCCCTGCTCGAGCATTCGCTCGACGTGGAGCGCGCCGGCCTCGGCGTCGGCATCCGCCACGTAGACCCGCGCGCCGGCGGCGGCGAAGGCCGACGAAACCGCGCGGCCTATCCCCTGCCCGCCCCCGGTGACGACAACGCTCCTCACTGGGAGACGGTGCGCGACGAGTGGTCGTGCAGGATTTTCCAGCCCTTCGGGGTCTTCACCCAGACGAGGCTGAAAACGCCGTCCATCTCCTTCTCGCCCTGGGTCACGTACCAGCGCCCCACCACCAGCGCGTGGTCGTCGCCGAGCGGCGTCACGGTCACGCTGTCAAAGCGCAGCTTGCCCATGGTCTCGGGCGTGTTGCCGTACGCCTTCTCGTAGCGGTCATGGAGCGCTTGATAGCCGACCACGATCTTCCCGCCCGCGGTGTAGGTCATCTCGGGGGTTTCGAGATAGGCGGCCATGAACGAGGTGAGGTCGCCGCGATTCCAGGCATCCGCCTGTGACTTGAGGATGGTGGGGATGTCGGCGCTGCCCTCCGCGAACGCGAGGGTCTGCACCGCGAGTATGAGGGCGACGATAAGGATGCGCACGGGGCAGGGCTCCTTTCAGTGGGAGGCCGCATTTTTTGCGCCTCCCGTGAGAGGGTCCTGCCGGCGGCTCGCGAAGCCTCGCGCACCATGGCCCAACCGCATCCCCTGTACACGAAATTTCGGACGAAGGCGCAGAAGGCGCGCCAGTCTGGCGACCTCGAAGCCGGCGAGCGCTATTTGCTGGCCGCGGCCGGCGTGGCCGCCGAAAAATGTCCCGATTTCGTTCCCGAGGTCACCAACGAGCTGGCCTACGTCTACGCTGGCAGCGAGCGCTGGGACGAAGCCATCGCGCTCTATCGCCAGATGGGCGCCGAGGACCAGGTCGCCCGCACCCTTGAGCGCCGGGGCGACTACGAAGCCGCCGAGGAAGTCCGGCGCGCGCTGCTTGCGCGTCACGAGCAGGAGCCCGGCCCGCACCTGCACGATCTGCGGCAGAGCATGCACGATCTCGCCGCACTGCTGCACACGGTGGGACGTTACGACGAGGCGGAGACGCTGCTCAAGCGGCTGATCGCGCTGCACGAGGAGCACCAGGGGAGGGTCCGGGGGGCGCCGACGGCGACTCCCCCTGAATCAGATCCCGATGGAGAAAGCACCTGGGTCAGCCCGCCGTTCCAGAAGCTCGCCCGGGTGTACGAGGACCAGGGGCGCTATGCGCACGCGCTTCCGCTCATCCGCCAGGCTCTGGAGCGAACCCCCGAGGTCGGGCTGATGGCGCACCTCGCCTGGCTGTACGAGATCACCGACGATCTCGAGGAGGCGGAAGCGGCCACCCTGCAATCCCTGGAGATGCTTGACGAGAAGCAGGGCGAGCCCATGGCCGCCACCTTTCTCCATGCGCTGGGAGCCATCGCCGAGCAGCGCGGGGACGAGGGCGAGGCCGAGGCGATGTACCGCGAGGTGCTCGACTCCTCGCTCGGCGAGCATCCGCAAAGCGGCGCCGCCATCCGTGCGGATCTCGGGCGCGTGCTTCACAAGCAGCACGAGCACGAGGAGGCCGAGGCGCTTTTGCGGGACGTCCTCGCGGCGCCGCACCTGCTCAGCCCGCTGGAGCTGGCAATGGCGATGGAAGTGCGCGCCCGCGTGCTCCGCAAACTGGATCGCCCGGAGGACGCCGAAGCCGAAGCCCGCGAGGCGGAGGCCGTCATCCGAGCGTGGGAGGGCGGGGAATTCGAGGCGAGCCCGGAGGTCATCAGCCCGATGGACTGGTGGGCGCATCGGCTGGCGCGCGTCGGGCACGAGACGCTCGCCGTGCGCGTGAAGGCGATCGCTTCCGCGCTGCGCTCCCAGGCGATGGCGCAGATGGCGGATTGAGGGAATGCTCCGAATAATACTCTTCCTGCTGCTTGCTTTGGCGCCGCTTGCCGCCCAGGAATATCCTCGGCGGCACGGCTTCGCGGTGATGAAATCAAGCGCGCCGGAATATCTGGTGATCCGCGAGGCGGACGCCTGGCGGAAATTGCAGCCACGTTTGAAGTGCAAGCAGCCCATGCCGCGGGTGAATTTCTCACGGTCGATGGTGATCATCACGCTCAGCGACTGGGAAACGTGGCTCAACGCCGAGCCCTGCGGCGACAGCTACATGGTGGCCGTACGGCCGGGCACGCGCCGCGGCGGATTTTTCGATCTGCTCGTGGTTGGGCGGCGCAAGGGCGGCGCCGAGTTCAACCTCCGCTAGCCGCCAGCACGATCGCCCGCGGCTCGACCATCTCCCGCTTCGCGCCGCCTTCCTGGATGCGCTCCAGGCTGCTGCTGTCGGTGCGCACTTCGACCTCCCGAACGCGCTCGTTCGCCTGATTTGTGAGCGTGTCGCGGGTTTGCGTGCGGGTCCTCTGGCGCAGCGCGACCCCGGGGAAAACGGCCGCCTGCATTTCCGGAATCTCGAATTTCTCGGAGCGCTCGAACTCAAGGTTGCCGGCCACGTCGGCGATCGTTTCCCGAGTCGTCTGCTCGATGGATGCGCCGTGCACCAGGAGGCGCGTCGTGCCCCGTCCCATGCGGCTGCTCACTTCGAAATCGCCGGGCTGCCCCCCGCGCGCAGCCGCGCGGTACAGCGTGCGCGTGACGCCATTTTCGGTAACGCTGAGTTGGGACGGCGTCTCGGTAAGCGTCGCTTCAAAATCCTCGGCCTTCACCGTGACCGTGCGGCTGGAGCGCTGGCGGGTGAGGGTGGCGTTCCCGCTGCTGGCGATGGTGCGCGAGCCCTGCTGCTCGACCGTCACTTTCCCCTGCCACGTGTGGTGGGTGCCCGGACCGCGGCGCGCCATGGCGTCCAGCACGGCGCTCTCGCGCTCGATGCGGGCTACTTGCTCGGTGAAGGTGTCAGCCTCGGCAATCGCTTTCTCCGCAGCGCGGCCGTATGCGCGGCGCGTCTGCACCGAGGTCATGTTGTCCCAGATGGAGGGGCCCGCGGTCTCGCGCATGCGCTCGCGTTGCTCGGGGGCGATCGGCTGCTGCGTTGCGACTTCCAGGGTGGTCGAGATTTGCGTGTGCATGGCGGCCATCGGCGTCGCGGCGGCCAGGGCGGGTGCCGCAGCGGCCAACGCGAGCGCGGCCACGGCGATCCAGGAGGTACGGACAGGCGGCGCCTCGTCGGTTGCGGCGGACAACGCGACGACGTCGCACGGCGCCTTCGCCTCCATGGCAGGCTGCGAGACATCCCCGCGAGTGATGCCCTCTGTGCCTATGATAGGTGAGACACCTCGACTGCTTGAATTAGTGTCAAGCGGAGAGGACATCAGCAATGACCAAGCGATCGGCAAATGGAAAGGCTGTTCCCCATCGTGCGGTGGAGGCAGGGCCTGGCTGGAGCATAGGCGAGCGTAGCGAAGCCGAGCAGAAGGAGGGCCCTGCCTCCACCGCGGCGCCGCTTCCGAACCCGGAGGTGCTGGAGAAGCCCGTCCGGCGCAAGTTCGATGCAGCGTACAAGATCCGCATCCTGCGGGAGACCGACGCCGCTCCCGGCCTGGTGGGCGCCATCCTGCGGAAGGAGGGGTTATACTCGTCGCACCTGACCACGTGGCGACGCCAACGCGAGATGGGCGAACTGGCTGGCCTGGAACCGCGAAAGAGGGGGAGAAAGGGCAAGCGGCCCGACCCCACTGCCGCCAAGCTTGCGGAGCTTGAGCGCGAGAACAGACGCCTCAGGAAGCGCCTGGAGACAGCGGAGCTGATTATCGACATCCAAAAAAAAGTTGCCGCGGCCCTGGGGACGCCTCTGGACAAGCCCGATTGGAAGGGGTGTTGAATGAATGCACTTTTGCCGTGCCGACCACGATGCTGTGCAGCGCCATCAACCTGCCAAGAGCCACGTTCTACCGTTGGCGTGGACGCACGTCTGGAGCCGAGCCGAGGCCGGTACGTCCACGCCCCGCGCCGCCTCGTGCATTGGCTCCAGAGGAGCGCCAGCAGGTCTTGGACCAGCTCCACTCCGACCGCTTCGTGGACAAGAGTCCGGGCGAGGTCTGTGCCACACTCTTGGACGAGGGGCAGTATCTGTGCTCGCCTCGGACGATGTATCGGATCCTGGCCAGCGCGCAGGAGGTGCGAGAGCGGCGCGACCAACTCAAGCACCCCGTATACACAAAGCCAGAACTCCTTGCCACGGGACCAAACCAGGTCTGGTCCTGGGATATCACCAAGCTCCTCGGGCCCGAGAAATGGACCTATTTCTACCTTTACGTGATTATCGACATTTTCAGCCGCTACGTGGTTGGGTGGATGGTTGCAACGAGGGAGAGCGCCGCGCTGGCGTCGCGGCTGGTCTGGGAAACTTGTCTCAAGCAGGGCCTCCCGAACGACCACAACTTGATTATCCACTCCGACCGCGGAGCGCCCATGAAGTCGAAACTCCTGGCTCAACTGCTGGCCGATCTTGGGATCACGAAATCCTTCAGCCGACCGCAGGTGAGCAACGACAACCCCTTTTCCGAGAGCCATTTCAAGACGTTGAAGTACCACCCCGGCTTCCCAGGCCGCTTCGGTTGCATCGAGGACGCACGGGGCCACTGCGGCCCGTTTTTCGACTGGTACAACGACGAGCATCGCCACTCAGGGATCGAGATGCTCACCCCAGCCATGCTCCACTACGGCCGGGCGGACGAGATCCTCGCCGCAAGGTACAACGTGCTGCAGGCCGCATACCTGGCGCGTCCTGAACGATTTGTAAAAGGGGAGCCTCGAGTGGCTCAAGCGCCCACAGCCGTCTGGATAAACCCGCCAGGCACCGTTCCGGCGGCCCCGGAATCTACAGTAATTACGACCGCCCAGGTGTCTCAAACCTATTGACAAATTCCGAGTGGTTCCATCGGACTATGGCGCTGGTGGACTTTGGGTGGGGGTCCCCTCGGTTCTCAGGTCGCTTCCAGGTTCCGGCGTACGACCGTTGCAGGACCAGTCGTGAACGTGCGACAATTTGTGTAAGGCCATGAATAGTTGGTGGTTGTTCCGAGATCCCGTGGATGAAATCCGGCTCCCCGAAAGGTGCTCTCCATCCGGCCCGAGGCGTGGGTTCACCGCCGTCGAGGTCGTGGTGGTCCTTGCTATTCTCGGGTTCATTGCGGCCGCCGGCATCATGATCATGAACCGCGCCAAGGCCAACAAGGAGTTGGACGCGAGCGCCGCCACACTGTTGGCCCTGGTGAAGGCCGCGCGACAGACAGCGCGCACCGCGGAAGTGGCGACGCTGACCCTGACTATCTCGACCACCGATTCGACCACGTACGCCATCACCTACACCAACCAATCGCTTGGAACCACTTTGACACAGACTCGAGGGACCTTTCCCAGGAGTGTTGCCGTTGCCGCTGGCACCGGAATGAATCCCCTCGTCTTCCAGTCAAATGGCACGGTAGCTCTTTCCGGCGGCGCCACCAGCGGGACGATTACCATGACCAGCCGGGTGACGGGAAGGCGGTCCGTCATGACCTTGACCGCGCGCACCGGTGCAACTACTGAGACAACCCAGTGACGATTTCGTGACACACGATTCCGTACGACCGGAAAGGAGTCAGACGAACATGCGAGTGAGGCGTTCCGCGCAGGGCATGACGCTGGCTGAAGTGATCGTGGCGCTTGGCCTGTTGTCCGTGGGTGCGCTTGGCGTCATCGGAATGTTCCCAACCATGGCGCAGTCGAACCGGAACAGCATGGAGTCCACGGCAATGCTGTATGCGGCGCAGAGCTACCTGGACGAGTTGCTGAATAACGATACGAAGATTTCCACCAACCAGACGACGCCGGGCACCGGCGATCCGGTGTGGGTCAGCCCGATCTCGGGCGGCTCACTCTGGTTCAAGGGAATAAGCGACACGCAGAATCCATCGAACGTGCAAACCATCCAGGTACACGTGCAATGGGTCAATCGCGGCCGCGTGCGCTCCATCGACCTTTTCGGGCAGGTAGCGCCATGACGCTTCACCGGCGTCCTCGAGGATTGACCCTCGCTGAACTGTGTGTGATGACGGTCATTTTTTCGCTGTTCTCGACGACAGTCCTCGCCACGCTCTCCATGGCGCTGCGCTACTGGACCCAGAGCAATCAGCGCATTCTGGCCCAGCAGAATGCACGCGTCGCAATTGGCGTTATCACCAACGAGCTGCGGCAGGCGATTCCCAGCCAGTCGGCGGCGGTCGGGTACCAGAAGATCTCACCGGCCGTGGACCCCACCGGCGTCACCATGCCGAACGCAAATTCCACCACTTCATCGACGCTCACTTTTACCGAGCCGACCTCAGGCTACGACCCGGACAACCCGAGCATGGCGACCAACTATCAGTTGATCGAATATTACGTCGAGTCCAACAGCCTTAAGCGGCGGGCTCGACAGTACAACTCGTCGGGCGTCGAGATTACCTCGGCGCAGACGGTTGACGTGCTGGTGAGCGGAAGCACGAGCGGTCTGCTTCAGATTCAGGTGACCTACTCTGAGCCCACGCTGTTTACGGTTCAAATCACGTCGCGCGAGGGCGCTTCGGTAAACGTGCTCAGCGCAAAGGTTCGGACGCTGGGCCTCTAAAGGAGGACGACGATGGCAACCAATGGCGAATCTCCCATCCGGTTTCGCTCGCGGCGAATGCGCCCACGGCGCGGGATCGCGCTGGTGCTTGTCCTGTTCGTAATTTTCATCGAGGCCGTGCTCGGCTTCGCGGCGGTGAGCCTGGCCACGCTCGATTCACAATCGGTGGTCCAGGAGCAGCTTGCTTCCCGCGCGCTGGGACTTGCGCGCGGCGGGCTGGCACGTGCCTGCAAGGAACTGAAGTCGAACCCGAACTGGGTGGGAACTTCGGCCTATGCGGGAAACAGCAACGGCTGGATCACGATCGCGGGAACGGACAACGGAAAGCAAAAGGTGACCGTCGTCGTGGACACCAACTCAACCTGGTTTGTTACCTCGACAGGGCGGTACCTGGGGGCGCAGCGGACCCTGGAATCGTACGTCGAGTTTGAGTCGTTCGCCCGGTACGCGTACTTTACCGACAGCGAGCTGAGCACCTCTGGCGGAACAATCTGGTTCATGGATAGAGACGCCATTACCGGTGCCGCGCATACCAACGGTTACTTCAGCATCAGTGACCATCCCCAATTTTCATCGCGTACCACCAGCGCGAACGGCAGCGACTCCTACTATAATTCGAGTGCGTTTTCATACTCTCAGGGCAGTTCGACCTACACCACGCCGTCCAAGTTCTATCGTTATTTCAACGGCTACAGCCTGGACTATCCAATGGCGTACAATGACAGCGAGTCCTTCCTGTTCGCGGGCGGTCAGCCCACGGTCACCATGCCAAGCGATCTCTCCACTATCTCCACGGGCGCTTCCAAACCGGGTACCGGGCAGCAGGGCTATGTCGTGACCGGCAATGCGGAGATTCGCCTGGGTTACAATTCATCCTCAAATACCGGCTACGCTGTCATCATGCAGTCAGGGAAGTCGAACGTGACCGTGTCGCTGACCTCGGATACCACCATCTACGTGAAGGCAAAGACGACGTCGGGAGGGGCTCCATCCGGGACCTCGTCCGGCAAGGCCACCATCAAGGCGGCCAGTGGCTCGACCGCATTGGTGAAGGGACGCCTCACCATTGGCGCCAACGGCGGCATGGACATCTACAATAGCATCAAGTATAAGCAGAACTCCAGTGGCGAGTACACCGGCCTGCTTGGCCTGGTGTCCCCGGGAGCCATTATCGTCAAGGCCGATAGAAATACCGTCGCCGGCTTTGAAATTGACGCCGCGATCATGTCCACCAACAATTCGTTCACCGTTGAGAACTACAACAGTGGCGTCGCGCGAGGCACGCTGACGGTTCGTGGAGGCATCATCCAGAAGTACCGCGGCCCGGTTGGGACTTTCAGTTCGCAGAGTGGCAACATAATGACCGGTTACGCCAAGAACTACGTGTACGATTCAAGGTTGCTGACCACACCGCCGCCCAGTTTCCCCAACACCGGAAAGATTGTGTTGCGAAGCTTCAAGGACAAGGGCGCCCTGGGCTCCGATTGAAAATAGTGTGTGGAGGCGAAGCCCCAATGACACTTGCGTCCCATGATAGAATCAACAAGGCATGAAGGAAGTCGTAAACAACCTCGTTCAGGAAGCGCTCGACGCAAAGTCGGGTGCCCAGCCGGCCGCATCCCCACTACGGGGTCCGGTCGGCGGAGGTCCGGCCGGCGATGGATCCGGCAACAGCCTCTGGAACTTTCAGGTAGTGGGCGTGGCGGTACTGGTTTTGGCGATTCTCGGCGCGCTCATCGCCTTCTTCTACGTAAGTAGCATCACCATTGGCACTACAGAGGAGTTTGGCACCACGCGCATTCCGGTGGTCAACGAGCTCCCCGGCCGCGAGGAGAACGAAGCCGTGACCGAGGCACGCCGCTTGATGCAGCTCAATCGTGAGCAGCGGGCCGCGGAGCGCAACACGCTGCCAACGCCCACTCTCATGGAACAGGATGACACTCCGCCGACACCGGTCCCAGTGGGCCCCCGAGGTCCAAACGCGGGCGACCTGGATGGCTAGACGGCGCATGGGGCACGGCTGAGATTGATCGCGGGGGGGGGATGTGGGCTGTGACTTGAATCACCGCGTGGAGCCATATAGGTCTTTGGGTGGGGTCTCCTTCCATCCAACGGGTTGTTGTGCTTTCGCCGGGCAAGGTCGATAATCACGGCATGAAACGGATACGGATAAGTGATTGAATTACGCTGTCGACGACGCTGTCGACGCTGTCGCGACCCGGAAGAGTCGCGGGGTGCGTGTTGCGTG
>Ga0194132_10008913_pt1 | contig 14125 bp, 9 predicted proteins | sample TA2KigOf80mmetaG_FD_148612 | JGI IMG/M metagenome (GOLD analysis project Ga0194132, IMG submission 148612) | Freshwater microbial communities from Lake Tanganyika, Tanzania - TA2015054 Kigoma Offshore 80m | ecosystem: Environmental > Aquatic > Freshwater > Lake | place: Tanzania: Lake Tanganyika... | reverse complement strand
GGTCAGGTGGAACACGTTCCTTGCCACCCGCTGCGCGGGCCGATTGACATAGTCGGGGCGGGCGATGCCGTAACCGCGAACCTCACCGCTGCACTTGCCGCGGGCGCGACGCTCCGCGAGGCCATTGCAATCGCCAATGCCGCTGCATCTGTCGTCATCCACCAGCTCGGCACTACCGGCACCGCCAGCGTTTCACAAATCCAAAAACTGCTGTTTGGCTGACTCGGGCCGAACGCCGAGTGGGGCACTTTCGTCTCGGTAAGCTGGCTCGACACCTCGGCAACTCGTCACTTCCCCGCCAGCTTCCACACCTCGCGCGCGGTCAAGGCACGGTCAAAAACGGCGACCTCATCGAGACGACCTTCCCAGTTAGCAGAGTTGTCGCTGCGGCCGCCGAGAAAGATGTGGCCGAAACCCGCGGGCGCAAACTTCACAGGGAGCGTTGTCTCGATTTCGAGCTGGCCATCGAGAAAGGCGCGGACTTTCAGCCCATCGCGGACCAGCACGACGTGATGCCATTGCCAGCGGGGAATTTCCGTCCGCCCGGCCACGGCGCTGGTCGCGTCTGTGCCCCGGAAGAAGACGAGTTTTCCCATATGGCCGCTTTTGCCGCCGATGCCGAGATGCTCGCTGTTAGCGTTCATGCCTTGATCTGGCCCGCGCGAAAAGAGCCACCCGCTCACGTCGCGCCCGTCGTTCGGCATACCATTCCATAGCCACAGCGAGACAGAGTAGCGTTCACCGAGTTGCTCCAGCTGCGCGCGCAACCGGCCTCCGACGAAGTGTGGGGCGCGGTTGATTTCGTCCTTAGAGGCAAACTCTGCCGGCCGCGGGCCGTCGAGGTAAAACGTGATGCCCGCCTCATAGGCCGCATGATGGCCGCGGCCGGTAGCGTCCGCCGCGAGCGGGCCAGTGAATTCGTTTAGCCGCCAATATGCGAGCGGCTTGGCCTCGAGGCCAGTGCGGGTGGCTGGGCCGGCGGGCAGTTGCCACGGGCGACGCGCTTGCCCACTGACCAGCTCGAGCAAATGAATTGCTGCTTCGGCAATCTTCGGCTCGGCCTGTACCTCGAGGCCGGCGGAGCGAGCGGGCCAGGTGTTGTAGCCACCGAACGCATGCTGCTCAGGTGGCGGAATGTAGCCATCCGCGCCATTGGCCAACTCGATGACCATCGTGTTGCGCAGCGGGCTGGCGGCTTTGATTTTCAAGCCCGTCACGGCGTAGGTCTCGTTAGGCGTGGTCGCGATCGCGATGTCGCCAATCCTTAGCGCCTGCACGACGACTTCCGTCCGCTGCATTTCGTGGAGAATGATTTGCTCGCGCGCGTAAACCTCAGTCGTAGTCTTCGCCAAACGGTCGCCCATTTCCTTCACGATGCCCTTGGACCATTCGAGCAATTGCTTGTCAGGCACGCGGTAGTTGAGCGGCAAGCGCGTCTCGGCCATCGCGAGCGTCACATCACTGCGATATGCGATGCCGGCGAGCGCCTTTATCGCAATGTCCAGCAAGCCGTCCGCGTATTGCTGGATGGTCGGGCTGGGGCGTTGCTTCTCGGGAATTTTGTAGTCCACCCGGTAAATGTCGCCGCTGCAACCGTGCGACATGATACCGACGAAGGGCGCTTGGCCAGCGGGCGCGCTCGCGGCGAGGCGTGCCTTCAGCCCTTCGCTGAACAGGCCGAAGTAGTCCGCGCTGATGTCTTTGTCGCCGAAGTAGTGCATCGAAAAATTCCCGAGCACGGCGAGCGGTCGACCGTCGCGCGCCTGGATCGAAATCAGCGTGAGGTCGGGGTCCTCCGGGCCAGATTCACCCGTCACATCGTCCCAAATGCGACCCGAGTGCATGTTCGCGCGGAGGGTCTTGTTGCCGAACGGATCTTCCGCGAGGCGGTCGGGCCGGCGAATCCATTGGCGTAAGGCGGTGAATTCGGGCGCGAAGCCCTTTGCCCAACCGATGCGCGCCGGCTCCAAATTCTTCTGCGCAGCGGCGATAGCCTCAACGAGCTTGTCGCGGAGGAACGGCACGTAGCGCGGGTCGGCGTCAGTGCCGAGGCACGCGAACGCTGACGGCGCGCTGTGCGCATGCGTCGCGGAGATGAGGATGCGGTTCGCAGCGATGCCGGTGCGCTTAGCCGCAAGCCCTTTGGCCTCGTCGAGCAATGGCCGGCCCATCATGCAGCTGTCCACGACAACGATGGCGACTTGTTCACGCCCATCGGATAGCGCGAGCGCACGGGCGTTCACGCGGGTGTTTACCTTCTCCACGCTGCGATTGAGCATTCCGCCGTTGACGAGCACGGGCAGCACGGCGGGAGTCACGTCCACGACGGCGGCCCCAGCACGAAAGTCGGCGGCGGACAGCCGAAGTGACTCGACAAACGAAAGTACGGCGAGCGAAACGAGAATTTTTTTCATGGCTTGGAGCTGGCCACTCAGACGGGGTTTAAGCCGCAGTTTTCAATATTTTGCCATGATCATTAGGATGGTCGAGGACAAGCTGGGCGAGTTGAACGCATTCGAACCCGTTACACGCTGAGAGCTTCCGAGTGACCTTGAGTAAAGGGGACGGCTTGCTGGGGGTGCTAATGCTGAACGCCAAAATGGGTGCGTAAGTTGGCGACATTACTAGTGGTTGCTTCTTCACCTCTTCTAGCCAGTGGGCTGAGGCGTAGCGGGGCGCGCTAACTTGCCCTGGGCGTGTTCCATGAGAGCCACTGCCCCATGAGTGTTTAGAACTGCGCACCAAGCAACCAAGGGGCGAATTCGTCGTCGCCTAGGCCCGCGAGTTCGCTCTTGGTTTTCTTGCCGCTGGCGACGGCGATGATTTCCTCGAAGATACGCATCCCGACCTGCTCGACCGTCTCGGTGCCGTCGAGAATTGTGCCGGCATTGATGTCCATGTCCTCGATCATGTGCTGGTAGATGGCAGTATTGGTGGCAACTTTGAGACATGGCGCGGGCTTGCAGCCATAGACGCTGCCCCGGCCGGTAGTAAAGACACCGATGTTACAGCCGCCGCTGACCAGCCCGGTCATGCTCACAGGATCGTAGCCAGGCGTGTCCATGAATCCAAAGCCGGGCGTGGTGATCTCCTCCGCATAGGCATAAACGGCGGCGAGTGGGGACTGCCCGCCCTTGGCGACCGCGCCAAGACTTTTCTCGTATATGGTCGTGAGGCCACCTTCCTTGTTGCCGTAGCTCGGATTGTTGTCAATTGAGCCGTCGTTGGCCCGTGCGTAGGCCTCCCACCAGCGAATAAGGTCCACGATCTTTTGCCCGACAGCAGGCGAGACGGCGCGCCGAGTGAGCAGATGTTCCGCACCGTAAATCTCTGGCGTTTCGGCTAGCACGCTCGTGCCGCCGTAACGCACCAGTTCATCAGAGGCAACCCCCAGCGCAGGATTGGCGGTGATGCCGCTGTTGCCGTCGGAGCCGCCGCAGTTTTCGGCGAGGATGAGCTTAGAAACTGGCTGGGGGGTGCGCTTAAGCGCATTGGCCGCAGGCAGCAGTTTGGCCACAGCGGCCGCGGCGGCCTCGACAGTTTTGCGCACGCCACCGGAATTTTGGATCGTCAGGAAGGTCGGAGCAGCCTCGCCCGGCAACGGCTGCGACAGTTTGTGCGCCTCGGCGATTAGATGCACTTGGTTAACTTCACAGCCTAGGCCGATCATTACATAACCCGCAATGTTCGGATGCCGCGCAATACCCGCGGTGACGCGCTGGAGCAGTTCGTGCGGCGCGCCCGGCTGGATGCCACACCCGACCTTGTGAGTAAAGGGCACCACGCCATCAATGCACGGAAAGTCGCGCGCGAAGTCTGACCCGCGAAAGCGGTCAGCCACGTAGCGCGAGACGCCCGCCGAGCAGTTCACGCTGGAGATGACCCCCAGGTAATTGCGCGTGCCGACCTTGCCCGTGGGGCGCACAAACCCCTGAAAGTGACGCATTGCCGAAGCGGGATGATGCACCACCGGCCGGGCATCCACGCCGAAGGCGTAGTCACGGCCGAAGTCCTTCAACTCGACGTTAGGCGTATGCACATGCTCGCCGGGGAGGATTCGGCCCCTGGCAAAGCCGATGGTCTGGCCGTATTTCGTGACTGGTGCCCCGTCCGCGATCTCTGCGACGGCGAGTTTGTGTCCCGGCGGGATGCCCTTCGCAACTTTGATACGCAACGCACCCAATTCCAGTTCCACCCCCGGCTTGAGTGGCCGTTTCACCACCACCACGTTGTCGGCGGGATGCAGCCGTAGCGTCAGGTCGTCCAGTTTCAACATGGGGCAAGGGTAACAGCGAAGGCCGGGGCTTCAAGCACGGCGCGGTTTTGACAGGGCGGGCGCAGGCTTTTACTTTGCGGGCGCAGCCAGTTTGCCCGAACCTAAGCCCACAATGAACCTGCCCACCCTCCCTGGAGACGAAGCCAAGGGACTGCCGCCTGCGGAGGGCGAGCAACGCCCGCTGCTGGCCAAGGTCGCAGTGAGCCTGGCTTTGCTGACCTTCCTCATCTTCTTGCCCGTAGTGGAATATGAGTTCATCAACTACGACGATGACGTATTTGTGACCAACAACCCCATGGTCGCACCGGGCTTCACTTGGGAGGGGATCAAGTGGGCTTTCACCTCCGCAGAGATTGATTATTGGCGCCCATTGAGCTGGCTCTCGCACATGCTGGACATCGAATTGGCAGGGGCAATGGCCGGATTCCATCATCTGAGCAGCCTGCTCATACACCTTGGCGCAGTAGTTTTTTGTTTTCTGGCCTTTCAACGCTTATCCGGAGAAATCTGGCCCAGTGCAGTGGGAGCAGCGCTGTTCGCTTGGCACCCGCTTCATGTGGAGTCGGTGGCTTGGATTGGCGAACGAAAGGACGTGCTCTGCGGTTTGTTTTGGTTTTATACGATTTGGGCCTACGCCGGTTATGCCAAACGACCAAGTGCCCCGGGATTCTTGGCGACCTTTTTTGGCTTCGTGCTGGCGGTGATGTCGAAACCAATGGGCGTCACCCTGCCCTGTGTGCTGATGCTGCTGGATTTTTGGCCGCTGCAGCGCATCTGTTTCCCCGCGCCCTCGGAATGGAGAGTAACCGGTTTGGTTCGCTTCGCACGGACGTGGTGGCCATTCATTAGGGAGAAGATCCCACTCATGGCAGTGGTGGTCGTCATATGCGTTTCTACGGTCTACTCTCAACATCGGGTTGGCACGATGAGCTCTTTAACGGGCCTGCCGTGGGACGCGCGCCTTCAGAGCGCGTTGTATGGCTACGGGATGTATCTGACACAACTGTTCCTGCCGACGCATTTGTGTGTGCTGTATCCGCATCTGGGCAGTTCCGTACAAACCATGGTTTGGCTGCCGCCAGCGGCTTTTCTCGTCACCTTCACCATCTTCGTTCTTTGTTGGGCCAGCCGGATACCATTGCTCTTAACCGGCTGGTTTTGGTTTCTCGGGGTCTTGATGCCCGTCATTGGCATCGTGCAAGTGGGGGAACAAGCGCATGCGGACCGTTACACTTACCTCCCTCTGACCGGATTATTTGTGATTCTGGTGTGGGGTCTGAGGGAGGTCGCCCGTCGGTGGGGCAAGTCGGGAGTACTGCCGTGGATCACCGGGGCAACTTTAATTGTCAGCGCACTTGTTACCCGGGCACAGCTTCCCCACTGGCAAAACAGCACCACCTTGTTTCGCCGGGCGGTTGAGGTTACTGCTAACAACGCTACAGCTTTAAACAACTACGGTTCCGACTTAGTGGCGCGGGGGTTCATTCGTGAGTCTATTCCGTACTTGATGGAATCCTTGAGGCTTCATCCTGCGCAACAACCGCTGTTCAACCTCAGCTGGGTGTATGCCCAACTCGGACAGCCGAAGCTCTCACTGGGATTTGTTCATGAGGCATTTCGCATGGATCCAAAGGGCAACACGGCGAATGAGCAAATCCGGGTACTACTTAGAGAATTACCGGAACATCCTAGCGATCCTTTACGCCGCCAAAGTTTGGCCACTGCATATTCGCTCAGGGGGGACTACCCCAAGGCGGTCGACTATATGCGAGCCGCAGCGGAGCTCGCCCCCAAGGACCCGGATATTCAAGTGGATCTTGCGGTCTACCTCGGCCAAGCTGGCAAAGAGATTGAAGCCACCCAGACGCTGCAATCACTCCTGCGCAACTACCCGACTAATCTCACGGCCCGCAACAACCTCGGTGCGCTCCTTTCAAAACAGGGACGACTGACTGAGGCCCTTGAACATCTCAAAGCAGTGGTAGAACAACAGCCCAAGAACCCTAATGCACGCCACAATCTGGCGATTCTTCTAACCAAACTCGGCCAACCCCAGCAGGCGCGCGACGAGTTTGAGCGCGTGCTGGAGCAACAACCCGATTACCGCCCTGCCATGCAGCATTTGGCCTGGCTCCTCGCCGCCAAAGCCGCGGTGCGGGATGGCAATCGAGCTAAAGCGCTGGCTTTGCAATTGCTCCAGCGCACCCCCAAACCAGACTCCTCCTTACTCGACATTGCCGCTGCTGCTTGTGCCGCAGCCGGGGATTTTGAGGGTGCCAGATCTTTGGTCACAGCCGCTCTCGCCGCCGCCGAAAAAAAGCCGGCCAGCGTCGTCCAGTCACTCCTGTCACGGCAGACTCTTTACCAAGCCAACCAAGCCTACTCAGAATGACATGGCACGGAATTTTATCGGCTTAAGTTAAGTAAAATTCGGTTAAACTTGCTCGGCCACTCTTGCGTGTATGCGAGACTATGTGGAGTTAGCGCGAAGCGGTAACGAGTCTCCTCACTTGCCACAGGCCCGTTCACCAAGTTCAGCGAAGGCATCGGATGTTATGGATTCAGCGGCTAATCTTTATTGGTACGAGTTCAATCGGGCCAGTTGGAGATGATTCCTGCCGCGCTATATCTGACCCGTGGGTAAGAAAAAAGGGCACCCGCCAACGGGTGCCCTTGCGAGTGGTTTTTTGTCCGAACTTAGTTGGGGAATGTCACGGTTCCGTTTGCTAAGCCGGCGCCAGTGCCCATCTGGCGCATCTGTATCTCGAGGGCAGAGGACGTTGATTGCTGGACGCTACCATCAGACAAGGCATAGTTGCCTGCTTGGTCATGCTGGGCTGCCGAACCAGCTGTGCCCCCTCCCATACGCCATGCGAAACGAGCAGCCGCACCAACGGGCATAGTTTGCACGCCGCGAGCGTATTTATCTTGTGCAGGGTTGCTATTTATGCCGAAGTTGCGATCGCCACTCAAGACCGAGTTCGGCTGTGTCTCATCTGCATTCAGACCAACAAAGAAGGAAGTGGCGTTATCCTTACCGGCGGCAGCGTAGGTGTAAATGTTCGCGGCAACTGGCGCGTTGTCACCAGCTGGGTTGTTGTAACCTGTTGTGGCATTAGCAGTGAAGTCACTTCTCTGGTTGTTGAGCTTGTTACGATCACCCGGGCACGTAAGGATCTTGGCTGAGCCAAGTTCATTGCTCATAACCTGGAAGTGGGCCCAGACACGCTGGCCAGCAGCAGCAGCGTTCGGCAGGTTTGCTGCTGCAATACCTAAGGCAGCAGAATTGTATGTAGCGACGCGATACGGGAAGCGGTCGTCGTTATCATTAGCGAATACCCTAAAAGCGAGGCCGACTTGTTTGAGGTTGCTGGCGCACTTGATGCGAGCCGCCTTGGCTTTGGCCTTGGAGAGGGCGGGCAGGAGCATGCCAGCCAGGATGGCGATGATGGCGATCACGACGAGCAACTCGATTAGCGTGAAGGCCCCGAATTTTTTGCTGCGTAGGCTTTTCATGTTTTTATGTTTTTTGTTTTCCAGCCAGCTAACTCCGGAAACCGCTTCCCAAAGCTAGCTAATTAAGGCTTAACATGAATGAGAGCTATTGTCATGCCACTTGAATCGAATTGGTCGAATATTATTTAGGAAACTCAAAAGGCTGATCTGATGATTTACAAACTATTGGTTTTCAAACAGATGCAGATTATAGACACGACGGGTCTTATGAGCAAAGTTTGAACTGGTCCACCTCTTTAGGCTTAAATCATGGATCTAACGACAAATGATGCGTGATGGTGAAGCTTAATGCGTCAAAATCACGCAATAAGCGCTAGCCTAGGGTCAGAGCGTTGGTTGAATGACCAACTTCTTGATTTTGCCACCGTGGCTCAAAACTTGCGCGAGAATCCTGCCTGAAGTCCGCCCGCGACGCCGGCAAACTTCGCACCGCTTATTAAATAACCCTAAGATCGGGCGTGTCGCGTCGGCTTCTTTCCCCGGGCCGTGTAACCTCAGTCACCACCGCCTTTATCCCCTGATAGTGCGCCCCAACTCCGCAAACGCAACAAGACACGCGTAATAGCATTCACTTGGTGCGAACCAGTATTCCAATAAAAGCTACCGGCGCCCCTTCATGCCAATCACCTCCGAACCCGCCGTTGACATCCACCAGCCATTCGCTAGGGTGCGCGCCTCTTAGATAAGAAAACACTATGCCGAACACGAAGTCAGCCGCCCGTCGCATGCGCAACAGCGCACGCAAACAAGTCCGAAACCGCGTCGTCCGAACCCAGCTCAAGACCGCCGAGAAAAAGTTTCGGGCGGCACTTGCCACGCCGACCAGCTCTGCTGATGCACTTCGTGCCGCTATCTCCATGCTCGACAAGGCGGTCAAGAAGGGGGTCATCAAGCGGGGCACCGCTGACCGTAAAAAATCCCGCCTCGCGCTGGCCCTCAACCGAGTTGCGGCGGAGAAGAAAAAGTAAGCATTCCGTTTTCACCTCCCCGGGTTCCACAGGTTGAAATTTTTTATTTTATTTCTAGGCCGCGCACAGGCCAAGCCGTCGGGACGAGTCGCAGCTGACGATGCAACGCCGCGCGACCCTGCAGGGATCACCAAAACGATTCGCCGCCGGACCAACAGCGATGCCCGGGTTGGCCTTCTACTCCAGAGCGATCTGCCCGCTAACCACGCGCGTATAGTAGCCGCCTTGCGCCAGCAGTTCATCGTGCGTGCCACTTTCACTTGAGCGCCCAGCTTCTAGGACAAGAATCTTATCCAGCGTGCGGACAGTTACGAGTCGGTGCGCAACAATAAGGGTTGTGCGTCCGCGCATGAGCCGCTTGAGGCTTTCCATCACCAGCGCCTCGCTCTCGGAGTCGAGCGCACTGGTCGGCTCGTCTAATAAAAGGATGGGTGCGTCCTTTAAGAACGCGCGGGCGAGGTTCAGACGCTGGCGCTCACCGACGCTCAGGCGAACTGCGCCATCGCCAACCAAAGTGTCGTATTTCTGCGGAAGCTGCTCGATGAAAGCATGCGCATTAGCCGCCTTCGCGGCAGCCGTGATTTCCGCGCGCGTAGCCCCTGGACGGCCATAGGCAATGTTCTCGACAATACTCGTGGGCAAGAGAACCGGCTCCTGTAAGACGATAGCCACCTGTGCGCGGAGGTCGCGCACGCGCAGGGTCCGCAAGTCCGCACCGTCGAGCCGCACCGCGCCGCCGGTGGGGTCAAAGAAACGCGGCACGAGGTTAAGCAACGTGGTCTTCCCCACGCCACTTGGCCCGATGACGGCGGCCGACTGGCCGGGCGCGAGGGTAAAACTGACACCGCGCAGAATTTCCCGATCATCGACATAGCGAAAGGCCACGTTGTCGAAGTCGAGTTGGCCTTTAAGCTCCAAAGCGGGAGACGTGAGGCGTGGACCGTGAGTCGAAGTGGAGACAGATTTAGAAATTATCCCCTGTTTCGTACTCCGTACCACGCTCCTCGCCTCCGGGGCGTCTTTCACTTCCTCCGGGGTGTCGAGAATTTCGAACACGCGCTTCGCTCCGACGCTCGCGTTGCTCACCGTCGCACCGGCATGAGCCAGTTGGTTGAGTGGCTCATAGAACTGGCTTAAATAAGTCAGGAAAATGAACAACTCGCCAATTGTAGCCGTGCCACTCAAGACCTGGTGCGCGCCCACCCAAAGGATACCCGCCGCGCCGCCGCCAAAGACCGCCGTAATAGCGAACCAATAAGCAACCTCCCAACCATGCTGTGCAAGCCGTCGTGCCTGCGCGGTCTCCGTGTGCCTGCCAAACCGCGCCGCCTCCTGCTGCTCGCGGGTGTAACTTTGCACGAGCGGAAGCGCAGCGATACCCTGCTGAACCAGCGAGGTCACCTGGCTGTCAGCCTGCTGCGCCGTCACACCCTGTTCAGTCATTCGCCGGCCAAACGTACGAAGGACGAGCAATAGCAGGGGCACGGTGGCAAGTGCGACAAGCGTGAGCCGGCCGTTTAGCTGCGCCATGACCACGACCATCAGGCTGAAAGACAACGCCGCACCCGCGCTGGTCATCATCCCTTGCTGGAAAAGCGTCTGAAAGGAATACGTGTCCCACGCGGCCCGATGGATGAGATCACCGCTGCTGCGGTCTTGATGGAAGCGGAACGACAGCCGCTGAAGCCACCCAAAAACCTCGTTACGCACGCGCCGAAGTCCGCGCAACCCGATGCTGATCGCGAGAAAGTTTTGCGTCGCGTTGAAACCACCTTGCAGAAGGTGCAGCGCGATGGTCGCCCCGGCGAGCAAAGCGATCAGCGCGGACTTTTCGCCCGACCACGATTGGAGCGCGACGGGCAGTGCCTTGGTGCCTAGCACACTGTCCACGAGCACGGCCATGGGCCATGGCTTAAGCAAGTTAGCGCCGATGCCCGCGAGCATGAGTGCAAAAACCCCAACGAGCCGCGCGCGCTCAGGCCGGAAGAATTGCAGGGCGCGAAAAAGCGTGGTCACAGGAATCGGTCAAATAAGACAGCCTACGCTTCCGCAAGGGGCGGCATTTTCCCGCAACCCTGCTCTCTCCAGAGCATGTGCGAGGAACGCAGCTGGCGGTGAGAGAAAGCGGCAACAAAACTCATGAGCGGAACCTTTTTCCAAGCGGTCAATACTTCTTCGAAAACTTCTTGCGGGATTCATCGTCGAGCGGAGCAGGAGCATCCGGCGTCTCTAACGCGGGGGCTGGGGGAACGCTCGCAGCCGCGCTCGAGTCCGACACGGGCGGGGCAGCCTTCTCCTGCTGCTGGGTGGCCGCGACAAACGCCATGCGCGTGCCGACGAGGCTTTGCTTCAGCAACTGCTCTTCTTCCTTGGTAAGGTTGCCTTTGGTTTTAACCTCGAGCATCTCAAGTTGGTCGATAAACATCCTTGCACCCTCGAGGTCGGTGACAGTCTGCCCGGTTTCGGGGTGCGGCACCTGGCCGAGGAGCATCAGCGCCATTTGCGCGTTCTGCATTACCATCGAGGCAAAGTGCGCTGAGAGGGTTTCATTACGGCTGGCGGAGGCAGAAGGGTTCATCATGGGGTTTAGCGTGATTAAGATTCTCCGGCACGGAACTCGGTGACGAGCAGGATCTGATGCAGACGCTTAAGTCGCTCCTCAATTTGCGGCGTGGCAAGCAGGATTTGCCGGGCCAACGGGTCGCTAATCAGGGTGCTGGCCACAAGGTCGGCCAGCTGCTCGGGCGATTTGATCTGGGCAATGTGCTTGCCGAATTGTTGGAAAGAGGCGTTTGCCATCACCTGCATGTCCTGAAGCTGCTTAGCCTTCGCGGGGTCGCCGGGCATGGGCATACCGAGATCGAAGCCTGCCTTGATCCGCTTGCGCACCAAAGCGCGGACTTTCCTCGCGAGCACATCCACCTGCGGCTCATCCACGGGCAGCGACGCAAGCGCACGAACGGCTTCGACCCGATAGGGCTTTAATCGCACCGACCCTAAAAACTCGACGCGCGCCAGCCCCAGCAGGGTCAGCAGGCTTGTGCCATCTGGCTGCTGGGCAGCCGCGCTCACCAACCCTAGTCCACCAATAGACATGGGCGTCTCACCTTGGTGCTTGGGGTTGCGTAACGCGACGGCGAACATCCGCCCGCCTTCGAGCACATCCGCGAGCATCCGCCGGTAACGCGGCTCGAAAATGCGCAGCGGCAGCGACATGCCCGGAAACAAAGTTGTCTCCGGCAAGATCATTACGGGCACTTCGGCAGGCACTTGCACCGGGGCGAAGTGTAGACCCGGCGGCGGCTAAGGCAAGCGGACGGCTTTGCTCACTTCACTTCTCCCGCAGATACTCCGGCACCTTAATGTCTTTGCTCTTGAGCACCGGATCGTTGCCGCGCCACTGAAATCCCGCCTGCTCAAACTCGCTGCGATTTGACTTGAGCCAGTTCAACAACCGCTGGGCGAGTTGTGTGTTGGGCGAATTCTTGCGCACAGCAAAAGGCTGAATGGCTTTCGCACCTTCGTGCTTGATGGGAAAATACTCGATGTGCTCCGCCTGCGGCGCGGCATTCACGCGATAGACAATGGCTGCGTCCAGCCCGCCCGCGCGCATTTGGTTGATGAGGAAGTCAGCCGTGGGCACCTCGACGACAACGTTCTTGCGGACGCTATCGAGCAGGCCGGTTTGCTTCAGCATTCCCCGGGTCATAAAGCCCAGCGTGCTTTGCTCGGCGTTGCATAGGCCGACTTTGAGGTTCGGAAGCGCGAGGTCCGCCAGCGTACGGACGCCTTGCGGGTTGCCCTTCCGCACCGCGATGACGATGTCCGTCTCCGTCAGCAGCACAGCCTCGGGGAACTGCTCGGCCACAGGCGGCACGAAACAGAGGTCACACGCGTAGTAGGCATCGGGAAACTTCGCGTTCGCCGCGTCGCCCATCGTCTTCATCGTCGCGCAGAGGATGCCGCAGCCGTTGAAGACCGTGGTGATGTTGATGCCTTCGCGGTCGGCGAACTGCCGCAGCAGTTTCTCGACGGCCAGCCGGTTCACACCACCGCTGTAGAGGATTAAATCGGGTTTCTCTGCCCACCTATCACCACCGATGGGCTGGAAACCATGCTGTCGAAAAATCTCACCGCCCTTCTCTGGCGCGGCCAGGTAGCGCGCGAACTTCAGCGCGGCGGTCGGTTGCGAAGTGAAGGCAAGCACGGCAGCGCTGGCGTTTTCCACGCGCCGCTTCAACCCGGGAACTTCCACCGCCTCCAGCCCTTTAAATTGCGGCACGGTCGAGTCCCAAAGTATCGCGGCGTCCACCGCGCCAAGCGAAAGGTCGGCGGCGACCTCGGTGACGGTGGGCTTCATCACGGCGGCGCGCGCGGCGAGCTGTTCCCAAACCACGACGGGCCGCCCCCCGTCAATCAAGGCGTCCTCCGCGAGCGCTGCTTTCGTCACGCGCGAGATGCTGGCGGCGTCGGGATTGGTCAGCGCGAGCTTCACGTCGTCGCGCAGCAAGTCGGGAAGAGCGCGGATGTTCTTCGGGTTGCCCGCGCGCACGGCGATGACGGGATGTTGCCGCACGAGCGGAATCGCTTCGCGCACCAGTTCAAACTTCCGCGCATCCGCGAGCGAGCCATCGTCCGCGGCGATGAACAGGTCGCCTCGCTTGGCGACGCGCAGGCTGGAAAGCAGCCCACCGGTCGGCCCGTATTGCAGCCGCACCTCAATGCCGAACTCCGCGCGGTACTTCGCGGCCACGGCCTCGACCGGCTGCTTCAACCCGGCGGCGCAAAACACCGTGAGCGCCGTGGCAGACGCTGAACCAGTCGGCGCAGAGCCACGCTTTTGGAGCACCGCAAGCGCCGCAAGCAAGGCGGCGAGAGCGAGGAGCATAGCGGCGAGGGGTTTCATCGGCGGCGGGAAGTTAATTTCGGCGGGTGAACAGGAACAGCCCGATGGCTGCGCACGCGACTGCTCCGAGCCAGAGCGGTGCCTTGAAGTTCGCTTCGGGTGCCTTGGCAGATTCCGGCTTTGGGCTGCTGCCAATGGTCACCGTTTCAGCCACGTCATTGGATTTGGACGAAGTCACGACGACCTTTGTTGATGCGGTGTCAGGCGTGCCTTTGGTCTTTAGCGCAGCCCCCTGCAATTCCTGGTCCCAGTTCACATTCATCAGCAAATCCCACCCAGGGTTTTGGCGTTTAACCTGACATGAGCATGCACCGAGAAGGAAGAGGCAGGCCTCTTCGATTTCCGCGTCGCCAAAGTCGGCGGCAGGCCACGCGCCAAGGACGCGGCCGCGCCCAAAAACGGCAGCCAGCCACGAACCCGTGGCGAGTTCGGCGGCGGGTTTGGGGCCGGCGAGCATTT
>Ga0194132_10008905_pt1 | contig 14131 bp, 13 predicted proteins | sample TA2KigOf80mmetaG_FD_148612 | JGI IMG/M metagenome (GOLD analysis project Ga0194132, IMG submission 148612) | Freshwater microbial communities from Lake Tanganyika, Tanzania - TA2015054 Kigoma Offshore 80m | ecosystem: Environmental > Aquatic > Freshwater > Lake | place: Tanzania: Lake... | reverse complement strand
CGGACCTGGCGCCGCGCGGACCTGGCGCCGCGCGGACCTGGCGCCGCGCGGACCTGGCGCCGCGCAAACTTGGTACCGTGGCCGCAGGCAGCGGCCCGCTTACTTCTTGGCGATGTCGCCGAACGCGCCCTTCTTGGCAAGCGCGGCCCACTTGTCGGTCTCGGACTTCAGATGCGCGGCAAGCCGGTCCGGCGTGCCGCCGATGAAGCGGTAGCCGAGCGCCAGCTCGCGCTCCTTCATCTCGGGCGAATCGATCACCGTCTGCAGGTCCTTGTTGACCTTGTCGATGATCGCCTTCGGCGTGCCCTTGGGCGCGAAGAAGCCGTACCAGCTCGATTCGTTCTGCATGTCCACGCCGACCTCCTTCAAGGTCGGCAGTTCCGGCAAGAGCTTGGAGCGCGCCGGGCCGTTGACCGCGAGCCCGCGGACTTTCCCGGAGCGCACGTGCGGCAGCGAGCCGCCTGCGGTGGTGAACCAGACTTCGGTGCGGCCGGAGAACACGTCGGTATAGGTCTGCGACATCTGCGCATAGGGGATGTGCTGCATCTTGGTGCCCGTCACCTCCATGAACAGCACGGTCGCAAGGTGCGCGCTGGTGCCGAGCCCGACCGAGGCGAAGTTCAGCTTGCCGGGATTGGCCTTGGCGTAGTCGATCAACTCCTTGACCGACTTGAACGGCGTCGCGTTCGCAACCATCAATATCTCAAGCGCGGTGCCGACCAGCATGATCGGCTCGAAGCTTGTCACCGGATGGAAGGCCGTGGTCGGCGACAGCGTGACGTTGGTGCCGAGCGTCTGCGCGCCGAAGTGCAGCGTGTAGCCGTCGGGCGCGGCCGCAGCCGCCGCCGCAGCCCCGATGTTGCCGCCGCCGCCGGGCCGGTTCTCGACGATCACCTGCTGGCCCCAGATCTTGCTCAGCCGCTCGGCGATCAGGCGGCCGAGAATGTCGATCGCGCCCGCGGGCGAGAAGGCGATGACAATCCTGACCGGGCGGTTCGGGTAATCCTGCGCCGCGGCGGGCGCGTTCGGCGCAAACAATGCGGCCAGCGCGACGGCAAGCGCCGCGAACGACTTCTTCCACATGACATTCCTCCCCATGACGCGGCCTTGACGGCTCTTAAAGCCAAGCATGACCGCGCACCGGAGCGAAATCAATGCGGCTGGCATGCGCGCCGGGCGTTGCCGCCATGTTGCGGCCATGTGCGCGGTTCGGTACTTTTTGCGCAGTCCAGATTGCGGAGCACGGCGATGGCGGAGTTTTTCGTCGCGAAGAGTTCGGACTTCCAGGACGGCGACCGCCGCATCGTCACCGCGGGCCAGCGCGAGATCGGCGTCATCTACAAGGGCGGCCACTACTACGCCTACAGCAACACCTGCCTGCACCAGGGCGGACCGGCCTGCGAGGGCCTGCTGATCAACAACGTGGTCGAAGTGCTGAACCCGGACCGCACCTACGTGCATCACGCGTTCGGCGACAAGGTGCATTTCGTCTGCCCGTGGCACGGATGGGAATACGATCTCGAAACCGGCGAATGCGTCGGCGACCGCAAGCAGAAGCTGCGAAGGTTCGAAGTGGTCAAGCGCGGCGACGACGTCTACGTCGTCGCCTGATCCGGCATTCAAGCGAAGGGACCATTGTCATGGACATGCCCCGCAACGAAGTCCGCCCGGTGGAGTTCGGCACGTTCTCCACGCCGAAGCACCTGGAGCACGCCAGCGAACAGGCGCGCCGGCGCAACTACCAGGACTTCCTGATCGTCGACGTCGACTCGCACCACTACGAGAACGAATCCTACGCCGAGGTGTTCGAATACATCGAAAGCCCGGTGATGCGCCGTGACGCGATCGAAAGCGCGGGCCGCTCGACGGGATTCCTGAACACGCAAGTCGGCGGCCAGAGCCTTTCGGGCCGCATCATCCGCAACAAGGCGCGCCGGCTGGAGAAGCCCCGCGCCGCCAAGCACCGCGACATCGGCATGACGCTCGACTGGATGGACGCGATGGGCGTGGACTACGCCTGCCTGTTCCCGACACCGATGCTGTTCCTCTCCGCGCATCCGGTGCCGGAGGTCGAGGCCGCCATGGCGCAGGCCTACAACCGCTGGCTCTGCGAGCGCATCCTCGCGCACGAGCCGCGCATCGTGTCGATGCTGTACCTGCCGTTCAACGATCCCGACGCCGCCTACCGCACGGTGCAGGAGTTCGGCGGCAGGAGGGGCGTGGTCGGCTTCATGGTGACGTCGCCGCGCTACAAGTCGGTGCACGACAACGCCTTCATGCGCACCTATGCCGCGATCGAAGAGATGGGCAAGGTGCTGTCGTTCCACGCCGCCTACAATTGGGACGACCGCGCGCTCGCCATGTGCAACCGCTTCATCGCCGCGCACGCGCTCGGCTTCATGTGGTTCAACATGGTGCATATGACCAACTGGGTGGTGAACGGCCTGCCGGAGCGCTTCCCCAAGCTCAAGGTGATGTGGATCGAAAGCGGGCTCACGTGGGCCTATTCGCTGATGCAGCGGCTCGATCACTCGTTCCTGATGCGCACGTCCGACTGCCCGTCGCTGAAGCGCAAGCCGTCGGAATACATGCGCGAGATGTACTACTCGACGCAGCCGATGGAGATGCCGGACGACAAGTCGCTGATGGAGGCGACGTTCAAGCAGATCAAGGCCGACACCCAGCTCTTGTGGTCGTCGGACTATCCGCACTGGGACTTCGACCTGCCCTCGACGATCTACGACCTGCCGTTCCTCGACGAGAAGGCCAAGCGCAACATCCTCGGCGGCACCGCGGCGAAGCTGTTCAACCTCGATCCCAGGCCGGTGAAGAGGATTCCGTAGCGGACGCTTCGTCCCACTGCCCACCAGCCGGGATTTTGCCGCAGCCATCCTCGTTTTGAGACCTTGCAGCCCCGTCGTTTCCGGCGGATGCTACCCGCGTGCGCGCCGATCGCAGCGGGAACTGGCGACCCGCGCGCCTGCAATCGAAATGAGGGGGATGCCATGGGAATGCGAATTCCGCGGTTGCGAATCCTTTTTGCTGCGCTCGCGGCGCTGACGATCCTGAGCAATGGCGCGGCGGCGCAGGCCTATCCGACCAAACCGATCCATTTCATCGTCTGCTTCGCGGCCGGCGGGCCGAACGACATCGTGGCGCGGCTGTTCAGCCAGTACCTGTCCGAGGTGATGGGCCAGCAGTTCGTGGTCGAGAACCGGCCCGGCGCCGGCGGCAACATCGGCATGGCGTCCGCGCTCGCGGCGCAGCCCGACGGCCATACCATCGTCTTCGTCGGTCCGAACAACTTCATCAATCCGTCGATCTACGAAAAGATGCCGTTCGACCTGATCCGCGACAGCGCGCCGATCGCGGGCACGCTGCGGCTCACCAACGTGCTGGTGGTGAATCCCTCGGTGCCGGCCAAGTCCGTGTCCGAATACATCGCCTATGCCAAGGCCAATCCAGGCAAGGTCAACTTCGGTTCCGGCGGCATCGGCACCTCGCCGCACATGTCGGGCGAACTGTTGAAGTCCATGGCGGGCGTCAACATCGTGCACGTGCCCTATCGCGGCACCGCTCCTGCGCTGGTCGATCTGCTGGGTGGCCAGTTGCAATCGGTGTTCGACAACATTCCGAGCGCCATCGGCCACGTCAAATCCGGCAAGCTGCGCGCGCTCGGCGTCACCAAGGCGACGCGCAGCGAAGCGCTGCCGGACGTTCCGGCGATCGCCGAGACGATCCCGGGCTATGAGGCGAACGTGTACTACGGCGTCGCAGCCCCGCGGGGCACGCCGCCCGAGATCGTCGCCAAGCTCAATGCGGCCTTCATGACGATCCTCAAGAACCCCAAGCTCCTGGCGCGCGTTGCCGAACTCGGCGCCGAGCCCATGCCGCTGTCGTCGGCCGATTTCAGAAAGCTGATGGTCGGCGAAACCGAGAAATGGGCCAAGGTCATCAAGGCCGCGGGCATCAAGCAGCAATAGCGGGCTGCAACGCGGCCGGCACGGGCCGAGGAGCCCGCAAAACAGCGGCGCGCGCCCCGATCGGACGCGCGCAATCGTGGCCGTTCCCGGTTGCGGCCCCTCCCGCCATATGCAGGAATGGTTGCAGAGCAACCAAGCTTCCGGGAGGACCAACGTGCGACATCGACAGATCGTGCCGGGAGCTCTCGCCCTCGCCTTCACCCTGGCCATGCCGTTCGCGGCCGCGAACGCGCAAACCGTGTTGAACACCAGCGTCTGGGTGCCGCACACCCACCCCCTGGTCGCCAACGTCACCGTTCCGTTCTGCAAGGACATCGAGGGCGCCACGCAGGGGCGCGTGAGATGCAACCTGCTGCCCAAGGCCGTGGTCGCTCCGCCGCAGACCTTCGACGCGGTGCGCGACGGCCTCGCCGACCTGTCGTTCACCGTGCACGGCTACACGCCTGGCCGCTTCGCGCTCACCGACGCGGTCGAATTCCCGTTCATGGGCGACACTTCGGAGGCGCTGTCGGTCGCCTACCAGCGCGTTCACGACCGCATGCTCGCCAAGCTCGACGAGCACAAGGGCGTGCGCGTGCTCGGCGTCTGGACCCACGGGCCGGGACAAATCTTCAACACCAAGCGTGCGATCAACTCGCTGAAAGACATCGAAGGCATGAAGATCCGCGTCGGCGGCGGACTGGTCAACGACGTCGCCAAGGCGATCGGCACCGTGCCCATGCTCAAGCCCGCGCCGGAGAGCTACGAGCTGCTGGCGCAGGGCGTCGCCGACGGCGTGTTCTTCCCCAAGGAGGCGCCGGTCGCCTTCAAGCTCGTGCCGCTGATCAAGCACGCCACCTACGTTCCCGGCGGCCTCTATAATGTCAGCTTCGTGATGATCGCAAACGAGGCGAAATGGAACCGCATCTCGCAGGCCGACCGCGACGCGATCATGAAGCTGTCGGGCGAGGCGCTGGCGCGGCGCGCGGGCAAGGCCTGGGACGCCGCCGACGTGCGCGGCGAGAAGGCGATGCGCGACGCCGGCATTCCCATCGTCACGGCAAGTCCGCAGTTCGTCGCCGAGATCAAGTCGCGCACCGGCGGCCTCGAACAGGCCTGGGTCGACAAGGTCAAGGCCAAGGGCGTGGACGGCGCGGCGGTCCTGCGCGCGGTACGTGCCGAACTCGCCGCAGCGGCGAAAAAGTGAAATCCGCGTCCCGGCCTTGAGACCGGCGCCAACCACTCCGTTCGTCCCCGCGAAAGCGGGGACCCAGCGAAGAAAACTGGATTTCCGCTTGCGCGGGAATGAGCGGCGCAAGGGGCGCCGCCGCCATTCGGCCTAGGCGCCGCACTGAGGGCTGGCATGGGTTTCGGTGACAAGCCGTTCGCGCTGTTCGACCGCGCCGTGGAGCCAGCGCTCGGCGCGGTTTCGGCCGTCGTGCTGTTCGGCATGATGGCGCTGACCTGCACCGACGTGATCGGCCGTTATTTCTTCAACCAGCCGATCTACGGCGCGTTCGAAATCACCGAGATGCTGCTGGCGCTGCTGATCTTCGCGGGCCTGCCGCTGGTCACGCTGCGCAACGACCACGTCACCGTCGACGTACTCGATCCGGTGACGCCGGGCTGGCTGCTGCGGCTGCAACATGCGGCCGCCTGCGCGGTCGCCTTCGTGTCCACCGGGTATCTCGCATGGCGGCTGTGGCTGCGCGCCGACACGCTACTCGGCGCGGGCGAGACCACGGCGCAGCTCAAGTTCAAGCTCGCCTGGCTGACCTACGCCATGAGCCTGCTGATGGCGCTGACCGCGATCGCGTTTCTGATCCTGGCGTTCCGCCCGGCACAGCGCGCGGCCCAGAGCGACGGCTCCGCGAGCCAGGGTCTGGGCCCGTGATCGAGACGCTCGCAGGCTTCGCGATCTTCCTTGCGCTCGCGCTGATCCGCGTGCCGATGGCCTTCGCCATGGGCATCGTCGGCTTCGGCGGCGTTGCCTACATGCTGAGCTTCAACGCCGCGTCCTCGATGATCGGCCAGATCACTTACGAAACCGGCATGTCCTACACGCTGTCGGTGATCCCGCTGTTCATTCTGATGGGCAACTTCGTGGTGCGCGCGCGGCTGTCGGACGAAATCTACCACGCCGCCTACTGCTTCCTCGGCCACCGCCGCGGCGGGCTTGCGATGTCGACCATCGTGGCGAGCGCGGGCTTCGGCGCGATTTGCGGCTCCTCGATCGCCACCGCGGCGACGTTCTCCAAGGTGTCGTATCCCTCGATGCGCCGCTACGGCTATGCGGATGCGCTCGCCGCGGGATCGATCGCTGCCGGCGGCACGCTCGGCATCCTCATTCCTCCGTCGGTCATCATGGTGATCTACGGCATCCTCACCGAAACCAGCGTCGGCAAGCTGTTCATCGCGGGAATCCTGCCGGGCATCGCCGGCACCGTGCTGCTCTGCCTCGCGGTGCGCTGGATGGTCTGGCGCGATCCGGCCGCGGGCCCGCCGGCCGAGCCGCATCCATGGGCCGAGCGATGGGCGTCGCTGCGGCACGTGTGGCCGATGATCGGGCTGTTCGTGCTGGTGATCGGCGGCATCTACGTCGGCGCCTTCACGGCGACGGAAGGCGCGGGCATCGGCGCCGGCGGCGCGTTCCTGTTTGCGCTGTGGCGGCGCGCCCTGACGTGGCGCGTGCTGTTCGAAATCCTGGTCGAAAGCGCGCGCACCACGTCGATGCTGTTCATGATCCTGATCGGCGCGCTGATGTTCGCGAGCTTCATCAACTACACCACCATGCCCGCGGACCTCAAAGACTTCGTCACCCTGTTCAAGGACATGCCGTTCCTGGTGGTGGTCGCGATCTGCGTGATCTACGTGGTGCTCGGCAGCGCGATGGAAGAACTGTCGATGATCCTCCTCACCGTGCCGCTGTTCTTCCCGGTGGTGACGGGGCTCGGCTACGACCCGGTATGGTTCGGCGTCGTGATCGTGATCGTGGTGCAGATCGGGCTCGTCAGCCCGCCGGTCGGCATGAACATCTTCGTGGTCAAGAACCTGCTGCGCAACGTCGACATCGTCACCGTGTTCCGCGGCGTGACGCCGTTCATGGTGGCGCTGATCGCGCTGATGGCGCTGGTGGTGGCGTTCCCGCCGATCGCGACCTGGCTGCCGGGCTTTATGAAGTAGCACCGCGCCCGGCCGAGGATGTGTTGGAGTTTCGTCGAGTTGGTAGCGGGGGAGGGACTCGAACCCCCGACCTACGGATTATGATTCCGCCGCTCTAACCAGCTGAGCTACCCCGCCATACCAACGCGGCCGTTCAAGGCCGCCATTCCAACCCGATCGTGCCGGAATGGCCGCGATATAGGTACCGCCGGCGAAGACTGTCAAGCACGCGCGGCAACGGGCGACGGCTGCGCCGCCCGCCCGAACCGGATCAGCGAGAAATGCCCCATCGGCGGCATCGGCCGGCGCTCGATAGTGCGGTAGCCTGCGCTGTCGGCCCAGTGCTGCAAGCGCGCCCAGGGAAACTCCGGCCGCCAGCCGAGCCGGCGAGCGATCGGCGAGAAGCCCCGCTCGAAGGCGCGGCGCAGCCCCGACTCCGCGCCGATGTGGTTGACCAGCACCATCTCGCCGCCGGGCTTGAGCACCCGCGCGAACTCGTCGAGCGTCGCTTCCGGCTCCGGCACCGCGGTGATGACGTACTGCGCCACGATCGCGTCGAAATACGCATCCGGAAAGCCGAGGTGCTTGGCGTCCATCACCGCCAGCGCCTCGACGTTGTCGAGCTTGTGCTCGATCACGCGCGCGCGCGCCTTGCGCAGCATCGGCTCGGAATAGTCGACGCCAACGATGCGAAAATCGCGCGAATAGTCCGGCAGCGAGATGCCGGTGCCGACGCCGACGTCGAGGATGCGTCCGCCCTTCGGGCAGGCCCGCTCGGCGGCCGCAATCGACTCGGCCCGCCCCCGCTCGAACACCGCACCGAACACGAAGTCGTAGACCGGGGCCCAGCGCGCATACGCCTTGGCCATCGTCCGCTTGTCGATTTCTTCCGCCATCGCCCCTCAACGCAGACTGAAAAACGCTGGAGTCCGATTCAACTGCGTTGAATCGGACTCCAGGCTCTACTTATATCGTTTGGGCATGATCTTTTCCGGAAACCGGTTCCCACTTTTTGGGATCATGCCCTAGGCCGCCCGCGCCGCGGCGGCCGCAGCGCGAATAAAACCGCCGCCAAGCACGCGGGACTGGCCCTGCGCGCCGTCGTAGAACACACAAGCCTGTCCGGGCGACACGCCGTCCTCGCCGTCTGCGAGTTCGACCGCGTAGCCGTCGGCCGCGGCCGACAGGAAGGCCGCCTGCGGCGGGCGCGTCGAGCGCACCTTGACGTACACTTCGAGCCGGCCTCCGCCCAGCGTCTCATCGAGCGTGCGGTCGCCGATCCAGTTGACGTCGCGCAGCGCGATGCGCCGCATGGTCAGCGCCTCGCGCGGGCCGACCACGACCCGGTGCGCCGAAGCGTCGAGCGCCACCACGTAGAGTGGCGCCGCGGACGCGATCTTCAGGCCGCGCCGCTGCCCGACCGTGAAATGGATGATGCCGTCGTGGCGGCCGAGCACCTTGCCGTCGACGTCGACGATATCGCCGGCCGCGGCCGCGCCCGGCTTCAGCCGCTCGATGATGTCGGTGTAGCGGCCCGACGGCACGAAGCAGATGTCCTGGCTGTCGTGCTTCTCGGCGACCGCGAGCCCGAAGCGGCGCGCCAGCTCGCGGGTCTCGGGCTTGGTCATGTCGCCGAGCGGGAAGCGCAGCAGATCGAGCTGCCCGTGTGTGGTGCCGAACAGGAAATAGCTCTGGTCGCGGTCTTCGTCGCGGGCGCGGAACAGCGCGCGTCCGCCGGAGGCCAGCGCGCGGGAGGCGACGTAGTGGCCGGTCGCCAGCGCCTTGGCGCCCAGTTCGCGCGCGGTGCCGAGCAGGTCCTTGAACTTGATCGCCATGTTGCAGTCGACACACGGCACCGGCGTCTCGCCGGCGACGTAGCTCTCCGCGAAGCGGTCGATCACCGCCTCCTTGAAGCGGCTTTCGTAGTCGAGGACGTAGTGCGGGATGCCGATCCGCTCGGCGACCGCACGCGCGTCGTGGATGTCCTGGCCGGCACAGCAGGCGCCCTTCCTGTGGGTCGCCGCGCCGTGGTCGTAGAGCTGCAGCGTGACGCCGACGACGTCGTAGCCCTCGGCCTTGAGCAGCGCCGCGGTCACCGAGGAATCGACGCCGCCCGACATCGCGACCACGACGCGGGTGTCTTTGGGCTGGCCCTCGATTTCGAGACTGTTGAGCATCGATGTCGCGGCAAAGGCCGCGCTCCTGGATTCCGGCGATCTGGCGACGGCTTCTTACTATAGGTGGCGACCGGGGCTGCGCAATGCAGCGGCGATCCGGCGGCCGCGCAGCCTGAGGAGCCGGCAATTCTTGCCGGGCCAATTCGGACAAATGCGGCTCGGCGCCGGCGGCTGCCGGGAACCGAGACCTAACAAATTGAAAAATATAACGATTCTTTGGCGGCTGCATGGCCCGCCGATTGCAGAGCCTTTGGCGCCAACCGGCTGTTTTCGTTCACCGTACCCTGACGAGGTGTTCCGTGCCCAGCGTCGCGTCCGACCCCAATGCCATTCTCCCGCCCCGCCAGCTTCCGTCCGCCGCCCGCAGCGGCGCGGCGGCAGCGGACAAGGGCGCCGCATCGCCGTTCTCCCAGTTCCTCGACGAGGCCGCGCCGCAGGCCGACCCTCCTCCCGCGCAGCGCCGCGAACGCGCCGAACGCCCCGACCGCAGCGAGCGCACCGAACGGCCGGACCGGCCCGCCAAGCGGCGCGCCGACTCGCAAGCCCCGCACGGCCATCGCGCCGACGACGCGGCAAGATCCAAGCGCGCCAAGTCGGCGAAAGACGGCGCACCGGCGGACAAGTCTTCCGACGCCGCGTCGCCAAAGAGTGTCAGGGATGCCCAGGACGCCGAGGGCGCACGCGACACCGAGGCCGCTTCCGCAGCGGCGCAGTCCGGCGACAACGCCGATGAACTGGCGGATAAGCTCGCAGCAACCGCCGAAACTGCCGGCACGGCCGAAGCCATAGCGGCGGCCGGAATCGAGGCGCCCGTCGAGCCGGTGACCGAAGACGGCGAAGCCGCTCCCGACGTTGCGACACCCGCGATCGCGGAGACGATGCCGGCCGAAACCGCGCCCGCAGTCGCCACCGCACAGCTGCCGGTCGACACCGCCAAGGCAGACACCGCAGCCGAGACGCAAGCGCCCGCCGCGCCGCAAGTTGCCGCGGGCAAGCCCGCCGGCGACGGCGATGCCCCGCAAACGCAGGCGCCCCAGCACGCCAAGGGCGCGGCCGGCGCTCCCGCGGTTCCGGCAATGCCGGCCGACGGCGAGACCGGTGCGCAGGCCGGCAACCAGGACGAGGCGGGCCGGCAGCAGCAGCATTCGGGCGAAGCGCCGAAAGGCGCTGATATCTCCACGAAGGCGCACGACATCGGCGAGACCGCGCGCGCGCGCCTGGCTGCGGCCGACGGCGCGCCGAAGGCCGCCGACGTCTCCGGCGCGGTCCGTGCGGTCGTCGAAGCGGCGCAAAGCACAGGCTCGTCCAACGCGCCGAACCCGGGCACAGCGCCCGCGCAGGCCGCGGCCGTGCAGGCCGTCAACGCGCCGGCCGCCGCCCAGGCTGCGGCAAACGCCCCCACCATGGCCAACGCACCGGTGCCGCTCGCCAATATTGCAATCGAGATCGCGAGCCAGGCGCTCGCAGGCAAGCACCGCTTCGAAATCCGCCTCGATCCGCCGGAGCTCGGCCGTATCGACGTTCGGCTTGAAATCGACCGCGAGGGCCGCGTGACCTCGAAGCTCGTCGTGGAGCGGCCGGAGACGCTCGACATGCTGCGCCGCGACGCATCGCAGCTCGAACGATCCCTGCAGCAGGCCGGTTTGAAGACGTCCGACCATTCGCTGGAATTCTCGCTGCGCCAGGAAAACACCGGCCGTGACGACGACGCGCCGCGCGACACCACCCGTCTGACCCTGTCGGAAGACGACCCCCAACCGCTCGAAGCGCTGCGCCAGGGCTATGGCCGTCTGTTCGGCCTCGGCGGCGGCATCGACATACGCGTGTAAGGACAGGCCATGAGCACCATCATCCCGGCGACCAGTTCGCAGGTGACGGCCACGATCAACTCGGCCGTCCAGGCAACCTCAAACGCGAGCCTGACCGGCACCAGCCAGAGCACGCTGGCGCAAAACTTCCAGGCGTTCCTTCAACTCCTGACCACCCAGCTGAAGAACCAGAACCCGCTCGACCCGCTGGACACCAATCAGTTCACCCAGCAGCTGGTGCAGTTCGCGCAGGTCGAGCAACAGCTGAAGTCGAACGACCAGCTCTCCACGCTGGTGTCGCTGCAGAAGACCGCGCAATCGACGCAGGCGCTGGAGTTCGTCGGCCACACCGTCGCGGTCGATGGCGCGACCGCGCCGCTCACCAACGGCGAGGCGCGCTGGAGCCTTACGATCCCCAAGCCCGCCGTGGCCACGATCAATATCCTCGCGGAGAACGGCCAGACGGTCTATTCGGGCACGTTCAACGTCAATGCCGGCAAGCAGCCGTTTGTCTGGGATGGCCGGGATTCCAGCGGCCAGCAGTGGCCGGCCGGCAACTACAAGATCGTCATCGCCGCCGAAGACGCCAACCGCCAGCCAGTGTCGATCCCAACCGAAATCGAGGCGCTGGTGGACTCCGCCGACCTGACGAAGAGCCCGCCCGTGCTGACCATCGCCGGGCAGGAATACACGCTCGACAAGATCAAGCGCGTGATTCGGAATTGATCCGGGGCCGGTAACACTTCGTTCACACCCGGCCGCCGGCTGCACGCAATCGCCCGAAATTCCGGCGATTGCGGGCTACACTCCAAATAAAATCTGGCGGCAATTTTTACCCAATTGTCTGGCGCGCTTAGCCAAATTTTAAGACGCGGCGGGTAATCTCCGCGCCAGTTAGTCAGTAGTTGTGAGTGTATCGATGACCGAACCCCACCGCCCCAGGGTCAAATATGTGATTGGACCCGACGGCAGCCCGCTTACAATTGCGGATCTGCCCGCGCCGGGGACCAAGCGCTGGGTCATTCGCCGCAAGGCGGAAGTCGTCGCCGCCGTGCGCGGCGGCCTGCTTTCGCTCGAAGAAGCCTGCGCGCGCTACACCCTCACGGTGGAAGAGTTCCTGGCCTGGCAGTACTCCATCGACCAGCACGGCCTCGCCGGCCTGCGCACCACGCGCATCCAGCAGTACCGGCAGTAGCCAGAATCTTACTGGACACTTAACGCTGCGCCGGCCCGGTGGCCGGCGCTTTCGTTTTCGGACGCGGCCAACGCAAGCGGCGCACGGTGGCTTTACAGGAGACGCAGGAAGTCTCTTTTCAGATAGCTGCGGTTGCCGGCCCTGGCGGTGGTACCGTTGGAGCCGCCATCGCCGCTGGTGTTGCCTTCCAGCGTGTCGAATGTCTGGTCCTTCACCGCCTGCACGAGACCCACATGCACCCAGTCGCTGGCCGTCTTGCGAACCACGAACAAGAATCCCGGCCGTAACTTCGATCTTCGCAGAAGCGGTGTCGAGACGTCGCTTTCCTTGATGAAACGACCGCTGGACTTGGCGTCGGCAACCAGCGCATCGACGCCGACCTGACGCCTGAACGGCAGCGAGACTTTGAGGTCTCGGGCTGCCTGCGCAATCATGAGGCACACGAATCCTGCGCACCACAACTGGTCGGCACCATCGGTGCCCTGCATGTACAAGCGCACCCATGGGCCGCGATTGTCGCCACCGACCTCGAGCGGCATCTCGGCGATGTGCTGTTGCGCCACGCGAATCACGGCATCTTCCAATGTCGATGATGCACCGTGATCGATGGCGGCCAGCGTGCGCCGCATCGGAGCGGTGAGCAGGGCCCAGGTTTCCTCATCCAATTGGCCGGTCGGCTGGCGGTTGTTGAGGGTCTGAAACTTCTTGAGCTGCTCCTCGGTCGAATCGCCGAAGCCGCTGTCGATCGAGGTGATGCAGTCGTGCAGGTTGAGCCATTCCTGTACGCGGCGGACTCCGCGTTTTTCGGTGGCGCTGCCGCCGGAACCGTTCTTGAGCAGTCCGGGATAGTCCAACTCGGCGGCGATATGCTTGAAGGCATTGCCGGTGAGATCGATCTCTAGTGACGGCGTGTGCCCGGTGGCAGCGGCGGGATTCGCCTCCACACTGAGTTGTCGGTCGATCGTCACGGCGCCGAGATCGATCAAAGCTTTTAGAAGTACCGCTGCGCCGACTTGCCCGGAGACCGCCTCAGGATCGAAGACATGATCGGCGACGTATTTGCCCTTGCGGTAATGCTGCGAGCCGCTCCAGAGGTACGGCGTCGGAATCCCGCCGCCACCTACCCCGAGTTGGCCAACCTCGACCCTCGCTCGGCGCAATACATTGAAAATTTCTGGAGTTCCTTTGTTTCGCAGAGTGGACAGCATGTCTCTCATGAGCGGATGTGCCGTCATGAACTGCTGTCGGAACGCTTCGCGGCTGGCAAACGTCGCGACTTGCTTAAAGATTGGCAAAGCGAGATTCCAGGTATTCCCCGTCTCACGGACCAGCGCATTGGCGGACGCAGTGGCAACCGGACCACCAAAGGCCATTTGCGATGCCGCGACAGCCGCTGCCATGCTGGTCACAAGCGTACCAACACGATTAGTCAAGGCTTCTGCCGCCTCGCCATTGGCCAACGCGCCGAGCGCCTCATTGTAAATTTTGATCGACTTGAGCGATGCGCGAATGGAAGCGGTAATCGGCGGATCGATGCCATCGACGTAATACGCAGCCTGATTAGGAACGAAAACTGACGCTCGTTGTCGCGCCTTAATGACTCGCAATCCGACGGTGCGTTCCGCATTGGCGAGCGCATTAAGGACCGCTTCGCCCTGCTCATACTGAAGGACAAATGATTGAGTGTAGAGTTGATATTCAGAGATGGTCCCGGTTTCCGGGACAGTTTGGCGGCTTGGCTAAGATGGATTCTGGGTTTGATTACGCCGCCAATTTTTCTGGCTCCATGTCGATATCATAGACCTCGTCGGGCGTCCTGCCGCCGAG
>Ga0194132_10008903_pt1 | contig 14133 bp, 13 predicted proteins | sample TA2KigOf80mmetaG_FD_148612 | JGI IMG/M metagenome (GOLD analysis project Ga0194132, IMG submission 148612) | Freshwater microbial communities from Lake Tanganyika, Tanzania - TA2015054 Kigoma Offshore 80m | ecosystem: Environmental > Aquatic > Freshwater > Lake | place: Tanzania: Lake... | reverse complement strand
AGCTCGCTCAGGCGCAGCCGGTCGGGCCGGTAGCCTTCGGTGATGCGCCACTGCACGCCGTTGGCGTCGGTCTCCACGCGCGGCACGCGATGCCGGTACTCCGGCTCGATGCGCTCGGCCCACAGCGTGGCGGGCTCGTTCGCATGGCAGTCCGCGGAGATCATCAGGTACTTGTTCGGCGCGCCGGGCCGGGCCGAGCGTGGCCAGCCGGCGTGCCCGGGGGTTTCGAGGCGCCAGCGGTTCGGCGCGTTCACCACGATGTCGTGCGCGGGAATCGTGCTCATGCGGTCCTCCAGTGGACGAGCGTGTAACCGTTCTTGTCGTCGGGCGTGCCGTGATCTTCGAAGACCGCCACCACCGGCGCGCCGCTGCGAACGTCCTGGTGCGGATCACCGACGAGGTTGCCGATCATGCGGACGTTGTCGGCGTGCGGCAGCTCCACCAGCACGACGACATACGGCCCCGCGTCCTTGAGCGCCGGATGCACGGGATGCCACACGCGCTCCCAGCTGTAGATGACCCCGCGCCCGTCGACGGTCTCCCAGCCGAGGTCGAACGACAGGCAGCGATGACAGATCCATTCCGGGCCCCACTGCCACGCGCGGCATCCGCGACAGCGCTGGATGCGCAGCTCCCCGCGCCGCGTGCCTTCCCAGTACGGCGCGCTGAGCCCATCGGGCTCGGGCACGGGCCGCGGCAAGCCTTCCGACAGATACGTCGTGCGCGCGCTCACAGCACGCCCTCCGTCCCCAGGATCAGGCTCGACACCGGCGTCACCATCGGGCCCGCGCACACCATCGCGACCTCCGCGTCGGGCACCTGGTTGGGCGACTCGCCGCGCAGCTGCCGCACGGCTTCGAGCTGCAGCTCGAGGCCGTGCATGTAGCACTCCGCGAGATTCCCGCCGCTCGTGTTGAGCGGCAGGCGGCCCTTCGGCGCCAGTAGGTTCTCCAGCGTACAGACCTCGGCGGCTTCCTCCGCGCGGAAGAGCCCGTGCTCGACGAGGCTCATCAGCACGCCGCCCGTGAAGTTCTCGTAGCTCTGCACGACGTCCACGTCCGCCGGCGCCACGCCGGCCATCTCGTAGAGGTGCGGCGCGACGCTCGTGAAGCTCGAAGTGCCGTAGAGCGGTGCGTTGTGGACGGGCGCGGCGTTGCGGTGCTCCGAGCCCTGCGCGACGCCCAGCATGTACACGCCGCGGTGGCGCAGGTCGCGCGCCCGCTCCGCGGGCACGAGCAGGAGCGCGGCGGCGCCGTCGTTCTCGAGGCAGCAGTCGAAGAGCCGGAACGGCTCGACGATCCACCGGGAGGCGTCGTACATCTCCTCGGTGAGCGGGCGCCCATGCATCACCGCGCGCGGGTTCTGCTGCGCGTGGTGGTACGAGGCCATCGCGATCGCGCGCAGCGGCTCGCGCCCGATCCCGTGCTCGTGCATGAAGCGCATCGCCCGCATCGCGTAGCGCTGGCCCGGCGACATCATGCCGTACGGGAACGTGAAGGCCTGCTCCCCCGAGACGGTCGGCGTCTGGCCGCCGAGCCCGAAGCGCGCGAACTGGCCCTGCGCGAGCGCGCGGAACACGATCACGCAGTCGGCCATGCCGGTGGCGATCGCGGCCGCCGCGTTGCCGACCGCCGCCGCGCCGCCGCCGCCGCCCCCGCCCCACTGCATGTTCGAGAAGCGCAGCTCGCGCGTGCCGAGCGCGGCCGCGAGCCGCGAAGGATCGTTGCGATCGTTCGAGTACGAGGCGAAGCCGTCGATCTCGCGCGGCGAGATGCCGGCGTCCTCGCAGGCGCGCAGGATCGCCTGGAGCGCGAGCTTGAGCTCGGCATCCGGCGACTTGCCGTGCTTGTAGTACGTGGTCTCGCCGATGCCGGCCACCGCCACTCTGCCGCGCAACGTCCGCGCGCTCATCGCGGCAGCTCGACGATGCCGCCGCCGACCACCGAGAGCTCGCCGTCCTGGTTGCGCGCTTCCTGGGCGATCTCCACGAGATGCCGGCCGTCCTCCACGAACTTGCGCACGATCGTGCCGTCGATGCGGAGCAGATCGCCCTCCGGATTGTGCCGGCGGATCTTGCAGTGCGCCTGGCGGAGGAAGCCGTCGTCGCCCATCCAGTTCGTCAGGTGGTGCGTGAGCCACGAGCAGCGCTCCGGGCCGTAGTCGTACGCGCCGGGCGCGCCCACCATCGTCGCGAACTCGTTCTCCCAGTGCACGCGCTCCGGACAATCCGGGATGCCGAAGCGGTTCTTGATGCCGAGGCCCGGGTGGCGATGGACCTGCTTCCACGCCAGCTTGTTGGCGCGGATGTAGAGGCCGCCCCACCCCTGCGCGTACGCGATGAAGCCGGTGACCGTCATCGGGCCCTTCGCCATCGTCGGCAGGCGCTGGCCCTCGCGAACGTCCTCCCACCGCCGGGGCATCGCGCCGCGCACTTCCTCGTTCGCGTACAGCGCGAAGTGCTCGGCCAGCTCGGCCTCGGCGTAGCGCTTCGCGGGCTTGGCCTTCACGCCGGCGTACTTCGTGCCCTGCTCGCGCGCGATGTCGCGATCGGTGCGGAAGCACCAGCTGTCCGCGCTCGCCACCGGCTCGCCGGCCTGGTTGGAGAAGTCGACGTGGTAGATCTGCTGGATCGCCCGGCCCGCGAACTGCGTCTCGTGCTCCACCAGGTCCTTGAGCCACGCCTCGGTGGTGATCGTGTCGTTGCGGCGGACGGCGCGATGCCACGTCCAGTCCGCGCCCGCCCACATCGCGTGCACGCCCGGGAGCCCGCCGACGTAACCCGAGATGATGCGGCTGGTGGCGAAGAGGAAGCTCGGCGGCGCGATGAGGCCGCCCCACTTCGTCTTCGCGGCGTAGTCGGGATCGCACCACAGGGGGTTGTCGTCCCCGATGCCGTGCGCGTAGTGGCGGATGCCGTCGCGCGAGGCTTCGTGACACCAGGGCTCCAGCGTGTCGGTGATCTTCACGCCGATGCGCTTGCGGAGGTCGTCGAGCGCGCGCTCGGTGATCTTCGGAAAGAGCGCGGTCTTCTCAACGGGCATCAGCGGTCATCTCCCTCTCGCGTAAGGTCTTGCGGTTCACCTTGCCGGCCGGCGTCTTCGGCAGCTCCGGCACGAACGCCACGCGCCGCGGGTACTCGTGCTGGCTCAGGCGCGTGCGCGTGAAGTCCTGCAGCTCGCGCGCGAACGCCTCGTCACCGGCGCGCGGGCTCACCACGAACGCCTTCACCACCTGCCCGCGCAGCGTATCGGCCACGCCGATGACGGCGGCCTCGCGCACGTCGGGGTGCTTCAGCAGCACGTCCTCGATCTCCACCGCGCTCATCGTCCAGCCCGCCGAGATGATGACATCGTCGGCGCGGCCGGCGTGGTGGAAGTAGCCGTCCTCGTCGACGAGCCCGCGGTCCTTCGTGGGCACCCAGGCATCGCGCCGCCACACCTTGATCTCGCCCAGCTCGTTCGGCGCGCAGGCCTGGCCGTCGGGGCGCTGTACCTCCACCCGCACGCCGGGCACGGGTTTCCCCAGCGCGCCGGGCTTCGGCGCGTAGTCGGGCGCGCCGGGATAGTCCGCGAGGATCACGCCGACCTCGGTCGTGCCGTACATGCTGCAGACGGGCACGCGGAACGTCTCTTCGACGAACGCGCGCGTGGCGGTGTCCATCGGCTCGCCGGTGAACGAGAGCTTCCGGACGGCGAAGCGATAGCGTCCGGCCTCGCCGCAGGTCTTCAGCATCCGGTAGTGCGTCGCCGCGGCGGCGACGTTCGTGATCCCGTAGTCCTGCAGCGCGCGCAGCAGGCGCACGGGGTCGAACTTCCCGGCCATGGTGCCGGTCGTCACGCCCAGCGCGAGCGGCGCCAGCGTGCCGTGCCAGAGGCCGTGGCCCCACGCGGGGGACGACGGGCAGAAGAACTCGTCCCCCGGGCGAATGCCGGTGCCGTAGAGCGCCGCGATCATCAGCACGACGATCGCGCGATGCGTGTGACGCACGGCTTCGGGCAGCTCGCGCGTGGTCCCCGACGTGTACTGGAACACCGCGAGGTCGTCGGGCGTGCTGCGCAGCGCGTAGGTCGCCGGCTGCGCGCTCACCGCACGGAGGAGCGCGTCGTCCGCGATCACCACGTCGAGCCCGGCGATCCCGCGCGCGGTCTCCGCCTTCTCGGCATTCGTGATCACCAGGCGCGGCGCGCAGTCCTCGACGCGAAGCTTGACTCCCTCCGGCCCGAAGAGCGTGAACAGGGGCACCGCGATCGCGCCGCGCTTGATCGCGCCGAAGAGTGCCGCATAGTACGCGAGCGACGGCTCGAGCATGATCGCCACGCGGTCGCCGCGCGCGACGCCGCGCGCCTCGAGCCAGTGGGCGACGCGCGACGACCACGCGGCCAGCTCGGCGAAGGTGATGATCTCGTCCCGGCCGTCGGCGTGCGCGACCCGCACCGCCACGCGGCTCTGGGAGGCGGCGGCGTGACGGTCGACGCACTCGTGCGCGATGTTCAGCGCGGTGCGATCGCCGTCGAACAGCGCCCACAGCGCCGCCGACGACACGTGGCGCTGCGCGTCCGCGTAGCGCGTGTACGCCGTGAGCGGCCGGCTCACGCCTTGGCGAACTCCCGCACGACGCGCGCGACGGCGTCCGGCTGCTCGAGATGCGGCGCGTGGCCCGCCTGCTCCACCGTGTGCAGCCGGGCGCCGGCGATGCGGCGTGTGAACTCGTCCGCGTACACGGGCGGCACGAAGCTGTCCTCCTTGCCCCACACGACCAGCGTCGGCGCCTTCACGCGGTGAATGCGCTTCTTCAGCCCCTTGTCGGGGATCGGCCAGATGAACTTGCCGGTCGCGCCCATCGCCCACGTGATCCGCACGCGCGCCTCGGGGTCGTCCGCCGTGCCCAGCAGACGCTTCGCCGCCTCGCCGTCGGGGTCGCGGAAGATGCGGCGGGCCAGGTGCGGGAGCTCGACCTCCGCCCAGTTCACGACCGGCTCCGCCTCGCGCCAGAACCCGATCGGGTCGATCAGCACGAGGTGTCGCGCGCGCCGCGGCGCCGTCGCCGCGATCTCGCACGCGACCATGCCACCGAACGAATGGCCGACGATCGCCGCCTGGTCCACGTTGAGCTTGTCGAGGAGCTCGTCGTAGCAGAGGACGAGATCCCAGAGGTTGTCGAGGTGATAGATGTCGTCCGGCACGCCGGGCGACGTGCCCGGGTGCTCGGGCGCGTACACCGTGAAGTCGCGCGCGAGCGCGTCGAGGAACGGATCCCACACGAGGCCCCACGGGCCGTGCAGGTACACGAGCGCGGGGCCGCTGCCCTTCGCGTGCACCCGCATGCGCACGCGGTCCTGCCAGACGGCGATCGTGCGCGACTCGCTCACGCCGGCACCTCGGCGCGGTTCCGAAGCTTCTCCGGCCACCAGTGGTTCACCCAGCCCTCGTCGTCCCACTGTCCGCGCAGGTCGGGGAGCACCTTCTTCGCGAAGCGATCCATGTTCTCCAGCGTGAGCTCGTGCGGCATCGAGCCGATCTGGAGCAGGACCATGAGGTTGCCCACGCGCAGCGCGTCGATGACTTCTTCCTTGAGACGATCGCGCACGGTCGCCGGGCTGCCCGCGATCACGTAGCCCTTCTCGACGAAGTCCTTGTAGCGGAGCGTCTTCGGGTCTTCCATGCGGCGCACCGGGTTCTTCGCGGTCGCCTCGAGGCTGCGATAGTCCTGGTTGCCGGGCGGCGCGGCGTACGGCGCCGGCCAGTGCATGCACTTGTGATAGAAGTACTCGACGTGCCGGGCGAACTTCCGCTCGGCGTCCTGGTCGGTCTCCCCCACCACCACGAGCTGCAGGAACCCCGCGCGATACGGATTGGCCTCGAGCCCGCGCTTCTCGATGACCTGCCAGTACTTGTCCATCATCGATTTCGCGGCCCGCGCGCCGGAGTAGCTGAGAAAGCAGTAGCAGACGTTGTGATCCGCGGCGAAGTCGAACGTGCTGATGCTGCCCGAGCCCGGCACCCAGACCGGCGGATGCGGCTGCTGGATCGGGCGCGGCCACAGGTTCACGTTCGCGAGCTGGTGGTACTTGCCGTTCCACGCGAAGATCTCGCGCGACTGCCACGCCTTCAGGACCAGCGCGAACGACTCGCGATAGCGCTCGCGGTGCTCCATGGGCGTGATGCCGTAGCAGAAGTTCACGTCCATCGGGCTGCCGAGCGGCAGGCCCGCGATGAGCCGCCCGCCGCTGATGCAGTCGAGCATGCCGTACTCCTCCGCCACGCGCAGCGGCGGATTCGTGGGCAGCGTCGCGCCCATCTGCACGATCGCGACGTTCGAGCCGTTCGTCGCCTTCGCCAGCACGCTGCCCATGATGTTCGGGCTCGGCATGAAGCCGTACGCGTTCTGGTGGTGCTCGTTCGTGCACACGCCGTCGAAGCCGGCGCGCGCGGCGAAGAGGAGCTCGTCGAGCGTCCAGTTGTAGTACTGCCCGACCCGCGCAGGATCGGCGAGCTCGTGCCACGGCGGCGTGACCCACACCGAGGGATAGCGCTTCTCGAAATCCTCCGGCAGCTCGCGGTGCGGCATCAGATGGAACGCGGAGATCTTCATGGCTTAGCTCTCCAAACCGTAGAGCTCGGCGACGTTGTCGTGGAGGATCAGGTTGCGCTCCTCGTCCGTGAGGTGCGCGGCGTGCTTGGCGAGCAGCGCCTGCGAGTTCGGCCACGTCGAGTCGCTGTGCGGGAAGTCGTTCGCCCACATGAGCCGGCGGATGTTGCAGAGGTCCTTCACCTGGAACGCCGTCCAGTCGTCCTGGAAGGTCATGTAGACGTGCTCGCGGAAGTACTCGCTCGGCATGCGGGTGATCGGGCTGCCGTCGAGCCAGTAGCGGTGCCGGTCGAACGCGTGGTCCATGCGGTAGGCGAAGTGCGGCGCCCAGCCGGCGTCCGCCTCGACGCACACCATCCGCAGCTTCGGGTGGCGCTCGAAGACGCCGCCGAAGACGAACACGCCGATGATGTCCTGGCAGCCGCGGATGATCTGCATGAACGCGTTGAGCTTCGGCCCGCGCGCCTTCAGCGAGTCGTTGCTGCTGGTGAGGATGTGGAAGGAGATCGGCAGCTTCAGGTCGATCGCCGCCTCCCAGAACGCGTCGTACATCGGGTCGTCGTAGTCGGCGATGGCGGGATTGCCGGTCATCATCACGCCGCGGAGCCCGAGCGCCTTGATGCGCCGCAGATCGCGGATGCCGTCGTCGACGGAGCGCATGGCCGTCTGGCCCACGCCGATCAGGCGGTCGGGATGCGTGCTCGCGTACTCCGCGATCCACTCGTTGTACGCCTGGAAGCACGCGTGCTTGAAATCGAAGTCCGGGTGGTTGCACATCAGCATGCCGACGGTGGGATAGAGGATCTCGGCGGCCACGCCGTCGCGATCCTGGTCGGCCAGCCGCGCGTGCGGGTCCCAGCCGCCGCGATGCAGGTCCTCGAACCGCGTACCGAAGAACTTCAGCTCGTCGGCGCGCTTGCCGGCCGCGGCGATCAGCCCCATCGGGATCGTCTTCGTGAGTCCCTCGATCACGAACAGGTCCCCGCGCTTCGGATCGTGCACCACGTGCGGCGCGCGGTCGCGGTAGCGCGCGTCGACGCGGGAGGTGTAGCAGTCGGGCGGCTCGGTGATGTGCGAGTCCGCGGAGATGATCGGCTTCGTCATGGTGAACATGGGCTCAGCTCCGTCCCGAGCGCAGCACCGTGCCCGGCCGCGCGCCCGTCTCCTTGCCGTCGCGATAGACCACCTGCCCGCCGACGATCGTGGCGTCGATGCCACGCGCGCGGGCCACCAGCCGCTTGGCGCCGTTCGGCAGATCGTGCACGTACTCGGGCGGCACGTCGTCCACCGTGGCGGGATCGAAGAGCACGAGGTCCGCGGCGTTCCCCGCCGCGATGCGTCCGCGTCCCGGAATGCCGAACAGGTCCGCGACCTCGCCGGTGATCCGGTGCACGGCCTGCTCGAGCGTGAGCGCCTGCCACTGCCGCACCCACTTGCCGAGCAGGTACGTCGCGTAGCCGGCGTCGCAGAGCTGATCGACGTGCGCGCCGCCGTCCGAGAGCCCGATGAGGAACCGCGGATCGGTCACCAGCGGCTTCACCGCCTCCGGGTCCTGGTTCATCACGGGGAAGTCGAAGAGCGCCTCCAGCCCGTCCTCGAGCGCGACGTCCAGCATCGCGACGTGCGGCTCCACGCCGCGCGCGGCCGCGATCTCCGCGATGGACTGCCCCACGAGCGCCGCCACGGCCGGGCTCGCCGCATCCCGCACGGTGATGCGCGGCCAGTTGCTCCGGAAGATCCGGCGGCGGTCCATCTCTTCCTTCCAGTGGGTGCGGAAGGCGTCGCTCCGGTAGAGCGCACGCTGGTCGTCGGGGGTCTTGTTGAACACCTGCCCCCACGTCTGCATGGTGGCGAAGATGAACGGGTTCTTCAGCGTGAACTGGATACGCAGCGGCCGGCACGACACCTGCGGGATCGCGCGGTCGCGGCCGAGCAGCGGCAGCACGCGCGTGAGCGCTTCCTCGTGCGCGCCGGGCGGACGCCCCGAGCGCGCGAACACCGCGAGATACGTGACGGGGCGCGCGCTCTCCTCGACGAGCAGCGTGAGCGTGGCCAGCTCCGCGTCGGTGAGGCGGTCGGGGTTCGCGCTGATCGCGGCCTCGATGGCGCCGCGGCCACGGCTCCGGAGCGTGCCGCACAGCGCGCGCAGCTCCTCGGCGCTCGCGATGCGGCACGCGAGCGGGCGGCCCTCGTGACCGACGTGGTTCGGCAGCACGGTGGTGGAAAAGCCGAACGCGCCCGCGTCCATGGCCTCGCCGAGCAGCCGCGCCATCGACGCGGCCTCTTCGCTGCTTGCCTGCCGCTCGAACGACGTCTCGCCGATGACGTAGTGCCGCAGCGGCGCGAGCGGCACGAGCGGCGCCACGTTGATGCCGAGCTGCGAGCGCGCGAGCGCGTCCATCCACTGCGGGAAGCTCTCCCAGGTCCAGGTGATACCCGAGCGCATCACCTCGAGCGGGATCGCCTCGACGTTCACGAGGTCGCCCATGAGGATCTCGCGCGCCTCGGGACGGACCGGCGCGACGCCGACGCCGCAGTTGCCCGTGACCACCGTGGTGACGCCGTGCCACGAGGAGCACGTCACGAGCGGATCCCACGCGACCTGCGCGTCGTAGTGCGTGTGCGGGTCGATGAACCCGGGGGCGAGCGCGCGCCCGCCGGCGCTGATGCGCTCGCGCGCCACCTGCCCCGACGCGCCGCCGACCTCCACGATGCGCCCGTCCTTCACGGCGACGCTGCCGTGACGCGAGGGGCCGCCGGTACCGTCCACGATGCGCGCGTCGTCGATGACCAGGTCGTGCATGTCTATCTCCGGGTGTCGGGGTCGTAGCCGAGGAGCGTCGAGATGGCGCGGGCGGTCGCCTTCACGTCCGCGGTGAGCTGCCGCATGCGCGACTTCATGCGATCGGTCGGGCCGCCGACCGCGCACGCGCCGGCGACGCGCCCGTCGCGGTCGTACACCGGCGCCGCGATGCCGGAGGCGCCTTTCACGATCTCGTCGATGCTGGTGGAGGCGCCGGCCACCCGAATCTCGTCCAGCGCCGCGCGCAGCGCCGGCACGGTGGTGATCGTGCGATCCGTGTAGCGCTTGAGCGTGAGCGCCCGCAGCACGTCGTCGCGCTCCGCCGCGGGCAGCATCGCGAGGATCGCCTTGCCGTTCGCGGTGGCGTGCAGCGGGCTGCGCTGGCCGACGTTGACCGTGTAGCGGATGAGCTGATCGGTCTCGACGACGTCGATGAAGACCACCGCGGCGGCATCGGCATCGAGGGTCGTGAGGAACGCGGACTCGCCGGTGCGGCGCATCAGCGCCTCGAGCGCCGGCCGCGCGGCTTCGACGAGATCGCGCCGGCCCGGCGCGCGCACTGCCAACTCCACCGCGCGGGGCCCGAGCCGGTACTCGCCGGCCCGTCCCTGCGCCAGATAGCCGCGCGCGGAGAGCGTGCGCAGCAGCGGCAGCAGGCTGCTCTTGGGCGTCTCGACGCGCACGCTGAGGTCCTTGAGGCCGACGCCGTCGGGGCTGGCGGCGGTCAGCTCGAGGATGTCGATCACGCGATCGGTCGCGCGGTGGCGCGCGCCGGTGCTCGCGGTGGCCTTCTTCGCCCGGGTGGTGCGGTTCACGTCGGCGGCCGCTCCTGTCGCCGAATCCCGAATCGCGTTCGGTATTCGGTCCTCGGACTATACCCGAATCCCCGCCGTGGCGCAGGGCGGCGGCGTCACGGACCGATCACGCCGTCGTGGCATCCTTCGCATGGAGGTAGCGCATGTCGCTGACGATGACCCCCAGCGAGCGCGAGGCGTTTCTGGCGGAAGCCCACGTGGGGATCATCGCGATTCCCGATCCGGGGCGCGGCCCCCTCACCGTGCCGGTCTGGTACGCCTATGAGCCGGGCGGCGAGCTGCGCGTGCTCACGGGCCGAAGCTCGCGCAAGGGGCGCCTGCTCGCGGACGCCGGACGGTTCAGCCTCTGTGTGCAGCGCGAGGAGCCGCCCTACAAGTACGTCACCGTCGAAGGCCCGATCGTCTCGATGACGCCGTGCGACCACGAGCGCGACCGCCGGCCGATGGCGCGGCGCTACCTCGGCACCGAGCTGGGCGACCGCTACATCGAAGAGACACGGAACGATCCGGACTACGCGGACAACGTCGTCGTCCGGATGCGGCCCGAGCGCTGGCTCACCGCCGACTACGCGAAGGCGCCGGGCGGACGATGACGGCATCCGGCGTCTTCCTCGTCACGAGGACGCGCGGGCCGCGCTGGGACGACGCCCAGCCGCTTGAAGGCCAGGCCGACTGGTCGGGACACGCCACGTTCATGAACGCGCTCGCCCGCGAAGGCTTCGTGGTGCTCGGCGGGCCCATCGCCGACACGCGGGACGTCATGCTCGTCATCCGCGCCCGTGACGCCGCGGAGATCGAGCGGCGGCTCGCGGAGGATCCGTGGACGGGCATGGACCTCCTGCGCATCACGAGCATCCGCGCGTGGACGCTGCGGCTGGGCTCGCTGCCCGTGAAGGGGACGCCATGAAGCTGCTCGTCAAGAGCGCGTGGGGCTCGAGCGATCCCACGCGGCCGACAAGATCCTCACGGAGTAGCGCGTGACCGACGACTTCTACTGCGACGAGGCGCTGAGCGGCCGCACGCCGGTCGACGTGGTCATGGAGACGAATGCGGTGCTCGCGTTCCGGCACACGCGGCCGTTCTGGCCGGTGCACATCGTGGTCGTGCCGAAGCGCCACGTCCCGTCGCTGATCGACCTCGGCGGCGCCGACGAGGCGCTCCTTCACGAGGTGCTCGCGGTCGTGCGCCGCATCGCCGCAGACGTCACCCGCGAGCATGGCGCGTGTCGTGTGCTCACGAACCTCGGGCGGTACCAGGATTCGAAGCACCTGCACTTCCACGTGAGCTCGGGCGAGCCGCTACGCTAAGGCCGGCCACGCTGCCGCAGGCAATACGGGCGGACCGGAATCCGCGCTTGACACGTTTTCCGATTGCACCCCTGCCTTGTCGGAGACAGCCTGCGGGCCCCGCGCCAAGGACCGCTGCGCTTCGTCAGGTCGGGACTTCGGCACCAAGGGGAAAGAAAAAGTCATCCGAGCGTGCGATCGCGCCGCCACGACACAGCGGCGGCCTCATAAATCTCGGGGTTAGAGTCGCCTCAGCAAAGGAGCGACTCATGGTCGACTATGGGGAGCTTGATCGACTCGGTGACCAGATCGCCGAGCTGTCCGTCCACATCGAAGCGGCGACCGCCCGTCTTCTCGACCTCCTTCGCGACTTCGACGCCCGCGGCGGCTGGAACAACGGCTTCCGGAGTTGTGCGGCATGGCTGACGTGGCGCGTCGGGCTCGATGCCGGCGCCGCCCGCGAGCGCGTTCGCGTCGCACGCGCGCTCGGCACGCTGCCGAAGCTGGCGGCGGCCCTGGCACGCGGCGAAGTCTCGTACGCGAAGGTGCGTGCCCTAACGCGTGTGGCGACGCCCGACACCGAGGAGCGCCTGCTCGCGGTCGCCAAGGCAGGCACCGCCGACCATGTCGAGCGCATCGTGCGCGGCTGGCGTCGGGTTGACCGGCGCGCCGAGCTGCAGGACGAGCGGCAGCAGGACTGGAGTCGTGCGCTCCACGTGTATCCGGATGAAGACGGCACCGTGACCGTGCGCGGACGTCTGACGGCCGACCAGGGCGCGCTGCTTGCGCGTGCCCTGGAGGCTGCGCGGGAGACGCTCTATCCTCGGCCACGCTCCGCGGAAACTGCCCTGCCGGATGTACAAAACGTTTCCGCGGAAACGTTTCCGGAGCGGCCGACGCTGCCGCAGCAGCACGCGGATGCGCTGACGCTCCTCGCCGAGACTGCGCTCCATCATGGGATCGATCCGGGCACTCCTGGGGAGCGATATCAGGTCGTGGTCCACGTCGACGCCGTGGTACTCGCCGACGCCGAGGAGCCCGGGCAGTCCGTACTCGAGGACGGCAGCCGCGTCGCCGCGGACACGTCCCAGCGACTCGCCTGCGACGCCAGCCGCGTGGTCATGCGACACGACGCGAACGGTGAAGTCACCGAAATCGGCGCGCGCACGCGCACGATCCCGCCCGCGCTGCGCCGCGCGCTCCATCATCGCGACCGCGGGTGCCGCTTTCCCGGCTGCGGCGTCCGCATCGCCGAAGGCCACCACCTCCGTCACTGGGCGCGTGGCGGTCCGACGACGCTCTCCAACCTCGCGCTGCTGTGCCGCCGTCACCACCGCGCGGTGCACGTGGAGGGCTACCGCATCGAGCGGAAGCCCGACGGCGCGCTCGCGTTCTACCGGCCGCACGGCTGGCCGATTCCCGATGTGCCGCCGGCACCGCGCGTTCCCGACGATCCGGCCGCAGCCATCAAGAGCGACAATACGGCGCGCGGTCTTGACGCGGACGCGCACACGATGACGCCCGGCTGGCGCGGCGAGCAGCTCGACGTCGCCTACGCGATCGACGTCCTGCACCCGCTGGCGAATCCGGGACTCTACCCGCGAGAGAGCCGGACGGAATAGCGGCCGTCGGCGGCGCGGCGGGCGCGGCGTAAAGAGCGGGCACCAGCCGCCCTACTGCTCGCGTGATAGGCATCGGCGGGCCGCCGACCGCTGCAAACGCGTGATTTAGCGCGCCGGCGAGTTCGGCACACGCTTTGCCCTGTCAGGGGCCGAGCCCGTCGGACGACGGGCCCGGCCGTCCACTGTCGTACGGCCTCCCGATCCAGTCGCCGATCAGAGGAGGCACGTGTGATGCTCAGGACGCTCCGAGCCGTGGTGCTGTCCCTGCTGGCGGTCGCCGCCGGCGCCCAGGTCGTAGCCGCGCAGAGCCGCGCCGAGACGCTCCTCGTCGTCGTCGAGTCCGGTCCCAACAGCATGGACATCCACGGCGTCGGCGCCAACCGGCCCGCCTATCAGGCGTCGTGGAACCTGTACGACCGCCTCATGACGTACGGCGTGAAATCGCTGCCCGACGGGTCGAAGATGTACGACTACAACGTGCTCAAGCCCGAGCTCGCCGAGAGCTGGGTGATCGCGCCCGACGGCATGTCGGTCACGTTCAAGCTCCGCAAGGACGCGAAGTTCCACGACGGCACGCCGGTCACCGCGAAGGACGTGAAGTGGTCCTACGACCGCGCGGTGACGGTGGGCGGCTTCCCGACCTTCCAGATGAAGGCCGGCTCGCTCGAGAAGCCCGAGCAGTTCGAGGCCCTCGACGACCACACCTTCCGCGTGAAGCTCCTCCGCAAGGACAAGCTCGCCATGCCGGACATGGCGGTGCCCGTGCCCGTCGTCATCAACGCGACCCTCGCGAAGAAGCACGCGACCGCGCAGGACCCGTGGGCCATGGAGTGGCTCAAGAACAACGCGGCCGGCGGCGGCGCGTACAAGCTCGAGTCGTGGAAGCCCGGCCAGGAGACGATCTACGCGCGCTTCGACGACTGGAAGTCGGGCCCGCTGCCGAAGCTCAAGCGCGTGATCGTGCGCGAGGTGCCGTCGGCCGGCAACCGGCGCGCGCTGCTCGAGCGCGGCGACGCCG
>Ga0194132_10008902_pt1 | contig 14133 bp, 14 predicted proteins | sample TA2KigOf80mmetaG_FD_148612 | JGI IMG/M metagenome (GOLD analysis project Ga0194132, IMG submission 148612) | Freshwater microbial communities from Lake Tanganyika, Tanzania - TA2015054 Kigoma Offshore 80m | ecosystem: Environmental > Aquatic > Freshwater > Lake | place: Tanzania: Lake... | reverse complement strand
GACGCTAGCGCGATTCAGCCGTGAGTCAACCGGATGGAATTCTCGGTACACACAGCAATGTTCTGCTGTTCCCTCGGGCGCGGGATCGCCAGCGCGCGGGACCCGTGCGCTATCGCGCGCGATTGGGCGGGCTCTTGCGCTACTACTATCGAGGCGCGGCGTGATGGCCCCAAGGCCGCATCAGTTTTTTGGCCTTACGGGGACGCCGCCCCCTTTCCGTCCACAACTCGACCCCATCCGTTCAGTTTGTTGGTCCTTACGGGCGCCGGAGAGGCCAACGACGCTTCGTTGCATTCACCGTACCCGTCTTGCGCCTTCCTTCAAGGTTTCGAGCTTGGCCCAGGCGATTTCGGGATCGACCGAGCCGAAACCCGCGAAGGTGCCGAAGCCGCAGTCCGAGCCCGCGATCACGCGCTCGCGACCGACGATGTTCGTGAAGCGCTCCAGCCGTTGGCGGACGAGGTCCGGGTGCTCGACGAAGTTCGTCGTCGTGTCGACCGCCCCGGGCACGAGAATCTTGTCGTCGGGAATGTCCTTGGCGCGATCGCGGAACGTCTCCCACTCGTGACCGTGGCGCGGATTGGCGGTTTCGAACAGGATGTAGCGCGCCGGTACCCGCATCAGCAGCGGGAAGACCTTCGCCATGTCGATGTCGCACACGTGCGGGCCTTCGTAGTTGCCCCAACAGATATGCAGACGAATGCGCTCGCGCGGCAGTCCCGCGAGCGCATGTTCGAGCGCTTCGACGTGCTTGGCCGCGACCGCGAGGAACTCCTCGTCGCTAAGATGCATGAACAGCATGTGCCGCGACAGCGCTAGGTCGGGACAGTCGAGCTGCAGATCGAACCCCGCCTCGACGATCGTGCGGTACTCGTCGCGCATCGCTTCCGCCAGCGCTTCGAGATAGTCTTCGCGCGAGCGGTAATAGACGTTCTGCAGGAACAGCGAAATCACGCCGGGCGACGCCGCGTTCATGAAGGCACGCCCGCCGCCGTTGGCGGTCAACGCTGACTTCAGAGCGGTGATATCCTTCTGGAGTTCCCCCTGCCCTTTGGACTTCACAGGCCCGATGCATTGGGGCCGCGAGTATTTGGGCGTGCCGCCCGATTTGGCGATCCGATCCAGAAAACTCGGGTAGAGCTTGAGATCGGCGGGCGGATTGCGCGGACTGTCGCCGCCGAAGCCCGTATAGCGATCCTTCACATAGGTCGCGTAGGAGATTTTCGACGTCTCGCCGTCGGAGACGATGTCGATCCCCGCCGCCTTCTGGCGGCGCACGAGTTCGGTCACCGCCTCGGCCATCGCCGCGTCGAACGCCGCCATATCGTAGGGTTCGCCGCGCTCGCGCGCGAACAGGAAATCTACGACCTTCTGCGAGCGGGGCAGCGAGCCGACATGGGTGGCGAGTAGCGTCATGTTTCGACCTCAGAGCAAACGGAAGGATGCGCCGGCCGGATCGTCGGTGTTGACGACGCGGTAGAGCGAGGCCTCGCCCGTCATCGACGGCGCCAACGCGCGGCGCAAACCCGGCGGAACGGCCGCCGTGTCGCCGGGATTGAGAACCGTTGCACCGCCCGGCCAGGACAGGCGCCAGTGCCCGCGCATCGGCATCAGGATTTCGTGGCGCGCGGTTTCGTACATCGTCTCAGGGATCGACCCACGCGTCAGAAAATCGACCTCGAAGCCCGGCCGGTCGCGCAGCGTGCCGGTAGCGCCGATCGTCTTGGCGGGTTGGCCCCTCGCCATCGCCATCAGGTCCCAATATCGCGCGACGCATTTCGGCACGACATCCGCGGCACTCGGCTCGGCGAAGCCCTTGAGCTCATTTTCCGTCAGCAGCGGCATCGGCGCGACGTCGCCGGGCAGTTTCTCGCCCTTCTTGGTGTCGTAGAGCCGCCCGTTGACGCCGAGCGCCAGCCCGTGCGCACGCGCGGCCTCGATCACTTGCGGCGCCCAGATCGCGCCGCCGCCCGCGTCGTTGCCGCCGAGGATGGCCATGATCATCCCGTAATCGGTGCCGACATTCTCGAACCCGCGGAAGATCCCGGTCGGAATGTTGAAAATGTCGCCTTCCTCCAGGATCACGTCGCCGGCGGTGCCGTAACGGCCCCAAAAGAATCGCCAGCGCCCCTTGAGAACGAAAAATACCTCCGCCGTGCGATGCGCGTGCAAGGAATTCAGGCATTTCGGCGGCTGGCCGGCGGCGCCGATATTGAAGCCCGGCGTCTCGCGGATATGGACGTGCTGGTCGGGGCTTTCGGACACGCCAGCACCAATGATGGTGAAATTCTCCTTGGCATCGGAGCCGGGCGTATGGGCGTCGATGAACGCGGTCTTGCACGGCACCAGATCGCCGTAGCGGACGATGCGGGCTTCCATTTCTGTGGGCGTCATAGCGTCCCCGTGTGGAGGAGGATTTGCTTCCAGATCGCAACTTCGTCGTATAGCGCGAACTCGCGACGCAGCCCCACGCCATCGGGCCCGAAAGGACCGAACTCGGCGTGGGCCAGGCCCATCACATGCACGCGCGCACCCGTCGGCCGGCCGAACGCACCCCAGCCGTCATGCGTGCCGTCGAGCGACCAGCGGATCGCCGCACGGGGGCTCAGCATGCCGCCCTCCATGCCGATTTGGTGATGGATCGCGAAGGTCGCGGACGGGAACGCCGAGCGCAACGCCACCCAAAACGCCGTGATCGCATCTCGTCCGAGCGCTTGGCGCCGGCCCGCATATTCGCCGATCGCCGCACGGTCGTAGCTCGTACCGATATGCGCGAAATCGGCGGCCATGATCCGGGTGAGGGTCTCGGCGTAACGCTGGCCCCACGGGTTCGCGTTGCCGCGTCCCTTGTAGACCGCGGGCACTTCGCCGGCCGACGCCAAGGGCCGCGCGGCTTTCTCCGGCCCACCCTCGCGGCGGATGAGCGCGCGCGCGTAGGTCTCGGGGTCCGAGCTGAGCTGGCGAACCATGCCGCCATAGTCGCGCACCAGCCACTCGTCGTAGATCGTGTCGTTCTTGGCCGCGCAATCGGCGATCACGCGGACGGTGAAGCGCTTGCCGGTCGCGGCGCCGAACGCGCCGTCGCCCGTGTGCGTGGCCGTGGAAACGATCCGATGCGAGGACAGAAATCCGTGCGCCGGATCCTCGGAGAAGATCACATCCTCGGCGAAGAGCTGCCGGTCGGGGAATTCGTGCAGCGTGGCCATCGTCGCGGCGATCACCGCCTTGTTGCCTCGGCTCGCCCCCATCGGCGAGCGCACGGGAATGTCCGGCGCGTAATAGCGTTCGAGCGTGGCGACCCCGCGATCTTCCCAAATCTCCTTGGTGATATCGACGATGTAGTCCGGGAAATGCGGCCATCGGTTCGTGAAGCTGCTCATGGGACGTATCCTTCGGGGATTCGGGCGGAACGGCGGACGATCAGCGGCCCGTTGATCCGGAAATGGCGCGGCTCGCTGTTGCCTTCGATCTGGCCGAGCAGCGTTTCGACGGTGGCGCTAACCATCGGCTCGACCGGCTGGCGGATGGTGGTGAGATCGTAGGCGGGCCAAGCGGCCATCGGCGCGTCGTCGTACCCGACGATCGACACGTCCTGCGGCACGCGCAGGCCGAGCTTGTGGACGAGTTCGTCCATGACGGCGAACGCCATGTGGTCGTTGCCCACGAAAATCGCGTCGGGCCGTTCGGCCCCCGAACACATGTCGCGCGCGGCTCGCGCGGCGCGCGCGCGATCGTAAGCGCCCTCGACCATCGCGAAGGGCTCGAGGCCGGCGGCCGCCATGCCCTCGCGGAAACCGATCGCGCGGTCGCGGCCGGTCGACGATTCCTGCCAGCCCATAATGTGGGCGATCCGCTTGTGACCGCCGGCGATCAGGAACTCCGCGGCACGGCGGCCGCCCGCGCGGTTATTGGACGTGACCTCGCTCAGGCGCGGATCGTTCTGGCCGCGGTTGAACATCACGACCGGAATGCCGGCGGTGAGGCAGCGCAACGTCATTTCGTCGGTCATCGCGACTGACGCGGTGACCAGCCCGTCGACCTGGTAGTCGATCAGCTCGTCCACCACGCGCTCGACGTTCTCGGTGGCGCCGCCCGCCATGAAGATCAAGATGTGATAGCCGCGATCCTGCAGCGCGTTGGACAGCCGCTCCAGCGCCATCGGATAGAACTGGTTCTCCAGATAGGCCACGACCAGACCGATGATCCGGCTGCGCCCCGTGATCATGGCGCGCGCGAGCACGTTGGGCCGGTAGCCGAGCCGCTCGGCCGCCGCGCGCACCTTTTCGACCGTCCGCGCAGACGCCGAAGCGCCGGGCGTAAAGACGCGCGATACGGCCGATTGCGACACGCCGGCGAGGCGCGCCACATCCGCACTCGTCACCTTCGCGTTGACGCGCGCGCCGCTCATTCCGCCGTCCAGCCTCCGTCGATCAGCAAATGCGTCCCCGTCATCATCGCCGACGCGTCCGACGCCAGGAACACGACGGGACCCATCATGTCCTCGATTTCGCCGACCCGCCCGAGCTTGATCTTGGACAGGATCCACGCCTTGCGCGCCGGGTTCGCGAGGGTTTGCTCGGCCAAGGGCGTGCGCACGAAGGTCGGACAAAGCGTGTTCACGCGAATACCGTGCGGCGCCCATTCGAGCGCCATCGCCTTGGTCATGCCTTCGAGCGCGTGCTTGTTGGCGCAATAGACCGCGCGATTGGGCCCGCCGACATGACCCATCTGCGAGGAGACGTTGATCAGCGAGCCGGGCTTGCCCGCCGCGATCAGGCCGCGCGCGACCTCGCGCGTGAGGAAATAAGCGGCGCGCAGATTGAGCGCCATGGCGGCGTCGTAGTCCGCGGGCGTCGTATCGAGGGCGGGCGCGTGCCGGGCGAGGCCCGCGGAATTCACCAGCACGTCGAAGGGGCCCGCCGCCGCGACGAATTTCGCCGTCGCGTCGATATTGGCGATGTCGAGCGCGCGGCCCTCGACATTTCCGCCGGCACCCGCGATCGCGGCAACCGCTTCGTCGAGCGGCCCTTGTCGCCTGGCCACCAAAACAACATGGGCACCCGCTTGCGCAAGCGCCGCCGCGGCACCGAACCCGATCCCCGACGAGGCACCTGCGACAAGCGCGCGGCGCCCGTCGAGCCGGAACGAGGGCGTACTGGGCACGCGCATAGGGGCGGGCGTCTTGGTCACTGCGCCGCCGCCCCGTAAGGCACGTTCTTCTGCCCGTAGCGCCGGACGCGGACGTTGCACTGTTCGGCGTGACCCACGAAACCTTCGAGCATGCACAGCCGCGAACCATATTCGCCGATCATCGCGGCCGCCTTGTCGTTCAGGACTTTCTGGTAGCTGTGGGTCTTGAGGAACTTGCCGACCCACAATCCGCCGGTATAGCGGCCCGCGCGCTTGGTCGGCAGCGTGTGGTTGGTACCGATCACCTTGTCGCCGTTGGCGACGTTGGTACGCGCACCCAGGAACAGCGCGCCGTAGGAATGCATGTTGGCGATATACCAATCGTCGCGGTCGGTCATGACCTGGACGTGCTCATAGGCCATGTCGTTGGCGACCTTCAGCATCTCCCCGTGCGTGTCGCACAGGATCACGTCGCCGTAGTCGCGCCAACTGACCGCGGCCGTGTCCGCCGTCGGCAGGATCTTCAGCAGGCGTTCGACTTCGCGCATCGTTTCCTCGGCGAGCCTGCGGGAATTGGTGATGAGGCACGCGGGCGAATTGTAGCCGTGTTCGGCCTGGCCGAGCAGATCGGTCGCGCACAATTCGGCGTCGACGGTTTCGTCGGCGACGATCATGGTCTCGGTCGGCCCCGCGAATAGATCGATGCCCACACGGCCGAAGAGCTGGCGCTTGGCCTCCGCCACGAACGCGTTGCCGGGGCCGACCAGCATGTCCACGGACTTGATCGTTTCGGTCCCCAGCGCCATGGCGCCGACCGCTTGGATGCCGCCCAGCACGTAGATTTCGTGCGCACCGCCCATATGCATGGCCGCGACGATCGCCGGATGCGGCTCGCCGTTCACAGGCGGGGCCGACGCCACGATGCGCGGCACGCCCGCGACCGAGGCGGTCAGGACCGACATATGCGCCGAAGCGACTATCGGGAACTTGCCGCCCGGCACGTAGCAGCCGGCCGACTGGACCGGAATGTTGCGATGGCCGAGCACGACACCGGGCAGCGTTTCGACCTCGATGTCGCGCAGGGAGTCGCGCTGGGCTTGCGCGAAGCGCCTGATCTGATCTTGCGCGAAGCGGATGTCCGCCATGTCGCGAGGCGCCACTTTGGCGATGGCGGCTTCGATCTCCGACCTGGTCAAGCGGAAGGCGGGCGGCGCGTATTTGTCGAATTTGAGCGCTAGCTCGCGCACGGCGGCGTCGCCGCGCGTTTCGATGTCCTTCAGAATGGCTTCGACGGTCGAGCGGACTTTCGCGTCGTCGGCCGCGCGTTCGTCCGCCGGTTTGCCGCGCTTGAGCTTGGTGATCGCCATATGCTTGCCCTCAGGTTTTCGCCGGCGGCGCCGGCGGAATCTTCTCGCCACGGTCGAAGGCTTCCCAGCCCTCGCCCGCGAACACGTCGCGCCCGAGCTGCGCGAGCACTGACGCGAAATCGACGGAGACGGGATTGTCGCGGATGCGGCCGTCCTCGACGCGCCAGAAATCCATGTACGGAATCTTGACGCGCTTGCCCGTGGGCGCCATCCCCATGAACGGCCCCGAATGCGTGGCTTCGATATGCCCGAAGCACGCGGCCCACTCGCCGTCGGCAAGGTAGCGCTCGGTCACGTAGACGCGCTCGGTGAAGGCCGCGCGCAACGGCAATTGCCAGTCGCGCCGGAACGCGGCCAAGCCGCGCTTGACGCCGCAACCCTGGTTCCCGCGCCAGACGAAATCGTCGTGGAAATGCGCCGCCATGTCGTCGGAATTCGCGCCGAGCGCGTCTTCCATGCGCCGGACGGCGGCAAGAGTCGCCGCGGACCTCGCGCGATGCGCGTGCGCGTCGTTCACGGCACCGCCGCCTTCGGTTCGAATACATCGACGCCGAATTGCAGCATCGCGTAGGGAATGTCGACGAAGATCCAATTCTCCATCAGCAAATCGCCCTCGCGCCGCCACCAATCGCAGACCCGGAAGAAGGTCATTTTTCCGGTGGCCGGTTGGCCGAGGAAGGGCTTGACCGACGTGCCCGACAGCGACGGCCAGCCGCCCGAGCAGGTATAGAGACCGTCGCCGAAGCGGGTGAAATGCTTGGTCCGTCCCGAACCGGCCGAACCGCCGGCCCAGCCTTCGAAGCATTTCTCGAAGGGGCGCTGGAAGCCCGAAAACCTGTCGACGCCGAGATAGGTGCCGAACGCGGCGGGGCCGTACCACACCATGTTCGGATGCCAGTAAGGGCGCCAGGACTCGTCCGGCGTGTTGAGCTTGGAGAGCATCTCGGTCGTTTGCGCGAACGACTTGGCGCCTTCGGCCGGATCGTTGGCGTGGAGCTGGAGCCCGTCTTGCGTCGCGGGCCCGTGCAGAATGCCGGTATGGCCTGGCGGCATGGGCAACTTCCAGCTTCCCGCCGCCATCATCAATTCCGGGATATCGAGGAAGATGTAGCTCTCGATCGCGCGGCCATCCGCCATCCGATGGAACTCGCCGAAGCGCAGATGCGCCATGCGGCCGGTGGGCGCAATCCCCAGAAACGGCGCTTGGAAATGCCCGACCCAATAGCCGGTGGCGCTCACCCAATCCGCGCCTTCGAACCGTCCGCCCATCAAGATGTCGATGCGCCGGTAAAGCCCGTCGAAGGCGGCGAGCAGCGTCTCGAACACCGATTCCCAATGGGCCTGCGGCCCCTTCGACGCGTTGAACGGGTGAACGGTGTTGATGGCCGCTTCCGCTGTGAAGAAGTCCTTCGTCGCGTTCCGCCACCTCGCGGCGCCGGGCGTGGCGAACGCGCCGAGATGTTCAGCGTAACGCTTCTTGAGCCCAGGATCGGACCGGCGCTCACGCGGCCCTCCGCTCGATGCGCTTGCCCGTGTCGCGATCGAAGAGATGGCAGATCGCCGGGGGCAGCTTGACCGACAGCACGTCGCCGATCCTTGCCGAGAAGCTCTTCGCCGCTTTGACCGCGACATGGACTCCCGGCGCGATCTGTAAGGTCGCCATCGACGCGTCGCCGAGCAGTTCCATCGAATAGACGGGTGCCGTCATCTCCCCGTCCGGGGCGAGACTCGCGTCCTCCGCGCGGAAGCCGAGCGTCACCTTGCCGTCGGGCACGGCGAAGCCCGGCACCCGCACGCCGGGTGCGACGAAGGCACCACCTTCGATCTCGCCCGCGAGCAGGTTCATCGCGGGATTGCCGATGAAGGACGCGACGAAGGTGTTGGCCGGCCGGTCGTAGATCTGCAGCGGCGTGCCGAGCTGCTGTACTTCGCCCTTGTTCATCACCACCACGCGGTCAGCGAGCGTCATCGCCTCGATCTGGTCGTGGGTGACGTAGATCGTGGTGGTCTTGAGCCCGTGGTGGAGATTCTTGATCTGGGCGCGCGTCGACACGCGCAGCTTCGCGTCGAGATTGGACAAAGGCTCGTCCATCAGGAAGACCTTGGGCTTGCGCACGATCGCGCGCGCCAGCGCCACGCGCTGGCGCTGGCCGCCCGACAAAGCTGCGGGCTTGCGGTCCAGGAGTTCGCCGAGTTCGACCGTATTGGCCGCGCGCATCACGCGCTCGTGGTGGTCGGCCTCGGGCACTTTGCGCACCTTGAGCGGAAAGCGGATGTTCTCGTAGACCGTCATGGTCGGATAGAGCCCGTAGGACTGGAACACCATCGCGATATCGCGGTCCTTCGGGTCGAGATCGTTGACCAAGCGGTCGCCGATGCGGATTTCGCCTTCGCTTGCGTCCTCCAGCCCGGCGATCATCCGCATGGTGGTGGTCTTGCCGCAGCCCGAGGGCCCGAGCAGAACGATGAATTCCCCGTCGACGATGTCGAGACTCATCGTCTTGACGCCCGTGACCGCGCCCCAGCGCTTCGACAGATTGACGAGCCGGATATCGGCCATGATCTACCCCTTCACCGCGCCGGCGGTCAGGCCGGACACGATCTGACGTTGGAAGAACATCACCAGCAAGAACAGCGGCGCCGTGACGGACACGACCGATGCGACCGAGAACATCACGTTGCCCTCGGTCTGCGTGGTGCCGAGGAAGCTGGCGATCTTAGGGATCATCGTTTGGTTCTGCTTGGACAGCAGCATCGCCGTGACGACGAAGTCGTTGTAGGCGAGCAGGAACGAGAACAGCCCGGTCGTGATGACGCCCGGCCACATCACCGGGATGATCACATGCCGGAAGGCCTGGAACTGCGTGCAGCCGTCCACGCGCGCACTTTCGTCGAGATCCTTGGGGATGTTCTTGAAGAACGCGGTCAGCATCCACAGCGTGAAGGGCTGGTTGATCGCGACCAGAACGATGATCGCCGTCGGCAGATGGCCCCAGAGATTGAGCTGGTAGAAGGGCAGCAGATAGCCCGACACGAGCGTGATCGGCGGCATGGCGCGGAATACCAGCGCCACGATCAGAAGCCAGAACGCGTAGCGGTAGGTCGAACGGCTCAGCGCGTAGCCGCCGAGCGTGCCGAAGGTGAGCGACACCACGACCACGCACACGACGACGGCCAGCGAATTCAGGACCGCGCGCCAGAATTCCTCCTTCACCCAGGCGCCGTGATAACCGGCCCCCGTGAAGGTGTCGCCGTGTTCGAGCAGCGTCAGCGGTCCGCTCAGCGCGTTCTGCCAGCCGGCCTTGGAGAAGAAATCGCCCTCGACCTTGAAGCTCCCCCACAGCGTCCAGACGAAGGGGAAAATCGCCAGCAGAAGCCACGTCACCAGACAGATGCCGATAAGCAGGTTCAATGTCGCGGGGCGGCGGCGCGCGCGTCCGGTCATGATCCCCTCCCTATGCCTTGCCGAATTGGCGCCAGGTGCGCACGAGCACGGGCGAGAGCAGCACGAGCACGCCCCCGACCGTCAGCACCGAGGTCGCCGCCGCCGAGGACAGCAGCCGCGTCTCGGCGAGGTCGGAATAGATGAAATAGGAGAGCGACTGCGCGTGCGCGCTCGCGTTGAAACTCACGATCGGCTCGAAGACGCGGAAATTGTCCATGATCTTGATCAGGAACATGAACGTCGTCAGCGGCAGCAGATGGGGCAGCACGATGTAGCGGATGCGGTGCCAGCGCGAAGCACCGTCGAGCATTGCGCTTTCCAGCGTGTCCTGGGGCACGGTCTGGAGGCCCGCGTAGTAAACGACGAACGCGAAAGGCGCGGTCGACCACGTGCCGTAGACGATCAGCATGATCCAGGTCAGCGGCGTCGACGCCTTGAGCGAAAGATCGTCGTCGCCGGCGAGCCATTGCACGGCCGAGCCGATGATGCCGCGCGAATCGACCATCCAGAACAGGATCAGCGCGCCGACCAGCGGGGTGACGATCATCGGCAGCAGCGAGAAAAAGATCGTCGGCCCGCGCAGCAGCCGCGGCAGCGCGTTGACCGCGAGTGCCACGAAGAAGCCGAGCATGATCGACAGCGGTGTCACGAACAGCATGTAGGTGAGCGTGAACGCCAGCGCCTTGTAGAAGGGCAGGGTCATCAACCGGCGCACGAACTCGTGCCACGTCGCGGCACCGTTCCAGGCTTGGCCCAGCTCGGCGAAGGCCAGATGCGAGCGGTCGACATAGATGTCCCCGCCCACGAAGCGGCCCAACGGCCGCTCCTCCTGGAGTTTGCGCGTCGCCTCCTGGTCGATGACGGTGGATTTGACGCAGCCGAACGGCGTGCAGTTCTCGACCTCGACCACGACCCGTTCGTGCGGGGCGTAGACCGATTGGACCAGCACCGAGACGATCGGCAGGGCGATGAAAGTGAGCATCGCCAAGGCCGTCGGCAGGAAGAACCGCAGGAAGACCGTGTGACGCATGGCACCCCGTTCCTTTCCCGCGCGCGTCCGGCGGACGCGCGGGCGGGCGTGCCGGCGGCCCGAAGGCCGCCGGATCGCGTTCGACGTGAGCCCGGCTTTAGCGCAGGAAGCCGCGCTCGCGCGCCGCCGTGCGGTAAGCCGCTTCGATATCGGCGAGCGTGGTGGCCGCGTCCTTCCGGCCTTGCAGGAAGGGCGCGATCCCGTCGCCGAGCGCGGTGTGCAGCAGCCCCATATAGGGCAGCATGGGATAGGGCTTCGCCCCCATCGCCATCGTGTCCATCACACCCTTGTTGGCGGGGGCCGGTTGATAGCCCGCGATCATCCACACGGCCTGACCCATCGTCTCGGCGTTGAGCAACGCGGGCGACGTGCCGTGCTTGAGCGCCAGGAACGTGGCGCGCGCGTCGTCGTCGGAGACATTGCGCGCCACCGTCCAGCCGTCCCACCACAAAGTGGTCGCCGGGATGCGGCCGCCGCCCACCGTCATCGGCGCGCCGACGGTCGTGTTGTCGGAGACTTGCGGCTGGTTGCCCTCGCGCGCCATCAGCACGCCGGTGCGCGAGCCCCACATGTTCATCATCGCGACGTTGCCCGCGCGCCATTCGGCCGAGGTGGCGTTCGAATCATGCGTCAGGAAGTCGGGGTTCATCAGCTCGGTCAGCGCCTTCATCGTGTTGAGCGCCGCGATCCCCTGGGCGTTGTTGACCGCCACTTCGGGAGTGCCCGGGCGGAAGAATTCGCCGCCATGGCCGATATACATGTTCACGAATTCCTGCGCGAGATTCCAGCCCGCCTGATAGGCCCCGCCGATCGGGTTGCGCACGATACCGCGTTCGCGCAGCGTCCGGCCGATGCGGATCATCTCCTCGTAGGTCTTCGGCGGCTCGGCGCCGATCTGCGCGAGGATGTCCTTGCGATAGACCAGATGCTGGGAATTGGCCATGAAGGCCACGGCCATGACGCGGCCGTCGATGGTGATCAATTGGTTGCGCGGAATGTCGGCGCCGTGGGCGGCGACGAGCGCATCGAGCGGGCGGAGCACGTTGTTGTTCATCAGCTCGACGATCGACGACGTGGCGACGATCGCGGACGTATATTCCGCCGGGTTGCCCTGCATGCCCGCAAGGTTGATGCGCTGGTGATTGGCCGTCAGATTCGAGCGGACGGTCAGGCTGCCGGTCTGGCAGCGCGTCGCTTGAGCCGCGACCGAGCGGATCGCCGGAAACTCGTTGCCGACGATGTTCACGCGGCCGCTGGTCGCGCCGCAATTGGTTTGCGCTTGCGCCGTTCCGGCCGCCAGCAAGGCGGCGAGGAAAAAGGCGGATTTCACCTTATAGAACATAGCCTTGACCTCCCATTTTCGAATTCTTTGCCCACCCGTGCGAGGGGCTTCGCCCTTCGCATGACAGGATCAAACCACATTTTGAATTCGTTTGCAAGAAAACTTGAATACGCATGCAAGATCGTCGAAACTCTCGCCAATTCAGCCCGGGGGAAACCATGGTCGCCGATTTCGATCCGCTCGCTTCGCCCGACGGCGCCTCGCGTCGGCGCGTCTACGACCTGTTGCACGCGCTCGCCCAAGCGCGCGGCGACGCGCTCGACGGAACGATCGCCTCCCTCGCCCGTCCGGATGCGGAATGGCGCGTGGCGCACCCGATCAATTCATGCGCGGGCAACGCCTCGGCGCTTGCCGGCGCCTATCGCCCACTGATCGCCGCGTTGCCGGATCTGGAACGACGCGACACGATTTTCGTCGGGGGCACCTTTAAAGGCCGGCGCCATCTCGCCGCGATCGGGCACTATTGCGGCACGATGCGCGGCGATTGGCTGGGCATTCCCGCCACAAACCGGCCGATCTATCTGCGCTATGGCGAGGTCTACCGGCTCGACGAAGACGGCTTCGTCGATCAAGCCAATCTGCTGTGGGACGTGCTCGACGTCATGCGCCAAGCCGGCGTGTGGCCGCTCGCTCCGATGCTCGGCAGTGCCGAGATGTGGCCCGGCCCGATCACGGCCGACGGCGTGCGTTTCGCTCCCGGCGAACCCGCTCGCTCCGTCGCGAGCATCGCGCAGACCTTGGCCATGCATGGCGCGCTCGCCGAGTTCGACGACCGCAAGGCGCTCACGCGCGACAACCTGATCGCCATGCCGCAGAAGGACCATTGGCATCCGAAGATGATGTGGTACGGGCCGGCGGGGATCGGCACCACGCGCGGACTCGACGGATTCGTCGATGGGCATCAGCTCCCGTTTCGCGTCGCCTTCCAGCGCCCGCAAGGCACGGTCGCGGACGTGCAAGCCGAGAAAGCACGGCACGGGGCGGGCCACTATATCCGCATCGGCGATGGCCCCTACTCCGTCACAGGCGGCTGGCCGTCGGTCTATGCGATCCATGGCGGCGGCGGGTTCTGCGGCCTGCCGCCTTCGGGCCGACCGGTCTTCATGCGCGTGATGGACTTTTATCTCCATCACGAAGGACTGATCCGCGAGAATTGGGTGCCGCTCGATATGCTCAATCTGCTCGCGCAAATGGGGTTCGACGCGCTCGCGCGCCTGCGCGAAGTCTTGCGGCGCTGAAGATCCAGCCTTGCGCATAGTCTTCCTGCCGGGCTTGATCTGCGACGGCGACGTGTTCGCCGCACAGATGGCCGCCCTCGCGCGAAGCACAGGGATCGCGATCGCCGATTTCGCCGCCGCAAGCACGATCGAAGACATGGCGCGCGCGGCGCTCGACGCTTTCGCAGGACCGCTCACCTTGATCGGGTTTTCGATGGGCGGGCGGGCGGCGATGGAAGTGGCCCGACTGGCGCCCGAGCGCGTGGCTAAGCTCTGCTTGATGGGGACAGGTTTCGCAGCGGCGTCCGAGACCGAAAGGCGGGAACGTCGCGCGGCGCTCGATCTTGTCCGACGCGAGGGGATTGCTGCCCTCGCGCGCGAGTGGTCCGCCGCCGCGGTCCATCCCGACCGTCGCGGCGATCCGTCGCTGAGCGAACCGCTGCAAGCGATGATCGCGCGCGCCGATGCGGCCCAGTGTAAGCGCCGGAGCAATAATCCCTCACTGAGGCGGCCGGACTGTCCGGTTGCGCCGGAGCAAAAATCCGTCAGCAGATAGCCTTTTGTCCGACGGGCGAAAGGCGGGGGGATGAAGGGCGTGGATC
>Ga0194132_10008901_pt1 | contig 14133 bp, 9 predicted proteins | sample TA2KigOf80mmetaG_FD_148612 | JGI IMG/M metagenome (GOLD analysis project Ga0194132, IMG submission 148612) | Freshwater microbial communities from Lake Tanganyika, Tanzania - TA2015054 Kigoma Offshore 80m | ecosystem: Environmental > Aquatic > Freshwater > Lake | place: Tanzania: Lake Tanganyika... | reverse complement strand
TAGGTGAGACCCAATATTAAAAAAAAAATTTATTTTTTTTTTTAGTTAGGTTGTTAGAAGTTTGTAAAAAGATTAATGTAATAAAAGCAGTAAGGATAAGCAGCAATAAAAATAAATACTGTTGAGCGACAATGGGGGATTGCTCCTTAAAAAATCAATTTTTGTGGAAAATTGAGGGGGAGACTATTATAGGAATAAATAATAAAAATATGGATAACTTAATTTCAAAGTCTGAGTTCTCGTTAAAATTTTTGGCGTTTAGCTTAGAAACTTTAATAAAAAAAATCAACAATCTTCGAATACAGTAGTAAGGAGTTAAAAAAATTGTAATTAAAAATCCGAGAGCAGCGGCGAATGATAAGTGAGTCCTAACCAATTCTTCAATTATAATCTCTTTAACAAAAAAGGCTCTTAAAAACGTGATGCCTGTTATATTTAAGGCCGTCAGCGTTACTAAAAAAAAAGTTGTTTTTATCACAAAATTTTTATTTCCTGACCTCTTCAAGTCTTGAGAATCATTGGTTGAATGAATCATGGTTCCAGTTGAAATAAAGAGCAATGCTTTTAAAAAAGCGTGGTTTAATAAGTGGGCAAATGACAGTAGTCAGCACTTTAAGCCAACTAAAGCAACCATAATTCCTAGTTGCCTTAAAGTGGAGAGGGCAACAATCTTTTTTATATCATTCTCTTTAGTGGCTATTAATCTGGCCATGGCCGTTGTCGAGACCCCAATGAAAAAATAAATTTTTGAAAAATTGAAATTTCTTAGAGTTCTTGCTATTCGAATTAAAATGTAAACACCAGCGGTCACAAGAGTAGATGAGTGAACTAATGAAGAAATTGGGGTTGGGGCAGCTATGGCCGCGGGGAGTCATGAAGAAAACGGGATTTGGGCACTTTTCGTTATAAGGCCAACCATGAACAATAAGATGAATATTTTGCTAAAAAAAGAGTTTAAATCCAGTATTCAAGAAAAGTTTTTTAAGCATCAGAATATGGATGTTAAGATCAAAGCATCTCCAAATCGGTTTGTTAGTAATGTAACTAATCCAGATGTATTAGATTTATTAGAATTATAATAAATTACCAATAAGTAGGAGGTAATCCCCAACCCATCTCACCCGAGCATTATTCTAATAATGTTAGGCGAGATAATGAGTATAAATATTATCAAAACAAATAAAACCAATAAAAAATAAAATTTTTTATTGGTTTTATTTATAGATATGTATGATGAGCTAAAAAATAACACCCTAATAGAAATAAGAGTAACTGACAAAAGAAATTTCTGTGTTAGGTGATCATACAAAATAATAAACTGAACATTGAGAACTTTTAAGAAGGGCCATTCAATTAAGGTGATTTCTTTAAGCTGATGTGTAGTTATCAAGAAAGTCAGGCCGACAACCAGCCACAGTTTTACAATTAATGAGTAAGATTTTATTATATATGAGTGTTCAGATTGGAATAATCATACTAATCGGGAGAAGAATTTTTCAATTAAGATTCATTAATATATCATATCGGTATCGTGGGAGAGTCGCCCGAATTCAGATTCAAAAAACAATTAGAAGCAAAAATCTAAATATTGAGATTTTTTCTGTGAAAAAAGAAAATAAATAAATTGCTGCGTACTCGGTTATGAAAATAATGGCAAATTTTCTAGATCTAAATTCTGTATTAAACCCCGATACCAGCTCCCTTTCCCCTTCTGCAAAATCAAAAGGGGTGCGATTGGTTTCTGCTAGAATTACGGTTATTCATAATCCTAGTAAGATAGGAAAAATGTAAATCTCATTTTTTCTTCCTGATGTCAGTTGTTTTATTGAAATAATTTTAAAAATAAACAAAAAGGATAAAACAATAAAAATTAGGCTAATCTCATATGAAATGGTTTGAGCTACCCCGCGAACACTCCCAATTAGAGTGTATTTGTTTTTTGCCCCTCATCCCATCAGCATCAGTGGGTAGATAGAAATTCTAAGTATTATCAAAAAAAACAATACCCCAAACTCAAAACCCATACTAGACTGATGAAAGTTAATAGTTGTTCAAGTAATTAAAATAATAGAGAGGGAGATTGCTGGAGAAAGCTTATATAAAAGGTTAGAAGATATTAACAAAATGAATTGATTCGAAAATAACTTAATAGCGTCTGCCCCAGGTTGAGCTAGCCCGTAAATTCTCGGTTTATTAGGGCCTAAGCGCAACTGGGAAAACCCCAAAATTTTTCGCTCTAAAAGGGTAATAAATGCGACATTAATTAGCACTACAATTGTGGAGATTATTAACTCAATGTAAATTATTGACTCAGTATCCTCTATTTCTTCAAAATATTGCTCTTCATAAGCTATAGAATCACATACTTAGGTTTGTAAGAATACAAAATTCAAAATTTTGTTGTTTATGTAATTCATTCCAGGTTTAGAAAAAATTTAGTAATAAAGATTGTTAAAAGGTCTTTGTGGGATTTACCCACCCCCCAAAACATTAGATATTTTTGGAACTTTGGAAGGTTATTAGGAATTTGCCTATTAATTCAGTTGTTGACGGGTATTTTTTTAAGAATACATTATGTAAGAGATGTTTCGATCTCTTTTTTTTCTGTTAGACACATTATACGGGATGTAAATAATGGTTGGTTATTTCGAATTATACATGCTAATGGGGCCAGGCTGTTTTTTATCTGTGTGTACATACATTTGGCTCGGGGGATCTATTACCACTCTTTTCGGCTTTTAGAAGTTTGAATAGTTGGGTGTGGTATTTTGTTGGCCTTAATGGCTATTGCTTTCTTGGGGTATGTGCTACCTTGAGGCCAGATATCTTTTTGAGGTGCTACTGTGATTACCAATTTATTTTCGGCTATTCCAGGGATTGGTGGATATATTGTGACTTGACTCTGAGGAGGATTTAGTGTGGGCTACCCTACCTTAGTGCGGTTTTTCTCATTTCATTATTTACTACCTTTTATTCTGAGAGGATTAGTAATTATCCACTTAAGATACTTACATGAAAGAGGGTCTAACAACCCACTTGGTTTTCAAAATGTTGATAAGTTAAAATTTAGCCCCTATTTTATTTTTAAAGATGTCTTAGGATTTTTAATAATAGGCTATCTATACTTCTTTTTTATTCTGAGGTTTCCATGGCTCTTGGGTGACACTGAGAATTTCATTGAGGCCAACCCTCTAATTACGCCTGTCCACATTCAACCGGAGTGGTATTTTTTGTTTGCCTATGCAATTCTTCGGGCTATCCCCAATAAACTAGGGGGAGTAATAGCGTTATTGTTCTCAGTACTAATTCTGTATTTTCTGGTTTTTCAATCTAATAAAAAAAAAAGGATATTTAGCTTTCCACTTACCAAGTTTGTTTTTTATTCTTTAACATTGGTCTTTTTTTTATTAACTTGGATAGGAGCTTGCCCTGTTGAGGCCCCCTATATTTTTATAAGCCAAATTTTAACATTTATGTATTTTACGTGCTTCATGCTATTAATTCTCTAGAATAAAAGTTTAAAATATTAATTTGTGGGATTAAAGATGCCTAGTAGCTTATTCTAGAGTGTTATTCAAGTATGATATAAAATTTGCAATTTTAAGGTTAATTCACTTTAAAGTTAGATGCCTGATAAAAGGGTTATTTTGATAGAATAAATTATGAATTTTCGCTAGCTAAGCTTTTAGTATAAAAATTACTTTTATTTGCAAAATAAAGAATCTTGGCTTTATTATTTTTTGTAGGGTCTTTTTGATGGGGGGCTTAAGCCTGTTAGTTATAATAATTGGGGTATTACTGAGAAAAAAAAAACTCTTAAATTTTGAAGGCTCTCCCTTCGAATGTGGGATTAGTGTTTTAAGACCTGGGGAAATCCCACTAAGGCTTCGGTTTTTTTTACTAACAGTTATTTTCTTAGTTTTTGATGTGGAGCTAGTATTGGTACTGCCTTATGTATTTTATGATATAATAAATTGAGGGGAAATGGGTATACTAATTTTTTGTGTATTTATATTTTCTTTAATTATTGGGGTTTTTATAGAATGAAATTTCAATTGTTTTGAGTGGGTTTAATTTTTGTAATCACATAATTGTTACTTATGAATATAGTTAATTCTAGCGAGGTTTAAAATTGGAATTTCTAATTCCATTAGGGCTTACAAGTCAGATCTTAAAATTTCTACTTTGAAAAAGTAGTGTAATTAATTATACTAAAAATCTAATGTCTAATATTATTCGCCACAATTACCACTTAGTGGACGACTCGCCCTGACCCCTATTAATAGCTCTAGTGGGGGTTGGCTTAACCTCAGGCCTGTTAAATTTGTTTTATTTTAAGGGGCTAAACGTATTTTTTTTTAGTGTATTGGCCACTGGCTTGATTACGTATCAATGGTGGCGGGACGTTAGACGAGAGGGGGCTTTTTTAGGTCTTCACAGGCTAGGCGTAGAATTAGGGCTGCGGATAGGAATAATCTTATTCATTATTTCAGAGGTTTTCTTTTTTTTGAGTTTTTTCTGAGCTTTTTTTCATAGGAGACTCAGTGTAGAGTATAGAGTCGGAAATTGCTGACCCCCATCAGGTATTCAGTGTTTTGATGCTTTTAGAATCCCCCTATTAAATACGATTATCTTGCTTTCTTCGGGGGTCAGGGTTACTTGGGCCCACCACTCTTTGATAAGAGGGGACCACAAAAAAAGGCTCTCAAGATTAAGTTTAACAGTTATTTTAGGAATTTATTTCACCGGGCTTCAAGCTATGGAGTACTTAGAGGCAAGATTTAGCTTTGCGGATGGAGTGTATGGTTCCACTTTCTTTTTGGCGACAGGGTTCCATGGGTTGCATGTAATTATTGGAACTATTTTTCTACTTATTTGTTTACTGCGAATCAATTTTGGGTTTCTGAGGTATAACCATCACCTGGGATTTGAAATAGCTGCCTGATATTGGCATTTCGTGGATGTAGTTTGATTATTCCTGTATGTATTTGTCTATTGATGAGGTGGAGCTTAGTTATTTAATAATGGTAAGGATAAAGTTAAGATTAAAGCAAGGATATAAAGTTGAAAAAATGATAGCTTAAAATTGTTAGATTTAATAAAAATATCAGTTAATAAAGTGCCAGCACCTGCGGTTATACTTTGGATGTAAACTTTTTACAAAATTGCTAAATAAGGAAAAATAGGTAAAATTAGTGATTCATTATTAAAAAAAAGAAAATTTTTAAAAGTGGGTTAGAATCCATGTATACAACTTTTGTAATTATTATAAATAAAAATTAAATTAGTTGGCTGTTTATTATTCAAGTTAGAGAATTTAGGCTAGTGATAATCCCCAATTTTATTTCAAATTTAAATTTTATGTGTGCTTGTTAGAATAAAATTAATATTTTTGATTTGCAGAGAATATGTAGAATTAAATTAATAAGCCTAAATGCTGTGGATGTAGTTATTTAAGTGTGGATTTAATAGTAAAACTAAAATTTTTGAAATTGTATTAATAAAAACTCATATTGTCCGTCACTCTCGAATCGAGATAAGTCGTAGCAAAGTTATGGTTGTAGAAACAGTCATTAACCCCCTTAGTATAAAGATTATAAATAATTTCCAATTATTAGATTTTAGTGGGTATTTCTTTTGGCAGATTAGTGCATCAATTTTAGAATTTGAATATTCCCGAGTTTTGCTAAATTTTAAATTTTTACTTTAAATTAGGTGCTACCAGCAAGAATTGCCCCAGGTGAGATGTTTAAATTGGCTACTATTAATAATTTATTTCATATTTAGGATGTATTTTATCTTAGTAAAAATCCATTTTACAAAGTAAATTAACCTTTTTAGAAGATTTGATGCTAGTTTAAGATTTTTGTATATAAATTGAAGGGTTGTCTTAATTATGCATTTATTTTTTCTTAGTGACTATTGGGTTTTAGGAAATCTCAACAGGAAAATGATCTATTCTATAGTTTCAAATTTGTATAATCAATTTGATTTAAATTTTAGAAATCTCCGTAATCCCGGTCATTGCTTTTGGTTAATTGGTTGTTTTATTTTTATTGCAGTCAATAATTTTCTAGGGATTTTGCCCTATATTTTTACGGCGTCAAGTCATTTAGTTTTTTCTATGACACTAGCCTTGGTTAGTTGAACCAGGTATTACTTAATAAGACTAATTTTTAGCTTCACCAAATTTATAAGACATTTAGTGCCTCTAGGAACTCCTGTTTTGCTACTCCCGCTGATAGTTCTCATTGAGCTCGTAAGAGGACTAATCCGACCCATCACCCTAAGTGTGCGTCTTGTCGCTAATATTATTGCGGGCCATTTGTTGTTGACACTTTTAAGTTCCCCTCTCTCAGGCCTAGGTTGAGGGGTCGGATTAATTGGCCTGGTAGGTCTAGTAATTCTATTGTTCTTAGAGTCTGCAGTTGCAATTATTCAAGGGTATGTGTTTTCCTTACTATCCTCCCTCTATTTGGCGGAAAGTAATAGAAGAAATTTTTAATTATTTAAATAAAAGTACTATTCTTTTAACCTAATAATGATAATAATTATCGGGCTTACCTTTAGCATCATGGAAGTATAAATTTTACAAAAATTTTATATCTCTGATTTTTGGTTGTAGAGAGTTTGTTGAGAAGTGACAAATTTTGATAAATCTCTCGTTTTTTAATATAAAAAATCCAAAAATTTTAGTTTAGATAATTTTAAAGCAAGTTTAAAATTAAGTGTTACTATGAACTGAAGTCACTATCAATAATTAAATAAATATTACAATTTAGCCTATGCAATTTTATTTTAAGGAATCAATAAACTATAGAGTTTTATTTATGTACTTATTAGTAAAGAATAAGTTAATCATAAGAATAAATAAAATTTAATTTTTGAATATGAAAATTAGTTTTTAAAATCAATTTTAAATAGTCTGGTTATCAAACCCATTACTTAATAATTAAGTATGTTTTGCCCACTGCTAACTTGTTAATGGCCACTTCGTGCTAAGGTAGCATAATCAATAGTTTATTAATTGTATCCTTGTATAAAAAAATACACTAGTTAACAGGTAAGAACTAAAAGCTTAAAGTTAAAGTTAAAGTGAAAATTCTTTAATGCAATTTTTAGACGAGAAGACCCTAAAATCTGTTTAAATTGGGGTAATTAAATTTTAAAATACTTTTTTTAGTTTATTAGACCCTAAAAAGCTTAAAAAAGATACTTTAGGGATAACAGCATTTATTTTGTTGAAGAGCAAACCCATCAAATATAATTGACCTCGATGTTGAATTAAAATTTAGCTTAAAGTAGTTATTAAGTGATTAAGACTGTTCGTCTAGATAATTTTACATGATTTGAGTTAAGGTCGACGAAAGTCAGATTGGTTTCTATCTAAAATTTTAATCAAGAATTAGTAGTACGAAAGGAATTTTTTTCTTTTTTTTTACTTAATAATCGAATTTATATTAAAAACTTTTGTTTTGGTTGGGGGTTTGGATTTTTGGTATGGGACTGGGTGATTTCCCCAACGACACTGGATTCGGATGCCCTGGGGGGCAAACAACCGGCTTAAAAAAAAAAAAACAGGGGGGGGTCTAAGGGGGGGGGGTAGGTTTGCCGTTTTTTTTTTTTAAGCCGGTTGTTTGCCCCCCAGGGCATCCGAATCCAGTGTCGTTGGGGAAATCACCCAGCCCCAGTATTACGGTTTTAGTTTATTGCTCAGTTTTATTAATTGAGAAAAGTTTTAAGGCTTTAGGAATTTTGTTATAAAATACTAAAAAATTTTGGTGGCGGATTAGCGCAATGGTGTTAAGAGCCATACATGAGTACTTCCCAAGATAGACGACCTGTGGCTTCATGCCTTTTGAAAATTTGAAGTTTTCATGTTTTCAAGTCATAAAGTTTTAACTCAATCTGAAAATTTAATTAATTGTATTATGATAGGTATAAAACTGTGGTTGGCTCCACAGATCTCAGAACACTGACCAAAATAGATACCTGGGACATAAGAGTTAAACAGCAACTGGTTGAGGCGCCCAGGGACTGCATCAGCCTTAATTCCTAAGCTTGGGATAGTTCAGGAGTGGAGTACGTCTGAAGATGTCACTAACACTCGGGTGGGTAAGAAGTAAGGTAAGGTAATAATGTTATCGGTTTCTAAAAGTCGAAACCCAGATTTTTCTAAATCTGGGGTTTTAATTATGTAGCTGTCAAAAGCTAAGCTTTCTGATATTAATTCAGGAAAGCTGTAAGCCCAATACCATTGATGCCCCACCACTTTTATGGTTATAGCAGAGTTTCTTCTATCTTCTTCTAAGGAGTATAATAAAATTAAAGACGGGAGAGCTAGTTGTACAAGAATTAACCCCGGGACTATTGTTCAAATGAGTTCTAACAAGTGGCCTTGAATGAGGTTTTTGTTAGTTAATTTATTTCTAATTAACTTAATTATAAAAACTAAAACTGTGGTGATAATAAATAAGAGAATTAAATTAGCAAAATCGTGAAAAAATAGGAATTCTTCTCCCACAGAGGTTACTCTATCTTGAAAATTAATTTGTGCCCATCGGGGTATCAGTTGGCAATTCAAATTTACAAAATTTAAGTTTTTTTTAAACTACATAACCAATTAATATGATTAATTTTGAGGGGCCCTGAATTCCGTCTTAGAGAGATTGCAAGAGCTAAACCAATTACGGCGTCTAGCAATACAATAGCTATAAATAGTAATAAGAAATCATTTCTTATGGTTCGGAGCATTATGAAAAGAACAATTAAAACTAAGTTAACAACACTTAATCTTTCTAAGATTAACAATTTGTAAATAAAAGAGTGTTGGCTAAATAAAAGCTTACTAATAGTAAACAAAAAAATTAATAACAAGATTAGGTAAGGGGCTACCTGAATTATAATAAAGCTTAGAAGTAAAAAAATTTTAGTCATGATTTTTAAAAATTATAGGGCCATGGTTTATAAAAGTAATCTTATTAACAATAATTAGCAAAAAAAGTAAAGTTAGCACGATTAGAGCTAATAAGTAAGCGTTTGGCCTTAAAAACAAGGATATTTTAAATATTAATGTGGGGAAGGTAGGGGTGGGTACAAATAAAAGGGGAGTGAAAATTAAAAATTCTTTAAATTTCAAGCTAAAAAAAATTTGTTTGGACTTAACAAGGGAGATTATATAAGCAAATAAAACTATCAATCCTCCCAGAAAAAAAATAATTAAAATGGAAAATATTCATTTCCTGCAGAGTAACAAGGCTCAACAAGCTAAGAAAAGCCTTATTAAAATTAGCCAGAGGTTTATAAAAAAAGGAGAGTATTTTAATAAGAAATTTATTATTAAAATAATAAAGACTCAGACTATTCTTGGCGTAATTTTAAAATGAAACCTGCTTTTTGTAAAAAAGCTATACTCTTTATACTAACTTTAATGAATTATATAAAATGGCTTTGGTCATGTAATCACAAAGACATTGGAACTCTATACCTAATTGCAGGAGGATGGGCTGGTTTTGTGGGGTTAGGAATGAGAATAATTATTCGTTTAGAATTAGGTCAACCTGGTAATCTTCTGGGAGATGACCATCTGTATAATGTAATTGTTACAGCGCATGCTTTCATTATAATTTTTTTTATAGTAATACCTATTTTAATTGGGGGATTTGGTAATTGGCTAGTTCCATTAATATTAGGGGCACCAGATATAGCATTTCCTCGTATAAATAATATAAGGTTTTGGTTTTTAATTTCATCATTAGTTATACTGCTGATAAGTTCCCTTGTAGAGAGTGGGGCGGGGACTGGGTGAACAGTTTATCCCCCCCTAAGTAGAAATATTGCTCATAGGGGCAGCTCTGTTGATTATGCAATTTTTTCACTCCACTTAGCTGGGGTATCTTCTATTTTGGGGGCTGTAAACTTTATTAGAACTCTCAGAAATCTTCGTATATTTGGGATAAGAGGGGACCGGGTACCTTTATTCGGGTGGGCAGTTCTAATTACAGCAATTTTGCTGCTTTTATCTCTGCCAGTATTAGCAGGGGCTATTACCATGCTCTTAACTGATCGAAACTTAAACACGAGATTCTACGATCCAAGGGGGGGTGGAGACCCCATTCTCTATCAACATTTATTTTGATTTTTTGGACATCCTGAGGTATATATTTTAATCCTGCCAGGGTTTGGGATTATTTCCCACATAGTAAGCCAGGAGAGGGGGAAGAATGAGCCGTTTGGGACATTAGGTATAATTTATGCTATAAGGGCTATTGGTGTTTTAGGGTTTGTAGTTTGGGCCCATCACATATTTACAGTTGGGATAGATACGGATACTCGGGCTTATTTTACAACAGCAACAATAATTATTGCTGTGCCCACGGGGATTAAGGTCTTCAGTTGAGTCGCGAGAATATATGGAGGCTACTTTTTATTAACTCCCTCTAGATTATGAGCTTTTGGTTTTATTTTTTTGTTCACAGTAGGGGGACTAACAGGCGTAGTTTTGGCGAACTCTTCTTTGGATATTATTTTGCACGATACATATTACGTAGTGGCCCACTTTCATTATGTATTAAGAATAGGTGCTGTGTTTGCTTTAATAGGGGGTCTTGTTCATTGATTTCCCCTGATAACAGGATTGAGCATAAATAACTACTTACTAAAAGGGCAGTTTTTTGGAATATTTGTAGGAGTCAACTTGACCTTTTTCCCAATACATTTTTTAGGGTTAGCGGGGATACCTCGTCGCTACGCTGATTACCCGGATATGTATAGTTTGTGGAATATTGTAGCGAGGTGTGGGTCTATAATTTCTGCTATTTCTTCTGTATTTTTACTTTTTATTATTTGAGAAGCCTTGGCCAGATGTCGCCCCAGACTTAGGATTAAGTGAGTTCAAACTTCTGTAGAAATAGCCCACTCCCTACCACCCATGACGCACAGATATAATTCAGTTCCTTTAGTTTACTTATTTAAGAATAAGCTAAATAAAGCTTAGAAGCTCATAACTTCTATATAGGTCGTTCTTTCTTATTTAAGATAGTTTAAAAAAAATATTAATTTTGGAGATTAAAGATGTAAACTTAATAGGCTAGTTTAATTAAAATAAAGATTTGTCAAATCTTAGATCCTAGGGTCTTTTAAAATTGGATTTTTAATTTGAAATTAAAAGTTGGGGCTAACTCACAATTTAAGTTAAGCTAAGCAAAAAAATTCTATAAAAAATTGCAACAATATGGAGGGAATTAATTAAATAAAAATTTTTATTTACGCTTCAGCCAGAAACTTGAGTTAGTGGGGTTTGAGTGGTAATTCTAAACAAATTATAAGAGTAAACTGAAGTTAATACAATGAAAAAAATTAGCAAAAAAATCACTTTTGATCATATAACTAAAAGTATTAGAATGCCTAGTAACTCGGCAAAGAAATTTAAAGAGGGGGGTGCCCTAATATTTGACATAATAATTAATCTTCAAATTATAGTTGGGGCTGTCCTCCTTAATATTCCTTTATTAAAGACTAAGTTGCGAGAGTTTGAGTTTTCGTAAGATTGATTGGCGTTATAAAATAAGCCGGAAGAAGTGAAACCATGTGTTATTATTATCAAGACGGCAGCTAGAGCCCTAATTTTGAAACCTAAGAGGGCTATGGTCAATAGCAGAGCTATGTGTGAGACAGACGATAAAGCAATCATAACTTTTATATCTATAAGTTTAATGCAGGTTAATCTAACAATTCATATCCCCCAAATAGACAATGCTAAGAATAATAGAGCGAGGTTCGATTTATCAAAAATAGTTGTAATAAGAAAAAATCCATAAGTTCCTATTTTTAAGAGGATTGCTGCCAATACCATTGAGCCGTAGACAGGGGCTTCTACATGGGCTTTAGGGAGCCATATGTGGGTGCAATATATAGGAGTTTTTACTAAAAAGGCTAGTATTAAAGTTCCGGGCAATCAGACACCCCTAGGTATAGGTGTGATTTGGTTTATTAGAAGCGAGAAATTTGTTACAAATTTAAAATTTAGCATCAAAATTCTTAGTATCAGTGGCAAGGATGCCATAAATGTATAAAACATTAGTCTTAGTCTGGCCAGTAAGCGCTCTGATTGATAGCCCGCAATTATTACCATTAAGAAAATTGGTAAAATTGACAGCTCAAAAAAAATAAATATCTCAAGTAGTCTGTCCGCGGCGAAAAAGACCAAAACAATAGTCGTTAAGCCAATACTAAGAAAGGTCAACAGGTTCCTTTGTTTAATTTGAATCAAATTGAAAATAATTAGAGTTAAAAGAATAGTTAAAAGAATTAAAACGGGCTCTAGTAAAAAAAATTTTTTTAATTTAGTAGAATAAAAGTAAATTGACAAAGCGCTTATGGTAAAAAATATTATTACAATTCTTGAGAATTGCTTGATAAGAGGGAGGAATAAGCAGGCGGTTAATCTTACAAGAATCAAGGTTATAAATAACTAAGTGTGCCTTATACTCTAGGTCGAAACTAGATTTGAGTTATTATTACTCAAGGTTTCCCATAGTTAAGTTTACAGCTTAATGCCTAATTCAGCCATTGAGTTATAAATAATTGAGGAGTTTTTAGGTATATAAGATTGTTTATATTTATAGTTTTCTTAGGGTTTTCTAGAGAAAGAGCTTATTTAAGCTGGATAATACTAGAAGTAAGAACAGCGCTTTTTATTTTTTTTTTATTTAGAGGTAAGTTAAGATCTGTGGGAAACTTAGTCCACTACTACTTAATTCAAGCATTTAGGAGGGTGGGTTTATTTTTTAGAATCCTGTTTATGCTAAATGGGGGGGAATTTTTTCAAAGGCTATTTCTATTAATTAAATTAGGAATATTCCCCTTTCACTATTGGTACTTAGGATTATTAGCGAAATTGGAATATATTCTAGGGCTCATCTTAATAAGGCCCAGGAAGCTGATCTTGCTCGGGATATTTTTTAATTTGGAGGGGAAGTTAACAATATGGGTAAGGGTAAGGACTATTTTGTACTCAACCTTAGTTACTTTGTATGAGAAAAACTTAAAAATTTTATTAGGACTTTCCTCTTTATTTAATTTGGCTTGGGTGTTTGCTACTATAGGGCTAGGAGATTTATGGCTTGGTTATTTTCTAATTTACAGATTAAATTTAGTTTTTATTATTTTTAGGTTAGAGAGTTTTAACAATTTTTATTCGTCTAATAATTTGATATTTCAAAATTTTTTTTGCTTACTTTTTTTTTGCTTACTACTATTTTTCTCCTTAGGGCTTCCCCCTTTTATTTCTTTTTTCTCTAAAATTTATTTTTTAGTTTATACAAACGAGTATTTGTTTTTAGGGGGGCTGTTAATTATTAGAAGAATCTTATTTATTTATATCTATTTGAGATTCATTTTTCACAGGTTAAGAGGTTTGGGAGGGGAGTTTAAATGGGTCTGGGGGGGTGAAATAAAGACAACTTTCAGGGTAATCTTTATCTCTAATTTGCTATGCGTCTTGTTATTCTCTATATGATATTATTTAAATAATACCTAATTACTAAAATTAAAACTGTTAATGATATTAAAAGAATGGAGGTCAAGATTATTTTATTCTTATTAATTTGTGGGTTAGGGCTATAAGTTTGAAGAATAAGCCCATTTAAAAAATTTTTTTCATTCGAAATCGTTTTACTATACTGGTTTAAGGTTAAGGTTGAAATCAGGGATATGCAAAGATAGGTGAGACCCAATATTAAAAAAAAAAATTTATTTTTTTTTTTAGTTAGGTTGTTAGAAGTTTGTAAAAAGATTAATGTAATAAAAGCAGTAAGGATAAGCAGCAATAAAAATAAATACTGTTGAGCGATAATGGGGGATTGCTCCTTAAAAAATCAATTTTTGTGGAAAATTGAGGGGGAGATTATTATAGGAATAAATAATAAAAATATGGATAACTTAATTTCAAAGTCTGAGTTGTCGTTAAAATTTTTGGCGTTTAGCTTAGAAACTTTAATAAAAAAAATCAACAATCTTCGAATACAGTAGTAAGGAGTTAAGAAAATTGTAATTAAAAATCCGAGAGCAGCGGCGAATGATAAGTGAGTCCTAACCAATTCTTCAATTATAATCTCTTTAACAAAAAAGGCT
>Ga0194132_10008896_pt1 | contig 14143 bp, 15 predicted proteins | sample TA2KigOf80mmetaG_FD_148612 | JGI IMG/M metagenome (GOLD analysis project Ga0194132, IMG submission 148612) | Freshwater microbial communities from Lake Tanganyika, Tanzania - TA2015054 Kigoma Offshore 80m | ecosystem: Environmental > Aquatic > Freshwater > Lake | place: Tanzania: Lake... | reverse complement strand
CGGCGATCGCCGAGTTGTCATAACTGATCCGCCGGGGGACGCCGCCGAAGAACTCGAAGGCCCGCCGATGTCCTTCCAGAAAGGTCTCCGTGCATTCCCGGGGAAAGGCCTGAAGGAAGATCGCTCCCGAGTAGGGGAGCGTCATGAAGAACAGTGCAACCTTGGTCTCCGCACCCCTGAACCTGACCGTGGCTTCGCCGAAATCGACCTGGGCCTCACCCGGTGGATGCGACAGAGGCAGAAACACTTCCTGATGCGTATTCTTCCAGGCCCGGACCGCATCCTTCACCACGGTCATCCCGCCCTGGTAACCGTGCTCGTCCCGCAGTCGCTGGAAGATCCGCTTGGCCGTGTGCCGCTGCTTTCTGGGGGCCTGGCGGTCTGCTTCCAGGATCTGGTGGATCACTGGCAGCAGCGATTCCAGCTTCCGCTTTCGCCGCGGCTGCTGCTGGCGGTAGCCCGGCGGCTCGGCGTACGTCAGAATCTTCTTCAGCGTGTGCCAGCCCAAGCGGTACTGCTTACACGCCGCTCGCCGGCTTAACTTCTTCGTCAGTACCTGCTGACGGACCTCCTTCCAAAACTCCATGTCGGTTCGCACTCCTGGGCCTCCCTGCAAAATTGGGCAAGATAGGGGCTGACGCCCCTATCTTGCCACATCTCAGGGAAATCCCGTGGCGCGCCACCGTTTTCAACCGCCCCGACACACTCCCGCCGCCGCCGTTTTCAACCGCCCTCAACAATTGATCCGTTCGCCTCGCGCTTTGCGTGGGGCGGTTGTTCCAAACGACCGCCCCGGCGCAGGGGCGGCCTCTTTCCCCAGGAGATCGTCCCATGATTGCAAATCGATTGTGAATCGGGCGCACTGCAAACGGACTCGGCCGCGTTCCAACAGCAAGTCTGCAATGCGTACATCACCGTGGCCAAATCGGTCAACGACGAACTGGCTCGGCAGCAGAATGGACAGGCCGACAATCAGGCGGCCGCTGTGGCGCCGGCAACCGCTGGCCGCGACGGCCAGACAATTGCGAGGGACACTACAGTCGCCGGCGACTGTGCCGTGACCTAAAAAACGGCCCTGGAACACGTCACTTCAAGGTGATGGCCATCTTAGCCGTCGGGGGCCCAGCATTTTCCTGCCAGGGCCCATGAGCTTGGCCTCGGCCAGGTGATTTCCAGTCTTCGTCCGCCCAGCGATGGTCGCCGGGCAGTTGTGTTTTCACACGACTGCCCCGCCGGGGCAGTCTCTTTCCCCAGGAGACTTCCCATGATCGCAATTGCACAGAGACCTGTCCGCAAGCGATCTGTCCCCAAGTGGCACAAGCAGTTTCTCAAGATGCTGCCGTTGATCCGGCGCCATGCGGCCGTCAGCTTCCGCCACCTCGATCCGGAAGCGCGGGCGGAGGCGGTGCAGGAAGTGGTTTGCAACGCCTTGGCTGCGTTTCGGCGCTTGGTGGAACTTGGCAAGGCCGACGTCGCCTACGCATCGCCGCTGGCGCGCTATGCGGTTGCACAGGTGCGCGCCGGAAGGCGGACGGGCGGTCGGCTGAACATCCGCGACGTCAGCTCAAACTATTGCCAACAGCGGAAGAGTATCCAGGTCGATCGGCTCGACCGCTTTGACGAGGAGGAAGGGTGTTGGCTCGAAACATTGGTCGAGGACAAGACTGCCGGCCCGGCGGACATTGCCGCCAGCCGTGTTGACTTCAGCGAGTGGATGCGGAGCCTGCCCAGCCGTCAGCGCCGCATCGCCAACGTGCTGGCCACCGGCGAGACGACGAAAGCCACGGCCCGGAAGTTCCACGTCACGGCAGGCCGGGTCTCGCAACTGCGGCAGGAGCTGATGACGTCGTGGCACCAGTTCGTTGGCGAGGCCGTGCCGGTGCCGGCGTGACCGGGAGGTTCAAATCACCCTGCTCCGGACATTGTGTCCGGGGCAGGGTGAACTGTTTTCAGGCCGGCGCCTTACTCGTATGCGGTGACGGGGTTGAAGTGATATCCGGATTCGACGCTTTGGGTTGATTCTATGAAAGAGAAGAAGCGGATCCTCCTGGTACCTTAAGTGCGAGCTCGCAGATGGTCTACGGCTCAATAGGTTTAACCGAGGAGGATCCTACGATGTTGTACCTGGGAATCGATGTGCATCGCAAGCAGTTGACCGTCAGTGTTCGCAATGAGGCTGGAGAAGTAGTCGTGCGGCGCCAAGTCAGCACGGAATGGCCGCGGGTGCGGGCGTTCCTCACGGAACTGGCGGAGCAGGCCAAGCCGGAAGGGGGCTACGTGGCCATGCTGGAAGTGTGCGGCTTCCACGACTGGGTGCTGAAGATGCTCACGGAGTACGGCTGCCGTGAAACGGTGATCGTCTCAAGGATCGATTCCCTTGAGTGCTTTGAAGAGTCTCGTTCGGTCTTGGCTAGTTTGTCGGCCGAACTCTGGCTCTACCCCGGCGATCGAACGTGGCAAGACAAGGATGGCGCTCACTTTGGGAAAACAGTACGTCCAGCATGACGTCTTGCGATGGGGATTCCTGGCACTCGACGAGGTAAGTGCTCGGACTCACCGCAAGCATCTCTCCGATCGGGCGAACGCCAAGCAGGCGAGATCGACGGGTCGTCGTCATGCTCGCTGCCAGATCGGAAATCGGAATGTCCAACCGGCATGGCGCGCGCGGACGGGACTAACCCTTCGGGGTTTACCGAATCTGTTGCAGAAGGGCGTGACACTTGCCGACTCAAGACGACTTGGGACGGTTCGTCCTATTTGCACAAGAGTCAACACGCATCACGAAAAAGCCGCTTCGTCGGCGCAGCCACAAATCTGTGAGTCATTGCGACGAGTCCGCAGCCGTACGGCTTTGACTTCAGCCCGTAGTCTTCAGCGGACCGTGGTCATCGCAATGGTCTCCGTGCGGATGGTGGAGATGACCATCGACGAGGTAGTCGACGTGGTCGCCGTGGACTACCGCTGGGTGACCGCAACCGGCTCCGTGGACGTGGCTCTTGTCGTGGCCGGCGCATTTATGGCCGGGCGTGCAGCCGTCTGGATTGACTGCCGTTACCTCCAGCACGCATTCATCCACATGGTCGCCGTGAATGTGGTGCAGGTGTCCGTCGTGCAAGTAGTCCGTATGGCCCTCATGCTCGACGGCGAGATGACCGCATCCAGGACCATGCTGATGCTCATGACCTTCAACCTTCTCGCAGGTATCCATCGATCATCCTCCTCAAAATGTCAGAGATTGCACTCCAGCGCACTTAAATTAGTAGCTCAATGACCGCGGTTGTCAAGCGCAACCGAATATTTGGCTTAGGCGGGGCACGCATGTCACGGTACAATCATCGAAGTCCGCATGGTCCAGATTTCAGCCTTGGTGCTGGAGTAAGCTCAGTTCTTGTACGGTGGATTAACCAAATTGATATAATGAACTTATGCAGCCACTTTTTCTGATAGCTACCTACTCCACCCTGATTGTGATGGCCTCGCTTGCCGGCGGCTGGTTGCCTTCGCTTGCCAAGCTCACGCACGTGCGGATGCAACTGATGATGAGCCTGGTCTCCGGGCTCATGCTTGGCATCGCGATGTTGCACATGTTGCCGGAAGCGTCAGCGCACGTCGCATCCATGACCAAGGTCTCGGGGGCCATGCTGGCCGGCTTGTTGGTAATGTTCTTTCTGTTGAGAGTGTTTCATGTCCATGGACATGGCGACCTCGACCACGACGGTTGCCACGATCACGCCAGTCATTCTCACCAACACAGTCACGACTCACACGTCGCTGGACATCGACTCAATTGGCTCGGCCTTTTCTTCGGGTTGGCGATTCACACTCTCCTGGACGGAGTCGCCTTATCAGCAAGCGTTGTGGCCGATGCCCGCCATTCTTCGCAATCCTCTGGTTGGTTTGGGCTGGGTACTTTTTTGGCCGTGTTGCTCCACAAGCCTCTCGACGCTCTCGCAATTACCTCGCTGATGCAAGCCGGTGGCTGGACGAAGCGAAGTCAATCAGTCGTCAATTTAGGCTATTCATTGATGTGCCCGATCGGAGCCCTCGTGTTTTGGTTTGGCGCAACTCAATTGGCTGCTGAGCACAGCTCACTCATCGGCTACGCACTGGCGTTTTCAGCCGGCTTTTTTCTTTGTATCGCGCTGGGAGACCTACTGCCGGAGGTGCAGTTCCATTCGCACAACCGAGTCTCGCTCTCGGCGGCACTTCTTGTCGGGGTAGCGATGGCGATCGGCATTGAATGGACCCACTCGCATCAGCATGATGACTCACAGCATCATGTACCTGGGCATCAACACTCGGAGCATCACGACCACCATTGAGGGGTGTCGCCACTCTTAGTGCCCCGTCGTCGGTCCGGGGGGCGGTACAAATGTCCGAGCCTTGAACTACCGAACCCTCGATTCACCGCCCACGTAATCGGAGCAATTGCCGCTACCGTAATTCTTGGGTTGTTCTCCACTAAAACTCGTTGAAATCCCACCTTTTCAGAGGCTGATCGCAAGAATAGGATGAAATACGGCGGTCTGTCTGGAGTTTTTTAACGTTTCTCACTGAAGCCCGGCTCTCCAATGCACCAGCACGCTCACGAACTGACTATCGGACTGAGTTTCCTTCTTGGAGCGCTTCACGCACTTGAACCAGGCCACGGAAAAACGGCCATGTTCGTCTACCTCATCGGCGGCCGCCGCAGTTTTTGGCACCCCGTGGTCATGGGAATCTCGACGGCCGTTTCTCATTCCGCGTCCCTGATTGCCATCGCATTCGTCGTCCATCTTACTCATCATTTCGTCACTGACGACCATCATCACGAAGCTCACGTATCCACGGTTTTGCAATGGATCAGTGCGACGTTGCTCGTAGGTATCGGCGGTTACCTGATGATTCAGGTGATCCGCGGTAAGAAGAGCCGCGATTGCTGTTGCGGCCACTCCCATGCGGCTGACTGCAATCGTGACGGCATACCGAACGAACCACAGTTGATTCAACTTGGATCGCCGACTACGAATGCACCGGTATCAACCGCGCCGCAGCGGATGGGAAATTTGAAGATGACGGCATTGCTGGGGCTGGCCGTCGGATTGTTGCCCTGTCCGTCGGCCATGGCCGCCTATTTTGCCGGATTATCCTCAGGCTCTCCCACGAAGGCTTACCTGATCATCGCCTTGTTCGGCGCCGGCATCGCCAGTTCGCTGACGATCGTGGGGATATTTCTGCAATGTTTCGGCGACCGACTTGGCGCAGGATTGCACAGAGCCTCACATATCCCGTGGGGATTTGTCCGAGCCCTGCTCATTCTCGGCATCGGAGCATTCTACATGGGGCGAATGGTAATCGCCTAGATTGCGGCCAGTAAGTTGGTTGCCTGGACCTAGCTCTCGTTGCACGACTTGCAGTGACCTTTGAGCAAGACCTCTGTCAATTCGCCGACTCGCCCGATTGCGTTGCTGAGCTTGGGCACCCGATCTACTTCAACTTCTCCCAGGCAGGTGATCGTGCCACAGTCCACGCACAGGAAATGAGGATGGAGTGGGTGGTCCTTGCCTTCCTCACTGCGTGCCACTTCATACCGCCAGACGTGGTCCCCCAACTCCATCCGGTGCAGCAAGCCCCCCTCGGCCATCTCATTTAAGGCACGAAAGACAGTTGAGACATCGGCTCCGCGGGTCGTCGTCTGCCCTGCCACTTCCGCATGCGTCAAAGGCGTATCGCTCTTTTCCAGCAATCGGAGGATTGCGATTCGCGCCGGCGTGGCTCGCAGGCCAGCTGCCCGAATACGGTCGCGTGCCGCTTCCACCGAGAACTTGGTGGAGGAGGATGTAGCTGTTTTTCGTGAAGACATGGCGGCGGTTTGAGATTCTGGAGCCTAAGAGGTTTCCTTCTTATCGTTAATTATAGGCTGCGAGTTGCGATTTCGGCAGGGCGACCCCAATCTGACCTGACAGTTCGATTTAGGTGCCTCAATTTCAGCATCCCGCCTCGTGGCAATCGTGACCGGGCGTACCTGGCCGTTATCATGGCGTACCGTGGAATGTGGGAACGGCAACCGACGAAAGGATCTCTTGTACGATGCGTGGAGTGGCGTCATAGTCGCCCGCCAACCGAACCTCTAGCACGGGGGCTGCCACGCGCTGAATATCGTCCGGGGTGACAAAACGGCGACCTCGCAAGTAGGCGCATGCCTGAGCCACCCGCTGCCACGTCAGCAAGCCACGAGGACTGAGGCCGAGCGTAACCTCACGGTGGCCGCGCGTTGCCGCCGCCAACTCAACCAGGTATTCCTGAACTTTGGGGCTGACCGCGATCCGCGTGACATGCTCCTGAAGCTGCGTGAGCTGTTGCGGCGCGAGAACGGGGCGGCTCACTTCTTCTCTGCCTGCAAAGCGTCCGATGCTCTCCTGCAACATGCTGAGTTCGCTTTGGCGGTCGGGGTAGCCGATACGCAATTTGATCGCGAACCGGTCTAACTGCGCCTCCGGCAGTGGAAACGTGCCGTGGCTCTCGACAGGATTCTGTGTGGCAATGACAAAGAAGGACTGGCACAAGGGATAGGACACATTGTCGATCGTCACTTGACGCTCAGCCATCGCCTCAAACAGCGCACTTTGCGTGCGTGGTGTGGCGCGATTGATTTCATCGGCCAACAGCACATCCGAGAAAACAGGGCCTTCTCTGAATTCAAAGTCCCGCGTCTTCTGATTGAAGACATTAAAGCCGGTAATGTCTCCAGGAAGCAAGTCAGGAGTACATTGGACTCGGGCAAGCGTCCCACCCACGGCGCGCGCAACCGCCTTGGCAAGGGTTGTCTTCCCCAGGCCCGGCAAATCGTCGAACAGCAAGTGTCCTCGCGCCAGTAGGCACGTCAACACCAACTCGACAACATCAGCCTTCCCGATCAAGGCCGTGTTTAGAACTTGCCGGAGTTGCAACATCGCGAAACCGAACGAATCCTCGATATGCTCGCTGCCAGGGGGGACAAGCGGCAGTTCGGTATCACGATCATTCGATCGTAGAATTCCCTTCATCGCCTCACTTCCCGTAGTTGACGTACTCTCAGGTGCCGGGTGACCGTGGCACAGACTCGGTCGGTTTGGATACCATGCCTATGGTTTGCCACCGTGCCTATATCCGGGTCATAAAGCACCCGATCCACCAACTCCAGATAGGAATCCAAGGCGATGGATATTTCTCGGGGCATATTTCCGGCGAGCGATGTGTACCAAGATCGCGGTGTTTTCTCAGCCGGGCGCGGAGTCCTGGCCATTCGGCAGCGCCACTCCAGCAGACACAAGGTCCAACGAATTCTTCGCAACGGCCCACCCGAGCCCATCAGCCAGAAGCAGTGTGTCAAGCAAGTGTCACACCATCTCCAGCGCGTCCGCCAGATCAGCATGCACAGAAGGACTGAAACAACGGTTCCCAGCCAGTGATTGCCCGTCCAGGCCACACCGTTAGCGACCAGACGATTGCCCCACTCGCTCCAGGTCAGGACCATGGGAGGGGCCTCGTAACCAGGCGTAGGCTCGATGGCCACCCAGGTCTCGTTGGCGACGAGCACCTCCACCCAGACGTGAACGTCTTCCTTGAGCACGGACGTCTGCCTGGACTTGCGATCGTATCTGTCCGGTCGCGCATAGAACCCTGTAACCAACCTCGTTGGATAACCGAGCGAACGCAACATCATGGCCGCTGTTGTCGCGAACAGGTAATCCGGACCACGACCTTCCTTGACGAAGTGCGCTACAACGTCCGGACAATCAGTGGGAGGGACCACGTCTGGGGAAAGGACAAACCGTGTGCGCAAGTGGTTGACGATACACTCGACCTGTGACCAGCCGGGAGCAGCATGGCGTGTCCATTCTGCGGCTCGGTCAGCCATCAGCGGAGATAGGGTTGACGTATTCAGGTAGGCGGCGTGCGAGGTCCCATTCGAAAGAACGTCTTGGTTAATGCATGGCGCGGGCAACTTCTGCGGGACGCATCGGGCAATTAGTTGCTCACGCGCGATCTTGTGGGAACGAGTGCGGAGCACCGTCAGTTGGGGAATGCCCGGTCGGTCCGGCATGTAAATTGCATCGTCCTCTGTCCACGCAAAAAACTCCGGACGGTCAAGCTTTTCGATGTGAATTGCAGAGAGTTGGTGCGGCGAAGGAACCCGAGTCGTTTGAAGATTGACGATCTTGATCGCGTGGACTTGTGTACTAAGGTGAATGGCCGTAGGCTCCTGGAACTCGATCCAGGATTCTTTGCCTATGACTCGATTACGAATAGGAGAACGTTTTCCTGACAGGAAAGTCTGGCACCAGTTAGCCCCGTCAAACGTGTCATGGTGTTCTATGGCCAGGTGAGCTGGCGTAGTCCCAAGCACGTAGAGCATCGCCGGCGAGTTGCGGTCGGCAAGCGGGCCGCGCTTACGATTGGCAGGTTTTCGGATCGTCGAAAACTCGCGACCTCCTCGTTGCGAAGTCGCAATCCGCCCCTCCTTCTCCAAGGAATTCTCGGCAGCCAGAGCAATCCGACGCTCTGTAGGTTCCTTGGAGATGCGTGGCTCGCCGTAAGCTTCGTTGGCGACGTCGTACAGAGATGGCATTTTCGATTCAAGATACAACTCGCTTTCGACCGGTCCAAAACTTGCCGCATCGTCTTTTGCCCCCACCAGGGCGTCCCCATCGCCAATTCCGGAGCGAGCAAAGGGATCATCCCGTTGACTGCCTCCGGAAGTGGGCATGAATCCTGGCAAGTCATAAAGACTATTGCCTGAATTTCCGATGGCCGAGGCGAGAATGAGGCCGCTGACGGAGATTGCGCCCAGAATTGACCATCGTACGGGCAGACAGCGGTCTACGTGACTTGCAACGTGCACCACTTGCAAGCGCTCCCAATATCTGGCCATGAGCCACCAGAGCATCATGACCCCAAAGGCACCGGCGAACACAAAGACAATAGGCGCTGTGCCAATGACGATGGAAAACAGGATCAGAAAACCAGCCAACAGGCAAGCGGTATACTGGCATGTCCTAAGATATGAGTACGCTGCCAACATCAGAGCCGCTGCTTGGAGAGAGCACAGTAGGGTGATCTCAAGCGGTTCACCATCTCCAACGTGGCGCAGCAGCAGGTACTCCAATAGGAACGGGGCCAGAGCCCAGATGCCAATCAAAGCGGGCACTCCGTGGGTCAATCGCCGCCAAGGCCCTATCCGACAGTGTAAGCATATCAACACGATCCACGGGACAAGGACCATCACCGCTGTGACCAGGGAGGTCTGTACGAGCGACGGAGACGCAGCAAGCCGTGAGCAAAACAAAGTCATGGCCGAGAGGGTGCATAGGACCAGCGTTCCCTTCTCAGTTGATTGCAGGAGCAACGAGGGAGCTATGCCAACAGGTCTTGTGTTTGACACGGACAAAGTGGGGCAGGCCGCCCCAATCGGCCGCGAATCATGCAGCCCAATCGTCATGGCATCGCCTTTCCCATTGGCATTTCATTTGTCGGCCGAGGTCTTGATCCATAGCTACTTGCATCCACGGCTGATTGAGTGATCCACTGCCGAGAGTTTGCGAGTCAGCGGAATGAGAAACAACGATAGCGCGGCAGCCAGTCGGAACCATCGCCCTGGCGCCTGCCGTAGTGTTCCATGCACGGTTCGTGGTAATGAGGAAGGCCAAGTCGTTTCGAGTCGCGGCTGCCTGCCACGGCGGGCGGGACGGCGGCACAGAGTATTCGGCCATTCGGTCGAAAAGTCGGTGCAGGCCGACGAGGGTTGCGGCAACCGGAATCCGCTCACCGTTCAAATCGCACGTCATGTGCCAGCAGTGATTGTGAAATGCCTGGCTTAAACTGGCCGCAACGCGCAAGCCCACATTAATGGCCTCCCGACGATGGAAACATGGTTCGTCGGCAAACGCCGCCGCATCCAATACAATGACGACACTTCGCTGGACCGTGGATTGCCGATCACAAACGATCAACTTGTCACAGCGAGCAGAATGTGCCCAATGGATGCGCTTGAGCGAGTCTCCCACACGATAAGGACGGGCTGCCAAAATGTCGCCGTCTAAGCCGGCGCGGTCAGTGAAACCCCCGACGATCGCCGCACGATTGCCGTGAAGCAAAGGCACGGAGCGCAACGGTACACACGAAGGCCAGACGATCAAAGACCTGTGAACCGTGACCGACTTTCGACTCATCCAGAGGCCAAATGGGAAACCTGTCGCCAAGGATGGAGCTTCCGTGGGATAGATGCCGCGGGATGACGGTGAAAAGCGAAAGTCATATCGGCTGCTCGAAAGGCCGGAAACGCATGAGAGTGCGGTTGTGGCATGTGCCTGGCCATGGTCATCGGAGAAGCCCCCGTGCAGGAGCAGCCCCCACACCGGCCAGGGCCAGCGGTTGCGGACGGTTAGTGTTACATCGACAGGATCGTGCTCGTGACACCGGTGCTGAGAGAACTCGATGCTGGCAGAAACACCTCGCATGGCGAGCCAGGGCCAAACCGTGCCCAGCACGATGACCAGTATCGCAACGGCGGAAAAGAACCAGGCTTGCCGAGCAACACATGCCCCAACGAGAGCTGCTGCAGCGGCCCCCAACGCCAGCCAACCGAGGGGGCCCTTCAGCCAGTAAACATAACGGTCAGCCCAGGGGCAAAAGTCGCGAGTTCCGAATTCCGCTGCCCGCGACGCTATTGCTCTGAGAAAGGAAGTAAGCTGATTCATTGGGCACACCTGCGTTGCATGCTGTCAATCATGCGGAGGCAACTGGGAAGAGACTGGTCCCAGGCGCGCAGACGAAGCATTCGCCACGCGGAGGGAACATCTTCAGCCAAAACCACAGGATCGCGCCATTCGGCAATACAGTTCTGCCGGAACTTCACGGTTGCATGGCGATGGACCCAACGCTCATAGTCTTCGAGCCAGCGGAGCAAATTCCGGCACAAGCGATGGGCGCGGGCCCACTGTGATCTTGTCTGGGGCATGGCAAAAACGGGCAGATCATCAGGGAGGTGAATGCCCAAGGAGAGCGATTCGATTCCAGCCCAATGAGGGTGGAAGTCAAACCGGTTGATGTACAACCCACCCAAGCGGCGCTCGCCATAGAATACGCCAAAACCCCATGCCGCGATGTGTTTTCGATCGTCATCGATCCGATAGCAGGTCGAAGAGTCTTCAGCCACGTGCGCGCGACAGCGCAGGAATCCGTGTTGCAAGAGGAGGTTGCCACTTTGGCACTCGATATCTCTGCCCCAACACCACAGCTGCTGGCTGAGAAGTCTTTGGGCGAATCGGCGCACCCGGCGCGGGTGGCGCCAGCCGAGACGAACGGCCGTTGGCGCATCGTCCGATTTAGATGGCGCGCGACACGACCGCGTGGCAGAAGTAGAAGCCGGTGGGGACATTTAGCGTTAGTCGAATATGCCTGTTTATCTCATGCGGAACTTCTCAGGGACGGATGTAGATTCCTTTGGCGGTGATCGTAAGCATGTCCAGATTCGCGTCCAGCGCTCCCTGTCCGCGTATGACCACGATGTCTCCCTTTTGGAGACCCAACAGTCGGTCGGCGGCCATGGTAATCTCTTGGCCGTTCTCATCCTGACATTGCACCAGGGCTCTCGGCGCATTTCGCGCCTTCCGTTTGCAGAACGGGCAAGTGCTGGCGTCATGCCCTGCCCCCTTGCCATGCGAACCACTTGTTACTTCGCGGACCCAGAAAACGCTCCGATCTTTTACGAATGGATCCAGCTCCGCCATTTCTATCTCCCCCGCCACGGTAACGGCTTCCTGGGCGTCAACTCGCTTTCTCACGTCGGCAATGGACTGTGCCCCTTCCGGTTCTTGGGATAACAGGAGCCGGCTTCGAGCCGCGTTGATCCGCGCATCGTCCGCATTGTGACAGCCGACGACGCAGACAAGCACGGCAGTTCCGCAAGCAAAACGCAGGTATGCAAGGCAATGATACATGGCGGCGGTTATTTGGCGGTGAGTTTAGCTCGTAGCGACTTGAGAGTGACGGCAACCTGGCCTGAAACATCTTGATAGGAACTTCCTGCCCTCCCGTGCAACTTGTCGTCGACTTTTTCAAAGTTGGCAAACAAACTATCGACGTCCTTCTTGATCGCTGCTTGATCGCTTGCACTCAGCGAAGCTTTTTTGGCCAGATCCGGTATGTGCTCCAGGACGTGGCCGGCATCGTGAATCAACGTGTCAGCCTTTTTCTCATCCTTGGCAGCGAATGCTTTCACGATATTGGCGTGCAAGTCGTCCAGTCGATCGACGGCGGCAGCAAGCGTCGCAGGCGCTTCTTCGTGCGAGTGGTCCTCGTCATCGTGCTTGCCATGGTGTTCATGCTTGTGCGAGTCGCCATCGTGCCCCTTGTCTGTCTTGGCTTTGGGATCGCTGTGATCATGCCCGGGAGCGTGCGACGTGTTCGAGCCGGACGGGGCGGATGCAGAGCTTGCACCACCCGGCCCCGGTGAACTACAGCCCAGCATTGAGACAGCTATCAGACAAGCAGGCACATACACTTTCCAAAACATAACAAGCGCTCCTATGTGTTAGAATCAGGTTGCAGAACATTGCTTCTCGTTTAGCGACCACCACTGTCCATCAGTGACACAACATGTAACTCGCTCCCACTGCGATGAAAGGCTTTCCGTCGGAACATTGCATACTCCTTTTTCCTTCCAGGCGGAGAGCGTTTGTTTTCGATACGCCAGGCCCAGGTTTCGCTCGACCCACAACTCATACTGGTGGATCTCCTGCAACAGGGAAATCAGGAGCGCCCTGCAGCGCGGAACGTCCTCGGTGCAGGGAAAGAAGCATTTGGGCAGATCGCAGATCGTCCATGCTGGTGGCGACAAGTCTGGTGCAAGAGTTAGCAGGGGCTCAAACCGATAGCGGTGCAGGAACAACCCGCCACACGGTTGTCTGCCATAAAACACACCGAACCCGCGGAGAATCCAGCGCGACTGGGAAGAGCTGTGGTAACTGTAATTGCTCGCCGCCGCTGATCCTGGAGGCGGGGACTGCCGCTCAAAGCCGTAACGCACCAGGAGGTTGCCGGCGGAATGGAGAATGTCACGCCCCCAGCACCACATTTGACGATTTAACAAGTCGGCTGCCAACTTCCGAGCGTCTGCGCCCGTTGTTCCCGGCGAGCATGATGTGCAGCAAATCGTTGACTTCGATCTGCTTTGCAACTGCGCCGTGCCAGCGGCAACATAGGCCGCGTTAGTCGTCGCGTTCGACGTGGATGGTGTATTTATAGTAGCCATCGTCCCCCCCAGGCCAAAATAAGAGAGAAGATAACTGCGAAAAAAGCTTGACGCAGCAGCAGTCTCCCGGTCGGCAACCATCCCGTTTCGCGGCCAATCGTGAGGGCAGTCACGAGGCATGGCAATGCCACACCCGCCAAATACACCCCTGTGAGCGCCTGGCTGGCTGTCATGGGAATGGCCGATCCTTCGTGAGCAGCAAGCAGGATAATGCCATCCTTTCGAATCGATGCGAGGATGACGGGCAGCGCCGCATCCGCTGGCAAGTTGATAGCCCACATCATCGGTGCCAGGATTTTGGAACTCGCTTTAAGAATGCCCAATTGCGTCAGTAGAGAAGCAGTGAGACAGATCAGAACGAAAATAGGCAATGCCTGAACGAAGAACTGCCGAATAATTCCGCGCGCTTCGCGCCAGAGCGGACCAGCGGTCGGCCATTGCATGAAGGGGCGCCGAGGCGTCACCAGAACGTTGAGGGAGCTGCGAGACTGTGGCGAAGAAGTCAGACGCAAGTAAATGAGCGTGCTGACAAGAAGATACGTCAGGAATATAAGGGACATGCCAGTAGCGCTGTAGCCGGTCGCCACCGCAGCGGACGAAAGCACCGCCAGCGTCGCCGGTAGTTGGTAACTACAGGCAGCACCGAATGCAATTGCGGAGATGGCCGAGCCTCGGGAGCAACTCGAGCAGGAGCGCGTGCTGATCACCGCTGGGACATTGCAGCCAAACCCCATCATCACTCGAACTACGTCCCGGCCGCTCAAACCGAACGGCCGTACCAACGGATGCAGCGCGATGTTGATCCGCTCAACGAGTCCGCTGGCCTTGTAGGCTCCTAGAATTCCCGAAAACAGCAAGACCGTCGGCAAG
>Ga0194132_10008895_pt1 | contig 14143 bp, 16 predicted proteins | sample TA2KigOf80mmetaG_FD_148612 | JGI IMG/M metagenome (GOLD analysis project Ga0194132, IMG submission 148612) | Freshwater microbial communities from Lake Tanganyika, Tanzania - TA2015054 Kigoma Offshore 80m | ecosystem: Environmental > Aquatic > Freshwater > Lake | place: Tanzania: Lake... | reverse complement strand
GGGGCTAAGTTCATTTGCCTCCTTAATAACCCATTCTCTGAAATTAAGAAACATTTGGCTCCTTCATTGTATCATAAGCTTGTTGTACTGGCGTTAAAGGATTGCCCCATGACGGATCGTTTGGGTGGGTTCCAGTGTTAAATGGCTCTATCTTTAATGCATATGGCAGTGCCATACCCTTTAATTTGTCGATCTGTCTGCCGTAGTAACTAGCCAGCTTTTGAAATTGCTGCTCTCTGCCCTGGTATTGGGTAGCTCTCTCGGAAGTTTTGTCATAATCGGCATATTTCTTAGTGGTAGGATCATAGGGGATTGAATACGACTTATCCATTTTGATATTTGTCACGCCATCAATCACGTCTATCAGTAGCATCAAGTCTCCAAATGTAGCTACGCCTGGCAAGTTAATGCCTAGTTGTCTTAATGGGTGATCCCAAATATGTTGTTCCGCCGAGCCATCGACTAGCCATTTTTGTTGAGTTTTTGGGTCTGTATAAACGTTGTATGCGTGGCCAAGGGCTTCACGTCTTGATTTAAACACAGGGCCAGCGGTTGCTTGTATTTTGTCTCGTATTGCATTGTGTATTACAACGGTTGATTGTTTACAGAATCCAGGCGTATTATGTTCTTCGCCTGATATATCGCACAACTGTTTGGATTTCTTTCTAAGGTTCCAGTAGTCTTGAACAATGGGGTGTAGTTCAGGTGGAATCTTTGAAAAGTTAGTTGGTGTATCAGATTCCTTTAGAAGCAACCAATTTGTAAAACTCAATATCATAGCGGTTTTTACTTTTTCGGGTAGTAGAACATGAAATTATTTAGTCATGGCATATATAATTTTAAGGTCTTCTGTCGAAGGGCAAGCAGACAACAAAACGAAAAAAGGCCGCACATCAAGGTTTCCCTCAACGTGCGACCTTTTTTAGCAGACGTTTTTATTGTTCCGCACATTACCTTTCGGTGGAGGTACAAAACAACCAATTTAGTCCATCATCTTCCCTTTCGGGTTTGCAGTTTTCCACAGGAATCGTCCACTTTCAGGGTTTTGCCCAGACCTTGATAACCTTGTGGCATGATGCGTTATCGGTGATCTTTCTTGCTCTTTTCTTGTTGTCAACTTTCTATTGCTCCCAAAGTTTCCTGCTGTTACCACAGGTCTACTTCAAGTTTAATGTCAAAAATTGCCAACAAAAGCGTTACAAAAACTCTGCCGATACGTTCCAGTTATTTTTGGCCGCTGGTACGGCCTCGCTTCTAGGATTTACTATCCGGGCTGTGCCTTCCGGCACTTTTCAACCTCACTATATCCCTTCGCCAAGGATGCTCCCGCTCGAAGCAGGAAGGCTTTTGCTAAAGATAACTGCTACCTTTAACGTATCCTGTGAAGTCTTAGGGGCATTCTTCCCCGAAGCATAGGCTGTGTGTTACCACAGTGCGTTCCTATAACTTTCGAGTGCGTCTGCGAGTTATTGTTTTTTGTATTGTTTCCAATAGCAAAATTTATTTAACTCGTCCACCCCCTCGTCGATGCCCACCGTAGAGTTCCAGTCTGTATTCTCGCCGTCGCCGACGATTCAACTTCGCTGTGTTCTGTCAATCTTACTCACCCTGTTACAATCCAACTTCAACTATCGCTAGTTTGATCGTAATTGTAACCGAACAAGTAAAACTCCCAAGCCGATACCTCTGGCAATCAATTAAGTGTCACCACTTTCCTCAATTGCTTTCAGTTTTGTGTTGAATGTTGTCAATTCCTTATCCATGACTGGAATCAGCAACCCGATACACTCTCTTGATTGATCGAAATTTGTGTGGTGTGACGTTTTAAAGCATTCACACACACCCAGCAAATTCCCTCACAATCAAGTCCGACTCGTAGAACCCCCACCTTCGATTTCTCGTTTAAGGATTAGGTTTTTGTCGCCGTGGATTTCACCATCGGCTGACCCTACGGTTCAGTTTCTTACTACTACCATTTTACAAGTAGTAGTGAGGACTTTACTTACCAAATTGTCAAAGATCAGTGTTCATTATCTTGCCAGATTGCATTTCTTAGCTTACTGGTTTTTTCTTCGTCAGGACACATCTTATCAGTTTGCTTACTCTTGTCAAGACCATTTTTATTTTTCTTTAGTCTTGTTTCGGTTTGCTTACTGGTTCCTTGTGTCGTGAGGGCCATCTTACCAAATTGGCGAGCCTTGTCAAGCCAACTTGGAACAAAATACCAGATTCCGTCAATGAAGACGGATTTCTTCGGCAAAGTTTACCCAATTGGCGAGCCTTGTCAAGCCAACTTGCTTGGTTTGACCAAAGATTCAGGTACGGGCTTGCCGGGCCGCTGCGGTTAACCACCAAAAACAGCACACCAACAAAAGCTACCATTCTTTGCACGAGCCACACCAAATCCCACTTTGGTGAAGTTCCTATTCATTATATTGGCCCTGTGACCAGACGAATTCATCCATTCACGAACAACCTCTTCTTCCGTTCTCTGATTCCACGCAATGTTCTCGCCAGCCGTGGAATACTTGCTCATTAAAACAGATATGTCCGAGTGAACTAATCTGTCCATCTGAGTCATTGACTCGGCATAATTCTGAGCATATTTCATCAAATAAGGGTCAATTACCATCCCGGCACAACCATTTAACTCACGCTCTCTGTTATGCAGATTCAAGAGCGTTTGAGTCGTCGCAGGATAATCTGATTTGGGCTGCGGGGCCGGTTGAGATAGTGCTGAAATTGGTGTATTGTCCCAATCTACCCAGCCCGAATTGTTGCTTTGAGGGCATCCCGTTACACCCAACAACAAAATAGTAATGAAAGTCCTTTTCATTGTAAATTTCCTTGTTAAAGATATTTATGATCCTACATAAATACATTGCTCCATTTAATTTACAAAAGAGGCACAATGTTTAAAAAATTGATTCTGTCTGCCGTTATTTTGCTCGGTTTTGGCACAATGGCGAACGCAGCACCCCCAATACGAGTTTATCAGCCGCAAGCCGATAAGAAGTCGCAACCATACATTCGTGTTCCCCCAATAAATTCTTATCCCTATCGTTATCCCTATAGTTATCCCTATAGTTATCCCTATAGTCATCCCTATAGTCATCCCTATCGTGATCCCTATCCATATGTCAATCCATATGTTAGACCGATATACCCACCAACATATTACTATTATCAGTGGTATTGCAATCCATTTACTGGTCAGTGGGAATACAGATACATTTTTGTGAGATAATATGACTGATTTCAAATCATGGTTAAATGAAAACGAAAATGCCGCTTTGCCCTCCGTGACAAGCGTTCGATTGGAACAAATATTATGTTAAAACTTAACGATAGCTATTTGGAAATTATACAAAGGCGCTGATAGATAAGGCATGAATTTCAAACTCTGGCTGGAAGCGGACGAAACACATCCATTTGAAGCATGGCACAAAGAGTACGAGGACTCCAGAGAGGCCGAACGAAAACATTGGGATGGTTTTGATTATCGTCGCTATCGAAACCTCCCTCACCCGCCTGAGCCAAAAGTAAGCACGGCAATTTTACGCAAAGACCCAAGAACAAAGAATCTTTCTGTTGTAGACGTATTGACATTATACAACTACACTAGCGGCTGGCATAGTTTTGGCGACCAAAGTGACGTTCCAGCAAGTGACCCTGCACATGGGGCCAAATGGGAAGTTAAGATAAAGGCTCAACAAGAAAAAATACTGTCAGGCAAGACGGCGTTTGTGGTGGATAGTAGCGGTGGCTCTTACCACGAGAGATGGTTGAGGATGAAAGTGTGCGTTATAGTAAATGACATAGTGAATCAGGAAGGATACTACGACACGCCAGACGATGAGAAACTAGAATGGTATACTTTCTCTGATACTTATGGCAGTAGTCTCACTGATATTGTCAAGGTTTTCAAATTCCAATCATTACAACAAGCGGCAGCAGTTGTTGAGGAGCTAGAGCCAAATCTCCCGCCACCCGGCGAAGAAGGAGAGTCCAGAGAAGACTATTGGAAGCGAATAATGGGGACACAAACCCCGCCACCCGACCCCACTGGCTACAATCCCTCAGACGATTACTATAAGAGGTCGGGGTAGCCATACAACTAGGGACCAAACACAGGCAGACGAGTGCTAAATATCTAGAAGCCTATAAACGGCTTACTGACAAGGAACTAACATGATTTGTAAATGTTTCAAGTGCGAGAAGGAAATGGAGTCGGCTTGCGGCCCCGCCTGGAATGGTCGGTGGGAAATGCCAAATGGCGGCGTCCAATTTGAGGGGGGCTGGAACTTTGGGAGTTCTCTATATGATGCTATGATGGATGGCATCTATGTAGAGATTGTTATTTGTGATGAATGTCTCAGGACGGCCTTGCCAGGGATGAAGCGTGAAATGAGGAAGGTTGTTACGCCGACAAAATCCATACCTGCGACTATATAATTGTTAATCTTGATTTTAGTACGTCTACGACCAATGGGAACAAGATTTCCGAAAAAACTGCACCGGGAACATATAATGCAACAAAGCATTATTTAACTGAATTATTTCAATCCATTAGTAAATATTTAAAAAAGGTTTATATGAAAATATCTTTTAATAAATGGATAGAAAATAAAGAATTCAATAATCAATTAAAATTTTATTTAGAAGGAAATGATTTTGATCCACTTGGGCATGGAATTGCAATAGATGATGACAATGATGACAATGATGACATGAATATTTGTGTTTTAAGCTTTTCTAGTGGAAATGCAAAATTAGATTGGCCTTATTTGTCGCTTCCTGCTGGTTATACTTGTCCATTTGCAACTGCTTGTAAAAATATAGCTGCAAAAGCTGGACATAGATTTAAAGATGGTAGTTCCCTTAAACCTACAAGCGACAAAACAACGCACATGTGCTATGCGGCTAGGCAACAGGCACAATATCCACTTGCAAATAAAAAAGCATTTAGCAATTTGTCATTAATTGTAACAGCACAAAAATTTGGTGGCGTTGATGGTATTGCAAAATTAATTATTGATTCAATCAAATTTGCCAATCTTGATAAAACCAGAATTTTTAGAATTCATGAAGGTGGAGATTTCTTTTCTGATGCATATATGAAAGCATGGATACAAGTGGCAAAAAAAATGCCACAAATTAATTTTTATACACATACAACATCATTACAATTTTGGTTATTGAATAAAAAACAGATGCCAAAAAATTTTCGTCTTATTGCATCAATGAGTGAAGAAAATAAAGATATTATATTAAAAAATAAATTAAGATATTGTAAAGTTGTTTATTCTTTAGAACAAGCCAAAGAAGAAAAATTGCCAATTGATTTTGACGATACAATTGCTTGTTGTCAAGATATAAACTTTGCATTATTACTACATGGTGGCCAACCAGCGGGATCAGAAGCTAGTAAAGCTGTTTCAATGACAAGAAAATCAGGAGTTAAAGATAAAATTGAAAAATTACATGCAGCAAATGCACCAGTAAGAAAAAAAATATTGGCCGGTGAAGATTTCAAGACTATGAGGAAGGGTTACTAATGCAAAGTTTTAATGATTGGTTGAAAATAAGAGAAGCCTACGAAAATTCGCTAAGTCGATTTATAGGCAGAGACAAAAAGAAACCCGCCAGAGTTAAGCCACGTCGGTTGACCCCAGAAGAAAGAAAAGAGTTGCACCGAGAGAGAAGGCCGAGCGACGACCCCAATTGGTGGCAAGATAATAGACCAAGTAATTGGAACCCAGAAGACGAGGACTAATGAATTTCAAAGATTGGTTGCTTAATGAAATGCCTATCTCCAAGTTCCAACTTACGGGACAATGGGGACCAGATGCTAAACGTGCTTATGGCTACAATCGCCAAGATGTAAGCATTCTTACCAATCCAACCGCTGTCGATAAAATCCATCGTCAATGGTCTAACTCCAAAAACGAATTTGATTTCTATTTTCTACGTTCCAATAAAGCCCGCAAACAAATCGAAGTGGGCGAAGTATCCCCAGAATGGGTAAAAGCTAATCTCGAAGTCGATATTCAACCCAGAGAAGAAGCAATCACCGTAATCTTCACCCAGAATACAGGCGCTGAGAAAATACCCATGACCGCTTGGACTATCGCCCATCGTCTGGGACACGCCATTCGTAGGGACCAAACATTCGATAACTATTTCGCCAAAGAAATTCTTAGAGATTTCCGTGAATTACTGAAAGAAATATATGGTATCGACAAACAACGCCAACAATCCAGACCCATGTGGGACGGTGGTTATGGCTACGGTTTTAACCCCAGACAAGATGATGAAAAAGAATTAAGAGCCTTGGCCCACGCTGTAGGCAGTATGCGATCTGCCCGCCAAGGCAATTTACGCAATTTCTTTGAATTTACCTATGAATTGGTCGCCCAATGGATCATCACTGGCAGAATCAAATTTAACCCTATTCCACGCTCTCTCGTTCTAAGAAAAAGAATGGCTTGGGGTCGTCCCGCCAACGACACCCGTGGCTCACGCCTCGACAATATGGCCCACGAAGAATGGAACGAAATACTCCAAGGCTACGCCGATAAGTATGAACATTACCTCGATTCCGTCTTTATGGGACTCGAAGGCAAAATGTTCGTGATGTAATTGACCCGTCTTTATGGCTGTGTAAATGCACTTTGGTGCAGACACTTCTAAAAATGTCGGGCAAATAAGCCCCCATCATCATTTGCACATCTAAATTGACCCAATTGCAATTTACCCAAGAATAATCAAGATTACTGTCGATGCGATTAAAAGAGGCATTCCCACGGTAACGCCTGCTGGTAAATTCTAATTTATCGCCAGTCATTGCACATCTTTTATTTTGAAAGAGAAAAAGTTTCCACGCCTCTTCGGGCGTAATATTGAAATCAATTCCTCTTCTTTTAGCTCCTCTGCGAATTTCATCCCAATATTCACAGGTAATCTCACCAAAAATTTTTTTCATTTGCTATTGACCCGTCTTTTAATGTGACTATTATTTAGGAGAGTTTCATTCACCCGTTTTTTAAGAAAGGAATTTTGAATGAAAATATTAGAAGTACGAAAGAACTCCGTTACTGAGACAATAATGGAGGAAAGAGGTTGTAAGCCTGTAGCTTTAGAAGATTTCAATACAGATGAACTCTTCACTTATACCTACAAAGATGGGCTTTTCCCACTAAGCAACATTGACTTTGAATGGTCAAAGAAGCATTTGCAAACTCGATCACATATAGATGGTTCGGGGTTCGCTGAGTGGACAGGTCAGCCAATTTGCAGCCAAACCGTTGGGGATTATTCCCTTGATATGGAACATATTTACAAAGACAATTCTTTGTTGAAATTCCCAGCACCAGTAATTACCTTTATTGAAGGTCGTTGGGGTATGGTTTCGGGATTCCATCGCCAAGCCGCCGCCGAACAAGCTGGCTTTACGCATTACTCTGGTGTTTATATTGTTTCACACCCAGATCCTACTACTATTCCATTCAACCTTAAAGAGAATGGACTTCGTGAGAGTAAGGAAAATTGGACAAAAACTCATGCAATGATGTATATCAAAGCATTGAAAGACGGAGAAAACGTCAGCATTAAAGATTGGGCTGCACGCCATAAGTTCCGAGAACAAACTCTTCAAGAAGCTGTAAGAGCTTGTACAATGCGGCAAACTTGTGCCAACAAGGGCTTGCCCGTTGAGAAGTTCACTACCAACCGACATTACAATATGTTGGCGAGGCTTGAAAAGTTGATCGGACCTGATGTATTTGAAATCGCTAAAACAGCGATGAAATATTACGCAAAGCCGAAAGACCTCGAAGATTTACTGAGTGATTTGGAAGGCAAATCTACAACAGAACGCCCCCTAGTCTTAAAGAAGTTTGAGAACAAAATTCGCATTGGTAGCGACGATGGCACTAAAAAGCCGCCCGGAAGAAAAGTTACCAATGGAATTAAGTTTGCAGAATACATTACTCGTATGAGCAATATTCTCAAGAAAGAACGCAACTTTACTCAAGTTGTTTCAAAGAACGTCCCTGAACCCAAAAAGTCTGTTAAGTTGGTCTTGGACGAAATCCAAAAGATTTATAAGTCTTTGTAAGTGTCACTAAAATGCAGACCCGATACACAAAATCGGGTCTGCATTTTCATATGGAGAATTTGAATGTCATGGGTCAAACAACAAACGCCAGAAGTTTATTCCCAATGCAAAGAAATATTGGACTTCTTAACGGCCAAAAGAAAACTCACTCATGTTGATCTTGTCAAAAAATCTATTATCGAAGGTCTTTTTGACCTCAAAATGATGGAATCATGCAAAAAAGGCATCAATAAAAATGCCGTTGTAGTTCATTTATCAATAATCATTCCTCATCAAGAAACATTTCATAAATGCTCAAAAGCGAAAATGGTAGGAGAAATTGCCGAAAAGAATTACCTCTATGGTGCAGAAAGAATTTTCCGGGACTCTTTCCGTGGATTTAATCATATATTCCAAATGGATAAGGAAGGATGGATTATTTTTAAGCCAAGCGGTTTTACCAAAGAAAAGAAATGCTCTCCCTATAGATTCGCAGTCAGAACATTACACAAACTAATATCAAATGATTGGAAAAGTGCTACTGAAATTCATCGTCAATTCTGTAGATTTTTTGAAGGAACAGAAAAAGCTAGAGTTAATTCATTTTTCGCTTTGGCAATGAATGAATTGACAAAAACAAAGAAAATAGAACGAGATGGTAAAGTTTCAAGCGGTGGACGGCCACCTTTAGGCGAAGAAATATACAAATACAAAGTAAGAAGAATGCGTCAAGGCGAATGAAACTGCGGATGCCGTTGTCGCCACGAAGAATGGCGGCGAAATGGCGGCGAAATGGCTATACACGATCAAAGACCTCATCTTCCCATTTGAGATATCCATCAATTAGCTCTTGCATTTCTGGCTTTTTCTTTGGAATGTATTGGTTAAGGATTTGTGCTATTTTGTATTTGTGTGCTGCCTGATGAAGCAACCACTTAACATCATAAACTTTCAATCTGTTGAAGTTATCTTTTCCTAAAAGTTCTGCTATTTCGTCTTTGTTATTTGCATAATAAAGCAACCACGTAACATTATAACCAGAAAGTTCTGGTTTTTTGTTGATAATCAGTTTTGCTATTTCGTCTTTGTTGTTTGCATAATGAAGCAACAACTCAACACTATTATCAGAAAGTTCTGGTTTTTTGTTGATAATCAGTTTTGCTATTTCGTCTTTGTTATTTGCATAATAAAGCAACCACTTAACATCATAGATTGAAAGTTTGTTGAAGTTATATTTTCCTAAAAGTTCTGCTATTTCGTCTTTGTTTATTGCATAATGAATCAAATTATAAACATTATCACCAGAAAGTTCTGGTTTTTTGTTGATAATCAGTTTTGCTATTTCGTCTGTGTTATTTGCACTTCGCATTTCCACACTACTAATCAACCACACAACATTCTTATCAGAAAGTTCTGGTTTTTTGTTGATAATCAGCTTTGCTATTTCGTCTTTGTCAATTGCATAATGAATCAACCACTGAACATTATCATCAGAAAGTTTGTTGAAGTCAAATTCATGGGCAAAATTAATTAAAATGTTAATTTCACTTGGTTTAAGTTGAAAATCTATTGTTCCAATGGTTTTTTCAATTTTTGTTTTTGTGACTTTTTCATATCGCTTATACAATTTTCCATCAATCATTTTTACTTGTTCATCTGATAAGCCAACTCCAAATCCAATATATTTATTTTTCAAATCATACGGCAAGTTTTTAAATTGATTATCTGTAAGGTTCCGATCCATTCTGACATATATGTTCAAATACATATCTTTTTCAGCATAAGGCAATTTTTCAAATTCTTCATCAGTTATGCCATCTATGAATCTTTTGTGTAATGCTTTTTCTTCTGGTTGTAATGGTTTACTTACAAAGTAATTTTCTTTGTTAGCTAATTTTGGTTCAATTTTGACTATATCGTTCCATGACATTTGTTGATCGCCATCATTGCTTGCAGAAGTAACAATATATTGTTTTTGATCTTTGTTTTGAGGATCTGCGTTTTTTACTACTTGAATAACAAAGAAGTGATATTTATCCTTAAAACTTAATGTTGTCATATTACGCAATAAGTTGAGAAGTTTAAATTCGTTGTTTGTTCTTTCTTTGTTTTTGACAAAGTAAAAAGCTGGTTCATGTTCTTTGAATCTGTAAGTGTAAAACATATTAGATGCATCACTTCTAGCAATACACCAGCCATAAGGAACATCGCTTTTATAGGCAATACATGCTTGAGGAGAATCTGCATAGTAGATGATGAGATCGTTATCTTCATAAATTGGATCGGCGTCTACTTCTATATTTTTGTAACTAGTTCTACCTGAGACATCTACTTGTCCTTTGACATAATCTACCAAAATCTCAAGTTCGTGAAAGGTTTTGTATGCATCTACATTGGTTCTGTCTTTAATGTGTTCTAATCCGTGTATTTTGTCGTTAATTTGTTTGTACTTTTTATTTTTGATCTTTTCGAATTCAGAAAGGTAGGAATCAACGGTATTAGGTTGTGTTCCTTGTTGGATGAACTTTTCTCTTTGAGTTTTAAAGTCCTCATTGAAAAGTTGTTCTTCAGATAGTAGCCATTGTTTGAAATTCATTTGAGATATATATATATTAATTAGCTCTTGCATTCTTGGCCCTACCCTTTAGGAGGGTAGTTGACACATCACCTGCCGTCTGGTTTAACAATATTTAAATGTTAATGATATATATATTTTAAGGAGAAATAACATGGGAGCAAGTTCAGTTACGGGAGTTGGCGCAGGCGATGTTGCTAAAAGAATTGCGTATGCGGCAGACACTAGGCAACCAAATAACAGTTTTAACTATCTTGATAATAATCCAAGAGTAATAGCTGCCAATAGTAGCCTTCTTGATGAGTCAGGCAATAAAACAATTGCCATTCCATTTTGGGGATTATGGCAAATTGATTGCAGTATAGATGGCACTTACTGTCAAGTTATGATAGACCAACCTCACATAGTCATAGCGACTTCTTATAACGCTCTTCCAGAAGGGCACGATTGGCCACCGATCTTCATTCCAATTACTTATACATGGGAAGTTTTATCAACACAAATAGAGACGGCAAATGGATTTAAACGAGCCACTCCTTTTGTCAGTATAACTTTTTCTGGACTAGCCGAGAAGCCTTTTAGTTATATCGTATCGACAACTGGCACCGAAGATCCAATTAACCCCAATAATAATTTTATATGAAATTTTTAGTCGTGTGCTGTTTCCGGTGAAGGACTACCCTCATTTGAACCCAAGTAAAAAACATCTAGGAAATCGCTAAATGAAAAAAATTTTTATAGGTGGCTACGCTACCAGTGGCAGCAGACTGCCAGTAATGCTCTTGGAAAAAGCGGGTTACTATGTTGGTAAGGTAAATGTATCTTACGACTGCGGTGGCAATGTATTTCCCGGTTTTGCTGAAGTTTTTTCCAATTGGATTAGAAACAAATCCACTGAAACTGAAAAAGACTTGAAAGCCTTTCTGGATGACCAGATAGACGGAAGGGATAGCTGGGTATTGAAGCATGGGCATCTGATGCTTATTGTGCCCAAGCTAAAAAGCTGGTATCCTTCTAGTGAGTTTGTTCTTACCGTAAGGCATCCCGCCGACCAAATTCTCAGATGGACGGGGTTCCCTTATTCGGCTGAAGAAATGAACGTCCTAAGCAATGGTGTGTTAGAGCAGTATGCCGAGTTACATACTGAGGCTTTAAAATATACTGACTTGCTTTGGAGATTGGAAGATGCTTGTTTTGATACGGTGACAGCTATTGAAAGGTTGTTTTCATTCGCTGAGATAAGCGATGATGCCAACAAGTATGTGGGCTTAGTTGAAAAGTCCAAAACTGTCGGCATGTACCGTACAAATCCAGTAGTTGCACGGTTCCTTGCAGAGTTCCTTGGAAAGTTGGGTTACGATCCATTCGAGTTCGAAGAACTCGCCAGCACGCCGTTCGGAGTTGATCCCTTTGCTCGATTGCGCCAGTCGCAGCGCTTTTCAAGCGAGTCGTTACCAAAAAATCCCTTACGATATTTACTTGGATGCGGTAATAACTCGTGTATGCCCCCGTTTCAGGGGGGGGCGGCTGGGTTGTTGTCGTCTGTTGACGAAGAGGAAGACTATTGGTTCCAGGGCGTCCATTTAAAAGAGGTAAAATAATCCAGAAATTATTTTTAGCCGTTATTAGGCCACTTTAAGTGCGGGGGCAGTTGACCTTACGAATTCGTGATACTCTCCAGCCACTCCTAAAATGGCGGCTTCCTCTTCTGGTGTGAAAAACTTCTCCCATTTGGAAATGGATTCTTCATTGATTGGATTCGTGGCGATTGTGCCGCCTACAGTTTGACCGTTTTCTGACACTTCTGAGTGATTGATCTCATGATGCCGCAATAAATCATCCGACCACGGTACATCGAGAAATTTGCAAATTAGTTTCAAATATGAACACGGTGCCGTGCAAAATCGATCATAATGAACTGGAAACACAGGCCAGCCACATTTAATCATTTCAATGTATTTGCTGGTTTTGTATTTCCAGAAAAAAGCCCCACGCAAATATCGTGCGTGTGGACTTAGATCAATCCGTTCAACTTCCTCCGCCCATTGAACTTTAATCCGTCTGTGTGGGCTTTCTAACCATCCCGGTCCTGAAAGATTTAAGCCATCAATCCAAGTTTTATTGTTGGTGCCGGTAGGTAGACTCGCCATAGACGCCACAACTGCACGAACATCTCGCAACATAAACAAAATCGGTTCGTTGTTGTATAACTCTTTAAAATCAAGGCTGTCAACAAACAAATCAGTCCAATTTGGAAGTTTGAAACCGCATATCTTAGCATTCTTGGGATTATCGTATTTCTTGAATATTAAACGCTTGTAGCTCTCATGTTCATCGAAACACCAGATGAGGGGGTGGGAATCCAACACCAAACGCATCATGGTGGTGCCGGAGCGATGGCATCCTAAAATAAAAATCTTTTTTGTCACTTCCTGAGACATAAATACCTCCATGTTTGGAAGTATTTATTCTCTGGTCCGAAATATTAAATTGGTTCCAGGGCACACCTACGAATTGAGAACACCTGCCAATTGGGATGAGGTGAAACACTTACCCAAGACCCAAGGATCAAGCTGGTATCGTTTAAGGAACTAGTGTCATGAAGCTATTGATAGGCTCTGTATATCTCGATCACCCACGGAGCGGCGACTGGTACAAACTACAGATGAAGTACCTGAATCGCACCACTGAGAACTTCGAGCATGTTGTGTATCTGAACGGCAGAGACAACTACTACAACCAATCGACTGTTCTCAAAGTTGACACCATCCCAGCCAAGTGTCCGTCGCACTGCAACGGGCATATCCGTGGCTTAAACGCAATCATCGACATGTTCAACGCAAGCAAAGAGTATGAGAATCTCCTTCTGCTTGATAGCGACTGCTTCCCCATTCAGCATCATTGGGAACCCAACCTACTGAAAGCGATGGGCGGCTTCGAGGTTGCCGCCGCTGCCCGTTACGAAAACCTGGATACGTTTGCCCATCCATGTGTTTTCTATGTGAAGAAACAAGCCGTCAAAAACCTACGCTTCGGCATGTTCGCCCAGAAGAACATAGTTGGCTTCCCGTTCGAGGACACGTCATCCAACGTGACATCCTTTTTCCCGCTAATACGCTTGAACCGGCTGAACTACCATCCTGTGCTGTGTGGCATATATTGGAACACCTTCTACCATCATGGGGCTGGGTCTAGAAATCTCGGCTTTAGACTCTTCTGTAGTTACTTCAACGAGAACAACAACGTCTCTTCTATGGAGACCAAGCTGTTCAATGAGTTGGTGGGAGATTCTGACAGGTTCCTCCAAGACCTGTCTTTTACTCGTTTTCAGCGAAAGATGTATGACTAGTAACTACGCAATCGTGGCAGAAGCCAACCGTTTTCTAAGCTGGAATCGAGACCATAGAAATCACCGTCGTAAAAGTCTAATACAACAGTCCCAGAAATAGAATTGGCCTGACCCGTCACTG
>Ga0194132_10008893_pt1 | contig 14144 bp, 14 predicted proteins | sample TA2KigOf80mmetaG_FD_148612 | JGI IMG/M metagenome (GOLD analysis project Ga0194132, IMG submission 148612) | Freshwater microbial communities from Lake Tanganyika, Tanzania - TA2015054 Kigoma Offshore 80m | ecosystem: Environmental > Aquatic > Freshwater > Lake | place: Tanzania: Lake... | reverse complement strand
GCGGGGGCCGGGGCGGGCGCGGCCGGCGCGGGGCCCGACGGGAGCCACGGCAGCGAGCCGTCGCCGGCCGATTCTTGTGACTCGAAGTCGAAGGCGTTCTTGGCGGGCTGAGGGGCCGGCGCGGGGGCCGCCGCGGTAGGGGCCGGGGCCGGCGGGGTCACGACGGGGGCCGCGGGCGCGGTGCCCGCGTCGTCGGCTTTGGCCTTCGTGCGCACCATCGCCCCGCAGTTCTTGCACTTCACCGCTTGCCCCATCCACTGCGCCGGGATGCGCAGCACGTTCTTACACTGGGGGCAAGTGGCCCGCACGGTCGCTTCCATCAGTGGCCTCCGGGCTGGGCGCGCGGTGGGTGTCGGGTGCGCGCGACGGAACGTCCTTTAGAGGATAGCTTATCAGATTCAGTTCCGAGAAGTCGCGTCCAATTCGCGCCCCGCGGTCGCGCCGCACATGAAACCCCGGAGTGGGGCCGAAGGTTCGGTTCTTGCCGCGCGCCCCCTCGCCCGGCATTCTGACAGGGACAACTTCTTCTCGCGGGGCCAATCATGCAGATCGTGTTGATCGAGGGCGACGGGATCGGCCCGGAAGTGACGCAGGCCGCGTGTCGGGTGGTCGCCGCCGCGAACGTGAAGGTCGATTGGGTGAAGGCCGCGGCCGGCATTCCCGCGGCCGAGCAGTTCGGCGAACCGCTGCCCGAAGAAACGCTCGAAATGATCCGCCGGTACCGCGTCGCGCTCAAGGGGCCGTGTACGACGCCCGTGGGCAAGGGCTATCGCTCGATCAACGTGCGCCTCCGGCAGGGGTTGGAACTGTTCGCCAGCGTGCGCCCCGTGAACACGCTGCCCGGTATCAAGACGCCGTATGAGAAGGTGGACCTGATCGTCGTGCGCGAGAACACCGAGGGGCTGTACGCGGGCCTCGAACACGAGGTGGTGCCGGGCGTGGTCGAGAGTGTGCGGCTCATCACGCGCCCCGCGGCCGAGCGCATCGTGCGGTTCGCGTTCGAACTGGCCCGGCACCGCGGCCGGCGCATGGTCACGTTCTGCCACAAGGCCGACGTGATGCGCCTCTCGGACGGCCTGTTCCTCGAGTGCGCGCGGCAGGTCGCCGATGATTACCCGTTCATCCGCTTCGAGGAGAAGCCCATCGACAACGTGTGCCTCGAGATGGCACTCGACCCGAGCGAGTTCGACGTACTGGTGATGGAAAACCTCTTCGGCGACGTGATCTCGGACCTTGCGGCCGGGTTGGTTGGCCCGGCCGGGCCGGGCGGCGGTCTGGGCCTCGTCCCGGGGGCGAACTACGGGACGCGGTTTGCGGTGTTCGAGGCGGTCCACGGGAGCGCCCCGGACATCGCGGGGAAGGGTGTGGCGAACCCCATCGCCGTCATCCGCAGCGCCGCCATGATGTTGGAGTACGTGGGCCGCGGCGACGCGGGGGCGCGCATCGAAGCCGCCGTGATGAAGGCACTGAAGGTCGGCATCGGTCTGACCCGCGACCTCGGCGGCGACGGGAACACGAACACCCTGACCGAGCAGATCATCAAGCACTTGGCTGTGTAGCGCGCACGAAAACCGGGCGCGCAATAGTCGGTGTCTACACGCCGCGCGTCGGTTTTTTTGGCAACTTCGTCAAAAGATTTCGCGCCGGCACCGTTCTCTGTGCAGAGCACAACCCCACGCTCTCTCAGAGGACGACTCTCCATGTCTCGCCAAGTCTCTCGCACCCCGTCGCAAAACGCTTTCGCCGAAGCGTGCCGCAAATACGCCTTCAACGTCGCGTTCGCGCGGCTGTGCAGCCACGGCACGCCGCTCGAAGTGGCCCGCGACCGCGCCGAAGAAGCCGCCCAAGAGGCGTACCTGCGGTTGCACGCCCGCGGCGGCCGCGCCCGCTATTCATCGGACGCCCACTACAAGAACGCGATGGCTCGCGCCGCGGTCAACTGGCTCATCAGCTACGTCCGCAAGAGGGCGCCGGGCGCGCTCGGCGAACACGACCCGTGCGACCCGATCTCGCTGTTCGACCGCGCCGACACCGACAACGACTGCACCCTCGAGTTGCTCCGCGCCGCGCTCGCCGACCTGCCCTCCGCCGACCGCGACCTGATCCGCCTGAAGTACGAAAAGAACCTGACCCTCCAGCAGATAGCCCGGCGGCAGAGCAGCACGCTGAACAAGGTCTGGTACCGGCTGAACACGATCCGCGACCAACTGCGCCGCAAGATCGAGGGCCACCTGTAACGCGGCCACAGGCAACGAACGGAAGAACTCACCGGCGCGCCAATCCTCGGCGCGCCTTTCGCTTCACCGATACCTGCCCCCCATTCACATCGCCCCCGCCCGAGCGCACCGCCGGGAGGTGCCAAATGGCCGGACCCAATCCCGTTGCGTGGATGAACGACCGCAACGCCTGTATTACGATCGCGATGACCGCACTCGCGGACAGCCTTGAACACAGATTCTTGGACTACCCGCTCGTGCGCCCGCTCGCCCGCGAACTTGCAGCCGATGTCGTGGCCGCGGTGGGCCGCGCACTGAACGAGTTGCACGACGAGAGATTCTTCGACGACCCGCCGCGCCTCCGGCGGTACGCTCAGATACTGGGGCGGCGGCTCGTGACGCGCACGTTGCTGATCTCGCGCGCCGTTCAACCGCTTCTCACGAGCCTCGCCCGGAGCCACAGTATCACAGACCGCGAGCTCTACCGCTTCGTGCAATACGCCTACCGCGACTGCCTCTCCGTGGCCGACATTGCCGAACTGATGGGCTACCCGCCGACCGCGGCCCGCGCGTGCGTAACGGCCGCGGCCGAGGTGTGGCGCGAGCGTGTGTGGGCGGCGTCCGACTACGCCCCGTGCGTCGAGAGCTTTCCCCTGCCGGACGCTCTGCGCTAGCCGCGCATCATCACCTGCGCCGGGTTGATAGCCCGATACTTGCCCTTGTTCGCGGTGATCTCAAACGCCCGCGGCACTTCGCTCAGCCCGTGAAGAACGTGCGTGATGGTCGGCTTCAGGCGCACGCGCCCGTTGGCGACGAGGCGCACGGTGTGTTCGAGGTGGCCGAGCGTGCTGATGTCCGGGAACAGGTAGCGCAGGCTGCGCTCGCGGAGCAGGTCGACGTTCACTTCGAGCGGGCCGCCGAACCACGACACGCCGATGATCTTCCCGCCGCTGCGCACCGCGTCGATGGCGTTCAGCAACGATCGGTTCCCGGCCAGCCCCTGCTTGGGGCTGCCGCCGGCGCACTCGAACACCACGTCCGCGCCGTTGCTCTCGGTCAGGTCGCGGATCGCCGCCACCGGGTCGCACGTCTTGGCATTGAGTGCGTGATCCGCGCCCAGTTCGCGCGACATCGCGCACGCCTCGTCGCGCACATCGACGGTGATGATCTTGCCCGCGCCACTAATCCGCGCGATCTGCATGCACTCCAACCCCATGCTCCCTTGCCCGAGAACCGCGACCGTATCGGCCAACTTAAGTTCGGCAGTTTCGACCGCGGCGACGCTATCGCTGAGCGATTGCAGGCACGCCGCTTCGCTATCGCTGATGCGCTCGTCCACGAGCGTGAGCGCGATTTCGGGAACGCGGGCGCGCTCGGCGAAACAGCCGGGCAGGTCGAAGCCGATCACCGGCCCCTTCCGGCACAAGTTGCCGCGTTCCGACAGGCACAACGGGCACGCGCCGCACGGCAGTTTCGCCCGCGCCGCGACGCGGTCGCCGACCTTCACGCGCGTCACGCCCGGCCCGACGTCCAGCACCGTCGCGCAGAACTCGTGCCCGAAGAGTTGTACCGGCGCTTCCGTGTCGAGCCGGCGCTTGACGCGATCGTACGCGAGCGTGGGGATGCCCTGCGCGAGCTGCGCCTCGGTCACGCTCGGCTGAACGCAAATCGGCTCAACGATCACGTGGCCCGCGCCGCACTCCGGTTCCGGCACGTCGTCGAGCCGCAAGTCACCGAACGCATGGAACCGCCAAGCTTTCATGTCGAGGCCCCCGGCGCGAACTTCTGGAGCGCGTGGCAGCCGGCGGGCACCAGCCCGCGGCTGCCGCCGGCGCTCCACGTCACCTCCGCGACGTACACGTTGCCGCGCGAGTCGGTGCAGATGTCGTGCGGGGCGAAGAAGTCGCCGGGCGCGGTCGGGTTCGTGCCGCCGCCCCAGCGCGCGATCAGGTTGCGATTCGCGTCGAACACGCTGACGCGCCCGCCGGTCGCGTCCGGCGTAGGCGGCTTCGTGCCCGGCCACATCCCGGCCCGGTAGCCCAGCTCCGCGACGAAGAACTTCCCGTCGCGGTCGATGAACACCTGCGACGGCCGCGCGAGGTCGGCCCACTCGGATACGAACGCGCCGGTCGGCGTGAAGAGCTGAATGCGGCTGTTCTCGCGGTCTGCGACGTACACGAGCCCGTCGCGGTCGATGGCGATGCCGTGCGGCACGTGGAACTGCCCCGGTCCCACGCCCGGTTCGCCCCACGAGAACAGCAGCGCGCCGGTCGGGGCGAAGACGTGGACGCGGGCGTTCCCGTAGCCGTCGCTGATGTACAGGTTGCCGTTGGGCGCGACCGCGAGGTTGGTGGGGTAGTGGAACGGCGGGCCGGCGTGCGTGACGGTGCGGAAGTCGATGCTCGTTGCGCCCGTATCGGACGGTTTGCCGTGCGTGCCGAGCGTGAAGAGCAGTTCGCCGAGCGGCGAGAACTTGCGAACCGTGTGGCCCATGTCGTCGGTGCAGTACACGCAATCGTCCGGCCCGACGGTGACGCCGTGCGGCCGAACGAACATCGTCGCGTCCCACGATTCGAGCCGCGCGCCGTCGGGGTCGAAGACGAGCAGCGCGTGCGGGTCGCGAGCGAACACGAACACCCGGTCGCGCGAGTCGGTGGCGATGCCCGCGACCTCTTTCCAGTCGGCACGAGTGGGCCAGTCGGGGGCGGGGGTGTATGTGGGCATCGTGTCGTGATTGTAGCCGCTTGCGGCTTCGCGAGCGCGCGTTACTCCACCCGGTACGCCAGCGCGTGCGGCGCGCCCTTGTTGAGCGCGTCGAGTGCCCACGCCTCTGTCGCGCGGGCGAGGCAATCGAGTACCGCGCGGCCGCGCACGACCTGTAGCCGGTGCTTCATCAGTTCGAGGGCGGTCTCCGCCTTCGGGCTGACGGCGAGCAACGTTCGCGCGGCCTCCTCGAACTGCGTCGGGCCGAGTTTCTTGGCGTCGTCGTCCGCGAGCGCGAGGTAGTCGCGGCACAGCTTTTCGGTCGCCGCGCCCGGGCACTTCGCCAGCGCCGGGAACACCACCATCTTCACGCGGAAGTCGGTCCACGCCCTCGGGTTCTTCCAGCGCGGGTCGATCACGGGTTCCAGCGCCACGTCGTCGCGCCACAGCGCGAATCGAGCGACCGCGACCGCGTTCGGGGCGCGGCGCTCGATGAGCGCGCGAAGCGCGGTCGCCCCGTCGAACCCGTGGTACATCCAGTCGCGGTGCAGGCTGCGCTCGCGAACGCGCAATTCCAGCGCCGCGAACACGTCCTTTGAAGGCGCGGCCAGCGCGAACGTGGAGTCGGCGGCGCGGGCCCGCGCGCGGATCGCGGCCCCGGACATGAGCCGGCCGGGGTAGCTGGTGGCGGGCTTGTCCCAGTCGTCCGCGGCGCGCAGCCGCGCGATCAGGTCGGCCTCGCGCTCCAGCTTTTCGGCCTCGCGCTCGATGCGCCGGCGCGCGACCGGCTCCGCGGGGAGCTTCGCGAACTTGCGCCCGAGCGCGTGCGCCACCCCGCGCGGGTCGTCCACGATGACGTGATCGCCGGGTTTCTTCAGCACCGCGGCGATGGCGTCGGGGAACACCTCGCCGCGGTCGAGGAACAGCCCGCCCTTGTAGCGTTGCGGCTTGAACCGCGCGTCCTTCAGGATCACGCCGCCGGTGTCGGCGTTCGCGAACGCGACGTGGTCCCACATGTCGAGCTTCGTGAGCAGTTCCGCAATGGCGCGGTCGAGGCCGGGGCGCTTGATGTCGAGGTGCATCAGCCCCGCGTGAGCCTTGTGCAACTCGAACACTTCTTCGAGCGTCGGGATGCGGCACTGCTCGCCGAACTTGTGCGCGTCGCGCCAGCGGAACCGTTGCAGTTCGGCCCACGTATAGTCGCACACGTCGCCGTAGGCGAACAGGTGCCGGTCGAGCATGTCGTCGTGGAACACGACGAGCACGCCGTCGCTCGTCATGCGGATGTCGATCTCGTTGCCGTCCGCGCCGAGGAGGAACGCGGCCCGGTACGCTTCGAGCGTGTTCTCGGTCGCGTGCTCGGACGCCCCGCGGTGGCAGATGATGCCCGGCCCCTTGCGCCGCTCCGCGACGCGCTCGTGCCGCTTCTTGGTTTCGTCCGGTGTCTCGGCCGCGCGCGCGGGAAGTGCGACCGCGAGCAACAGGAGCGAGAAGGAGAGGCGGAGCATGACGGACCTCACGCGCGTTCGCGGCGGCGCTGTGATCTGACGAGTGCGTCCTTCGCGACGCGTGGCAACTTCTTGATGGCGAGTTCGCGGCGCAGCGCGTCGCCGTGGCTCGGCGCGGGTTCGTGGTACACCATCTTCACCGGGCGGCGGGCGCGTGTGTACTTGGACGCGGTGCCGGCGTTGTGCTGCGCCAGCCGCCGCGCCGGGTCGGTGGTGATGCCGGTGTACAGCGAGCCGTCGGCGCACCGCAGCACATAAACCCACCAATGCGATTCCGTTCGCGCCACTGCTCTGCTCCGTCAGAAATACCCGCAGAAAACGCTGATAAGACGCAGATCAAATCGGAGCAGAGCATAGCAGAAGAGTTTTGACAGGATCACAGGATTGACAGAGATTGAAGACAGTGCGGGCCTCTCTTCATCCTGTTTGATCTTGTGATCCTGTCAGAACTCTTCTGCCCTCTACGCCAACACACCGTCGAGGACGTGGCCGTGAACGTCGGTGAGGCGGCGGGCGGTGCCGTTGTGGTAGAACGTTAGTTTCTCGTGGTCGAGGCCGATGAGGTGCAGGATCGTGGCGTGCAGGTCGTAGATGGTGGCCTTCTTCTCGGCCGCGGTGTAGCCGAAGTCGTCGGTCGCGCCGTAGCTGTGCCCGCGCTTCACGCCAGCACCCGCGAACCACACCGTAAAGCCCTTCGGGTTGTGGTCGCGCCCGCTCGCGCCCTTCTGGAACGTCGGCATCCGGCCGAACTCCGTTACCCACACGACGAGCGTGTCCTTGAGAAGCCCGGTGCGCTTGAGGTCCGACAGCAGCGCCGCGCACGGCTGATCGAGGACCGCGGCGTGCGTCTCGTACTGCGGCTTCAGCGTCTTGTGGCCGTCCCAGTTGCCGACGCCCTCGCCCATCGCGTAGGAGCCGTTGAACAGCTGCACGAAGCGCACGTCGCGTTCGAGCAGCCGGCGCGCGAGCAGGCAGTTGCGGGCGAACCCGGCCTTCACCTTGTTGGCGTCGCTGGTGCCGTACTCGTCGTGAACGCGCTTCGGTTCCTTCGAGAGGTCGCCCACTTCGGAGGCGCGGAGCTGCATCTTCGCGGCCATCTCGTAACTGGCGATGCGTGCCGCGAGCTGTGTGTCGCCGGGCCGCGCCTTCGCGTGTTCGTCGTTCAGCAGCTTGAGGAAGTCGCGCGTGTCGGCGTCTTCCTTCGCGCTCACGCCCGCGGGCCGGGCAAGATGAGGGATCGGCTTGTCGGCGGTAAACGGCGTGCCCTGAAACACCGCGGGCAGGAACGCGCTGCCCCAGTTGTTCGGCCCGACCTGCGGCACGCCGCGCGGGTCCGGGATCGCCACGAACGCCGGCAGGTCGCGGTTCTCGCTGCCCAGCGCGTAGCTCACCCACGCCCCGGCGCTGGGGAACCCGTCGAGCGTGAACCCGGTGCTCATCTGGTTCTCGGCCGGGCCGTGCGTGTTGCTCTTCGCGGTCATCGAGTGGACGAAGCACATCTCGTCCGCGAGCGCCGCGAGGTTCGGGAGCAGATCGCTGACCATCTTCCCGCTCTGGCCGCGCGGCTTGAACGCCCACAGCGGTTTGACGAGGTTGCCGTTTTCGCCCTGAAAGGTGATGAGCTTTTCGTTGCCCGGGAGCGGTTGGCCGTCGCGCTTGACCAGTTCCGGCTTGTAGTCGAAGGTGTCGAGGTGGCTGACCGCGCCGGAGCAGAAGATGGTGATGACGCGCTTGGCCTTCGGCTCGAAGTGCGGCTTCCGCGGGGCGAGGTCGGCCGGCGCGCGCTCGTCGGCGCGCGCGAGCAGCGCGGCCAGCGCGACGGCGCTCGGCCCGGTCGCGGCGTCGCGCAGGAACGCGCGCCGGTTTAGGAGTGGTTGACCACACGCGGAGATCGGCAGCATAGGCGGAAATCCAACTGGGCTACAACGGGTCCGGTGTCGCGCGCCAACTCACAACGACATTAGGATCGGGACTTACACCTCTTCAATGTACACTGGTGTGAGGCCTTCGCTGAATGGGAATCCGCCCTTGAAGGCAGTCTCAAGCACCACGTTGCCGCGAACGTCGATGTAACACGACTTGTCTCGAACTTTGACGTAGGCCAGTCCGCCTTTGAAGAAACTGGCGGCGTCGAAGCGCGATTCGATGACCATTGCGCCGTTCGTGTCGATGTAGCCCCACCGACCGTTCAGTTGCACGGCTGCAAGCCCGTCGCTGAAGATGGATGCTTGGTCGTAGCTCGCCGGTATCACCACTGTTCCGTCGCGGTCCACATAGCCGCACGTGTCGGACAGAGCGAACTCGATCCGCCCGTTCGAGCAGTAGTTGCTCAGCCAATCGACGTCGCGGATTTGCACAATAGTTCCATCTTTGCGCAGCAGCGCGGGGCCGTTATCGTGCCACACGCTGACAACGCCGTCCTCAAAATCACTGGCCGAACCGAACGGGCCGAACGCGACCTCACCGGTCGTGTCGATCATGTACCAGCGGGATTCTCCCTTGCACACGCTCGCGTGGCCTTCGGCAAATGAATTCGCGCATACGTACTGCGGCTTCACCAGATACTGACCATCCTTGGTGATGTAACCGTGCCGTACTTGCCCGACGCAGTTTCAACCGCTGCGAGCCCTTCAAAGAAGGGTTGCGAATTGGTGCCGAACTGAGGCGCGATGACCGTTGCGCCGGTCTTGTCGATGAACCCGACGCGCCCGTCGACGGTCACAAGCCCGAGTCCTTCGGTGAACTGGTGCGCGTGATCGAAGCGGAAATCGATCACCACGCGGCCAGTGGTGTCGATGTACCCCCAACGCAACCGCATTGAGCCGTCCATGTCAGCTCCCTCCATCCAGCGCCGCGACCACTCCGTAGTATCCGATGTGCTGTTGAGGGTAATCGTACACTACTTCGCGCTGAAGGTGCGCTCGATGCGCGTCGTGTTGCCCTGCTTGTCCTTCAGGCTGACGAGCAGCTTGCCGCGTGCGGTGGTGAGGGGCGTGCCGAGCTTCAGTTCGTACACGCCGCCGCCGAGCGCGGCGAACTTGGGCGCGAGGTTCTCGCCGGCCGCGACGCCGTTGAGCGCCACGTCCGCGGTCACGGTGAAGCTGGGCGCGTCGAGACCGGTGCCGTAGTCGTGCATCCCGATCAGGATGCGGTCCAGCTTCTCGTTCGCGCCGGGCTTGGGCAGCGGCATCGTCAGCGTCGGGCGCTGGTCGTCGAGCGCCCAGCCATAGCCGGTCGCTTGCGGCTTCGCAAGCGAGTACGCGAGGTCGATGGGGCAACCGAGGTCGATCCAGCGCACCAGTATGAGCTTGTCTTCGTCGCTGAGCGCCGCGACCTTACCCGATTTCACGGCTTCGGGAGGGGGCATCACGCTGCCGGTGAAGTCGAGGTCGGCGCGGTTGCGGTTGGCGACGGTGTTCGCCACCGGCTCGCCCTTCTGGGCGAGCGTCCGCGCGTCGCCGGGCGTCGTCTCGGTGGGGAAGTCGTCGTTCGTCCATCCGTCGAGCCGCGCGCCGTGAGTCTTCCACACGATCAGGCTGCGGCGCGACTGGAACATGCGGACGTAGCGCGAGGCGTTCGCGCCGCGCCACGAGCCGATGATCGGCTTGTGCCCGAACCGCCCCGCGTAGTCCATCGCGAGCCGGTAGTAAGTGCCCGGCACGTCGTCGCAGTCCGGCAGGTTCACGGTCTTGTCGTCGTCCAGCACGAGGTTGCCCGCGGGCCGCGCGCCGCCCTTCGCGGTGTGGCACGCGACGCAACTCCGGTCGAGGATCGGCTTGATGTCGCGGAAGTACTCGACGTTCTTCACGCCGTCCGCGAAGCGCACGCCGCTCTCGTCCTTCGCGTCCCATTTCTTCTTCGATTCATCTTTGGCCTTCGAGGTCAGCAGCGGGGCCTTGCTCGTCAGGTCGAACACGTCGTAATCGGCTTTCGCCGCGGCCGTCAGTTTGAAGTCGGTGGGCTTCTGGCTGTGCGCGTGACAGCCGCCGCAGTCGTGGCGGATCTCGCCGGGGCGCACTTGGTGCCACGTCTGGGCCATGTTCAGCACCATGCCGTGCATGTCGAGCGTCTGGAACGTGAAGCCCACGTCCGCGGGAATCTTGGCGAGGAAGCTCGTGTCCGGGTTGCCGTCGGGGTCGGTCGGTTCCTTCCCGTTGGCGAACTTCCGTAGGGGGATTTCGCCGAGGATGCGCAGGCGCTCGCTGGCGTGGCTGCGGAACGTGCGCCCGGAGTTCGGCCCCTTGTGCCGGTCGGTGTTCGGCTCCATCGCCAGAATGCGCACCGCGTGAATCTGGTCGTTGGTGTAGCGCCCGGCGTCCGCGCCTTGGTTGAACCAGTTGAGCGACGCGCCGTCGACGGTCGTATTGAACGGGTCGAGGTCTTCGTATCCGTTGGGGTCGGAGCCGGCGAAGGCCGCGGTCACGGTGCCCGGCTTCACGACGCCGTTGGGGTAGCTCTCGCGCTTGTAGAAACTCGACGTACCCACGAGGCCGAACGGCGTGCCCGCCGGCAGGTGCTTCGAGAGGCTACCGTCGTTGGCGAGCGGCGCGAGCTTCTTGGGTTCGTCGACGCCGTGAACGCGCTTGTACGGCACGAGCGCCCGCGGCCACTGCTCGTTGTACTTCGGGTCGTTCTTGATGAGCAGCAGTTCGCCCGGCTCGTTGACGGTCTTGCCTTCCTTAATCATGTAGAGGCCGCCGTCGACCGCGGGGACGTGGACCGTGTAGCCGCCGTTGACGGGGCCGCCGGACCACACCACGAGCAAGTGATTGTCGGGCGCGGCCGACGGGTGCGTCACCTTACCGACGCGCGGCGACAGGCGTGAGCCGCGCACGGAGTAATCGGACGGGCCTTCGTCGGCGCGGGCGAACGGCGTGAGCGACTCGATCCCGAACGGGCTGAACGGCAACCGGCGCGTGCGCGCCACGCCGCTATCGGTGCGCCCGTGGCGCAGCACCGGGTTGCGCGGGTCGCCGGTGTAACCGGGTCCGAAGGCCTGACCCTCCGGCGCGGTCACGGGGAACTTCACGAGGCTCCCGAACCCGCTGGAGGTCTGGTTGTAGTACTCTTCGGCCACAATCGAGCCGTCGCCGAGTTGGGTCTGGAAGTGCCACGCGCTCGGGCTGAACCCGGGCATGAACGCGCTCGCCATCGGCCCCCAGTTGGTGCCGTCCGGGTTGATCGTCCACAGGCCCCACAGGGTCGAGGTGCGCAGCCCTTGCGATTCGAGCGAGCTGAACATCACGCGGCCGTCCTTGAGCACGGTCGGGTGCAGGGCCATGCCGAGGTTCAGGTGACCGACGCACTCGACGTTGGTGCCGTCGTCGTCCATCACGAACAGTTGCATCATGTGCGGCACGCGCTTCGGCGGCTTGAAGCCGTTGCGGTTGCTGGTGAACATCACCTTGCCGCCCGGCAGCGGGCACGGGCCGGTGTTGCACGCCCCGTACTCGATGTAGTCCTTACCCGCTTCCTTCGCGCGATAGCCCTTGGACCAGTTGCCCGCGCCGGTGTTGGGCGTGAACTCGCCGTGCGTCAGGCGGACGATCTTCTTCGACTTCACGTGAATCTTGTAGATGTCCGCGCCGCCGGTCGGCCCGCGGCTCACGCTCGCGTCCTTCATGTCGTGGAAGTGCGAGTAGAAGACCCACTCGCCGTCGAACGACACCATCGGATCGGTGACGTTGCCGGCCCCGCCCTTCACCAACACTTCTTCTTTGCCGTCCGGGTGGAGCAGCATCAGGTCCGCGCCGGCGTCCATAAACAGCGGGTTGGAGATTTCCGGCCAGTTGGTGCCGACCTTGTCGCCGTTGCGCGGCGCGCGGACGTAGACGATGTCGTAATCGAGCTTCACGGCCTTGTCGGACGCGACCGGCTTGGGGGTCACGTTGATCGGCCCGCTCACGTCCGGCTGGGGTTGCGCCAGCGCGAGCGAGACGAGCAGAAGCGGCAGCGTGGCGAGGAGGAATCGGACGCGCATAGGAAGTGCAAACCTTCGTGGGGTTCGTGCGCCGGGTCGGGCGACCCCGGCGCGGGTGTCACGCGACGACGGCTCACGGCTTGAGGGCTGCGTTGGTCGCGGCGACGATCTCTTTCGCCTTCTCCGCGGCGCTCTTGGTGTCCTTGAAGGCGAAGTTCTTGTGAATCATACCGCCTTCCTTGTACACGATCACCGTGACGGCGGCTTCTTTGTTGAGTTGATATCGCTTCGGCCCGTCGGCGTCTTCGGCCACGGTCAGCGGGGTCGTGAACTTGTGAGTGGTTTGGAGCTTTTCGAGGTCGGCCCCCTTCACCCCGCTGATCCCGACCACGAGCGTACCGAGGTCCGCGTTCTTCGACTGCACCTCATCCACGGCCTTGACCAAACTGGCCAAGTGCTCGTCCGCCTTCTGGGTGAAGATCACCACGACGGCGGGACGCGCTTCCCCGTTGTACTTTCAGACGTAGCAGAGGGTCTTGCCCTTGTTGGCGCCGCTGTACGCGGTGACTTGGAACGAGCCGCCGATCTTCTTGTCGGGGCCGGACTTCAGTTCGTCCGCGGGCGCGGGCGACGCCAGCGCGAGGGCCGCGAGGGCGAGGAGTGAAACCGATCGCATTGGGGACCTCCGGTAAGAGAAAAGCCCCGTTCAGAACCGCTCTGAACGGGGCACGTCAGTCTTCATCGATCCGCGAGCGGGGCTTACTTGACGGCCTTCTCGGCGGCGGCGGCGATGTCCTTGGCCTTCTCCGCGGCTTCCTTCGTCGACTTGAACGCGAAGTTGTTGGTGATGTTGCCGCCCTTGGTGTACACGAGCACGGTCACGGCGGCGTCCTTGTTCAGCTTGTACGCGTCCGGGCCGTCCTTGTCTTCGGCGACGGTCAGCGCGGTCGTCAGCTTGTGGTCCTTCTGGAGCTTCTCGAGGTCCGCGCCTTGCACGCCGCCGACGCCGACGACCACGGTGCCGAGCTTCTCATTGTTCTTCTGCACGCCGTCAACGGCCTTCACGAGGGCGACGAGGTTGTCGTCGGCCTTCTGGGTGAAGATCAGGACGACCGCGGGGCGGGACTCGCCACCGAACTTGCAGACGTAGCACAGGGTCTTGCCGGCCTTCTCGCCGGTGAACGCCTTCACGTTGAACGGGCCGGCGATCTTCTTGTCCGGGCCGGACTTCACATCATCGGCGTTCGCGAACGAGACCGACAGGGCCAGAGCCAGACCGAGGGTGAACAGAGCGCGCATGAGACACTCCTACGTTGAGGCCGGCAGGGGACCAGTTCCCGCGCCGGCGGAAAGGCCGAAGAGATAGTAAGGCCGCGCCGCCGGAAGGCAAGTCTCGGAGCGATTTTGGTGGGGGCCGAATCTGGGGCGGGTGACGGCGCGATTGCAGAGGCTTGACGATACGCCGAGGCGAATTATTCGCGCCAAATCCCGGCGCGCGCCGCCCGCTGTAGCTGGCCTCAGTGAGGGCGGCTACAGAAAGCGCGTCCACAAACACAACCGTTCGCTGTATACGATTCCTCGTTCGCAACATTCGATTGCAATACCTCGGCGGTATCCTACCCGTGTCGCGGCCCGGTGCCGCGCCCGTTACGGAGGTCTGCCATGAGAACCTTGCAGGTGTAGGTTAACCTTCGTGCACGTATGGTTCCAGTAGTACGTCGTCGGCCGATGCTGTCGCGGGCCAGTCGTGGTGTCGGATCGTGCCGGTGGGCATCGGCGCGCGGTTCAGCAGCGCCA
>Ga0194132_10008892_pt1 | contig 14148 bp, 11 predicted proteins | sample TA2KigOf80mmetaG_FD_148612 | JGI IMG/M metagenome (GOLD analysis project Ga0194132, IMG submission 148612) | Freshwater microbial communities from Lake Tanganyika, Tanzania - TA2015054 Kigoma Offshore 80m | ecosystem: Environmental > Aquatic > Freshwater > Lake | place: Tanzania: Lake... | reverse complement strand
TCTTGCGTAAGCCGTTCTTGAACCTGCGGTCGGCGAGCGACTTCATCGATAACTCGAGCCAGCTTACTCAAGCCTGTCACGCGGCCGTTTGGGATGTAGCACACGTGCGCCACCCCAAAAAATGGCAGCAAGTGGTGTTCGCACATGCTCGCAAATCGGATGTCCCGAACAAGTACGATCTCTTCGTAGTTCTCGGCGAACATGACTCTCAGGTGCCGCGCAGGGTCTTGATGTAGCCCCGAGAACATATCGGCGTACATTTTCGCCACGCGGCGCGGGGTATCCAGCAACCCTTCGCGATCCGGGTCTTCGCCAACAGCGACCAAAATCGTGCGAACGGCTTGCTCAATCGCAGCCAAGTCCACCGTTTCGCCCGAGCGACGTTTGCGTGCCCGTGGCACAAGCGACTCGGCCAACAACGCAGTTCGGGAATGTTCATTCATTTGCTCCAGCAACGCAGGCATCATGGTCTCCTTAATGGTTTTTTGGTCGGCCCTGACTGAATCGACCGTTTTGGATGATTTACATGAACGATTTGACCGATTTATATTTGAGTCTGCAACCGACTAAATCGAAATAATCTCAGTTTTACTGAAAATAAATGGAGAACATCGGTCAGCGACCGCTTAACTGACATTCGTTGATCGAAAGAACGAAATGAACGTTTTGAAGTTGAATACCTTTGGTGAGTCTGCTATTTTTCCGAGGAACGGGAGCTGATCGAAAACTAATCCGCAACGATCGAGAGCCGCCAATTCATGGACCAACTTCTTTCACCTAAGCAAATCGCCGAGGCCATCGGGGCGAGCGAGTCGTCTGTGAAGCGATGGTGCGATCAGGGGATGCTGACGACGGTCAAGACGGCGGGCGGGCATCGACGGATTTCGGTGCAAGAGGCTCTGCGCTTTGTTCGCGAACAGAATTACTCAGTTGTTGAGCCGCGAATCTTGGCGATGCCCGCAACGGATGATCGGAAGTCGCGACGGATTGAAGGTTGTAGCGAGCGGCTGGCGGGGTCGCTCCTCGCTGACAACGAATTGGCGTGCCATGCGATCGTCTCCGATTTGTTTCTCGCCGGTCATGCAGTGAGCCAGATCTTTGACGACGTCATCACCGTCGCGTTTCGGACCATCGGCGAAAAGTGGGCTTGCTACGAGGCCGACGTCTATCAAGAGCGGTGCTCGTGCCAGATCGCCTTGCGAGTGCTGCATGAACTTCGAGCGAAGCAAGTTCCCCCAATGCCGCAACTCAAGGCATTGGGTGCCACGATTGAGGGGGATCAGTATTCGTTGCCGGTCACGATGTCCGAGATCGTTTTGCGGTCGGTCGGCTGGGACGCGCGGCTGCTGGGTTCGTCGATCCCGTTCGATTCGATGATCAACGCCATTAAGCGATATCAACCAGGACTCTTCTGGTTGAGCGTCTCGCACATCCGCGACGAAGCGGAATTCATCGCCGGCTTCAACCGCGTCTTCGAAGCCGCTTCGAAAACAGAGAGCGCCGTTGTTGTTGGCGGCCGAGTTCTCACGTCCGAAATTCGGAGCAAGCTCCGCTACACCGCCTTCTGCGACACAATGCGGCACCTGGAAGAATTTGGAAAAACGCTGAGTCGACAAACGCAGTCCGTACCGGCAAATTCCCGAAAAAAGAATCGAAAAGCCTAAGGAGACATCATGAGCGAACGACAAATCGTAGGGTGTGTCGAGTCATCGAGACCCACCAAGATTGAACAAGTGCAACGAATTGGTGAGTTTTTGAAGCCTCGACCCGCCTTACGGACGCTGGCCGTGATCGCGCTGCTCGCGGCAACTGCCAGCCAAGTCGTTGCTGCCGATCTGTCGGGAGTGTGGCCGCAGTGGCGTGGGCCGTCGCGGGACGGGCAGGTGGCAGCGAGTCCCGTTTGGCCGCAACGAATCGATGACGGCACGCTGAAGAAGAAGTGGCGAGTGGAACTCGCTCCGAGTTACTCGGGCCCGATCGTTGCGGCGGATCGCGTATTCGTGACGGAGACTCGCGGCAAGAAGACCGAAGTGGTACAGGCACTGTCGCGTGACGACGGCAAAGTGTTGTGGACCGCCGAATGGCCGGGCGCGATGTCGGTTCCCTTTTTCGCCTGGGAGAACGGCGAATGGATTCGAGCCACGCCAGCCTTGGACGGTGAGTCGTTGTTCGTCGCAGGAATGCGGGATGTGCTGGTCTGCCTTGATGCGTCCAATGGCAAAGAACGCTGGCGAGTCGATTTCGTTGAACGATTCAAATCTGCGTTGCCGTCGTTCGGGTTCGTCTCGTCGCCGTTGGTCGATGGCGATCACGTCTATGTTCAGGCCGGTGCTGCCTTCGTGAAAGTCAACAAACGAACGGGCGAAACCATTTGGCGTGTCCTGCAAGATAAAGGAGGCATGAACGGCAGCGCCTTCTCATCGCCGATCAAGGCGACTATCGCTGGCCAATCGCAGTTTGTCGTGCAGACTCGCGAGCGGCTTGTGGGTGTCGACAACAACTCGGGCCAAGAACTTTGGTCGCAGAACATTGAAGCCTTTCGCGGGATGAATATCCTCACGCCGGTCATCGTTGGCGATGCAGTCTTCACGAGCACTTATGGGGGCAAATCCTGGCTGTTCGATCTCGTAAAGAGCAGCGACGCCAGTTCGACGACCAAGAGTTATTCGCTCACGGAACGCTGGCAGAACAAGACGCAAGGCTACATGTCCACGCCGGTCGTGATTGATGGCCACGCATACCTGCACCTGCGAAACCAGCGGTTTACGTGCATTGATCTCGCCACCGGCAGGGAATGTTGGACGACTCAACCCTTCGGGAAGTATTGGAGCCTGGTCGCTCAAGGTCGCCAGATTCTGGCTCTCGACGAACGCGGCGACCTGCTGCTGATCAACGCCAATCCCGGCAAGTTCGAACTACTCAGCCAACGGCATATCAGCGATTCTCCCGCCTGGGCACACCTCGCTGTCTGCGACAACGAAGTCTTCATCCGTGATCTCAAGGGCCTGACCGTGTATCGCTGGGGCGCTACGCCGTCAGAAAAAGTGGCAGCCGAATGACCTTTGCTTTGCATCAGCTTGAACACTTGGAAAATCGCATCGCACCCCATCGTGAGCGGCTAATCCGACATTCCATTTACGCAAAAGTGAATTCCGTGAGTCGCTTGCGATCCTTCATGGAGTCGCATGTTTTTGCTGTCTGGGATTTCATGTCGTTGCTCAAGTCCTTGCAGAGATCGCTGACATGTGTTTCTGTCCCGTGGCTAATACCGACCGACACGGAAGCTTGTCGCCTCGTCAATGAAATTGTGCTGGGTGAAGAGTCTGATGAAGATGGATCAGGGGGGCACGCCAGTCATTTCGAGTTGTATCTAGAAGCGATGACGGCATGTGGGGCCAACATTCAGCCAGTCATTGATTTCTGCGATTTATTGCGGAGTGGTGAAGCGTTGCCGTTTGCCCTGAGAAAGGCGGGTGTCGGGCAGGCCGCTCAGGAATTCGTTCTTTCAACATTTGCCGTTATCGACGGCGGACGTACAAGCCAGATCGCTGCCGCATTCACATTCGGTCGAGAAGATGTGATCCCCGACATGTTCCGACGATTTGTCGAGAATCTATGTGCCGAATCGCCCCGGAAATTTGAGCGGTTCCTTTATTACTTGAATCGACACATCGAATTGGATGCTGACAATCATGGTCCGAAGGCTCTGAGGATGTTCGCCTCGATCTGCCGCCAAGACACCGATGAGTGGGGTGCCGCCGAGCGAGCCGCGATCGCAGCGATTGATGCGAGAGTGAGATTCTGGAATCAACTCGAAGTTCAACTCGACTCACTCACCTGACCAACCCAGCGATCTGGAAACGACAGGATCAAGGCAATGAGGATCGCGATCATCGGAGCAGGGATTTCCGGGCTGACGGCGGCGTATCGGCTTAGTGGCGAGCACGAGATCACCTTGTTTGAGGCGAACGACTATCTCGGCGGGCATACAAATACGGTCAACGTTGAACTCGATGGCGAACGGCACGCGATTGACACAGGATTTATCGTGTTCAATGACTGGACCTATCCGAACTTCATCGAGCTGCTGAATGAACTCGGCGCGCCATCGCGGCCGACGTCGATGAGCTTTAGCGTGCGGTGCGATGCGGCGAGCTTGGAATACAACGGCTCGTCGCTGAATGGACTATTTGCTCAGCGGCGGAATCTGCTGCGGCCAAGTTTTTATCGAATGTTGGTCGATATTCTGCGATTTAATCGGGACGCGCCTGAGTTGGTTCTGAGCCAACCTGCGTCAGACGAGACAACGGTTGGGGAATTTCTGGCGCGACATCGGTACTCGCGTGAGTTCGCCGACCATTATCTGTTGCCAATGGGAGCCGCCATTTGGTCCTGTCCGCTGGGGACGTTCGCTAACTTTCCGATTCGGTTCATCGTGGAGTTCTACAAGAATCATGGCTTGCTCAGCGTGCGGCATCGGCCGACCTGGCGAGTGATCGAGGGTGGATCGCGGACTTACGTCGCGAAGATGGCCAGCCGGTTTGCCCATCGTGTGCGGCTCAGTTCGCCGATTGAACGAGTTTCGCGCACCACTGATGCCGTCGAAGTGCAGCCGCTGAATCAGCCGACCGAGCGATTCGATCATGTGGTCTTCGCTTGTCACAGCGATCAGGCATTGCGGATGCTGGCCGAGCCGAATTCGACCGAACGAGCCGTGCTGTCCGAGTTCCCCTACGGCCGCAACGTCGCCGTGCTGCACACCGATCCGCGAGTCTTACCGAAGCGACGTCGAGCTTGGGCGAGCTGGAACTATCACTTCGCGGGCCGAGCGTCCGATGAGGCATCGAAGTCGGCCAGCGTGACTTATTGCATGAACATTCTGCAGCACATTCAGTCGCGCCACGTTTTTAATGTGACGCTCAACAGCGACGAACAGATCGACTCATCGAAAGTGCTTCGGCGAATCGAGTACCACCACCCGATCTTCACACCGCGTCGCGCCGCGGCACAGGCTCGGCATCGCGAATTAGTCAACGCCCATCGAACGTCGTACTGCGGAGCTTATTGGGGAAACGGCTTCCACGAAGACGGAGTTGTGAGCGCGCTGCGAGTCTGCGAAGCGTTGCGTACAAGCGGGGGTCGCGCATGAGAAGCTGCCTCTACGAAGGGATGGTACGTCATCGCCGCTTCACGCCGGCCGAGCATTCTTTCGCGTACCAGCTCTTTCTGGTGTATGTCGATTTGGCGGAGTTGGAATCGCTCTTCGGCCGGCGCGGTTTGTGGTCCACGCGCTGGCCGGCGCTCGCTCGGTTTCGTCGAGCCGATTTCCTCGGCGATGCCGCCCGATCGCTCAATGACTGCGTCCGCGAGTTCGTCGCGCAGCGAACCGGTCACCGACCGGAAGGTCCGATCAGCCTGTTGACCAACTTTCGATATTTCGGCTTCGAGATGAACCCCGTCAGTTTCTATTACTGTTTCGATGCGACGGGCGAGCAAGTCGAAACCGTCGTCGCCGAAGTCAACAACACGCCTTGGAACGAGAAGCATTGCTACGTGCTGGATTTCACGAATGAACCGAACAGCCGGAACGCGAGAGCATCAGGTTCAATTTCCGATACGACACCGTCGGACGATCCAATTCCCAAGCATGCTGAACCGGAAGCCAGCGCATCCCGGCTGATTCATTGCAGCGAGCATCCGAAAGAATTTCACGTCTCGCCGTTCATGCCGATGGAGATGACGTATCGCTGGCAGCTGTCCGAACCGGGAGAGCGGCTGAGCGTTCATATCGAAAACTTCCACAACCACGCTGCCGAGTCGAAGACGTTCGATTCGACGCTGACGATGACGCGACGGCCGCTGACGCGGTGGCAGATGGCTCGCGTGCTGCTGCGTTATCCGCTGATGACCCTCCAGATCTTCGCCGGAATCTATTGGCAGGCACTGCGTCTGTGGCTGAAACGCGTCCCCTTCGTTCCACACCCAAAGAATGTCATTCAACCACCCTCTCCCAACGTAGGAAACGTAGGGTGGGTCGAGTCATCGAGACCCACCAGTTGACGTGATTTTGATTTTGGCGAGGCTCGGAAGCCTCGACTCACCCAACGAGCAATCCCCTTGATACTTAGGCATTGAGAAATTTTTGACATGAGCACTCTCGCCCTTAAAAACACATCGACTCCGACACAGCCACCGAACCCTGCTGCGACTCGGCGGCAGGGCCTTTCGTGGCTTGATCGAATGGCGCGGAAGCTGTTGATCGACAAGCTCAGCAACCTTCGAGGCGGCAGGATCGAATTGAAGGATGTCACGGGAACAACGCTGATTGGCCAGACGGGCGATCTGTCGGCGGTCGTGCAGATTCATCAGCCGGCTTTTTTTCGACACGCGGTGCTGGGCGGGAGCCTGTCCGTTGCCGAGTCGTATCTGCGGGGCGACTGGGATTGCGACAACCTGACGGCGTTCTTTCGTCTGTTCGCTCGCAATCTGGAGACCAGTGATCGACTGGATCGTGGCATGTCGCGAATCGCCAAGTGGATCAATCGTGCGTATCACGCCTGGCACGCGAACAGCAAAGAAGGCAGCCGCCGCAACATTCATGCTCACTACGATCTGGGCAATGATTTCTTTCGACTGATGCTCGACGACACGATGGCCTATTCGAGCGGCATCTTTCTGACGCCGTCCAGTACGCTGCGCGAAGCGTCGATTGAGAAAATCGATCGCATCTGCCGCAAGCTGGAACTGCAGCCGAACGATCACTTGTTGGAGATCGGCACCGGCTGGGGCGGCCTCGCGATTCACGCCGCGACGAACTACGGCTGCCGAGTCACCACGACAACGATCTCGCAGCAGCAGTTTGAAGTCGCAAAGCAGCGAATCGCCGAGGCGGGTTTGTCCGACCGGGTCACGCTGTTGCTGCAGGACTATCGCGACCTGACCGGACAGTTCGACAAGCTGGCGTCGGTCGAGATGATCGAAGCGGTCGGCTATCACTATTACGACACCTACTTCCGCAAGTGCAGCGAACTGTTGAAGCCCGACGGCTCGTTCGTGCTGCAAGGAATCGTGATGCCCGATCGGCGGTATACTCAGTATTTGAAGTCGGTCGATTTCATTCAGAAGTACGTCTTCCCCGGCGGTTGTCTGCCATCGATAGGGGCGATGACGGACTCGACCGCTCGCGTCACCGATTTCCGTTTCGTTCACGTCGAAGACTTCGGCCCGCACTACGCTCAAACGCTGCGCGAATGGAGAACACGGTTTCACGCCCAACTCGATCAGGTTCGCGATCTCGGTTATCCCGACCGGTTCATCCGCTTGTGGAATTACTACCTCAGCTACTGCGAAGCCGCCTTTGACGAACGCTACACCGGCGTCGTTCAGGTTCAATTCGACAAACCACAATGCCGCTTGAGAGGACTGGGTGTATGAGCCTGCTGTCCCTCGGCATTGATGCGATTGAGCGTGGGTTGGTCCCGGATGCGATCGTGCGTGCGGCGATTCGGAACCTGTGTGCTCAGCGGTTGCGTGACTGCGATCGCCGCAATGCGGTTGCCAACAAACGAGCGTTGCAGATGTTCGCCGAATCGATGCGAACTGGCCCGATCGCACCCGTTCCTGAAAAGGCGAACGAGCAGCATTACGAACTGCCGCCGGAGTTCTTCTCCGCCGTGTTGGGGCCGCATCGCAAATACAGTTCTTGCTGCTGGCCGGCCGAAAGGGCTACGCTCGCCGACGCGGAACCGGCCGCTCTCGATATCACCAGCGAACGAGCCGACCTCTCAGACGGGCAGACGGTTTTGGAACTCGGCTGTGGCTGGGGATCGTTGTCGCTTTGGATGGCGGATCGATTCCGCAACAGCCAGATCACCGCTGTCTCGAATTCGACACCGCAGCGAAAATTCATCGAAGCGGAAGCCGCCTCGCGAGGGCTGTCCAATCTGCGAGTTATCACGGCCGACATGAATCAGTTCGCCGCTGATGCGAATTCGTTCGATCGGGTCGTGTCGGTCGAAATGTTCGAGCACATGCGAAACTACGACCGGCTGCTGGAGCGAATCGCGAGTTGGTTGCAACCAGACGGGAAGCTGTTCGTGCATCATTTCTGTCACCGCGAGTTCGCCTACCCGTTTGAAACCGACGGCGACGCCAATTGGATGGGCCGCTACTTCTTCACCGGCGGCCTGATGCCTTCCGAGCACCTGTTGCGACATTTCGATCGGCACATGACCGTCGTGAAGCACTGGGCGTGGGACGGGACTCACTACCAGCGAACATCGGAAGCGTGGCTCGCGAACTTGGATGCTCGACGCCGCGAAGTTCTGCCGATCCTGGAAGCAACCTACGGCCGAGCGGATGCCGGCCGCTGGTTTTATCGCTGGCGGATGTTCTTCCTCGCGGTCGCGGAACTGTTCGGCTACGCGAATGGAACCGAGTGGTTTGTGTCTCACTCGCTGTTGCAGCGAAACGGAGCGTGACCGATGGCGCCGCTGAGTGAGCTACTGCCGAATTCGTTCCTGGTCGTCATGGCTGCGATGACCGCGTTATGGCTGCTGAGTCTCTCGCTTGGGAACGCCAGCATCGTCGATCCGTTTTGGGGGATGGGTTTCATCCTCGTTACCTGGCTGACCGTGGCGAAGACTCCGCCGGAACGATTGGTCGCGCGGTCGTGGTTGCTCGCCGCGCTGGTGACGATTTGGGGATTGCGGCTGTCGTTGTATTTGTTGTGGCGCAACTGCGGTCACGGCGAGGACCGTCGATATCGAGCCATGCGTGAACAGCACGGCTCGCGATTCTGGTGGGTCAGCCTGTTGACCGTCTTTTGGCTGCAAGGGGTCATCCTGTGGATCGTGTCGATGCCGATACAGGACGCGATTTGGAATGGTCCGACCAACAGGTTGCTTATTCAGACATTCCCGCTGAGTGTTCTCGACGCCGTTGGCATCAGTGTTTGGTTGGTTGGTTTTCTGTTCGAGTCGATTGGTGATTTTCAGATGTCGCGTTTTCAAGCGGCCCCCGCCAACGCGGGCCAGGTCATGGACCGTGGGTTATGGCGATACACTCGGCATCCGAATTACTTCGGCGACTTCTGCGTCTGGTGGGGCCTGTTTCTGATCGCCGCCGGGGCCGGAGCAGGCTGGGCAATCTTCAGCCCGCTGCTGATGTCGTTCTTGCTGCTCAAGGTTTCCGGCGTCACGCTACTAGAGCAGACCATCACAACCCGCCGTCCAGAGTACGCGGAATACCAACAGCGAACAAATTCTTTCTTGCCGGGACTTCCACGAAAACGGAAGTAATTGTTTTAGCCCGAAGTCGATCTTCCTGGCTTCTGCTGGAACGGACAGCCTCCGAAAGAATTCGCTGACTTGATCGTCGGTGGTTGGCCGCACGATGAAGTGTCAGTGATTCGGCATGACCACGATCGGTGATGAAGAAAAACACGGCTCGGTGGAAAGGCAGCATGCTTCACGCGATTGGTTCGCGCTCAACCTGCAGGCCATCGGGATAATGGAGGCACGAGGGGATGCTTAAGGCGTCAGGAAGAGATGTGAGATTCATGGCGTGCTCCAATCGCCCTTGGTGCGTCTTCGGGGATCGAACCCTCACTCGGACTTCTGGTCCGGCCAGCGATGGTGTTGGGGATCAAGCAGGCGACTGGGGGCGAAGTATTCGACGGGATAGTCGTCCGGTTCGTCGGTCTTTCCCAGAATGCGATTCACGATGCAACGTCCGCCGTTAAACGACACCGCGGTTCCTGACCCGGCCATGCCGGCAATGATGTACTGGCGATGGCCGTCCATGAGGCCGACGATGGGGTACTCGTCCGGCGTGTAACTGACTGTTCCGCTCCACTCATGCGTTACCTGCACTGCGCTGGGGCCGTAGTAATTCCGCAGTTCGCCGAGCACGAACGCGGTGATGAAGCGGGAAGGCTGGATGATCCCCGCTTCAGGATCCGGGACGCGTGTGGCATCGGAACCCACCAGGATCGCTTCACCGTGACGAGCGAAGAAGGCTCTCGCCCCGCTGATCCCGACATGCGGCTTGATCTCTGCGGGTCCGCCCGTGCCGCTGGCCGCCTGCGTCTGTGTGGGCCGGATGCGGTCGTGAAACTGGGGATGCAAGAGGGGCGTATAAGCCTCAGTGGCATTCACCACAAAATCGCATTCGATGAACCCGCGGGAAGTCTGCACTCGATAGGAATTCTGCACTCGTTCTACGCGGATCACGCGGGTCCGGGAATAGAGCTGCACTCGGTCGGTGCTCAACGCCGATCGAAACAGGCTGAACACCCATTTCGCCGGATGAAACGAGGCGGCGGCAATCGAGAAACCGGCGTTGTGCGTGACCTGCATGCCCGTTCTTTCGCGCACCTCTTCGGGCGTGATGCTGGTCCAGTCGGTCATCCCCGTTTCTTTGGCGAGGCCAACCGATTCGGCCAGCGACTGCTGCTGATCCGCGTCGCGCGCCTGGACCCAGCCCTGCCGCGCGTAGTCGCAATCGAATCCCTCGTCGCGGATCGTCCGTTCGACGAGATCACCATTGCGATAGGCGGCCCGGCAATAGGCGACGGCGAACTTTCGGGCCAACTGATCACGCTGGCCCGCGTTCAAATCGGCGCGGACCGCATCCAGATGTTTTCGGACCGTGCCGGCGACCATGTGGCAGTAACGCCCCATGACGACCAATCCCTCGTTGCGTCCGGACGAGCCGCTGGACACGTCTCCCATCTCCAGGACCACCATCGATTGATTACCGTCGCCAGGAGCATGCTTTCCCCAGTGATAGGCCAGCGAACCCCCGGTGAATCCCGCGCCGATCACTACCACATGCGCCCGTGCGGGCAGCGCCGCGTCGGGGTGGTCCTTCCAAGGATGGTTTTCCCAGGGGTTCCCATCGGCGAGCCAGTAAGGAGTGCGCGAGACTGGCTTGGCGAATGTAGCGTTCGCCAGTGTCTCGGGAATCTGCCGCCACAATTGGTGCCACGACCAGATCAGAAACTTCGTGTAGCGCGCGAACCGCGAGGTTCCCGGATACATGGTGTTGATCCAAGTTCGAGCGGCACGGAAATCGTGGCGGCGCATTCCGGCGAGCAACTGGCAGATCGTTCGCAGGCGAAACCACCACGTCACCGACGACGTTGGTGGCGAAGTTTCATTTTCTGGGCTGTGCGTTTCCATGTTTCCTCACGATCCTTGGATTGGATCGGGCTGTTGCCGAGTTGGTGGGTAGATCGCGTCGAGGCGGGCGACTTGCTCTCGATGCATCACACCTTCCGCAACCGCTTCCTGAATCTGCTCCAGTCGTGCTAAGGGCCATCGTTCTCCGGCAGATGGGCGAAACCGGTAAACCTCTGGCGCCGAGCGGACGGTACTTCATCGCGCGTCTTTCCTTCCCAGTGCTGAGAGCGCTGCTTGTTCCCACGCCGGCAATCGCTGGGCGTAGTCCTGGGCTTGGGCGACGAAGTCCACTCCGGCCAGTTTCTTCCAGGCCTCGACCAGCCGTGTGAACACCGGACCGGGCGATCCATCGCCGAGCGTCTGGCCTTCGAACGATCTGGCATGCACCAGAGCGTAGGTCGTGGCCGTGCAGAAGATCTCGTCGGCACGCAGCGCCTCGTAGCGGCCGAGGTTGGTTTCGCGAACGGCGAGGCCCAGTTCGCGGGCCAGTTCGATCGTGGTCGCCCGGCTCACCCCCAGCAGAATGTTGCGCGGTTCGGGCGTCAGCAGTTCGCCGTTCTTGACCAGAAAAATGTTCCACCCGGGGCCTTCCGCGAGGTAGCCATCGGGATCGAGCAATACGGGCCAGCGACCGGCGCCTTGGCGCGACGCCTGCAAGTTAGCCATTTGATAATGCAGCCGACTGCGCGTCTTGGCCTTCGGATCGACCAGGTGCGCCGGCAGAGTCTGCTGAGCGGGAATGACCACATGCACGCCGTTCGAGTAATTCGGCGCGAAGCCTCCCATGTGCGTGATCAGAGGCCAGCAGTTGATCGAGACGGTCGGGCGAATTCCTTCGGTGAGCGCCGTCCGATAGACACTCAGCGGACCTCGCGACACGTCGTGCATGATCTGCCAGTCCATGTCGGCGGTTTCGCTGGCGAGATTTCGTTCCAGCGTCTCCCGGGTGATCTGCTCCATCTGGTCGATGGTCAGGCCGCAGTCGATCTCCAGGAGACGAAGCGAGCCGTACAGACGGTCGAGGTGCTCGCGGAGCCGGAACGGCCGCTGGCTGTAAGTACGGGTCATTTCGAACGCCATGTCTCCGTACATGAGGGCCGAGTCGAAGATCGAAACTCGGGCCGCCGATTCCGGCACGAACTGACCGTTGAAATAGACGACTCGTTGTGACATGACACTCCTCAAACTTTCGACTTAGAGTGAACTGACGTCGCCGCAGACAGGCTCGGCGTTACCAGACTGACCAGCGCTCCCGTGGCGATACCCACGACCAGGGCTGCCGGCGCCGTCCACAGGAATTCCAGACCGCTCCACCTGAAGAAAGCGATTCCGACTGCCGTGGTCACGCTGGCAAACGTCGCCGCGATAGCCCCCCACGGAGTGGACCAGCGCACAAACAACGCCAGAAAGAACAGCACGAAGATCGGCGCGGTCAACAGATTGACGACTTTGATGCACAACTCCAGCAGATTCGTCGCCAGTTGTCCCACAAACAAACTCGTCAGCACCGCCACGACACCGATCGCCACCGACGCTACGCGGGCCACGCGCATGCTCTCGTGGGGAGTCCACGGGATCCGGCGAAAGCGGCCGAGGAAGTCGCTGGTGATGACCGCGCTCGAGGAATTCACGCCAGACGAAAGGCTCGACATGGCCGCCGACAACATGGCCGCGATCACGATTCCGGCGAATCCGCCCGGCAAAACCGTCACCACGAATTTCGGCAACAGCTCGTCCGCTTGCCCGATAACCGACGTCTCGGTTCCGAGACTGTTGGCGTGCGCGGTGTAGTAGCCCAACACCGCCAACCCGACGAGGGCCAGCAATCCGGCCATCAGGACTTCCGTCACCAGATGAATGGCGAACGACTGCCGCGCGGTCCGCGCGTCGCGCGTCGAAAGATAGCGCTGAATTGCCATCTGGTCGGAACCGCAGGTACACGACATCCACACGGCCATGTTCAGAAAGGCACCCATGAACGTGACCCGCTGGTCGGCGCGGAACCAGAAGACGGGGGGCTGCCAATGGTCGGCCCACGTCGTCGGCCACCAGGCGCGGACGCTCCCCAGATCCCATGTCACGGCAACGATGACGACGACGGCCCCCACGCACATGATGAGCGACTGCATGGCGTCCGTCATGACCACCGCCTTGAAGCCTCCTTCCGCCGAATAGATCAGCGTGATCACGCCCATCGCGACGGAAATCAGAGGCGCCCAGCGCGGGTCGAGATCGAGCAGCGGGACCAGCACCTTATTGGTCGTGGCGTACAGGATCGCCGCCATCCAGACAATCCGCAGCGACATGAACATCGTGGCCGCCAGCATGCGGCCAGGGAGGCCGAGCCGCTTTTCCAGTAATTCGTAACCGCTCGTGACATCTCGCTGCCGCATGATGCTCGGAATGATCAGCCAGCCGACGATCAGATACGCGACCGGAAACGCCGCGGCTTGGGCGAACATCATCGGGCCGTGACGGATCATCTCGCCCGGCAGTGCGAGATAAGAGAGGGTGCTGGTCAGCGTCGCGAACAGCGACAACCCGATCATGAAGGGGCTCATGGTCCGCCCGCCCAGCAGGTAATCATCCGCCGTCGCCGTGCGATGTTTGTAATATCTGCCGATGGCCAGCATGGCCAGGGCATACAACACAATCATCGTCAGATCGAGAGAACGCATCAGTCAGGTCTCGTTAAACACACGGTTTGTCAAACCTACGGTCCAGCCCAGTATGCTGTGGTGTTATCGTTCCACGACGTTCGGCGTACCGCAATCGAGCAGCATCCGCCGCGCTGCCTCACGGAATTTCTGGCGGACGTCACGGGTGGGTGGGCGGCAGCGGCTGGAGTCGAGTCCCACGAGTTCCATACAGAGCTTGTCCAGGTAGCCGTCGCCGCTGGTGTACTTCTCCATCTCTGCCCAGAGTTGCATGTAAGGTTGAAGGACGCGGACCATCTCGCGCTGGG
>Ga0194132_10008891_pt1 | contig 14149 bp, 20 predicted proteins | sample TA2KigOf80mmetaG_FD_148612 | JGI IMG/M metagenome (GOLD analysis project Ga0194132, IMG submission 148612) | Freshwater microbial communities from Lake Tanganyika, Tanzania - TA2015054 Kigoma Offshore 80m | ecosystem: Environmental > Aquatic > Freshwater > Lake | place: Tanzania: Lake... | reverse complement strand
TTTTAGCAACGCATGTACCTTCTCCCAGGTAGGGAAATGGTCGGGTGGCTGTTTCCGCTCACGGGTGTAGTCGTCCTGCACTAACAACCGCCCTTCCCAGGCGGCGTTGAGGAAGTGGTGAATACCCTTAGTCTTAGTTACGTCGGGGGAGTGGCATTGGTTGAAGCCAAAAGGACGTTCGATAACATCCATCTGGAAGCATTCGGTGATTAGGTCGGTGATGGGGCCTTCTTTGAAGGCACAGTCTCCATAATCAGCATATTTGCCCTTGATTGGTGGCGTGCGGGCAAACCAGTGGTCGTAGTGGTAACAACCTCTGTGCGTCTCATGCTGGTCTGCAATGACGTAAGGGTTCTGTGTGAGGAACATCAGCCTTACAGGTGTGCCGCAACCAATGTTGAGGTTGCTCAAGGCACAGGTTTCATTGAAACTGCCCATACTATTTTTTTCGCCTGCGAAGAATGAAAGTGACCCTTGCCATGATTCCCGCCTCAACCATCACAGGATTGAACCCGTCTGCCTCTCGTTGTTCGACGTACTTGTTGAGATACCGGGTGGCCTTGGCCTTGTGGCCCGCCGATTTGGTGGCTTTGGCCAGCAAAATGGCGGAAACAACGTCGTTACCTGTCACTTCTCTTGTCACCATTTGTTTGGCTCCTTTGAATCATTTTACCACGAATTCTGAATATGTAAAGTGAGCATGATGTTTCACAATCCAAGTTGCATGATGTTTCACAATCCAAGTTGGATGGTTGCTGCGATTGACGGCAGGGATGACACATCCCAGTCAGCCAAGACGGTCGCTCATTGCCTTCAACTTATGGCAGAAATTCGTCCGTTCAAGAGGGCTGTCTTGTTTGGAAACAAAAACTCACATTATCCCATTGAATACGTGCCGATTCCTCGGTTGAGCCTTACTGGTTACTCTTTGTGGTGTTTGAGGGAGTTATGGCGTCATGTAACAACTGACTTTGTTCTTCTGGTGCAACCAGACGGGTACATCCTTAACCCCGGCCTCTGGTCAGAAGATTTTATGGATTTTGACTACGTTGGCGCACCCTGGCCTCACATGCACTCAAAAATTTACCCGGTGGGCAACGGAGGTTTCAGCCTTCGTAGTCGTCGTTTCTGTGAGCAGACAGCAAAATGTCCTCTGCCCTATAACCTAGAGCCAGAGGACGTTTATTGCTGTCAAATCATGCAAGCCACTAACAGTTTTGATAACATCGCTTTTGCACCAACGGACGTAGCTGCAAGGTTCGCTGTTGAGTGGCCCATCAATCACACCATTAACGAAAACAATGTTTTCGGTTTTCACAAGTGCATGAACGGCGGGCGGCGAGTCGAACTTCCTTAGCTTTCGCTATGGTCGCTAATGCCACCGTCGTACAACTGTGGCTCAACCCAACCCCTGTCTTCCTTCAAGGCATCACAAAGAGTAAACAGTGGGTCTTTGCCATTTTGCTGCCGCTTGAGCATCCGGTCGTAAAGTACCATATACACCGCCGCAGCCAGATTAGCACAATGCGCTAACGGAATCGCCACAATGCGGTGGCAATGTTGCAAATGAACCCTGCCGATGCTGCCGTCTTCTGGCCCGAAGACGTACAAAGCATTGTCGGGATGCTCAAACTGAGTGAGCATTTCAGCGGTCGGCTTGAGTTCAATAGCGACAGGCGTTACGTCTCGGGGAAATTCATCGAAGAAGTAGTCGAAGTTACGAAGTTCAACATCCTTGTACCCCTTCATGCGTTCTTCTCTGGGAAGACGATAGAACCGCTTTTTGCACTTTGGACACTCGTAAATGTCCCGCCTGGAGACTTTGAAAGCCTTCTTGCCTTTCTGTTCCAGCACTATCTCATCATAGGCTCGATGCAAGATTCTTGCTTGAGCCATCCACTCATGTTTCTTCCTCTTGCCCTTGGCATGATAGGCTAGTCCGACGCACCTGTTGCTCATCATTAGTAGCAACTTATCCCAGGATGACACTTGTAAAAAAGCACTCACTAGGTCGCCTAGCGAGTGCTTTGCCAACAGTTTTGTCATCACAGTGGATAGTTTCATTAGTTACCGTTGTACCACTTCTCGTTATTCCAGGTCAACTGTGGAATACCGTTCTTGTGGAACCATTTGAGGATGCTAAAATCCTTGGTGTCTCGGAGTGCTTGCCCGTCATGCTGTCGCAGTTGCTCCTGCATCTGGCTGCGTTCCTCGTCACTCACCACACGACTACGCATCAGTGTATCATACTCTGGCGTCCCATGATAGCCAGGACACAAGAGCGTTTTCGCTTTTAGGAACTCATCCTCAATCACAGCGGGACAATAGCCCACCCGATAGTAGTAGTTGCCATCGGGTCGAATGTCTTCGTTAATTGGAAGAAGTTCCCGCACGTAGTTCCAGCTAAAGAACCCCTGGATGCACAAGTCGTAGAAGGTGAACGCCAGCGATTCATTCACTATGTTGGCAGGCTCATAGTGATTGCATTGCTCGAAGATAGCGAATGCGTCACCCATGCCGCCGTAAGTGCGCCAAGTCGGCACCACCCGGTTGCAAATCTGCTGGATGGCATGGGTGGAGAACCCTACCGTCCACTTCTTGCCGTTCACTAACAGCTTCGGCTTCTTGGACGAATAGTAGGTGATGCCGCCCACCGTGGACTTCTGCTTGAGCGAACGAAACTGGACGATGAAGTCCCCGGCGAACGGTACTAGCCGAACGTCATGGTACGGGAGCCACTTAGCCAGTTGCTCCTGCCCAATCTGGTCGAACACCGTCTGCCCCACCTTGAGCATGTAAGCTGTGAGGCCATGAACCTCTTTAACAGAGGTATGAGTGCATTCCAGCCACTCCTCCAAGACCCGGTGCCCCTTCTTCTTGACGTAACGATAAGCCTCCTGCTGAGCAGGGTTGAATAGCTCTGTGTCATCGAACCGGATGCGTTTGCAAGCATGCTTAACTGCTTTCACAAACGATTCGGGCGTTTCTTTTGGGTTTCCCCTGGGGTCGTCAATGAAAACGGGGTAGGTGTCGGTGTATTGCTTAGCGATGCGCTGTAGTTGTAGCTTGCGGGCGACAGCACGTTCACGTTCCTTCTTCTTCTGGAACCTTTTTTGTTCCTTGCCCATAGTTTCACCAAACCTTTCGGCTGAATCATGTCGTTACAAGGGCTTCCACAACTTTGTTGGTGTAACTTTCAGCTTCCGGTAGCCAACCTTCTGGCCATTCTTCATAGAACTTCCCTTCAAGGGTGCGGTCTTGGCCAGGCAGTAAGTGACTGCCCTGCTTGTGGAAGAAGGGTATGCTTAGTAACTTACAAGCATCCCTAACTTGAACGGCCCAGGTCGGGTCCATGTAACGATGATTCTTGCCGCTTTCGCCGCCAGTGATGACCCACCCGAACCCGGCTAAGTTAATGCCGGTCAAGGGGCCGATTAACGGCTCGGCAGACAAGAAACGCAGACTGGCCGGAATGTCCCGCAGAACGTCCATGCGGTCAAGGTAATTGGAGTTCTCAACCGAGACTCCTAGCGCAACGTTCTTATAGCCATCGTCCCAATCTTCGGGCAGATGCTTTAAGATGCGCTCAGGCCGCTTGGTCAAAACCTGGAAAATCAGATTGGGGCACTGCTTGATAATCTTCCAGGCATCGTCCCGCCACTGGTCGGCTTCCTTAATGAAGAAGTCAGACCATGAGCAGGTGAACACCATCTCCCTGACGCCCTTCTTCGCAGCTTCCTTCTGCAACTTGATGGGCTGTCCCCAAGTCTTACAGCGGACGACTACGTTAGGGTCTTTCCCCCACCTAGTCTGGTCCCTGAACATATAACAATTTTTGCAGCCTGGGGACACTTTATGGCATCCTCGCCAAGGATTCCAGGTGTGGAGCGTCCATGAAATGCCAGTCAATTCTGCCATATCGCCTCCGAAAATTGAAAGAGACTCCAACTCAGTTCATTGTACACCAGAATTAGAAATTGTAAAGTGAAAATCAGGATAAAAGCAAGGGAGCCGCTGACCGCAGCAAGTCCTTATAGTGATGGGACATCGGTAACAACTCTTTGCGACAATTCTTAGTAATAAGCTCGTTCATAAGAGTGCCGAAATGATGTGAGCAGAATTTCCAGTAGTCCATTGACCAGGCTTCTTTGTTAATTGCCTGCAAGAAAAAGCGGTTCTTGTCGTGGTGGATTATGTCGATGAAGGGCGTGCCGCCGATGCAACTAAAGACAGAGGAATGGAGCCTAGTGCTAATCACAAGGTCTACCGCCGCTATAATGTCTAATGTTTCTTGCGGGCTATACTTCTCGTAGACAATAGCGTTCTTCTTCCAGAACTTACACTTGGAGTACACCAACGAGTTAGTGATGCGGTCGTTAAAGGGGAAGCCGTTGCCGAATGGCAAGAACAAGAAACTTACATTAGTACGGTCGATGGTGTAGGCCAGGTCGAAAGCCAGCTTGTCAAAAGTAACACTGTCTCTGGTTAGTGTGTTCTCCTTGGTCATCAAGTTAGAATTGATTACGACGACACAAACTTTGTCGTATAAGTCCAACCCGGTGAAGATTTTCTGAACCAGGCGGCGACCGTTATCTGCGTCAGGGAAGAGAGCGAAAGTAAAGTCAGGCAACCAGCTACAACCTGGAAAGAAGAGGTTGTCCCTGCTCACTATCTTCTTGAAAGGAACAGGAGGCAAAACCTCGTCTTTCCTCACGCTCACAGAAAAAGCATACTTAGGAAGTGAACAGTTATGCAGTTGTTCCGAGAAGGCACTGTAAAGAATGTCGCCGCCACCGAGGATAATAGCGTCAGCCTTGGGGTTAACGAGGCGGTCGGTAAAAGTTAGTTCTGCTTTTGGGAACAGTAATGGGAAAGCAAGTTTATAGGCTTCGTCGCCAATGTTATCATGTCCGTACCATCCCAAAACTGTTATTTTCATTGTATGACCCCAGCAACATAGTCTGCCAAATTATGTACTGGCTCCCAGCCTAACGTTCGTTTGGTTGACCTAATAGTTGCATGGGTACTCTGGGCTTCTCCCGGTCGGGCAGGAATGTATTCCGTGGGTGCCTTAAACATGGCAGCGACTTCGTTAATGGTGTAACTCTTGCCGCTCCCCAAAGGGAATTTTATGAAATTCCAATTTTCCTGAGACATGGCAATCAAGCCACTAACGATGTCATCAACATAAGTGAAGTCACGACGTTGTTTGCCATTGCCCGTTATGGTTAGAGGCTTGCCTTCTCGCCACTGCCTTTCAAAAATACCGATAACAGTGGAGAAAGGGCCTTTCTCTATTTGCCTTGGTCCGTATACGTTATAGAAACGGGCGATAGCCCCCTCTACGCCGTAGTGCTTTTGGTAGAGCTTACAGTGCTGCTCGCCAAGCCATTTGGTATAAGCGTAGGGATTGAGGAAAACATCGTCATCGGCGGTACTAGAGCCAGCATAGATGAGGCGGGCCTTATAGTGCCTAGCCATTTCCAGAGCGATAACCGTATTGGTGGAGTTTGCGTCGTAGGTTTCTTTGGGCTGCTCAAAACTAGGCTGAATGCGGGCTTTGGCGGCGAGATGGAATATAGTTTCTACTGGTCCCTTGACCGGGAAACGAAAGTAGTCTTGTAAACCGCCACCGCTACACCACAACTTTGCTTGATTATTAAGATTTTTGCGTTTGCCGGTTGAAAAGTCATCTATTACCAGCACTTCTTTGCCATCTTCAATGAGTCTGTCCACAAGATGGCTACCAATAAATCCCGCACCGCCTGTCACGATTAACATAATTAAACTCCTAGTCTAAGGGAGTTAGTCTACATTTTCTTCTTCGGATAAGCAACTGATATTTATGTAAATTTGATAGCCTGAGTCATGAAACGACTCACAGACGGTAGCAATGACTTGTAACACAGACTGGACCTCTTCTTCGGAAAGATGGCGCAAGTCATGGTCATTTTGTAGAATGGGGCTATTAGTCATTAACTTATGTAGTTGAACACTTCAATTTTACAATACATAAGTTGTGCTTCGAGTTATCACTGTACCCAACCGACGTATTGAATACTGGACGGGCTGGCATTGTCATTTGGGAGATAACATCTGCCGTATGCAGTGGGCCGATTATTACCAAGACCAACATCCAGAAAAACAAGTGGTAGTGTTTGGCCACCGCCGCTGCGATTGCGGCTGCAATGCCGTCGTGGGCGAACAAATGAAACAAGTTTTGGACCTCATGGATACGAACGTCCTGTGGACCAACGATAACCCCGGTGGGGGCAGGGACTTACCCATGCCTTACCTGGATAGTAACATCCTTTATCGCAAGGCTTGCGGCCTCCCCACCCAAAAGAAGAACCACATTACGACACAGTTTCATGTGCGGGGCGGCTTTGAATGGGAGTGGCGAAGCATCTCCGGGGATGACATGAACCGAATTATGCATTGCCTGCGGGCTGAAAAGGTATACAATCTAAGTGACCACCATGTAAGAGGGACACAGCATTTTCATGGTAGTCTGCGAGAAAAGCTGGATTTGATTGCTACGGCAAGACTACATATAACACTAGATAGCGGAACCGCTCACTTGGCGTCCATGACCAAAACAACCACTGTAGCTATCTGCCCCCTCAGTATTGGAACCGCTATAGAATGCAGCCCAACTTAATTTGTGCAACCAATGCCGACCAGGCAATCCCAATCATTGCTGACTTGTGTTTGGGACACCAGAACATTAACGCAATCAAGTTATTATAAGGAGGAACATGGCCATCATCAGTTTTGACTTTGACGACTGCCTTCACATTACAATCTGGGAACGACGTGACGACAAATGGCATGGCCAAAACAAACTGAACGAAAGCCTCGCAGCAAGAATGCGCCAATATCATGAGTGCGGGCACGAAATTGTCATCGTCACATACCGAAATTCGAAGCATGAAAACGACGAATGGATTATGAAATACATGCCCGCCAGAGTTCTTATTGAAGATTTTGTCAAGGAACACAATCTGCCAGTGAAGGCGGTTCACTATACTAACCATGAGCCTAAAGGCCCAGTGTTAAGACGACTCGGTTGCGTCTTGCACTTTGACGATGACCTGGACGCCATCTTTGACGCCGAAGAACATGGCGTGCGTGGGGTGTGGATTGTTTCTACACACTACTAGTTTTGAATGATTCGCCGTATTATAATGGTATCATGGAAAGAGTATCAATCATAGAAGGAGTTCACCCGGTAATCTTAGTGGCCCCTCATGGAGCAGCGGTAGACGACTACAACACAGATATAATCACAGAAGTCTGTGCTGAAACTCTCAACTGCTATGCCGTTATTAACCGGGGGTGGGAAAGGGCAGAGCAAGTCGATTACTTCAAGGACAAGGCTAACTGCAACGATGTTCGGCATTGCCACGAAGATGTAGTAAAAGACGAGTTCCTTGACCCCATCATTCGATTCAAAAGCCGCATCCGAAAAAAGCACACCCATGCCTATATGTTCACCATTCATGGCCTGGGCAATGACATAAAAGCCAAAGCTAACGACCCCGACATTAACATGGTCGTTGGCTACGGTGCCGGTAGCCCATCTTCTTACTCATGCAAGCTCTGGATGAAGGACTTCTTCATCTACCTCATGCGCCAAGCTGATATTAAAGCCTACGGTGGTAAGGCGGGAGGCCAATACGCAGGCTGGGCCAAGAACAACCTTAACCAGCTATTCTGCAAGTGGCCAAAATACGTTGACGACAGCCTGCACTCGATGCAGCTAGAGTTCATCCGTACTATAAGAGACACCAAGGCTAACGCTGAGTTCACCGGCAACATCCTTGCCGTGGTCCTGGAGGATATGCTTTCGCATGGCAAATGGACCGCTCCAGAGGGATTCAAAACCAACGAGATTTAGTGTTAGCCAACCCGTTCGTTTTACGACAGTCCTCACACTTAGCAACATGCGCTCCGTGCCGTACTTGTTTGGAAACTTACGATAGCCTACTATTTTAGTTCTGTGAAGATGAGAAGTTTTCTTATGAGGAGTTGCAAAGCGTGTCCAGACGCTACAGTATCTGGAAGTTAAAAGCATAAAAGTTCATCATGGAATACACAGAAATAGACAAAGTAACTCAAGGACAAAAAAGGTGGCACATCGAATGCGGTGATTGCTTACACATACTGGGGGGAATGAAGGCGGGCACGGTCAACTGCGTTGTGACCAGCCCGCCTTACTGAATTGGCAATTAAGAGACTATAATGCCGAAGGCCAGTTAGGGTGCGAAGCTACTCCCGAAGAGTTCGTTCAAAAGCTAGTTAATATCTTCGCTGCCGTTCGCCGGGTCTTAACCCCTGACGGCATCGTTTGGCTCAATATAGGTGACACCTATTGCGGCGGCGGCGGCTACTGCCCTAATGCTCCTTCCAATCTTGCCGGAAGCCTCCAGTCACACAATAGAGGCGTCAAGGCTATGAAGCGGCCTGTGCCCCCTGGGTACAAGCCCAAAGACCTTGCAGGCGTCCCCTGGATGGCTGCGTTGGCCTTGCGTAAAGACGGCTGGTATCTTCGTGATGACGTGATTTGGGAAAAGACCAACGGAAGCCCTGAGAACGTCACAGACAGGCCCACCAGGACGCATGAGTACGTTTTCCTGCTCTCCAAGTCCAAACGCTACTATTACAACGCTGAGGCCGTTAAAGAGCCTTCTGTTGACGGAGGGCTGAGGAATCGCCGCAGTGTTTGGCGAATCCCCACCACAGCCTACAAAGGGGCACATTTCGCCACCTTCCCCGAGAAGCTAGTGGAAGTTTGTCTACTATCCGGTAGTCGGCCTGGGGATACGGTTCTGGACCCGTTTTCCGGCGCAGCAACGGTAGGAGTGGTAGCCATGAATCATGGCAGGAATTACGTTGGGCTTGAGATTAACGAAGAGTATTGTAATTTGTCTATAGAAAGACTAACAGGCTTGCAAGAATTAACTTGCAAGCCTGTTATTTAAGCGTGTCCAGACGCTACAGTATCTGGAAGGTCTTAGGCCAGGCCGTAGGTCTTGCTAAAGAACAATTCTTTCAGCAAGTCGAACTTGCCCTCCATGACCTTGAAGTCGGTCGTGGACTGATTCAGGCTCTTGGTCGGCTTCAAGGTATGGTAACGCTTGAGGAACTTAACCAACTCGACCTTCTTGCCCTGCAAGTCCTTAACGGTAATCTGTTTTTCCTTAACCTGCTTATACAGGAAGGTCAAAACGTCAACCACGTTGCGGGAGTCAACGTAGGGGTTAATGATGGTCTTGCCATCCTTAACAACTTCCCGCATCAGGTTAGTGTTGTTGGTGAGAACATCAGCCAGTACATCAGCAATGGCCTTGAGGGTGGGCAGCTTGTCCTTCAAGTTGAACGCCACCAGAATGTCCTGGGTCAATGGCAGGTCGTAATCCTCAAAGCCCAGGGACTTCATTTTTTCGTGAATTTTCCTGGCCCCGTCCAGGCGTTCTTGCTTGCGGGTAGCCACCGGGCCGGGTTCGCCCATCAGGTCAACACCACCGCACAAAATCAGGATTTCGTGCGTGGAACGGACATGGCGGAACCGCTTCTGGTCCCGGACGCTGGACTGCAAGACGCCCTTGACGTTACCCATGACCGTATCGAAGACTTCGTTGCACAACTTCCGGCCCAGGAAGTAGTTGCAGTAGATTTGCTCGTCAATGTTGAGCGGTACGCCGTTGTTGAGGCCGGTGAAGACCTTACGTTGGTCGTCCAGGTCCATGTGGTCGAAGATTACCAGGTCAACTTCCTTGGCCAGGAAGTTCTGCTTGAGGACCGCATATTCGGGGTTGCGGCAGATTTCTTCCCAATACAACTTCTTGGTAGCCTGTGTGCCGTTGTCATAGGTGAGGACGACCGGCACTTTGAAGCGATTGCTGATGAAGCCCTGGATGGCGGTGATGCGCTGGCGACAATCCAGCGCCCAGAAGGTGACGCAGTTTTGGCGAGCGTTCTTCTTGCAGACGTACATGGGCGGAACGGGCATTACATCGCTGAAACAGGAGGCGATGTACTGCTTTTCCTTGAGGATGGGCCATGCGCCATCCCGTTGATAGGGGGGCCGAACGTCAATGCGGCCAGGCTTGATGTACTCATCGCAAAGCTGGCCAAGATTCAGTTTTTTCTTGGCGTGGGCGGTCGCTTTGAGTTCCTTGCCATTGAAAATGACCGGAACGTGAACAGAAACCAGAACTTTAGTGAGCTTCGGCATGACTTTTGTACCTCTGAGTGTAAAATGAAAATTGCCACACTAAAAACATCATAATCGGCTTCTGGCATTTGTCAAGCAAGACTTTTGAAAAAGCATGCTCTCTTAGAGGATGCCGTCAACACAAATCATTCAAGCAGACTGTTTTACGGAATTGCCGAAATTTCCCCACGAATCACTTGACCTGGTGGTTACGTCGCCGCCCTACGCACAGCAAAGGGCAGCACAATATGGAGGTATCAGCGAAAAAGACTACCCAGCCTGGACCGTCAAGTGGATGCAAGTGGTGCGGCCCCTGTTGAAGCCAACCGGGTCTGTTGCCATCGTCATACGGCCCCACATTCATCAGCATGTCCTTTCAGACTATGTACTTATGACAAGACTGGCGGTGCGGAAGGAGTGGGATGAGGCGGAAGAATTGATATGGATAAAGCCGGATTCGCCACCGCTGGGGCACATCAAGCGGCCCCGACGAGCCTGGGAATCTATCTTGTGGTTTGCCAAGGACGCCAGCAAGGTCTTCTGCGACCCCAAGGCCAACGGCAACATCAGCAAGCGGGTGGGCATGGAAACCAGCAAGGGTGTGGGCGACTGGAAAGCTGGCGTCTGTAAGGCGAAAGAGGGAATTGCCAGGTGTCGTGATTATGTTGAGGTCGGCACCGGCCAGGTGGATAAATCCAAGGAAAATACACACCCGGCCCAATATCCAGAAGCGTTAGTGACCTGGATAATCAAACTACTTTGCCCAAAAGATGGGCATGTATTAGATTTGTTTATGGGAAGCGGCACGACATTAGTAGCTTGTGCTAAGCTAGGGATAGACACCACAGGCATAGAGATTAGCGAAAAATATTGCGACATCGCAAGAAAACGGCTTACTGCTTGCGGAGCGGGAAAGCAGGCTGAGGGTCCGTCAGGGTCGGAGTGTTCCTTATTTCCTCAATCGCCGCCAGAGCCTCTAATAACAACGTCGCCTGCTTAGTGTTATTGGCCTTCAAACGAGCATTTTCATCTGACAAGCGACCGTTTTCTTTACGCAAGCCGTCGATTTCATCCTGGGAGGCTTGCGTAGCCACAGTTTGCTCCTGGCCTTTATGCCAGGTAAGGTAGGCTGTGTACCCCATACCGAAAGTCAAAATTACAAGTACAGCAACTAAAATACGCATGCAGTAAGATAGTGGCGCTGGCTCTAATTTTAATGCCAACAAACGTCTTCATCTATGGAGATTTCTTGATGAGTTCCACTAATCTGCCCATGTTAGACTCCTTATGAAACTTGTTGGTCTACTATGACATACGATTTAGGCTCCTCGTAGTTCTCAAGATAATCAACATAACCTTGATAAACCCAGAATGCCTCTGTTTCAGCGAACCTAACCAGAATACGACTCTTCTCTGTAGAAAGCGGTTCTAACTCTGTACCTTTCTTAATGCAAGCAATCTGAACTGCATCTGATAGAATTTCCTCGTACACAGAGCGTCCCATGAGGCTATGGTCCGGTAGCCTCCAGATGTTAATGTCAAGGATGGCCAGCAAAGTCTTCTCTTTCAACTTAGCCAAAGCAAGGTAGCTCTTACGGGCACGGTTGTTGATATGAGGCTCAACAGGTGCTTTAGCCAGTTGCTTTCGGGTTTCGTCCAGAAGCTCTCTTAGCTTCTTGCGGGAAAGCTTACCACGATTTTCGTTATAGACCAGTCGAATCTGCTTGATGCCGTCCAGAGTTAGGTTGGCCGCTCCTTTCAGGTTATTGCAGATAGCACACATAGTTTGGTAGTTACTATGTCGGTCCTCGCCACCAAAAGCTCGGGGTTGAACATGGTCTTTAGTCATTAGCACTAATCTACCACCCTCCAGGGCATACAAATTGAAGTGTGGAGACTTGTCAGATGGGTTTTGCTCCAGAATCATCTTGCTACCTTCGAGGCCACAGGCAGCGCACTTCAAAGATTCTCGGAAAATGAAATAACGATGACTGTTCATGCGAACAGAATATGTCTTGTCGCCAACCTGATAGTCTTTTCGGCCTTCATCTTTGATGATGAAAGGCAGTACATCAGCAGGGGTAAATTCACCCAACCTGACCGGGCAACGACGGTCACGCAGTCGCTCAAGGCGAACACTATGCCGCACAATGGGAAGTTGGCCGAGGAGGGCAAGGAAATCAGCATGAACCTTTTGTGCTGCTTCTTTGTGGTTGTCTTCTGTTTCTATGTCCCATACGGCACTTGCAGTGACCCGAAACCTCATTGTAGCTTTAACTCCGCTGCCATTTGGTCTGCTTCTGCCTGACTATTTAAGAGGCGATAAAGCAGTATACCACAAAGGGCAGTGTGAACAACATGCTTGGTTTTACGTTCTTTTAATGCCCATCGTTTAATGAATTCACCAACGACGGGGTTTTCTTTAGAAATCAATTTTAGTTCTTTCTTCACAACTTCCTTGTCGGACTCTGCACCATCATAACGATTAAGGTAGTGAGCAATCGAATGGCCTGTATCTGCATTTACTTTTGGTGTCATCATGTGTTATTTTCTCCCTCTGTAGATAGTGGAGTGTATCGCAAGAAGAAAGAAATAACAAGCGGACATTCTCTATTAAAGTAACAAGAGGGAGTTTATGAAATTCTTCATTTGCACATATACCAACAAGGTTAAGAGTTACTGCGACGAAGGTTTTTTCAAGAATCTGGCTGCGATTGCCAACGGCAACCCGGTCATGGTGGTAGACAACACCCATGACTCCGGGGAATATGCCGCAAGGATAAAAAAGTTAATCCCGACCGCTTGCGTTGAGAGAATCAAATGCCCGTCTGGTCCTCATCTATTCTTGCGTAACGTAGCAGAATCGGCAAACAAGTGTCGGGAAGGTTTCTTGGCGTCGGGCTGCGACCACATGCTAATTATTGAATCTGATGTGTTCCCACCTGCTGACTTATTGGAGAGATTAGAAGAAGATATGGCTTTCTTGAGGAAACGAAAACAAGTCACACTAACTCGGCAAGAGGCAATGTCTAAGCCTAACCAATGGGGCATAATTGGGGCAATCTACTACCCTGGCTACCATGACTTCAATGTATATGGAATTCTTGCTGTTACGGGAGAAAGAACAGCACTGTCTGGATGTACGTTGTATAACGGAGAGTTGATTAAGAAAGTAGCTTTCCGATGGGATGTTAACCTAACAGCAGCCTTCCCAGATGCTTTTATGAGTCACGACAGCAGCAAGTTGGGGTTCACTAATTGGAATGACCACGACATAAGATGCCACCATGCCGAAAAAGGACCAAATGATAGAGGGCATTCTGAACTGCTATCCTAGATATATCATGAAATTCAGAAGCTTCATTGAATCCGATGAAGAGAAAGTTGTTCAAGCAGCATTCAGCATTGAAGGACGAATCTATCCCTCTGGTCCTTTTCATGACTCCAGCATCATCCCGGAAAGTGAATATGGAAAAGAGTGGATAGACGGCTTCTTAACAAACAAAGGGCGGTTCCTTACTAGAAAAGAGGCTGCTATTTTTGTTTCTGGAGAGGCTGGCGGAAAATACCGCACGATGGATGCTAGTGAACTAAAAAGCGGGCCTGTAGCTGCCTACAGACCCGCTTAGTGCTTCTCAGACAAGAATGACACCCAGGAGTTCGTTAATCTGCTGCTCCGTCAGGGACAGCGGTTTAACTAGACTCTCTGCCACAGGACGGCGGGCGTTGCGATAATCGTCCATGACCTGTTTGAGACAGGTCTTGGCTCTGACTATCTTAGGCAATGGACCCTTCCACTTAGGGTGCGCCGACACAGTGGTCCAGGTATAGAACATGGACGACGGCAGAGGCGGCTCATCCAGCGGAATGGGTGCCTGATAACCCACGACCTGATTGTTGCTGTTGCGGATTTTGGGACGCATGACTTCC
>Ga0194132_10008890_pt1 | contig 14151 bp, 7 predicted proteins | sample TA2KigOf80mmetaG_FD_148612 | JGI IMG/M metagenome (GOLD analysis project Ga0194132, IMG submission 148612) | Freshwater microbial communities from Lake Tanganyika, Tanzania - TA2015054 Kigoma Offshore 80m | ecosystem: Environmental > Aquatic > Freshwater > Lake | place: Tanzania: Lake Tanganyika... | reverse complement strand
GCGTCCCCAATCGGTCCCGCTCACGCTGGGTCATCAGTAGCTGGTCCTCTTGCATCCTCCAAGCCTGAGGCTGTCAAGGGGACATTTCTACTTTGCTCTAAGGGGACATTATCACTTTGCTGTGACAGGCAATATTGCCAGCTGTCGCCGCCACGTGAGAATGTCCTATTTGTGCCAGATAGAAATGCCCTATTGACACGGTCACGCTGGGGAATTGGAACAACAGGGAGTTCTGACGATGACCCAGTGGGATCGAGACCGCCTGGTGGTGCTGAAGAAGGCACAAAAGAAGCTGATCACACAAGAGCAAGCGGCCACCGAGCTCGACCTGACCGAACGACAGGTACGACGGCTTTTGGAGCGGCTGAAGAGCGACGGCGACAAAGCCGTTATCCACGGATTACGGGGGAAGGGGTCGAACCGGAAGCTGAGCCAAGCGACGCGAGAGCAGATTGTGAGGATCCTCTCCCGGCCAGAGTGGCAGGGCTTCGGGCCGACGCTTGCCGGCTACCGCCTGTCCATCCAGCGCGGCGGGCTCACCGTGTGGCACGAAACGGTCAAACTGATTCCGGCCAACTTCGCTCTCACCGGCGCCCTTGCCGTGAACCCGGTGCCCGAGTCCGTCACCGTCGTCAGCGCCACGCGCCTGCCGGGCTGGACCGCTCCCGGGATGAGACTCCCGGCCCGGTGCGCACCGCCTCGGACGCCGACATTCACGCGAGCGGCGCGCTCGATCTGTCCGATTTCCTCAATCGCCGCATCCAGGGCGTCTTCGTCAATGAGATCCAGGGCAATCCCCTGCAGCCCGACGTGAACTATCGCGGCTATACGGCTTCGCCCCTTCTTGGGACCCCGCAGGGCATCTCCATTTTCATCGATGGCGTCCGGCAGAACCAGCCGTTCGGCGACTCCGTCGGCTGGGATCTCATTCCCCGGGCCGCCATCTCCGAAATGGCCCTCGTGCCCGGCTCCAACCCCTCTTTGGCCTCAATACGCTGGGCGGGGCGCTTTCCCTTCGCACCAAGAGCTGTCTAAGCCACAACACCACGGCCCTCACCCTGCGAGGTAGCAGCTTCTCCCGTCGCGGATTTTGCCAGAGACACTCGCGCGGCTTGGTCCGCTGGCTCGTCACGTGCTGGCGATTCCGGACTTCTGCTGCTGCTCATCGCCAACCGCAGAGTGACAATTTACCGCAACCCGTCAGGCGAGCAGGCCGTGGACAACATTGCCGTGGACGTCGGTGAGCCGGAAGTCGCGCCCTGCGTAGCGGTAGGTGAGCTTCAGATGGTCCAGGCCCAACAGGTGGAGCATGGTGGCGTGGAGGTCATGGAAATGAACCTTGTTCTCCACCGAGTAGTAGCCGTAGTCGTCGGTGGCGCCAAAAGACAGGCCCGGCTTCACGCCTCCGCCGGCCAGCCACATGGTGAACGCTTCCGGATTATGGTCGCGGCCATCCGAACCCTGGGCGGTAGGGGTGCGGCCGAATTCCCCGCCCCACAGGACCAGCGTGTCGTTAAGAAGTCCCCGGCCCTTGAGATCGGTGAGCAGTGCTGAGATGGGCTGGTCCACTTCGCGGGCATTCTGTTCGTGGTCACGCTTCAGGTTGGCGTGCTGGTCCCACTTGTAAGTGTGGCTCACCTGGACGAATCGAACCCCGCGTTCGGATAGGCGCCGGGCCATCAGGCATTGGCGGCCGAAGTCCTCGGTGACGGGGTTATCCAGACCGTACATCTTGCGAGTGACTTCGCTTTCGCCGGAGATGTCCTGAAGTTCAGGCGCCTCGCTCTGCATGCGGAAGGCAAGTTCGAACGACTCGATGCGGCCTTCGAGCGCGCGGTCGGGACCGGTGCTTTCAAGCTGGCGGCGGTTCAGGGCCTGCGTGTAGTCGATCTCCATGCGCTGGATTTGGCGCGGGGTTTCGCGATTTTCGATGAACGGGATGCGGGCGTCACGGGCCGGTACGCCGACGGAACCGACGGGGGTGCCGGCATAGGGGGCCGGCAGGAAGGCCGATCCGAAGTTGTTCGCGCCGCCATGACTCTGGCTGGCGCAGATCGTGATGTAGCCGGGCATGCTCTGGTTTTCGCTACCCAGACCGTAGGTGATCCAGGAACCCATGCTGGGGCGGACGAAAGTATCGCTGCCGGTGTGGAGTTCCAGAAGTGCGCCGCCATGGCGGGAGTTTGAGCCCCACATGGACTTGACGATGCAGAGATCGTCGACATGGCTGGCGATTTTGGGGAAAAGGTCGCTCACCCAGGCTCCACTTTGGCCATACTGACGGAACTGCCACGGCGATTGGAGCAGATTGAACGTTTCAGCCGACACCACTTTGCGCTTGGCGAAGGGGAGGGGCTTGCCGTGATCGCGCTTAAGCAGCGGCTTGTAGTCGAAGGTATCTACCTGGGAGGGGCCGCCGTGCATGAACAGGAAGATCACACGCTTCGCCCGCGGGGTGAAGTGGGGCGGCCGAACGGCGAGCGGGCCGGCGCCGGAGCCGTTGGTGGTAGCGGCTTGCGCTTCCGAGCCCAGCAGGCCGGCAAGGGCGAGGCCACCAAAACCCGCGGAGCTGGCGCGCAGCAGTTCGCGGCGCGATGCCGTGCGATTGAGATATGAGTTCCAGTGCCGGTTCATGTGAGCATTCCCTTCGTTCAGATTAGTTCAGATAAATGAATTCGTTTGAAGCCACCAGCGCCTTGGCGAAGCTTTGCCAAGCCTGGGCACGGCGCTCGACGGGCTCGGATACTTTCCCAGGCAGGGCTTTTTCAATGTTGGCGATGAAGGTGAGCGCCCGATCGATCTCGGTTCCCGTGGCAGGACGCGAGAGCGCGCGTTCGTAGGCTTCCTGGATACGGGCTTCATCACCGCCGTCCAGCTTGAGCAGCGCGTCGGCAAACTTGCGCGAATGGCGCAGGGCGACCACGCTGTTCATCATGAAGAGCGCCTGCGGTGCGATGACGCTGGATTCCCGGTCGCCCTTGGGGACAGCGGGGTCCGGGAGATCGAACGCCGTGAACACTTCATACATGGAACTGCGGACAACCGGGATGTAAACCGCGCGGATGTTGCGGTCATAATCGACGCCGCCCCGGCGCGAGGTGTTGGCTACGTACTCGCGATCCTTGTAGGAAAGAATGCTCCCGCCCTCAACCGTGTTCAGATCGCCGGACACGGCCATGATGGCGTCGCGGATGGCTTCGGCTTCCAGGCGCTTGCGGTTGGCGCGCCAGAGAAGTGAGTTCTCGGGATCCGTTTCGAAGCTACGCTCGTCGTAGTCGCTGGCCATACGGTACGTGTTGGAGAGCATGATGAGGCGGTGCATGGCCTTGATGGACCAGTTCTCGGCGATGAATCGGCGGGCCAGCCAATCGAGGAGCGGCTGATTGACGGGCTTTTCGCCCAGACGGCCGAAGTTGTCGCTGGACGGCACGATGCCGGCGCCGAAGTGCCAGCGCCAGAGGCGGTTCACCATGACACGGCTGGTGAGCGGGTGGCCGGGTTCGGTGAGCCAGCGGGCCAGTTCAAGCCGGCCGCTGCGAGCGGTGTCGATGGGCTGCTGATTCTCGCCGGCGATGGCGCGGAGGAACCGGCGGGGAACTTTTTCACCAAGCGTCCAATGGGAACCCCGGATGTTGATAGCGAGGTCGGCGATCTCCTTGCCTTCGCGTACGCCCATGGCGCGAGGGAGTTGGGGCGTTGCGGCTTCGAGACTCTTGACTTCTTCTTCGACGCGCTCGATCTCGGCCCGCGCGGCGGCGGGGTAGTGGTCGCGGGCGTCGCTGGGGGCGCGGAACGGTCCGTACTTCTCAACCAAGAGCTGACGCAGGGATTCGAGGCCCGGGTCTTTGAGAGCAGCGTCCTTCTTCTCGCGCTCGGCCTTGGGCAGCGCTTCCCACTGCCGGGCGGCTTCGGTAAAGAGTTCCTGATACCGGCCAGCGACTGCTTCACGGCTCTGAGCCTCAAAGCCCGCGAAGAGCTTGGCAGCCGGCGAGGCCCATGCGGAAGTTGGCTTGCCGAAGTTTTCAAAAAGAAAGAGCTGCGAAGCGGGTGCTCCGTTCGAACGTTCCAGGTGCTCCACCATCTGTTCGAGGAAGCTGACGCTGACGCCGTGCCGGCTCGCGATCTGTGCTTCGGTACGGGGAGCCGTGCCGGCCGGCAGCGGGCTGGGGCCAACGCGCAGCTTGCCGAAGTAAGGGAACCGTGACCGGTGCTGGAAGCGGAGGACATTGACACCGGCTTTGAAGGCAAAGATTCCACTGGCGGCCCAGCCGCCATCGTCCGGCGAGGCCTCACGGTTCTGCACCGCGGGCAGGCCGCGCGACACCAGTTCACCGTTGAGGTATAAGTCCGCCGTCCCCGCACCCCGTTCCTCATCGAAAAGATCGATCTGGTAGTCACCGGCGCCCGGCACTTCGAGGCGGTATTCGGTGTAGTAGGGTCCTTTGACGCCCTTGGGAACGTTGTTCTTCTTGCGTTCGATGGTGGTGATGTTGGCGGCGTCGAAACCTGTGGCTTCCCGCTCCACGGCGGGCCCGGCGAGAGGCGACAGCTTGCCTCCGCGTGTTGACATCACCTCGTGCGCGGCCAGAAGGTAGGGCCCGATTCGGGCCTTGGCGGCATCGGTAAGCACGCGGTTTTCACGGCCTGAGATCTTGCCGGCTTCCTTCCGCTTGGCCTCGATGGAGGCTTCGTGGGCTTCCAGGCGGTCGCGGTCGGCCTTGGGCGCCAGAACATGCTCGTGCCATTTGGCAACGACGTTGAAGTGCTCCATGGTCTTGGTGCTCTTGAAGATACCGGCCAGCGAATAGTAGTCGGCTGTGGGAACAGGGTCAAACTTATGGTCGTGGCAGCGTGCGCAGCCGATCGTGAGGCCCATGAAGGTGCGGCCCACGGTGTCGAGTTGCTCATCGATGATGTCCATCTCCATCTTGAGCGGGTCATCTTCGGCGAGCATCTTGGCGCCAAGGGAGAGGAACCCTGTCGCGGTCCAGCGTTCGAACTGGGTTTTCTCGTCAGGCGACGGCATCAGATCGCCCGCAATCTGTTCTTCAAGGAAAGCGTTGTAAGGCTTGTCCTTGTTGAATGCCTGGATCACATAGTCGCGATAGCGGAAGGCGTTCTTATAGACCAGGTTCTCATCCAGACCGTTCGAATCGGCGTAGCGGGCGACATCGAGCCAATGGCGGCCCCAGCGTTCGCCGTAACGCGGCGAAGCGAGCAGGCGGTCAATAACGCGTTCGAAGGCCCGCGGAGAGTTGTCGTCCAGGAACGCACGGACCTCGGCTGGTGTGGGTGGCAGTCCGGTCAGATCATAGCTGGCGCGCCGGATGAGGTTGCGCTTGCTGGCGGGACGGGCCGGTGTAAGCCCTTTTTCCTCCAGTTTGGCGAGGATGAAGCGGTCAATCGGATTGCCGGCTGCCCACTCCTTGTTCTTGACGGCAGGCAGCGGCGTTTCGGCAGGTGGAACAAAGGACCAGAACCTGGCCGCTGAGCCCTCTTGTGAAACGGTTGCACCCCAGGGAGCACCCATTTCCACCCACTGCGCGAGCCGTGCGACTTCGGGCTCGGTGAGTTTGGGGCCGGGCGGCATCTTGAGAGGTCCAGCGGTGTGACGGACCGCATTCAGCAGCAGGCTTTCAGACGGTTTGCCCGCAACGATGGCGGCTCCGCGGCCTCCGCCGCGCATCAGCGCATCGCGCCCGTCCAGGCGCAACCCGCCGGCGGGCGCGGCCGCGCCGTGACAGGCAATGCACTTGGCGGCGAACAACGGGCGGACGTTCTTTTCAAAGAACTCGGCGCCGGATTCGGCCGCGATCATGCCGGGGATCAGGACAAGGCTGATTCCGAGGGTCAGCAGAAGCCGCATGTAGATATCGTATCGGTTGTGGATCGCATAGACAAATCCCTCTCGGGATTCCCTGCTGAATGGAACGCCTGGCCAGCGCTCAAACTGCTGGCAGGAGTGCGTCAGCGGTACGGAACTGGACGTCCCCGCGCCCCGCTCTCCGATCTGCAGCAAGGCAGGGCCGGAGGCGCTCAGTTTCCGGCTCGATTCGCAGGGTGTGGCGAAATGGGAAAATCTCGAATGGCCGCCCTCAGCGGCGAAGACTTGCAACAAAACAGCTCACCATGACCCATCCTGTGCAATCCATTCGGCGCTCTTACTCGTTACGCCGGCGCGATCTGCTGGCCGGACTTCCGTTGCTGGCGCGCGGGGCGCCGCCGGAGGCGCGGGCCATCACGCGCGGGCCCAGGTTCCACTGGTTCGGGTACTACGACAAGCTGCAGTTTGACCCCACGGGACGGCGCGTGTTGGGCATGGAGGTGGACTTCGAACACCGGTCCCCGCGGGCCGAGGACACCATCCGGGTGGGCATGGTGGACACCGGCGGTAATGACCACTGGGTGGAACTGGGCGATACGCGGGCGTGGAACTGGCAACAGGGCTGCATGCTGCAGTGGCTGCCCGGCTCAAAGAGCACGGTGCTGTGGAACGATCGCGTGGATGGAGATTTCGTCTGCCACCTGCTGGACACCGGCACCGGCAAACGACGTACCATTCCCAGCCCGGTGTACGCCATAAGCCCGGATGCCAAATGGGGCATCACGTGCGACTTCAGGCGTTTGAACGACTGCCGGCCCGGCTACGGCTACGCCGGCGTACCGGACCCGAACCGCGACGTGGCGGCGCCGGACAATGCCGGCATCTGGCGAGTGGATCTGGCCACCGGGCGCCGCGAGTTGATCATCTCCATCGCGCAGGCCGCGGCGATCACCCACCCGCCAGGCTATTCGAAGGACGCCAAGCACTGGTTCAATCACCTGCTGGTTTCGCCGGACGGGAAGCGCTTCATCTTCCTGCATCGCTGGCGGGGCGATAAGGAGGGCGCCGGATTTTCGACGCGCCTCTTCACAGCCTCCGCGGAAGGCAAGGACCTGTACGTGCTGGACCCGGCGGGGCGAACCTCGCACTTCATCTGGCGTGACAAGAGCACAGTGCTGGCGTGGGCCTGGCACGCCTCGCACGGCGACAAGTTCTATCTGTTTCACGATCGGACGGAGCGGGTGGATGTGGTGGCGCCGGATCTGATGCCGGTCAACGGGCACTGTACGTACCCGCCGGGCAACCGTTGGATTCTGAATGACACGTACCCGGATAAGGACCGACTGCAGCACGTCTATCTCTACGACACCCGAACCCACACGCGGCACGCGCTGGGCAGCTTTCATTCTCCGGCCCGGTACACCGGAGAGTGGCGGTGCGACACCCACCCGCGTTTTTCGCCCGATGGCCGGCGCGTGGTGATCGACTCAGCGCACAACGGCGGCCGCCAGATGTACCTCATCGACACAGCGGGCGTCACAAGCCCTGCGTAGCGGGAATAAAATAAGGAAAACCATGCGACTGCGATCTCTTCTCAGGCTGGCGTCGGCCTGTTGCCTGCCCATGGCCGCCGAGGTGTCCTTCAATCGCGACATCCGGCCCATCATGTCCGATACATGTTTCCGCTGCCATGGTCCGGACCGCAATACGCGCATGGCCGGATTACGGCTGGATCTGCGGGAGGAAGCGCTGAAGAAGACCTCGACGGGCGTGGTGCCGATTGTGCCCGGCCGCCCGGACGACAGCGCCATTGTGGCCCGCGTGTTCGCCACCGGAGCCAAGGTGATGCCGCCCGCTTTCGCCCACAAGGAACTGACCAGGGCGCAGAAGGATACCATTCGCCAGTGGGTGGCCGAGGGCGCGCGGTACGAAGGCCACTGGGCGTATCAGCCGGTGCGGCGGCCCGCGGTTTCGGGAAACGAGAACCCGATTGATCAGTTGATCGAAGCGCGGCTTACGCGGGAGGGCGTGAAAGCTTCCCCCGAAGCCGGCGCGCGGACCCTGGTGCGGCGCGTGACGCTGGATCTCACGGGACTGCCGCCCACGCCCGCTGAGATGGCGGCGTATCTTTCGGACAAACGCCCCGGCGCCTACGAACGCCTGGTGGACCGGCTGCTCGCTTCACCGCGCTACGCCGAACGGCAGACCCAGCACTGGCTGGATGCGGTGCGCTATGCCGACACCTGCGGCTTCCACGGCGACAACCCGTTCCCGGCCTGGCCGTATCGCGACTACGTGCTGCGGGCTTTCCGCGACAACAAACCATTCGATCTGTTCACCCGTGAGCAGTTGGCCGGCGACCTGCTGCCAGGCTCGACGAATGAGCAAAAGGTGGCTTCGGCCTTCAACCGCCTGAACCGCACCTCGGCGGAAGGCGGCTTGCAACCCAAGGAGTATCTGGCGAAGTACGCGGCGGACCGCGTGCGCACGGTGAGCACGGTCTGGATGGGATCGACGATGGGCTGCGCCGAATGCCATGACCATAAGTTCGATCCGTTCCAGGCGCGCGACTTCTATTCCATGAAGGCCTTCTTTGCCGACATTCGCGAGACAGGTCTGGTTCCGGATCGCGGCCCCAAGGCGTGGGGATCTCAGCTCCTGCTGCCGGATGATTCCCAGCGGGAGAAGTTGAGAAAGATCGACGAACAGACGGCGGCCGTGAAGAACCGCGTGGAACAGAAGCTTGCCGCCCTGGGTGTGTTCCGCGACCGTTGGGAAGCCGCGCTGGCCGATGATACGGGCCGTAAAGAGCTCGACTGGCGGTTTCAGCGCCCCGTGCGGGCTGCGGCTGAACGGGGCACGAAGCTGGCCGTCTTCAACGACGAACTGGTGGACCGCTACACCAGCGTGGGAGCGTCGCTGGTGCCCGAAAAGAAGCCCGGCGCGGGCCTGATCGTGGCGAGCGGGCCGAATCCGGACAACGAGACGTTTGAGATCGAGATCCAACCGGGAGCCGGCCGGTGGACGGCGGCGGGGATCGAGATTCACGCCGATGAGAGTCTACCGGGCTCGCGCGTGGCTCGCGGGGCGGACCGGTTTGTGATTACGGAAGTGGAGATCGAACGGAAGCCGCGCGGCGAGCGCCTGCCGATGATCCTGGCCGCTTCGAGCGTCACCTTCAATGCGCCCGGTCTGGCGGAGATGTCCGTACTGGATGGCAACCCGGCCACGGGCTGGGGCGTGGCCACCTACGGCGAACGCGACCCGATGCTGGCCCTGCGGTTCGCGCAGCCCGTGGAAACCACCGCGGGCGAAGCGCTGGTGGTGCGCATTCGGCATGATTCGGCGGTGCGGCGGGCGGTGATTGGCCGGTTCCGCATCGCGTTGACCAGCGGCCGGCACTCGGCCCCGTGGTCCGGGCGTCCGGGTGAGTGGACCGCCGCGGGTCTCTCCGCGCCAGCCGCGCAAGCCCTGGCCAAGAAGCCGGCCGAGCGCACGGAGGAACAGCGCAAGGTGGTGGATGAGTATCTGGCCTACTCGCATCCGGACTTTGAAGCGCTCACCGTCGAGTTGGCGCAGCTTGACGCCTCGCGCAGCCTGCTTGAGGCCGGGATTGCGCGTGTCGTGGTGACGGAACCGGTGGAGCCCGAGCCCACGCGCCTGCTGCCCCGCGGCAACTTCCTCGACGAAAGCGGAGAAGTTGTGCAGCCTGCCATTCCCGCCGTGTTCGGCAAGTTGACCACAGCCGGACGCGCCACCCGGCTGGATCTGGCGAACTGGCTGACTGCGCCGGACAATCCGCTGACGCCGCGGGTGACGGTGAACCGCCTGTGGCGCCAGTTCTTTGGAACCGGATTGACCCGCGTGCTGGACGATTTTGGATCGCAGGGTGAACTGCCCACACACGCGGAACTGCTGGATTGGCTGGCGGCGGAGTTCGTGCAGCCGTCCTGGAACGCCCAAGCGGCCCACGGATGGGACGTCAGGCACATCGTTCGAACCATCGTGCTGAGCCGGGCCTACCGGCGCGCCTCCCTCCCCCGGGCCGATCTGGACCCACGAGACGCCGACAACCGCCTCTACGCACGCCAGAACCGGTATCGCGTGGAGGCTGAAGCGGTGCGCGACATCGCACTGGCGGTCTCAGGCGTGTTGACCGAAAAGTTCGGCGGGCCGAGCGTTCGTCCGTATCAGCCGGAGGGCTATCTGGCTACCCTCAACTTCCCCAAGCGCGATTACTCGGCGTCTCGAGGCGAAGATCAGTACCGGCGCGGGCTCTATACGCACTGGCAGCGCTCCTTCCTGCATCCCTCGATGGCCGCATTCGATGCGCCCACCCGGGAAGAGTGCGTGATCAACCGGAGCGTCTCGAACACACCACTGCAGGCTCTGGTGCTGCTCAACGACCCCACCTATGTGGAAGCGGCTCGCGTATTCGCGCAGAAGGCGTTGCAGGACGGCAAAGCGGACCCAATTGGCTGGGCCTTTGAACGCGCCACGGGCCGGGCGCCGGCAGCCGGCGAACGCACGGTTCTGACCAACCTGCGGGCTCGCAGTCTGGCACGGTACCGGCAGCAGCCCGCGGCCGCGCAGGCATTGGCCAACGCGGGCGAATATGAGCGGCCTCGCGGCCTTCCGGCAGCGGAACTTGCGGCGATGGTCACCGTCACAAGAGCCATTCTCAACATCCACGAGACCATTTCAAGGGATTAGGACCAGCAGGAGACACCAATGACCACGCACCTCCAACGCCGGGCATTTCTGGGCCGTACCGCGGCCGGTCTGGGCCTTACCGCGCTCAACACGCTGATCGACCCCGGGTTGCTCGGCGCGCCCGCATCCACGGCCGCCCGATGGCCCGGCGCCGTGAGCCCTCTGCACTTCACGCAAAAGGCCAAACGGGTGATCTTTCTCTATCAGGCCGGCGGACCGTCCCATCTGGAGACCTTCGACAACAAGCCCAAACTGGCGGAGATGCACGGCAAGCCGATGCCGGAGTCCTTCACCAAGGGGCAACAGATTGCGCAGTTGCAAGGCCGGCCCCTGATCTGTTTCGGCCCGCAGCACCAGTTCCAGCGCTTTGGCCGGTCCGGACAGGAGATCTGCGGCCTCTTCCCGAAGATCGGGTCCGTGGCCGACGACATCTGCATCGTCCGTTCGATGCACACGGAGCAGATCAATCACGACCCGGCCCACACAGTGATGAATACCGGATCGATTCTGCCGGGGCGGCCAAGCATGGGCTCCTGGCTGGTGTACGGTCTCGGCGCGGAGACCGAAGATCTGCCCGGTTTCGTGGTGCTGATGTCATCGGGACGCGGCGGGCAGAATCAGCCAGTGGCGGCGCGGCAATGGTCCGCGGGGATGTTGCCCAGCCGGTTCCAGGGCGTAAAGATGAACTCGGCCGGGGACCCGGTGCTGTACATCAACAACCCCAACGGGCTGGACGCGGCCGTGCAAAAGGATTCCATCGACGCAATCAATGCGCTGAACCGGATGGAGCACCGCACCCTGCGTGATCCCGAAATCCTGACGCGGGTGGCGCAATACGAGATGGCGTTCCGCATGCAGACCAGCGTTCCGGGCCTGATGGACATGAGCCAGGAGCCGCAGAGCATTCTGGACCTGTACGGCGCCCGGCCCGGCGACGGATCGTTCGCTTCGAACTGCCTGCTGGCCCGGCGGTTGGCGGAGCGCGGCGTGCGCTTCATCCAGCTTTATCATCGCGACTGGGACCATCATGGCGACGTCAAGGTCAACGTCGAACTGAAGGCGCCCGAAGTGGACCAGGCGACCGCGGCGCTGATCACGGACCTGAAGCAGCGCGGCCTGTTCGACGACACCCTGATCGTCTGGGGCGGCGAGTTTGGCCGCACTCCGATGTCGCAGGGCGGCAACGGCCGGGATCATCACATTAAGGGCTTCACTTACCTGCTGGCGGGTGGAGGCATCAAAGGCGGCCTGACCTACGGGGCTACGGATGACCTGGGCTACGCCGCGGTGGAAGATCCGGTGAGCGTGCATGACTTCCACGCCACCATGCTTTACCTGATGGGCATCGACCACAAACGGCTCACTGTGAAGCAGCAGGGCCTGGATGTGCGGCTCACGGGAATCTCCGGGGATGTGGTGCGCGGCATCCTGTCCTGAACGCGTTCACATGGCCTGGCGCACGGCACTGGTGAGCGATTCGACCGTGAAAGGCTTCTGAAGAATCGGGTCGCCGCCGTCCACCCGCGTCCAGGCTTCATCCACGCAACCGGACACGATCAGGGCTTTCAGCGAGGGCTGGAAGCGGCGGGCCTCTTCAATAAACTGACAGCCGGACATACCTTGCATGATGAGGTCCGTCACCAGCAGATCGAAGCGCTGGCCCGACGAAAACGCTTCCAGTGCCGCCGTGCTGCCGGGCACATCGCGCACGGTGTAACCGGCGTTGGCCAGAATCAGCGCCCCAAGGGCGCGCACCGCCGCATCGGCTTCCACCACCAGGATGGAGCCCCGCCCCGACCGCGGCATCGGCGGGGGCACGGCATCCGTCAGCGGTCGGGCTGAACTGGCATCGAACGAAACGGTAAAAGTGGTGCCCTGCCCAAGCGTGCTATCCACGCTGATCCGCCCTTGCGCCTGCATGACCGCGCCGTGAACAATGGCCAACCCCAAGCCGGTGCCCGCACGCCCCCGGGTGGTGAAGAACGGCTCAAAGACTCGCGGCCGTACGTCCTCCGGAATGCCATGGCCGGTGTCGGTGACCATGAGCACCACGCCGCCCCGGGCCTCGGTCCTGATGGTGAGCCGCCCGCCGGTGGGCATGGCGTCGCGCGCGTTCGCGGCCAGATTGAGGAGAATCGTCTCCGCCTGCGAACGGTCCAGAAGGCACCACGGGAGGTCTGGATCCAGGTGAGCCTCCACCAGAATGTCCTCACCCATCAGGCGGCGCAGCATGTTGATCATGTCGCGCACCACCGGGTTCAGGTTCAGCGGGCGGGGCTCAATGATCTGACGCCGGCTGACGGCCAACAGTTGCGCTGTAAGATCCGCCGCGCGCCGCGCCGCCCTGCGAATCTCCTCGGCGGCGTTGGCGGCGGCGCCACCTGTCACGGGCAGAAGATCCGCATATCCTGAAATGATGGTCAGCAGATTGTTGAAATCGTGAGCCACACCACCCGCCAGACGGCCCAGCGCCTCCATGTTGGTTGACACTCGCTGTCTTTCCTCGAAAGCCTTGCGGTGCGTGATATCCTCAGTCACTCCGCCGACGCGCCGCGGGACGCCATCCACATCTTCAATGCAGTGGGACCGCATCCACAACCAGCGAATGGAGCCATCAGGAGCCCGCAGCCGGAACTCGCACTCCGTCGGCTCGGTGGAGTTCCGCTGGCGGGCAACCGTCGCCAGCAGCGCCGGAAGGTCTTCTTCAACCACGTGATTCAGGAGGGACCTGGAGTCCTCCACGATCCGGTCCTCTTCAACACCCCACACCTTCGCGGCGGAAGGGCTGATGTACTCCGGCGTTCCTCCAGGCTCCCGGCGCGCCCAGAAGACCTTGCCGGTGATCTCGGCGATGTGCTGCAAAAGGTCCTGCGTGGCGCGCAGGTCACGTTCCAGGCGCTTGTAGCAGCTAACGTCGGTGGCGATACCGAAGAGACCCAGCAGGGCGCCAGACGGGCCGTACAGGGGCCCTTTGACCACCCGGAACGTCTTGAGCTCTCCAGCCAGAAGCACCGACTCCTCGAAGCGCTCCGGCACTCCCTGGGCCAAGATCCGATGGTCGGCCTGTTCCAATCTGGCGGCTGTCTCGGCGTCGAAGAGCACCGTATAGTCCCGGCCTAAGATTTCGTCGACCGTCTTGCCAACCCGGGCAGCCCCGAGAGGGTTCATATAGATGAAGCGGCCCTGAAGATCCTTGACAAAAATCGCGTCCTCGGCGGCTTCAACAATGGAACGCACCAAATCCCAAGGGGCGTTGGTAGCCGCGAACCCGCCGTCTACCTCTGATTGCATTCTGGAAGTACTCTCCCGGAGCAACTTAACGGGCCGAGTATACAACAGGTCGCAGGGATGGCACGGGCCTTGATCTGCACCGTTTGATCTGCACCGTTTGATCTGCACCCTTCGTACAACCCGGCATACAAGAACGTGTGCGAAAAGAGAAGGGCAAACCGCAGCGAATGGAACAAAACGGGAATGGAATAAACCGTGTCGGAGCCAAGTAGAAAGTTCCTATTCCCGGCCAAGTAGAAAGTTCCGGTTTTGGGAATCCGTTTCGGGACCCCATGGTATGTTCGCATAGCCACGCCGGGGTCGCGCCTGGCGTCGTTACCCAA
>Ga0194132_10008888_pt1 | contig 14152 bp, 9 predicted proteins | sample TA2KigOf80mmetaG_FD_148612 | JGI IMG/M metagenome (GOLD analysis project Ga0194132, IMG submission 148612) | Freshwater microbial communities from Lake Tanganyika, Tanzania - TA2015054 Kigoma Offshore 80m | ecosystem: Environmental > Aquatic > Freshwater > Lake | place: Tanzania: Lake Tanganyika... | reverse complement strand
GGCCGGGCGAAGCTTGCCGCGCGATTTGGCGCACGACGAATTGCAGGCCGCGCACCGACAACCGGCGGCCGCGGTCATTGACGAACACGAAATCGTCCGGGAGCGGTGACGCCGTGCGCGCGAGCACGGGACGCGCCCGCGACAGATACTCGTTCAACGCCGCCTGCGCCGCCTCCGTCAGATGTACGACCCGCTCCTTGTCGCCTTTCCCGACGACCCGCAGCGTGCGACCGTCGCCCAACTCCCCGACTCGAATGCCGGCGAGCTCGCTGACGCGAGCCCCGCTGGCGTAGAGAACTTCGAGGATCGCACGATCGCGCAGCCCCCGCGGCGAATCGTCGGGCGCTTGCAGCAGCGTACCCGTCTGGTCCGGTGTCAAGGCGCGCGGCAGCCGGCGCCCTTGCTTCGGCGTGCGGATGTTCCTCAACGGGTTGGCCGCCACGCGTTGCGCGCGAACGAGATAACGATAGAAGGAACGCAGCGCCGCGAGGTGGCGCGCGACGGTCGACGGAGAAGCGCTCCGGGACATGCGCGCCAGGTATCGCCGGATCACGGAAGCGTCGACAGCGCCCCATCCGGGCACCCCGTCGTCGTCGAGAAAGGCCGCGAAACGCCGCAAGTCGCGCCCGTAAGCGGTAAGCGTGTTCTCGGCCGAGCCGCGCTCGCCGGCGAGCTGCCGCAGGAAATCGGCGATCTCGGCGCCGGCGACTTTTTTCACCCGCTCCGCCGCGCCGATCGCGCCCGCTGGTCGCTTGCCAGGGTGCTCGTCATGAGGCGGCGCGGCGACGGCGTGCTCAGACGGTCGCCGCGATCTTTTCTCGCGTGTTGGTGACGCAAGCAGGGTTCAGACACTTGTAGTAAGGCTCGCGCCCACGCTGACGCTTCAACGCCATCGGGTAGTTGCACTCGGTGCACTTGCGCTCGGTGGGACGATCCCAAGCCGTGAAGTCGCATTCCGGGTAGGCCGTGCAGCCATAAAACGTGCGACCGCGCCGCGATCGTCGCTCGGCGACGTCGCTGCCGCACTTCGGACAAGGCACGCCGATGCCGATCGGGCGCGTGTACGTGCACTCCGGATATCCGGTGCAAGCGATGAATTCGCCGAACCGTCCATGCTTCTTGACGAGGCCGCGTCCGCAGCGCGGACAGGCCTCGTCCAACGGCTCGGGTTTCATCTCGACCTCTTCGATAAGGTGCTCGGCCTTCTTGAGGTCCTTCTCGAACGGGGTGTAGTAATCTCGGACGACCCGGGACCAATCCGCGGCCCCGTCCTCGACGCGGTCCAGGTCGCCTTCCAAGGCCGCGGTGAATCCGATGTCGACGACGTCCGGGAAGTGCTCCTGCAACAGGTTGTCGACGAGGCGGCCGAGCTCCGTCGGCGTCAGTCGCCGTTCTTCGAGGCGGACGTAACCGCGCTTCTTGATCGTTTCGATCGTCGGCGCGTAGGTCGACGGACGCCCGATGCCTTTCTCCTCCAACGTCTTCACGAGCGTCGCTTCCGTGTATCGTGGCGGCGGCTGCGTGAAGTGCTGCTGCGGCGTGATCGCGAGCAGCCGCAGCAACTCGCCGGCCGTGAGATCGGGCAGCCATCCCTCCGCCGTCTCCTCCTCGCCATTCGCGGTGTCCCGCAGAACGACGAGGAACCCGGGGAACTTCACGCGCTGCCCAGTCGCGCGGAACAAGTAATCGAAGGCCACGATGTCGACCGACAGCGTGTCGAGTACAGCCGACGCCACCTGGCTGGCGACGAATCGTTCCCAGATGAGCTTGTACAGCCGGTACTGATCGGCGCGCAGGTGCTGCTTGACGCGTTCCGGCGTGCGCTGCACCGAGGTCGGCCGGATCGCCTCGTGCGCGTCCTGCGCGCTGCGCCGCGACGTATAGCGGCGTGGCTCGCCGGGCACGTACGATTCGCCGTAACGCGCCGCGATGAACGCGCGCGCTTCTTCCTGCGCCGTCTCGGTGACGCGCACGGAATCCGTCCGCATATAGGTGATCAAACCGACCGTGCCTTCATCGCCGATGTCGAGACCTTCGTAGAGCTGTTGCGCGATGGACATCGTCCGCGACGCGGAGTAACCGAGGCGCCGGTTCGAGTCCTGCTGCAGCGTGCTGGTGGTCAACGGCGGCAGCGGGTTGCGCAGCTGGTCGCGACGCCGCACCTCGGCGATGCGGTACGCCGCCTCGTTCAGGTCGGCGAGGATGCGCTGCGCGGTTTCATGATTCGAAATCTCGATGCGGCCGCCGTCCTTGGCGTGCAGCCGCGCCTCGAACGCGACGTCGTCGGTCTGCTTGGAGAATCTCGCCGTAACGGACCAGTATTCGACCGGAACGAAGCTTTCAATTTCACGCTCGCGGTCGCAGACGAGGCGAACGGCGACCGACTGCACGCGACCGGCGCTGAGGCCACCGCGGATCTTGCGCCACAGCAGCGGGCTGAGTTTGTATCCAACGAGTCGATCCAGGACGCGACGAGCTTGCTGGGCGTCGACCAGATGACGATTGATCGGCCGCGGGTGGGCGAGTGCCGCCCGCACCGCGTCCTTGGTCACCTCGTGGAACTCGATGCGCTGGATGTTCCGGTTCACCGTCTCGAGCACCGACGCGAGGTGCCAGGAGATGGCCTCGCCTTCGCGATCCGGGTCCGGCGCGAGGTAGATCGCTTTCGCCTTCTTGGCTTGTTGCTTGAGCTCTTTGAGGAGCGGGCCCTTGCCCTTGATGACGATGTATTGGGGGGTGAAATCGGCGTCGACGTCGACCCCGAGCTTCGACTTCGGCAGATCGCGAACGTGTCCCATCGACGCGACGACGTCGAATCGCCGATCGAGCATCTTCTTCAGCGTCCGCGCCTTCGTAGGGGATTCCACGACCACGAGGCTCTTTGCCTGTGCCACGACGCCCTCCATGGGAACCTGGGGGGTGCCCCCGAGCGGCCCTATCGTAGCACAAGCGTCAACGCCCGCTGCGCAAGTATCGCCCCCCGTGGACGCGCCGCACGAGCCCTTTCAATTCCAATGCAGTCAGCGCTGCGAGGATCGCGGACGAATCCGACCGGCCCATACACGCCGCGACCTCATCAGGGTTGAGCGGCTCCCGCAACAGCTTCAGCAACTCGTCCTCGGGCGCCGCGGGCGCCGACGACGACGCTGCGACCTCCAACGCGGCCAAGACATCCTCGGCGCTCTCCGCGAATTGCGCTCCCTCCCGAAGCAACCGGTGGGGGCCGCGGATGCGCGCGGCGCCGATCCGATCAGGCGCCTCGCGCGCGGAACGCGACCGCCGCCGAAGCGATGCGGCGCAGCCCCTCTTGCAGGTTCTCGAGGCTGTTCGCGTAGGAAAGACGAAGGTGGCCGCGCCCGTAGCGCCCGAACGCCGTGCCGCTCAGCACCGCGACCCCCGCCTCGTACAAGAGATATTCGGCGAACGACTTACCGTCGGGATCGATCGCGCTGACGTTGGGAAAGACGTAGAACGCACCCTGCGGCCGCAGGCAAGTGATGCCCTCGATCGCGTTGAGACCGTCGACGACGACGTCGCGCCGCCGCCGGAACTCGGCGACCATCGCGCTGACGGCGTCTTGTGGACCGCGCAGAGCCTCGATACCGGCGCGCTGCACCATCGACGCCGTGCACGAGTTGACGTTCAACATGACGCGGGTCACCGCGTCGGCGAGCGGCCGCGGCATGACCCCGTACCCGAGCCGCCAGCCCGTCATCGCGTACGTCTTGGAAAACCCGTCGACGAGGACGGTCCGCTCACGCATACCGTCGAGCGCGGCGATGCTCGCGTGCTCGCCCTCGTAGAGGATGCGGCTGTAGATCTCGTCGGACAACACGAGCAGATCGTGCTGCGTCACGATCTCGGCGATCGCGACCAGATCCTCGGGCGTCAGGATCGATCCGCAGGGATTGTGCGGCGAGTTCAACACGAGCACGCGCGTCTTTGGCGTGATCAGCCGCCGCAGGTCATCGGGGTCGACGCGGAACGCGTTCTGCTCGCGCAGCGGCAGCGGGACCGGCGTCGCGCCGACCCAAGAAGTGATCGATTCGTACAGTGGATAGGCCGGGTTCGGGCACAGCACTTCGTCGCCGGGCTCGAGCACGGCCAGCAGCAGACCGACCATCACCGGCTTCGCGCCCGGGGTTACGACGACCTCGGCGGGATCGACCACGATGCCGCGCGTCCGGGATACGTACTCGGCGATGGCTGCGCGCGTGGCGGCGGTGCCGGCCGCCGGCGTGTAGTGCGTGTCCCCTTCTCGAAGGGCCCGCGTCGCGACTTCCTTGATGTTGTCCGGCGTGTCGAAGTCCGGCTCGCCGATCTGAAAATGGATGATGTGGCGCCCTTGCGCCTCCAGCTCGCGCGCGCGCGCGAGGACCTCGAACGCTCCTTCCGTGCCCAACCGAGACAGCGACTGCGCAAATCGATACGCCGGCATGCAACCTCCTCGATGTCCGCGCGACGCTTCCCGGTACCGTGCCCGCGGTCTAGGGCCACTCTATCAAATGCGCCAGTTGTGGCCACGGCGACCCCGCCGGTATACTGCCTTTGCGCGACTCTCGCGTCCATTCCAACCACGAGGTACCCCATGACAACCCCGCTGCGCGTCGTCCAATACGGCCTCGGACCGATCGGTCTAGGCGTCACGCGATTCCTGCTCGATCGTGCTCCGCGCTTGCAGATCGTCGGCGCCGTCGACGTCGATCCGCAGAAGGTCGGGCGCGACGTCGGCGAGCTCGCCGGCACCTCCCGCGTCGACGTCGTCGTGCGCGATCGATTCGCCGACTTCCAAGACGTGGATTGCGTCATCCACACGACGCAGTCGCGGCTCGCCGACGTCGAGCCGCAGCTCATGGAGATCTTGACGACCGGCGCGAATATCGTCTCCACATGCGAAGAACTGTCCTATCCTTGGCACCACAATCCGCAACCAGCGCGCCGCATCGACGCCGCCGCCAAGGCGCACAACGCGACTGTCACGGGTGTCGGCATCAACCCCGGTTTCGCGATGGACCTCCTGCCTCTCGTCATGACGGCGCCCGTCCATAACCTACGGGGCATCGAGGTCGAGCGCCGCGTCGACGCCCGCGTGCGGCGGCTGCCCCTGCAGCGCAAGGTCGGCGCCGGGCTGACGACAGCCGAATTCGAGGCGCGCGTCGCGGCCGGCGCGCTCGGCCACGTCGGATTGCCGGAATCGATCGCGATGATCGCGGCCGGCATCGGGTGGAAGCTCGATCGCATCACCAATCGTGTCGATCCCGTCGTCACCGCAGCCGGCGACGTGGCCGGCCTGCATCAGGTTGGGACAGGCATTCTCGGCGAAGCGGAAGTAATCCGACTGTCATTGACGATGGCGATCAACGTCGACGATCCGGTGGATCGTATGCGCATCGAGGGCGACCCGACGTTTCACGTCGAGATCCCCGGCGGGCTGCACGGCGACGTCGCCACGCACGCGATCGCCGTCAACACCGTACCGATCATCTGCGGCGCGGCGCCGGGGCTGAAGACGGCGCTCGACTTGCCGCCGGCTCACTCTTTCGTGCCCTAATCCGGACGCGGGCGCTGATCAGCGCCTGATCCACGACGAAATGGCCCACCGCCGCCGTCACCGCGGCCGCGGCGTGCGCGCGACGGAGGCCGCCAGAACGACGCCTGCGCCGGCGCCGATGAGGGCCTCGTCGCAGCTCCCGAGCGTGGCGCCTGTCGTCACGACGTCGTCGATCAGCCACGGGGCGTGCCCGCGCAGCGGCGTCGGCGCGGCGAACGCGCCGCCGAGGTTCTGCGACCGACCGGCCGCGTTCCAGGACGATTGCGGCGCCGTCTCCCGCGTCCTCACCAACGAGGTGGAAACGGGCTCTCCCAAACGCTCGCCCGCCACGACGGCGATCTCTTCCGCTTGATTGAATCCGCGGGCGCGCAAGCGGGCCGCGTGCAACGGCACCGGCACGATCAGGTCCGCGGTCGCCAGCGCCGCATCGGCCGCGATCGTCTCGGCGAACGGCAGACCGCAGCGCTGACAAACCGCGCGCGCGACCGGGAACGCGGCGATGCACGCCGGGCAGAGAACGCCGCCGCAGGCCGCACCGCAGACGTGACAGCGGGGCGGGAACGCGAGGTCGAGGGCAGCGTGCCACCACGACCGCATGCGGCGCAGCCAGGCAGCCGCTGACCCGGACTAAAACAACGGAGCCGCCATCTCTTTCGAGAACGGCGGCTCCGGGGTGATTCGCGCGCGACGATCGGAAGGCTAGGTGCCTTCCTCCCAGGACGCGAGATATTTCGCCTGCTGAGGCGTCAGATCGTCGATCGCGACGTTCATCGCACGGAGCTTGAGCGCGGCGACGCCGCGATCGATCTCCTCCGGCACGCCGTAGACCTGGCGCTTCAGCTGCGGGGCGTTGCGGGCGACCCACTCGACCGACAGCGCCTGGTTCGCGAACGACATGTCCATGACCGCGGCCGGGTGCCCTTCGGCGGCGGCGAGGTTCAACAGACGGCCCTCCGCCAACAGGTAGATGCGGCGGCCCGTCGCCATCCGAAACTCCTCGACGTTGTCCTTGATCGCGCGCCGGGACGTGCTCAATGCCTCCAGCGCGGGAATGTCGATCTCGACGTTGAAGTGGCCGGCGTTCGCCAGCACGGCGCCGTCGTGCATGACCTCGAAGTGCTCGCCACGCAGGACGTCGCGGTTGCCTGTGACCACCATGAAGACGTCTCCGAGAACGGCCGCCTTTGCCATCGGCATGACCTCGAAACCGTCCATGACCGCTTCCAGCGCGATCATCGGATCGATCTCCGTCACGAGCACGCGAGCGCCGAGCCCGCGTGCTCGTGACGCGACGCCGCGCCCGCAGGAGCCGTAGCCGCCGACGACGAGCGTGCGGCCGGCGAGCAGCAGGTTCGTCGCCCGCAGAAGGCCGTCCATCGCCGATTGCCCGGTGCCGTAGCGGTTGTCGAACCAGTGCTTCGTCTTCGCGTCGTTGACGGCGACGATCGGATACTGCAAGACGCCGTCTTTCGCCATGCTGCGCAGGCGCACGACGCCGGTCGTCGTCTCCTCGGTTCCGGCGACGACGCCCTCCAGCAGGTCGCGTCGCTCGTTGTGCAGCACGGTCACGAGATCGGCGCCGTCGTCCATCGTGATCGACGGCTTCATCGACAGCACGTCGACGATGTGCTGGTAGTACGTATCCCGATCTTCGCCGCGCACGGCGAACACGGGGATTTTGTGGTGCTCGATCAAGGCCGCCGCGACATCGTCCTGCGTCGACAACGGGTTGCTCGCGCACAGCGCCACCTCGGCGCCGCCGGCCGCCAGCGTCCGCATCAGGTTCGCGGTCTCCGAGGTGACGTGCAGGCAAGCGGCGATCTTCAAACCGCGCAAGGGCTTCTCGCGCTCGAACCGCTCGCGAATGAGCCGTAGAACCGGCATTTCGTTCTCCGCCCAGGCGAGGCGCTGGGCCCCACCTGGCGCCAGGTTGAGATCCTTGACGTCGTGCTTCAATCCGAGCCTCCCATCGACTATTCGATGAAGTCCTTGAGACGTTTGCTGCGTGATGGATGGCGCAGCTTGCGCAGCGCCTTCGCTTCGATCTGCCGGATTCTCTCCCGCGTGACGCTGAACTCCTTGCCGACCTCTTCCAACGTCCGCGGCCGGCCGTCGTCGAGCCCGAAGCGCAGCTTCAGCACCTTGCGCTCGCGCACGGTCAGCGTGTCGAGCACGCCCTCGAGCTGCTCCCTTAGCATCGTGAACGACACCGCTTCCGCCGGCGCCGGCGCATCGGCGTCCTCGATGAAGTCGCCGAGGTGCGAGTCCTCTTCTTCGCCGATCGGCGTCTCGAGCGAGATCGGCTCCTGGGCGATCTTCATGATCTCGCGCACCCGCTCGACCGACAGCTTCATCTCATCGCCGATCTCTTCCGGCGTCGGCTCACGCCCCTTCTGCTGCAGGAGCTGGCGCGAGATGCGGACGAGCTTGTTGATCGTCTCGACCATGTGCACGGGGATGCGAATCGTCCGCGCCTGGTCGGCGAGCGCGCGCGTGATGGCCTGCCGGATCCACCACGTCGCGTACGTGCTGAACTTGAAGCCCTTGCGCCAGTCGAACTTCTCGACGGCGCGAATCAGACCGAGATTGCCTTCCTGGATGAGATCGAGGAACAACATGCCGCGGCCAACGTACTTCTTGGCGATCGCGACGACGAGCCGCAGGTTCGCTTCGATGAGCTTGCGCTTGGCCTCTTCGTCGCCGCGCTCCATGCGCTTCGCTAGGTCGACCTCCTCGGCGGCAACCAGCAGCGATACCTTGCCGATCTCCTTCAGATACATCCGAACCGGGTCGTCGATCGAGACGCCGTCGAGTGGCTCGACCTCGACCGGCCCCGCTTGCTCTTCCTCCTCCTCGCCTTCCCTGTCCTTGACGACGATGTCCATTTCCTGAAGAATCCCGAACACCCGTTCGGATTCTTCCGTGCTCGTCTCCACCTCGGGGATCGCCTTCACGATCTCCTCGTAGAGGAGGTGTCCCTTCTTGCGCCCTAGGTCGATGAGCTCTCGCAGCGCGGGCGAGAGGTCCTCACTGAGCGGCCGCAGCGGTACCGCCGCGGACTTGCGCTTCCCTGCCATGTTCTCGACGATTCCCCTTCCGCGACGCCTCGGAACCGTGGGCGTTACGAGACGGGCGTGGTTCCGGCGGCTTGGCCGCCGGCGGAAGAAACGCGCTGGATTTCGCTTTGCAGCGCCCGCACGGCGTCGGCATCTCCGGCGCGTTGCGCCTCGTCGATCCGTGCAACGAGCTCCCGGAGCTTTTCCTTCCGCTGCTCGTCCCGGATCCTCGCGATGCAGCCGTCGATGTCTACGACGGCGGGCCTTTCCTCGAAGATGAGGCGTTCGAGGAGGTCGCGCGTCTCCGAAGAAACTGACTCCCTGATCCGGTTGAGTTCGGCATCGGGCTGGGAAAGCCTTCCGAAGAGGTCGCGGTGGGCAGTCTCCGCGAAGTCCGCGGCAAGCAGGTCGTGGGCCATCCGCGCCCGGTCCGCCGGCTCGTCGATCATCCGCATCAACAGCTGGCGCTCGGCGGCGTATCGGCCGCCGGCACCCCTTCGCGCCACCGAGCGGACGGCATGCCCGGAAACCTCCCGGGAGCGTGTGGCGCCGGGTCCGGAGTCGCTCCGGGTTCGTTCCACGGCGCGAAGCTGCGCGCGCAATACGTCCTCATGGATCGCGAGCCGCTGCGACAGCTGCGTAAGGTATTCGGCGCGCGCGACCTCGTGCCGAACCGTGGCGATCAACGGCAGGACCTCGTCGACGATCCTGATCTTCTCCTCGGGCGTCGTGCCGGCGTGGCGGCGCATCGCGAGCGCCAAGCCGAATGAAAACAACGGCTGCGCCCCCTCGAGCGCGCGCTCGAACGCGTCACGTCCGCGCGCCCGCAGGAAAGTATCGGGATCGCTCTCGTCCGGCAGCGTAACGGCGCGTGCTTGCAGACCCGCAGACTCTGCGATCGGCAGCGCGCGCTCGGCGGCGCGCCGTCCGGCTTCATCGGCGTCGAAGACGAAGATCGCTGCGGCGGAGAACCGCCGCAGCAACGCCATCTGCTCTTCGGTCAGCGCCGTGCCGAGGGTGGCGACCGCCTCTTCGATGCCGAGTTGATGGCACGCGAGCAGGTCCATGTAGCCTTCGACGACGACCGCGCGGCCGCGCTTGCGGATCGCTTCGCGCGCCCAATTCAGCCCGTAGAGCGTGCGTCCCTTATGGAAGACGGGGTTCTCGCGCGAGTTCAGGTATTTCGGAGTGTCCTCGTCGCGCAACACGCGGCCGCCGAACGCAATGGGCCGATTCTGCAGATCGAGGATCGGAAAGATGACGCGGTGACGAAACGCATCGTAGTGACCGCCGTTCGCGCGCGGCACGACGACGCCGGCGCGCTCGAGGAGCGCATCGGCGTGCCCGCGGCCACGCAGCGCGCGCAGCAAGTGATCCCAGCCGTCCGGCGCGTAACCGATCCGAAAGCGCGACATCGTCGCGCCGTCGACGCCGCGTTGCTCGAGGTAGGCGCGCGCCGTTCTCCCGGTCTCCGGATGCGCCAAGTTGCCCTCATAGAAACGGGCCGCCGCGTCGAGGGCGCGGAACAACGTCTCCGTTTCCGTCGATCGGCGCCGCTCGCCCGGTGTCGTCTCGATCTCGATGCCCGCGCGCTTCGCGAGCTGCTCCGCCGCCTCCGGGAACGTGACGTTGTGCGTCCTCATGTAGAAGTCGAAGACGTCGCCGCCGGCTCCGCAGCCGAAGCAGTGGAACAATCCACGGTCGCGATCGACCGTGAACGACGGAGTGCGCTCGCTGTGGAACGGGCAGAGGCCGACGAATCGCCGGCCCGCTTTTCGGAGCGTGACGTTCGTCGACACGAGGTCGACGATATCGGTGCGCGCACGGATCTGATCCTTGATCTCGCCGGTCAACATGGTAGGGCCCGCTTCCATCGCCTGCCGAAAACTACCGAACAAAACCGCCTGGAAGCGTAGGGACCCCCAGCTTCAGCTGCGGGTCCCTACGCCCTTCCCGCTCCCCCCTCTGCCAAAAGGAAACGTCGCGGGAGTCGAATCTGTTTCGCTTTGGACCCGATCCGCCCCTCCGACGGGGCGGCGCGTCCTCGCGGACGATTCTATCGGAACAACGGCGCGAAGACGAGCGCCACGATGGCCATCAGCTTGATGAGGATGTTGAGCGCCGGCCCCGCCGTGTCCTTGAACGGGTCGCCGATGGTATCGCCGATGACGGCCGCTTTGTGCGCGTCGCTGCCCTTGCCGCCGAGGTGTCCCGTTTCGATGAGCTTCTTGGCGTTGTCCCAGGCGCCGCCGGAGTTCGCAAGGTACAGCGCGAGTGGGACGCCCGTCGCGATCGCGCCGACCAGGAACCCGCCGAGCGCCTCCCTACCCATGGTCAGGCCGACGACGAGCGGGATCACCACCGCCGACAGTCCCGGCACGATCATCTCGCGCAGCGCACCGTCGGCGGAGATCGCCACGCAACGGGCGTAGTCGGGCTTCGCCTTGCGCTCCATGATGCCGGCGATCTCCCGGAACTGCCGGCGCACCTCGGTGACCATGACCTCCGCGGTCCGCCCGACGGCGCGCACCGCCAGCGCCGCGAACAGGAACGGCAGGACGCCGCCGATGAACAGCCCGGCGATGACGTGCGCGTTCATGATGTTGATCGACTCCAGCTTCGCCGCCTGGCCGTAGAAGAATAACAACGCCATCGCCGTCAGCGCCGCCGATCCGACCGCGAAGCCCTTCGCGATCGCCGCCGTCGTGTTGCCGGCGGAGTCGAGCGCGTCCGCGACGTCGCGGACGTCCTTGCCGAGCTCGGCCATCTCAGCGATCCCGGCCGAGTTGTCGGCGATCGGACCATACGCGTCGACGGAGACGGTCATGCCTGTGATCGATAACATGCCGATCGCGGCCAGCGCGATGCCGAAGAAGTCGGCGAGCTGGAACGCCCAGATCATCCCGAGCGCGATGAAGACAATCGGCAGAACCGTGCTGAGCATGCCATGCGCCGTGCCGGCGATGATGACGGTGGCCGGTCCGGCCTTGGCGGAATCGGCGAGCTTGCGCACCTCGCGCCCGGACGTGTAGTACTCGGCGACGAGGCCGATGAGGATGCCGGCCGCCAATCCGACGGTGACGGCCCAGAAAGGCCGCAGGTCGCCGTAGATCGACTGCGTGACGAAGAACGCGCCGGCGACGGTGAGCAGCCCCGAGGCGAACGTGCCGTACCGCAACGCGGTTTGCGGGCTCGCGCCGCTTCCGGAGCGCACGAAGAACGTGCCGAGGATCGAAGCGACGACGCCGACGGCAGCGATCGCCAACGCGAGCATCGCGCCCTTTTCCTGCGCATGGACGAGCCCGATCGCGACGCCGGCGATCACCGCGCCGACGTAGGACTCGAACAGGTCGGCGCCCATGCCAGCGGTGTCGCCGACGTTGTCGCCGACCGCGTCGGCGATGACCGCCGGATTGCGCGCGTCATCCTCCGGAATGCCGGATTCGACTTTGCCGACGAGATCGGCGCCGACGTCGGCGCCCTTCGTGTAGATTCCGCCGCCGACGCGCGCGAACAACGCGACCGAGGACGCGCCGAGCGAGAAGCCGATGACTTGATTCGGATCGCGCAGCCACAGATAGAGGACGCTGACTCCGAGCAGCCCGAGGCCGACGACGCACATTCCCATGACCGCGCCGCCGGAGAACGCCACGCCCATCGCCTCACTGAGCCCAGTCCGGGCGGCGTTGGCTGTACGGGCGTTCGCCGCCGTCGCGATCTGCATGCCGATGTAGCCGGCGATCACCGAAGAGGCGGCGCCGATGACGAAGCAAACCGCAGTCCCCGTCGTGATCTTCGGAATGAGATTGGGCACGGCAAGAATGACGAACACCACACCGACGAACAGGGCGATGGCGCGATACTCGCGGCGCAGGAACGCCATCGCGCCCTCGTGGATCGCGTCCATGAGCGCGCGCATCTCCGCGGTGCCCGGATCGCGGCTGCGCACGAAGTTGGCGAGGTATCCGGCGTAGAGGAGTCCGAGGCCGCCGGCGATCGGCGCCCACAAGGTCGTGTCCAGTTTCTCCACCTCCAAGGTCGTTCGAGCTAGCTTCCGTACAAGGACCAGCTCTTCGGCAGGAACAGGTTCGCCGCCAGGCGCACCGCATACCGGTCCGTCATCCCGGCGAGGAAGTCGCAGACGACGCGCGGCAACGGCTCTCCGATCGCCGCCAGCGCCTCGTATTCCTCGGGGATCTCGTGCGGGTGATCCAGATAGTACGCGAACAACATGCCGATCAGACGCTGCGCGCGTGGCTCCTCCGACTTCGCCTCCGGATTCAAATACACGCGCGTGAACAGGTAGTCCTTCAAGTCGTTGACCGCCGCCCGCACCGGCTCACCCATGCGGATCGTCGCTTGGCCCTCGCTGGAGCGGACGATGTCGCGCACCAGCGTATCGACCCACTTTCCGCGCGTCCGCCCCAGCACGTCGCGCACGTCGGCCGGAACCTCATCCTCGGCCAACAGGCCGGCGCGCACGGCATCGTCGGCGTCATGATGCACGTACGCGATCCGGTCGGCGATCCGCGCGATTTGCCCTTCTAAAGTCTCCGGCAGAGCGGGCTCGTCGCTGCGGAGATCGGCACGCCCCTTCGAGTGGCTGCCGATGCCATCACGGACCTCCCACGTCAAATTCAGTCCGCGCTCGACCGTGCCGTCTGACCGCCGGCGTTGCTCCAGCAGATCGACGACGCGGAGGCTCTGCTGATAGTGCTTGAAGCCGCCGTGCGCCTTCATCGCTTCGTCGAGCGCGAATTCGCCGGCGTGCCCGAACGGCGGGTGACCGAGGTCGTGCGCGAGGACGATCGCTTCGGTCAGGTCTTCGTTGAGCTGCAACGCGCGCGCGATCGTCCTCGCGATCTGTCCGATCTCCAGCGTGTGCGTCAACCGCGTGCGATAGTGGTCGCCTTCCGGAGAGAGGAAGACCTGCGTCTTGTGCTTCAACCGCCGAAACGCTTTGGAGTGGATGACGCGGTCCCGGTCCCGTTGGAACGCGGTGCGAAGATCGTCTTCGGGGTCGGGCACGCGTCGGCCGCGGGACCGAGCGGCACGCGCCGCCAGCGGCGACAGCGCCGTCTCCTCGAGCGCCTCGATACGCAGCCGAAATCGCGCCAGCTCCGACATGGCGTATCTGGTTCGGGGCGCGGCCGGCCGCCTCCTGTGATGCGGTCAGACTAGCTCCTGGCCGTCATGCCGCATCCCGGATTCGCCGATGAGGGCGTTGGACGCGATCGGTCGCACCGCCGCTTACGGCGCCGTAGGCGTGACGACGGAAAGCCGCGCGAAGTCGGCGATGCCCCGCTGACACTCGACGACCGCGCGCAGCAAGGCGTGCCGATTCGCGCGCGTCGCCGCTTCGGGGTCATTGACCAAGACCGCGTCGAACAGTATCGCGACCGGATCCGCCAGTGCGCCGATCGCCGCCAACGCCTCGTCATATCTTCCGGCGCGGCGCAGCGATCGCACGCGCGGCGCGACGTCGCGGATCGCCGCCGCCAGCGCTCGCTCGGCCGGCTCGCGCAGCACCGCGTCATCCCACGCC
>Ga0194132_10008887_pt1 | contig 14153 bp, 13 predicted proteins | sample TA2KigOf80mmetaG_FD_148612 | JGI IMG/M metagenome (GOLD analysis project Ga0194132, IMG submission 148612) | Freshwater microbial communities from Lake Tanganyika, Tanzania - TA2015054 Kigoma Offshore 80m | ecosystem: Environmental > Aquatic > Freshwater > Lake | place: Tanzania: Lake... | reverse complement strand
CCTAAGTTCGCATGGCAACTCGAAACGCTAATTCCGGCAAGGACGACGGCTACTCCGCCAAGGACATCCAGGTGCTGGAAGGCCTGGAGGCGGTGCGCCGCCGCCCGGGCATGTACATCGGCAGCACCGACGTGCGCGGCCTGCACCACCTGGTGTACGAGGTGGTGGACAACAGCGTCGACGAAGCCATGGCCGGGTACTGCACCCACGTCGATATCACCATCCACGCTGATGGTTCGGTGAGCGTGCAGGACAACGGGCGTGGTATCCCGGTGGACAAGCACGCCACCACCGGCCTCTCTGCACTCGAGACGGTGATGACGGTGCTGCACGCCGGCGGCAAGTTCGGCGGCGGCGGTTACAAAGTCTCGGGCGGTCTGCACGGCGTGGGCGCCTCCGTGGTCAACGCGCTGTCCGAGTGGACCGTGGTGGAGGTGCGCCGCAACGGCAAGGTGTACCGCCAGGAGTACTCCCGTGGTAAGCCTCAAGGCGATCTGAAGGTGGTCGGCGAATCGACCACTACCGGCACCACCGTCACCTTCCTGCCCGATGTCGAGATCTTCAAGGACGCGGTCATGGACGCCGACGTCCTGCTCACGCGCTTCCGTGAGATGGCCTACCTGAACGCCGGCCTGACCCTGCGGCTGGTGGACGAGCGCAGCGACGTGGACCAGACCTTCTACTTTGAGGGCGGCGTCGCGAGCTTTGTGCGCCACCTGAACCGCAACCGCAACGCCATCTACCCCAAGCCCATCTACATCACCAAAGAGACGCCCGGCGCCATGGTGGAGGTGGCCATTCAGTACAACGATGGCTACACCGAGGGGGTGTACAGCTTCGCAAACTGCATCAACACGGTGGATGGCGGCACTCACCTCACCGGCTTCCGCACCGCGCTCACCCGCGGCGTCAACGACTTCCTGCGCAAGCAGAAGCTGCTGAAGGATGACGAGGCAAACCTCACCGGCGAGGACGTGCGCGAGGGCCTGACTGCCGTCATCAGCGTGAAGCTGGGCGAGCCGCAGTTCGAGGGCCAGACCAAGGGCAAGCTGGGCAATGCCGAAATCAAGAGCATTGTGGAATCGGTGGTGGGTGACGGGCTGAACCAGTACCTGGAAGAGCACCCCTCCGACGGCCGCCGCATCGCCGAGAAGTGCATTCTGGCGTCACGCGCCCGGGAAGCCGCCCGCAAGGCGCGCGATCTGGTGCAGCGCAAGGGTGCGCTCGAGTTCAGCATGCTGCCCGGCAAGCTGGCCGACTGCTCGGAGCGCGACCCCGACCTCTGCGAGGTGTTCCTGGTGGAGGGCGAGAGCGCTGGCGGCTCGGCCAAGCAGGGGCGAGACCGCAAGTTCCAGGCCATTTTGCCGCTGAAGGGCAAGATTCTGAACGTGGAGAAGGCCCGCCCCGACAAGATGCTGGGGCACGAGGAAATCCGCAGCCTGATTACCGCGCTGGGCACCGGTATCGAGCCGACCTTCGACCTGGAGAAGCTGCGGTACGGCAAGATCATCATCATGACCGACGCGGATGTCGACGGTTCACACATCCGTACGCTGCTGCTCACATTCTTCTTTCGGCAAATGCCGCAGCTGGTGGAACAGGGCAAGCTGTACATCGCCCAACCGCCGTTGTATCGGGTGCAGAGCGGCCGTAACCACACCTGGATCTACAGCGACGCCGAGAAGGACGCCCACCTGCAGACGCTGCGCGACGGCGGCAAGAACGCCGAAATCCAGCGCTACAAAGGTTTGGGTGAGATGAACCCCGAGCAGCTGTGGGAGACGACCATGAACCCCGCCACCCGCACGCTGCTCAAGGTGAGTATCGAGAGCGCGGAGAACGCCGACCTTATTTTCACCCAGCTCATGGGCGACGAGGTGGAGCCCCGGAAGCTGTTCATCCAGGCGCACGCCACCCAGGTGAAGAACCTGGACGTGTAGCGCCTCGAAAGGGTTGCGTGGGAGCAGCAGCGGGTTCTGCTGTCGGCATAGGGGGGGGCACGTGGGGGTATACTACGCGGAGCGCCCGTTGATTCTGGTCAATCGAGAGTCCCAAGTCGGCTGTGGCGGTGGAGGCCCCCAGAGTGAGACAAATCGTCCTGCCTATTGAAGCGGAGCCCATGGAGGACGGTGGGTTTTTCGTTCGCTGCCGGTTGCTCAAGGGTTGTCACGCCCAGGGCGCCACACTTGCTGAGGCACTCGGCAATCTCCAAGATGCAGCAGAACTCGTGCTGGCCTATATGCAACAGCGAGGCCTTCCCCTCCCGCCAGAGCTTCGCGAAGCTCCTTCTGGGCCGCTGCACGAGGAGCTCTTGGTGAATGTGGCATCCTGAACGGTGCGGTATCGTGAGCTGGTGCGTAAGCTCCGGTGTCTGAAGTGCGAGTTTGTCCGGCCTGCGCGTGGCGCTCATGAGTTATGGTGGCGTCCGGCAACTGGGGACTTCACGACGATACCCAATCACGGTACGCAAGACATAGGGCGCCCCTTGCTCTACGCCATCCTCCGCGACCTGGGCTTCACCGAATCTGACTTAGAGGGTAAGTGACCGATGGCCAACATCGAAGGCGTCGAAATCAAGAAGGTCGCCCAGCACGCAGACGACCGCGGCTATCTGGCCGAACTCTATCGGGCCGACGAGCCGATCTTCAAGGGCTTCGGCCAGGCCAACGTCACCATGACCTATCCCGGCGTGGTGAAGGCCTGGCATTACCACAACCAGCAGGACGACATCTGGGCCTGCGTCAAGGGCATGATCCGCGTCGGGCTGTACGACATGCGCGAGGGTTCGCCCACCAAGGGCCAGACGCAAAGTCTGTACATTGGCGAGCAGAACCCCATGACGGTGCGCATCCCCATCGGCGTGGCCCACGGCTACCGCGTGGTGAGCCCCGATCCCGCCATCGTCATCTACTTCGTCACCAAGGCCTATGACCCCAAGGACCCCGACGAGTTCCGCCTCGCCTGGGACGACCCCTCCATCCCCTTCGACTGGTCGGTGCAGAACCGCTAGCCCAGTGCGCTCAATACGCCCGCATGCCTCGCAGCCACCGCTGCAGGTCCATCCGGTCGTTGGGCCCGCACCCTAACACGTCGGCGATGCGATCGCAGGCCTCGTGGGAGGGGCGCCGTTCCCCGGCCTCCATCTTGCGCACCATGTTGGCGCTATACCCGAAGGTCTGCCCAAACTCGTGCTGGGTCATGCCCAGCGCATGCCGCAAGTAGCGCAACCACGCGCCGCCCGACGGTGCATGCCGGCGGTGCAGCAGCACAACGTCTGCCACTCCCGGTTCCAGGTGTCCAAAGGTGATTGCCTCGACTACCATTGCCAACCTCCTTGCGGGTGGTTTCTGCGGTCCCGCACCCACATTCTCGAGGTGGGCAGGCAGTCCATTGGTGACCAAAAGTGGTACAAACAGCGGTACAGTTGCTTGTACCCCACTCGGCGCGGCAGTGCCCCTGGCAGACGTGGCCGCTCCTGCGGGCGTGTGACCGCCTGATAGCCGGCCGCGGTATGATGATGGGCGCTGTGCACGATGAATTCTGGAGGCTTTGATGAGCGATCTACCTACGTCAGTGCTGAATCCCCCGAACCGCCTGCTGCTGGGTCCCGGCCCGAGCCCGGTGCACCCACGCATCTACCGCGCGATGTCGGCGCCGGTGCTAGGCTACGCCGATCCGTTGTTCTACGAGATTATGGAAGACACCAAGGCGTTGCTGCGCTACGTGTACAACACGGAGAACGCGCTCACCTTCCCAGTGTCGGGTACCGGTACCGCCGGCATGGAGACCGCCATCGCCAACGCGGTGGAGCCGGGCGATGAGGTCATCGTCGGCATCATTGGCACCTTCGGGCAGCGCCTGCAGGCTATCGCCGAGCGGCACCAGGCTGTCATCCATGCGGTGGAAGTGCCGTTCGGGACCGCACTCAGCGCCGAGCAGATCGAAGCCGCACTCAAAGCGCACCCCAAGACCAAGGTGGTTATGATGGTGCACGGCGAGACGTCCACCGGCGTGCTGCAGCCCATGGACGATATCGCCAAGGTGGTGAAGGCCCACGGCGCCTATCTCATCCTCGACACCGTGACCTCGCTCAGCGGGGCGCCGGTCAACATCGATCAGTGGGGTGTGGACTTCGCGTACTCCGGCACCCAGAAGTGCCTGAACGCCCCTCCCGGACTCTCGCCCTTCACCGTGAGCGACCGCGCCGAGGCCATGGTGCAGGCCCGCAAGACGCCGGTGGGCGTCTGGTACCTCGATATCGCCGGCGTGCGGCAGTACTGGGGCACCGGCCGCACCTACTACCACACCCCGCCCACTACCATGATCTACGCGCTGCGCGAGGCCCTCGCCGTCATCGCCGAAGAGGGGCTGGAGAACCGCTTCGCCCGTCACGCGCTCAACGCGCAGGCACTGCACGCCGGCCTGCAGGCCATGGGCATGAGCCTGCTGGTGAAAGACGCCGCTATCCGGCTGCCCAGCCTCACCACGGTCAACATTCCCGAGGGCGTGGATGACGCGAAGCTGCGCGAGACCATGCGCGACCAGCTCAACATCGACATTGCGGGCGGGCAGGGCCTGCTGGCGGGCAAGATCTGGCGCATCGGCCTCATGGGCTACGGCTCCAGCACCGCCAACATCATGTCCTTCCTCACCACGCTGCACCAGGCGCTGGCGCTGCAAAACCATCAGACCGACCTCGGGTCAGGCCTGGCGGCTGCGGGCGCCATCCTCGGTAACTGAGCCGACATTCCGTCAAGCTGGGGCGGCGGGGTGCATTGCGCACCCCGCTGCTTGCTTCATAGGAGGTTCGTATATCCTACCTTCACCTAGAACTGAAAGACGTGCCGCTTGATAAGCACACAGCCGCCATCGCCAGGCTCACGCAGCTGCACGGGCTCATGTCGCAGGCCCCCGGCTTCGTCAGTGCGCAGATGTGGCGCTATCTGGGAAACGCCACGCAGTACCTGGTGACGCGCACCTGGGGCAGCGCTGCAGTACACGCCGCCTACCGCCAGAGCGACGCGCAGAAGGCCTTCGCGGCCAACCCTGCTGTTGGCTTGTGGCAGAACCTGCTGGTGCAGGAGTGGGAGGACGTTCAGGTGGCTGAGGGCACCTCTTCGGGCCAGTTCACCGTGCGCAACCTCTACGACATCGGTCCCGCCGGCTGGGATGGCTTCCTAGCGCAGCGCCGCGGCTTCGACCGCGCAGCGCTCACCTCCGGCGGGGTGCAGGCACTCACCACCTATCGCCGGCTCGACCGCAACGGCGACGCACCCAACGAGGCGCTGCTGCTGCGCCGCTGGACCGGCCGCGCCGCCTACGACCGTTACCTGGAGCACGAGGACCGGGCGGCGTGCGTGGCCGCTGCCGGCGAGAGTGCCCCACGGCCCGCGGTCACCGAGTGCTACGAGCTGGTGGTGGAACACCTGCCGCAGCGCTGACCCCTACCGAGAGCCCGTGCTGCCCCGTATACTCGCCCAAGAACAAGACTCCATGAGGTACCTCAATGCAACTGCGACGCGTGGTGACCGGGCACGATGCCAACGGTAAGGCCATCGTGCTTATCGACGAGCATGTGAAGAATCAGGCGTCGGGACGCCCCGGCGCCATGGCCAGCGTCGTCTGGACCACCGAGGGCTTTCCAGTGGACAACGACGGCAGCGCCGATGCCAACGATCGGGCCGCCGGCACTACGCTGGCCAACGGCGCCGTGTTCCGGGTGGTGGAGTTCGGCCCTGGCGTTGCGCCCCGCAACCACCGCACCGACTCCATCGACTTCGCGGTGGTGATGTCCGGCGAGATCGACATGGTGCTCGACGATACGACGGTGCACCTGAAGGCCGGCGACGTGCTGGTGCAGCGTGGCACTATCCATAACTGGATCAACACCGGCGCCCAGCCCTGCACTATCGCCTTTGCCCTGGTGGCGGCCAAGCCCGTCACCGCAGGAGGCAAGACGCTGCCGGCCCACGGTTAGCCGCCGCCTTCGCCGCGCGTCATGCTGAGATCGCGAAGCATGCCCCGGCCAGCCATCGAACCGAAGCCGCGTCCCCCACATGACGTCGCAGCGGGGGATGTTTCGCTGGCGCTCAACATGATGGCTAGGCCGCAGCGTCAGCTACGCCCAAGCTGTCGCGCGTCATGCTGAGGCACGAAGCATCCCCCAGTCCAGCCGCATGTCACAGCGCGTGTCCCCCACGTGGTGTCGCAGCGGGCGATGTTTCCCTGACGCCTAACATGACGGGGGGGTCTGGTGAGCGATGGTGACTGGCGTTCAGGCCTTATATGTCGCGGATGCGGGGCAGCGCCCGCTCACCGAACAGCTCCATCGCCCGCAGCGACTTCTCGGGGCTGCCACCGGCGAACACCGGGTCGAGCACTCCGGCGCCCAGCTCATCGTGGATGTGTTGAATCTGGGCGACCACCGCGTCGGGCCCGCCGCAGATGTACTGGCCGGTGGCCACCCGCTCCCGCAGGGCCTCGGCGCTCGCCCGAATGCGGGCGCGCTGGTTTGCTTCGGCCTGCCCGTAGTAGCCGAGGCTGGCAGCAGCGTCATCCAACGCCATGTTGCTGGTAGCGAACCCCCCCCCCGGCGCGCCCGCGGCAGGGGCACCGGTGGGCTCCAGGTCCTCGAAGGCTTGTTCATCGGTCTCGGCCACGTGGATGGTGACCCGGTACAGCACGTCGTCGGGCGTGGGGTCCCAGCCGTGGGCATGAGCCGCCGCGCGGTAGCGGATGGCCGACTGCTTGGCCAGCGGCACGTTGGTGACCGCGAACCCCAGACGCACGTGGTTGCGCGCCGCCATCTCGGCCAACTCTGGACTCGACCCGGACATGTAGATGGGCGGATGGGGCTGCTGCACCGGCCGGGGCCAAATCGAGACGGCCCGGTATTGAAAGTAGCGGCCTTGCCAACCGAAGGGCTGCGGCTCGGTCCACGCATGGATGATGAGCTGCAGCGCCTCTTCGAAGCGGTCCCGGGACTCGGCGGGGTTCACGTTGTAGGTCACGTACTCGTTAGACGTGCCACGCAGCATACCCGCCACCAGCCGGCCGCCGGTCATGGTGTCGAGCATGGCAAACTCTTCGGCCACCCGCACCGGGTTGAGGATGGGGATGTTGGCGCCTAGCAACGCGATCTGGACACGCTTCACCCGCTGGGTGAGCGCGCCAGCCAGCACCATGGGGTTGGGCGTGAGCGACATGGGCGCGAAGTGGTGCTCAGCCACCGTCACCCAATCGAACCCCAACTCATCGGCAAGCTGGAAGCGGTCGAGGCTGGCCTCCATCGAACGTTCGGCCAGCTCCGGCGAGTAGGTTTGCACCGGCACTGGCCAGCGGCCGCGTTCAGCTGGGCCAAGGTAGGGCACGGGGGAGAAGAAGGCAGCCTTCACGGGTTAGCTCCTGCGGGTTTGGGGTCAGGTGCCGGCCGGTTGCAGCGCGCGCAGCAGGTCATCGATGAGTGAGCTGGCCGGCGGTGGCGGGTCAGCATCGGCGTGCTGTTCCAGACGGCGATACAGCTCGACTGCTGCTTCATAGGCGCCGCCCGGCAGGCCAGCCTGTTCGAAGGTCGCAGCGATCTCCTCCATTTCGCCCACCCAACGCCAGGCCTTGGGCGCAGCGCCCTCCAGACTCTTGCTGGCGCGGGCGTGCAGACCTGGATACGAATGAGCCTCCCACTCGGCGAGCAGCGCTTGTTCCACGCCTTCGCGCCGCGCCATGGCCAGAATGGCGGCCAGCAGCGCCGTGGCGCCCTTGGTCTGCGCGGCGTAGGCCATCTTCAATGCCGAGGCGGCGCCGATACCGCCGGGGATGACCAGGGCCTCGAGGTTGCTGCCGGCGTAGCACGCTGCCACGGCCTCGGCTTCGTCGCCCGAGAGGTAGAGCCGGGTGGTGCCGGGGCGCTGCACTGGGCCACCGATGATGCCGCCATCGACGAAGCGGCCGCCGCCGTTGGTGATGATGCCGCCGATGGTGCGGGCGCGCCCGGGCGACACCGCATTGGCGTCGACGAACAGTCCCTGGAAACCGAGGGCGGCTACGTCAGTCGCCAGCGCCTCGGCGGCATGCGGCGGGCACACGCTCACCAGCAGGTCGCTCTGGCGCACCAGATCGACCACGGTACCGGCGTCTTGCAGACCCTGGCGCTCGGCCCGCGCCCGAGACGCGCCGCTGCGCCCGGCCGAGGCCCACAGCACCCGCGGCACCATGCCCCGCGCGCTGCCGGCGATGGTGGCGCCCATGGCCCCGGGATGCAGGATGCCGAGCGTTGAGAAGGTCATGGCAGGCTACCGATGGTAGAGAGTGTGCCCATTGTACTGCCCCGCGCCAGGACGCGGCGGCACGGCGCGGGCGCAAGGGGGCTGGTGATGAGACAAACTGTGGGTGTGTGGTTGGTGGCGCCCGATGAGGCCGCAGCGAAGGCCGTACGCGTGGCACTGGCCCAGCCGGACGAGGGCCCGGCGTTGCAGGTAGCGGCGCTCGACGGCGACGGGCTGGATCGGGTGCTGGGGTGCGGGCGCAGCACTAGAGCCGACGACGACCCGCTGATCGTACTGCTAGACCTGTGGACTCCAGGCGATCCCTGGGTCGAGGCGCTGCGGGAGCTGCGGGCGCGCCCCGAGACCGAGCACGCGATCATCGTGGTGCTGGGGCCATCGGATGACGATTGGGCGGTGGTACGCTCGCACCAACTGGGGGCCGATGCCTTTCTGACCAGGCCCGACACCACCGCCAGCCTGACGAAGGCCGTGCGCGAAGTGGCGGCCTATTGGCTTGGGGTACAGCGCGAGGACGAGGCTGGCGCCGAACGGCTGCTGGGCTAAGCCCAGATCACCGGATGCCGAGCGCGGTGCGACAGGTGGGCGTGTTGACCATCAGCACCGCCTGCAGCACGTCTAACGAGCGGCCGTTGAGCCGTAGGTAGGTAAACAGCTCGTTGTGCTTGGCCCAGCAGGCGCTGGTGAGCCGCTCCACCTGTTGGGCAGGCGACAGCGGGCGGCTGCGCAGCAGTTGCAGGTATGCAGCTGCCGGGTCTACCGATGCCTCTTGCTGCAGGCGAGCCTCCAACGCCTCGTTGGCCTGCCGTTGCGTGTCCTGCAACGCGCGCTCCAGGTCGTCCCGGCAGCGGGCAGACTCCGTGGTAGTGCGGCCGTCGCACCCCGGAAGCTGGGCTAGGCGACGCCGCTCCGTCTCGTCAGCGATGCGCTGCTGCTCACGGCTCCGCAGCGCCGACCAGTAATTGAGGGTAGCGTCGTTCAGGTAGGCGCCATCGAAGGCCAGCGCCAGGCTGGAGCGGTCGCCGCGCAGGTACGCCACGTGGGTGGACTCGCGGCTGAGTATGGCGGCGGTCTGCCGCAGACTCTCGAAGGGATCGAGGGTGATGGCGAGCGCCTCCACCGGCACCCTCACCAGGCGACCAGCCGCCGCGCCCGTCAGCAGACCATCGGCCAGCGTCCCGGAGGGGGCCTGCTGCACGCCCTCGACGGCAGTGGTGTAGCGGCGATAGGCCGTCGGGTCGAAACGCAGCCACTCGGCGCCGGCCTGCACCCGCTGCTTGAAGAAGCCGCTGCCGGTAACGGGCGGCCCCGGCGGCTTGGGCGTGGCCGTGTGGGTGGCGGTAACCGTGGGTGTGGCGGTGGACGCCGCAGTGGGCGTGGCGGTGGTGGTGGGCGCCACCACAATGGCCGGGCGAGGCGTGCTGGTGGCGCGTGCACCGATGGGGGCGGTGGCGTTCCGCGGCTCGCTGCACATGGCTAGCACCCAGCGCCAGCACCACCAGCAGGTAGGTGGCGCCGACGTGCTGCTGCTTGAGCGCCGTGGGGAGCGGCCGCCACAGAGTTGACATGTGCGTGGTATCGAACGCGTGCGTTGGCCGGTTGACCACTGGATATGGTGTCTTGGGTGAAGACGGGCCTAGATGCTGTGCCTGGGGTCTCGCAAGGCTGAGATTGCATTGCGCAGTATTTAGCCTGCTCACATGATGCTCTCTGCCGACCTTTGATATACTAGCCTGCGGGCAGGCCGCCGCCAGGCGCTGCCGCGTGCCTAAATGTCGCGGTACACGTGCCGCCAAGAAGAAGGAGACTATGGCAACTCGAGTAGGCATCAACGGGTTCGGGCGCATTGGCCGGCAGGTGCTGCGCGCCGTGCGTGAGCGCCACAAAGGCGCGGTGGAAGTGGTGGCGGTGAACGACCTGACCGATACCAAGACCAACGCCCACCTGTTCAAGTACGACTCCAGCTACGGGATCTACCCCGGCACGGTTGAGGCGCGCGAAGACGGCATGGCCATCGACGGCGACAGCGTGAAGGTGTTCAGCGAGCGCGATCCCGGCGCCATCCCGTGGAAGTCGGTGGGTGTGGACCTGGTGGTGGAATCCACCGGTATCTTCACCAACGCCCAGCGGGCCTCGGCCCACATCACCGGCGGCGGCGCCCGCAAGGTCATCATCTCGGCCCCCGCCACCAACGAGGACATCACCCTGGTGCTGGGCGTGAACGGCGATAAGTATGACCCCAAGCAGCACAACGTGGTCTCGAACGCCAGCTGCACCACCAACTGCGTGGCCCCCATCGCCAAGGTGCTGTTCCAGCGGCTGGGCATGACCCGCGCCCTGATGTCCACCATCCACAGCTACACCAACGACCAGAAGATTCTGGACCAGACCCACAGCGACATCCGCCGGGCCCGTTCGGCCGCGGTCAGCATCATCCCCACCAGCACCGGCGCCGCCCGGGCGGTGGCACTGGTGATGCCCGAGCTGGTGGGCAAAATCCACGGCCTGGCCTATCGCGTGCCCACTCCCACCGTCTCGGTGGTCGACCTGGTGGCCGACGTTGACCGCGACCTGGATATGGACGAGATCAACGACGCCTTCCGCGCCGCTGCCCACACCGACCTGAAGGGCATCCTCGATGTGTGCGACGAGGAGCTGGTGAGCGTCGACTTCAAGGGCAACCCCTACAGCTCCATCGTGGACTCACCCAGCACCATGGTGGTCGACAAGCGCCTGGTGAAGGTGCTGAGCTGGTACGACAACGAGTGGGGTTACTCCTGCCGGGTGGCCGACCTGACGGCCTTCATGGCGGAGCGCGGGTTTTAGCACCGACGGCTCGTTTCTGGTAGCACCCGAGGGCGGCCGAATGGCCGCCCTCTCGCTTCACCCTGATGCTGGTGTAATCGCACATATTGTGGTGCTAGCGCACGTCTGCTACTATCGCGCGACACATCTTGTTCGCGTGAGCGTCGGAGGTCACCGGATGAGCAAGCGCACCTTTGAGCAGTCGGGTCAGTGGATGTCAGGAGGCCGTTGGCGGAGCCTCACCCTGCTCGCCCTCACCCTGGGGCTCATGCTGCTGACCGGAGCGTCGGTGTCCGGAGAGTTGACGCCACCGCCAGCGCACGCAGCCTCCGCCGTTGCCGCCTACGACTGCGCCGCCAACCTGGACCTGCCGGTAGTGGAGTGCGAGGCGCTGGTAGCGCTGTACAACAGCACCAACGGGCCGGGGTGGACCAACAGTACCGGGTGGCTGGCCACCCCGCATCCGTGTGCATGGTATGGGACTGGTTGCTTTGGTGGGCACGTAACCTCCCTGTACCTGGGATACAACCAGCTACTTGGCGGGATCCCCCTGAGCTTGGGACTCTGCCTGGCCTGATTCACCTGGTGCTGTCTAACAACCAACTTGCCGGAAGCATCCCTCCCCAATTGGGTGCGCCCAGCACCCTACTGCTCGTTGACCTGCCCTATAACCAGCTGACAGGCACGGTGCCTCCACAGATATGGAGCCTAACGAACCTCCAGCGTCTCGACCTGCACGCTAACCAACTTACCGGGGGGGGCTGTCACCCGAGTTGGGAAAGATGTCCAACCTGAAGTGGCTGTCGCTGTGGTCTAATCAGTTGACCGGCCCGATTCCACCGGAGTTGGTGACACTGGTTAACTTGAAGTTTCTTCGCCTCGACGCAAACCAATTCACGAGCAGTATCCCTGTGCAACTGGCGAGCCTTCCCAACCTGGAAAGCCTCCAGCTGTCCTTCAACCAACTGACGGGGACCATCCCCCCCGAGTTGGGAACCTTGGCTAACCTGCAGTACCTTGGGCTGAGCGGCAACCAGCTTACCGGAAGCATCCCGCCGCAGCTCGGGAACATGCCGGACCTCAGGGAGCTAAGCTTATTCGGCAATCAACTCAGTGGGAACATCCCGCCGCAACTCGGAAACTTACCTAGCCTGGGAGGCCTGAATCTAGGTCATAACCAAATCACAGGAAGCATCCCGCCAGAGGTGTGGAACCTCACGAGCCTCAATACCCTCGCACTGGGGCACAATCAACTCATCGGGAGTATCCCGCCCCAACTGGGAAACCTGGTCGGGCTCCGCCACCTAGACCTAGCCGGGAATCAACTGACGGGGAGCATCCCGCCTGAGATCGGGGGCCTGAACAAGTTGGTGTGGTTGTACCTCTGGAGTAACGACCTGTCGGGGTCAATCCCGCCCGCAGTGGGTCAACTATCCGAACTGTACGACTTGGCTGTGTCTGATAATCAGCTCACAGGCGGGATCCCGGCCGAGTTCGGGAAGCTTACGAAACTCCATAGTCTGACCCTGGCTGCTAATCAGTTGACTGGTCCCCTTCCGCCGGAGTTGGGGAACCTCCCCAACCTCAGAGATCTGTTCCTGCAGGATAATCAACTGAGCGGCGGCCTCCCACCGGAACTGGCTAACGCGACCAACTTATACCAGCTCGACCTCCACAATAACCCAGGCGTGGCTGGCCCATTGCCGCAAAGCCTGGCCCAGGGCCCGCTGCGTTATTTCCGGTTCTCGGCTACGAGCCTCTGCGAGCCGCCCAATGCCGCCTTCCAGAGCTGGCTGGCGCGCGTCTCCGCGGACAACCGAACTAATGTCTCGTGTGTCACTGGCGGCAAGAACCTCACCATCACCGCTTCCCCCCTTGCCCTCTCCTGGGAGGCTGGCACCGGTCAGACCGGCTACACCCTGCTGAAGTACAACACAGCGACCGCGACTCCCACGCTCAGCAACCTGCCCGGTAACGCCACCAGCTACACCGATGCCTCTGCCACCAGCGGGATAGTATACTGCTACGCACTCGCTCCGCTGGAGCCGAGCGGGGTTGTCCTTGGCCTGTCGGGTGTCCTGTGCGGCGGCACGGGCTTGGCGGCTGGGTCGGTGCTGCCGCAAGGCTTCGTCCTGAAGCTGGGGGGTACCGCAAACGCCACCATGACCTGGAACGCGCTCTTTGGTGGCGCCGACAGCTACCTGCTGCAGCGCATCCCGCTGGATGGGAGCCCCATCACCAACGTGGCCCTAGCCGGTGGAACCACGACCACGACGCAGGCGGTGGTGGCCGCCGGCACCTGCTTCCAGCTCATCGCCCTCAAGGGAGCGGGGTATGGGACGTCCGACGTACTGTGCGGGGTACCGGGCGTCAGCACGCTGGGTAACCAGCCGGCGGCGAAACGGCTGCAGTCGGTGGGTGAGGCGCTGGCGGAGGTGACGAGCCGCTTGCAGGGTGCGACGCTTCCGGCTCCGCAGTTGGCGTTCGAGAACCGCTGACCACACGAAGGGGGCGGCCCGTCTCGGCCGCCCCCGCTTCGACCCTCCACTCGCCCCCGCCCCCACACGCCCTCCACAAACGCCCGGACAGCCGCGGTATGGCCGCCCTCCAGCGTGTTCGATCATCCCCGAATGGACACATGCCCGCGGATGGCTGCCTCGGTCGACATGCCCTTGCCTACATCCACTAGGCGGTGCGACCCCGCGACGTTTCAGCGTGGCGGCGGTGGGCGGGTGCTTTGTGCCACACTAGAGGGGCATGCCCCGCCACGTCCGCCTGATCAACATCGGCTACCCGCCCTTTTTTGGCGGAGCGCAGACCTATGTGCACCTGCTGGCCACGTCGCTGGCAGCGGGCGGCGACGCGCCGGAGGTGTTTACCACAACGGCGGGCGAGGTGGAGGCGATCTGGAACCGCCGCAAGCGTGGACTGCCCGCGGGTGTGGCCAGCGACGATGGGGTGCGGGTACACCGGCTGCCGCTCTGGCACCTGCCGCCGGCGCCCTACGGCTATTACGCCATGCGCCGCCTGACGGTGGCCCTGGCCCAAGTGCCGGGCGTGCCACCTGCC
>Ga0194132_10008884_pt1 | contig 14157 bp, 12 predicted proteins | sample TA2KigOf80mmetaG_FD_148612 | JGI IMG/M metagenome (GOLD analysis project Ga0194132, IMG submission 148612) | Freshwater microbial communities from Lake Tanganyika, Tanzania - TA2015054 Kigoma Offshore 80m | ecosystem: Environmental > Aquatic > Freshwater > Lake | place: Tanzania: Lake... | reverse complement strand
GCCAAACCCATTTGTCGAGTTCACAGCCACCTATACCCACTCAGACCGGACCTTCGAGGACTTCAGAACTCCCTCGAACCGCCAGACGGGCAATCTGCTTCGGCTCCAACTCCAGTTCAACTACTAGCCTGAATTCCCATGTTAGGGGATTGAGTTAACACCACGCAGCGGCGATTAACCGAAGACCAAATGAAGACGTTTGTCGTTGAGCCAAGGGATGGCGGGACGCATTTGATCGAAGCCGGCGGCCATCAGCAGAGGATTGTGTGCGCGTTTTTGGAAGCGGACTTCCGTCTCGAAGTCTCCGATGGTGACGACCGCCGTGGCATCAATGAAGTCTCGAAAGATGTGGCGTGAATGGGCACGCTGGTAGCCGTTTTTGATTTTGAGTGCCAAAAGCCGGTAGAGACTGCTGGCCATAAGGGTCAATTGGAGATCGCAATCGACTTTCATGGCGACGGCCGACGAGAGGGCATCCATATGGAAGAAGTCAATGCCATCGGCGATGCCGTTTTCAATGATCATGCGCTGAGCATAGCGACCGATCAATTTGGCGGCCGAACGATGGAGCTGGTTGGTCAACAGGAAAGTGGGTTCTTCATGGCCGAGATCGGTGATGACGATCTGGCGAATAGGACCTTGGTAACCACTGAGTGTGATTCGTTGATCGAGGATAGCCGGGGTGCGGTATTCGCGCGAGATGCTGCTCAATTCGACACGTCGCCAGGCCGAAGAGGGGAGCTGGTAGATCTGCTGAAGCATCTGAGGCGAACGTCGACGCAGGGTGATAAAGTCGATGCCCCACTGCTTGAGGCGACTGAGATTGGCATGCGTGGTCAGTTTGGAATCGAAGATCAGCTCTTGAGGCCACTTTCCCGTACGCTGCTTCCAAAACTCGGCGAAACGTAAAATCTCATCGTTTTGCTCCTGCTTGCGGACACCGGCATTGGCGTAGCAAAACACTCGGGTATCGGCGTCTTGTGCCAGAAGGGCGAGAAGGCCCTTCTGGCGGCGACTCCGCTTGGAGACATAATGTTTTTCGACCAGAGCATCATCGCCGTGATAGGGAATGGTGTGAAAGTCCAGGTCAAAAGAAACGCCCCGATCGATTCCCAGCTGGGCCATGGTGTCAAACCACCGTTTCATAAAGGCGGGATAGGATCGGGGTGGAATCCGGCAACTGTATTCGGTGAGAAACGAGCGTTTGGGAACTACGTTGAGCCCGGCAAACAGAGCCAAGCCTTCATCAAAGACGGAACTCATCACGTGGCTATGTCGGGCGTGGCCAAATAGTTTCATCGCCAGGAGGGATCGAATGGCCGCACTGGCCGGAATCATTCGCGATCCTGGGAAGCCCGAATCGCTGAGCAGGTCCTCGAGGGGAACCTGAACCAGAAAAGGAAGAAACAAAAACAGTCCGCCGAAGCGTGTTCGAAAAGAACGGGCCGTCAGATCCAGTTGGCGCACGTCGGCAACTTCGGCGGCCGCTGGGCGAATGGCGGCCGGGCGTTCCTCGTCGGAGCGTCGCGGCAGCCGAGCGAAGCCCTCCTCAGCGAGAGTCTGCGCAATCGCGGCCGGGCTGAGGCCGTGTCCGGATTCTTCTAAGACACGTTGAATGTCATAGACCGAGTAGTTCTGTTTGCGTAAGGAGATAATCCGTTCACGGACGGCATCGCGTTTTGGGCCGGCACGGGGACCTTTGGGAGGGCTCTGAAAGAATTCACGCTGGGGGTTCTGGCGGAACTCATGACAAAGGACTCGGAAACTGCCGTAGCTGTAACCGAAGCGTTGAGCGGCCTCGTGGGCCGGCAATTGATCGACGAAAAAAGCGCGCAGCGCCTCATACTGGCGGTGTGTTGGATTCGAAGGATTGAGGAACACGGTGGCGAAATCTGTTATCTTATTTTCTGGACCTTTATCCACACACCCACTATGTCTCGTCTAGATGACCGTTGTCAAGCGCAATATGATGTGGTCCTGCCAAATTCGAGCCCCTCCCACTGTCTCTGTGAATTACAGCTCGTTTTGCTGGGCACAGCTGGTCATGGAGGGTGTAGCCTGGAGTGGAAACGGCGTGGCCCTATTCCATCGAAAGACCGTGGATGCGCGACCTTATGTCTATGGTGTTGCTAACACTAAGAAGCAGTGCTCGGCGTGAAACTGTGACCGCCACTTAAAGATCTTCGTAGTCTGTTAGCCAGGGACTCTGCATGGGAATTCAGGCTAGTGGTGCAGGTTATTTATTTAGGTCTCCTAAGGGCTCGATCTTACGCAGCGGAAGCCGGTGTGATTAAGGCCGGTGTCGGGTGTGGATTTCATGCGCGCGCTGGCGCGATAGCCGCTGCAGTAAGAAGCGTTGCAGAGATGAGAACCGCCGCGTTGCACGCGCTTTTGGGTTCCCGGTTCGTTTGGGTCATAGCTCCGATCCGGCCCAGGCGGGTTCTTCTCAGGGCTGGTCGCATAGTACTCCGGCAAATACCAGTCTGCGCACCACTCCCACACGTTGCCCGACATGTCGTAGAGCCCGAACCCGTTTGGCGGGAAAGACGCGACGGGAGCCGTGCCCCGAAAGCCATCCGATAGGGAGTTCTGGTTGGGGAACTTTCCCTGCCAGATGTTAGCCTGCCACTTGCTCCCGAGAACCAGCTCTCTGCCCCACGTGAACGGCTGCCGATCGAGTCCTCCGCGCGCAGCAAACTCCCACTCGGCCTCTGTCGGCAACCGCTTGCCAGCCCAGCGAGCGTAAGCCACAGCATCGTCCCAACTCACCTGGACCACCGGGTGCCGCTCTCTTCCTTCCAAAGTCGAGCCAGGGCCTTCTGGCTGGCGCCAGTTCGCGCCGGCCTGGTAGCGCCACCAGGCAAAGTGGTTGTCGAGCGGCACCTCGCCCTCGGGAGGGGTGAAGACAATAGCGCCGGCAACCAGGTTCTCGAGCGGCACGCCGGGAAAGTTTTTCGGTTCAGGCGTCTGCTCGGCAGTTGTCCGATAACCGGTCTCTTTCACGAACCGCGCAAACTGTTCGTTGGTGACTTCCGTTGTATCCATCCAGAATCCATCCACGATAACCCTGTGGACTGGTCTCTCGTCGCTCTGCCCGTCTTCGGAGCCCATCCAGAAAGCACCGCCTGGGACCCAGACCACTCCTTCCGTCGAGCCACTCGCAGAGAGCTCCTTGCGGCCTGCAGCTCTCCATAGAGAGTACCCCAGCAGCAGCGACCCGGCCACGGTAGCAGACAGCAGCCAGCGGCTTCTCACTTTTCGCATCGGGGAAGGTGTTCCGATCACTCGCTCTACAGCGCAGAGCTTCAGTTTCGCAACGGCGTCTATTTCTCCCGTTAGTCCTTCGGCTCGGCGACGAAGCGGTAACCGACACCACGCACGGTGATCAGATGTCTAGGCCGCGAAGGCTCGGTTTCAATGTATCGGCGCAGACGGACGATGAAGTTGTCGATGGCACGTGTATCGGTGTCTTCGTGCAGGTCCCAGACCTCCTCTAGCAGCGACTTGCGCGAAACGTTTCTTTCGTTGTGCTTTACGAGATGTCGCAGGAGGTTGGCTTCCATCAAGGTGAGCTGAACCACCCGATCTGCGACGCGGATCTGCAAAGCAGAAAAATCAATCGTCTTGCCGTCGAAGAGGAACAGCTCCTCATCAGGAAAACCGTTGCGAGCGTTCTTTTCGAAGAGCCCACCCGCCTTCGAGCCGCCCGTCTGAAGGCTCAGCAGCCAATGCTTCCGGCGCAGCAGGCTGCTGAGGCGCGCCAGCAGAATGGCCAATTCGAAAGGTTTAGGAAGGTAATCGTCCGCTCCGGCCGCAAAACCGCGCAACACGTCTTCGGGGCGCCCCATGGCGGTGAGCATCAACACGGGCACAAACTGCCCGGCTTTGCGCAGTTCCGTCGCAACCGCAAACCCGTCGATGCCGGGCAGCATCACATCCAGCACAACCGCGTCGTAGCGAGCGGGCTGCTTCGTGAGGAGATCCAGAGCTGTTTCGCCATCGCCGGCAACGTGGGCCTCATAGCCCTCCGCTTCCAGATTGAAGCGTAACCCGTCGGCCAGGTGTTCCTCATCTTCCACAATCAGGACGCTGCTCATTGGATTGGACTCAGGTCGTGGGGAGTTGGATGGTGAAAGTAGAGCCTTGTCCTTCTCCAGCACTTTCGGCTCGCACCATGCCGCCGTGACTCTTGATGACAGATCGAACGATAAACAGGCCGAGTCCGGTGCCCTTGACGCGGGATGGATCTCGTCTTGGCACACGGTAGAATCTCTTGAAGATCCTTTTCAGCTGGTCGCCGGGAATGCCCAGGCCAGAATCGCGAACCTTGACCAGGACCTGGCCGGCAGCCGGCGTCGAAACCTCCACCAGCACTTTGATCTGGCGAGCGGAATACTTGACGGCATTGTCCAACAGGTTGGCCATCACAGCGCGCAGTTCTTCGGCGTCGCCCACGACCATCGGGCGCGCACCGTTCAGCTTCTCTTCAAAGCGCAGCGAGTCTTCATCGAGGTGATAACGCGAGCGGGCGAGCTGGGCACACTCGCGAGCGAGACCAGCCATGTCGAGGCGATCGCGATGCAGGTGCCCGCGGCGATGGTCGAGGCTTCCAGCCCTCAGGACTTGCTCGACGGTATGCAGCAGCTGATCGTTGTCTGCCAACATGATGTCGTAGAACTCCTGCCGCCGGTCGGGAGGCACCTCTCGCGTCTTGAGCGTTTGGAGGTACAGACGAATCGAGGCGATCGGGGTCTTCAGCTCGTGCGTTACCGCATTGATGAAGCTGTCGTGCTGCTCGTTCCGCCGGATCTCGCGGACCAGAAAGATCGTGTTCAAGATCAATCCTGCAATGATGGCCAGAAAGAAGACAATGCCTAGAACCAAAACAGCAACCTGGCGCCAGTTGAGAATGACCCATCCAACATTCAATGCCGCCGCAAGCGCGACCAAACAGACGCCCAGCGTCACAAAGAAGGCTACCTTCGTGTTGCGCGTGGAAACTCGCATGAAGCCTATTGTAGGGAAAGCTGGACTTCGGCGCCAGAGGGGGCCAGGAGAGGCACAGGGTCCCGTCAAAGTCGTGAGCCTTCCCTGACGGTCGGGCTTACTGAATAGCCGCATCGACAAAATCAGTAGCCCGCGCGTTAGCAAGGGCTCGACCTCGACTCAAGGACTTACGAGACTTTGACGGGGCCCTGCAGGAGAGGCAGGCGACGGCAGTTTCGGGGCCAGAGGCACTGGGAATCGGCCTGGCATCGGAGTCGACTGTCGGATTGACAAGTGAATGCTTGGCCGCCGAAGGCGATCGGGGCGGGGTGGAATGCATCCTTCGCGCTTCTCGCCTGAGGCAGAGTGCAACGCTGAACTGGATTCCGGCTGAGTGATCCGAAGGTGGCGATGCCGTCAGGCCAACAATATGTCGCGGAGCCGCTGAACAGAGGATCAGATGTCTATGGCACTTCGGCCAGGAGATCCTCTTGAGGCTCAGCCGCGAGCGCAGATGCTGCTGGGGAACCAGCGAGTCTGGCCTGCCGGATACTCTTGGCCAAGCCGAGCCATTGCAATGTGCGAATGCCCCACCAGTTCACGTCGATTTCATACCATGCCAGTCCATGCCGAGCGGACGTTGGATGGGCATGGTGATTGTTGTGCCAACCTTCTCCAAATGTGATCCAAGCCACCCACCAGTTGTTACGGGAATCGTCTCGCGTAGCAAAACGGCGGCTGCCCCACATGTGAGTGGCGGAATTGACAAGCCAGGTTGCATGGAGTCCCAAGACGGCACGCAAGCAGAGGCCCCACGTTACAAACGGCCACCCGCCCCATGCGTATAACCCAAGGCCCAGAAACACAACAGGCCACATATAGTATCGGTTGAGCCATCGGTGAAACCGGTCACGCATCAGGTCCGGTGCATACCGATGCAAGACGAGTGCAGGATGCTCCTGCGCCCGTCCAATCAGAATCCAACCGATATGCGCCCACCAGCCGCCATCGCGCGGAGTGTGCGGGTCTCCTTCCTGATCGGAAAACCGATGGTGCATGCGATGAGTCACCACCCAGTTTGTAGGGCCGCCTTCTACTGCCAGTGTGCCGCAAAGGGAAAAGAGATACTCCACAATCTTGGGTGTCGTGTAGCCCCGATGTGTCAGCAGCCGGTGGTAGCCCATGCCGATGCCCAGACTGCCGGCAATCCAATAGAGCACCAGAGCTACAACCAGAGCCTGCCAGGTAAACGTGAAGAAGGCAGCGATCGCGCCAAGATGGAAAAGTCCGAACACCACCACGACCAACCCGTTGATCGAATCGCTGTGCCACTTGCTTTGCTGGGCCATGAAATCTCCTCAGGAATAGGCGTGCTCGCCGCCTAATTCACGCCGCTTGAGCAACTGCAGGCAGGGGAATGAAGATCGTTCGGCGTGCCGGAACCGGAAGAGCTAGATTCTCCCCGAACCGGCTCGAAACAAGGAGCTGCGAGGGCTTCGGTTAACCCCTCTCCCGATCTGGTGAAAGGGAAGCCGACCTTGCGGTGGATACGAACCTCCCACAGCTCCCTTGTGACGCCGAAGAATGCAGGCGGGATCTTAACAATTGGTTCGCGGCAGTTTTGTAATACTTGTGTAAGAAGGAATGCAGTGCAGCTGCACCGCTGAAGCCCGACAACTCCGCTGAAAGGAGGACGGGGTTTGGTTCGCGAGGGGCCGCCCGAGGGGGAGCCAGGGGAGTCGGCGATATGAGGGCTACTTGGCAGTAACGATGACGAAACTACGGCCTCGGTACAATCGCACACCACCGTTGTCTTTGACCAGAGCCAGCGGCCGCGGCATTCCGCATCTGGGTAGGTCCACTCCTTCCTTCGAAAAAGAAACTCCCAGGAATGACCCGAGCAAGGGCTTCGCCGTCTAGCATCACAACCTCTTCCGCCAGGTGAGTTGCCGGGAGGAGAGCGATGCAGACAAGACTGAGTAACAACAGCTCAACACGGACACTGGTCATATGGCCTCCATCCACGAAAAACCTGGCGCGGTGGACATTCCACGAGTTCACAGGAGAGAGCAAGAAAATTGCCCCAGGATGATTGATCGAGCGACAACAGCATACCCACATTCTCGCCATGAGTTCAAGAGTATTGCGATGAGTACCCAGGATTCCGTCAAAGTCGTGAGCCCTCCCTTACGGTCGGGCTGAACAACCGCGTGGACCAAATCAGTAGCCCGCGCGTTAGCAAGGGCTCGACCTCGACTCAACGACTTAGGAGACTTTGACGGGATCCTGGATGACTACCGTGGCCGGACGGCTCCGACGCCGTTCGCTTGATCCCGAGAGGCTCCACGCGTATCATTCTGCCTGTCCCACGGAGAGGAAAGCTGCGGCAGCACCTGTACAGTCTCGCTGATAAAAGTGCGTTTGCCATCGGGATTGGCGAACAGAACCAGCTGCCGGTGACCTATTGGATGAACACGAGGAACCGCTTGAGCCGAAATTATCCTATGGTGGCGCTGCTACTCGCAGTGACTCTGGCTGCCGGCGCCCACGCCGCCGAGCGCCACACCCGAAACGTCGTTTTGATTACTCTCGATGGCGTCCGCACCCAGGAGATTTTCGGCGGATTGGATCTGGACATTTTGAAGAGCGTCGTGAAGAAAGGCAGGGTTGAAGAACAACGGGCATACCAGAAGTACTGGGCTGCCACACCTCAGCAGCGGCGGGAAAAGCTCATGCCGTTTTTCTGGGGAACCTGGATGAAGAAACATGGCCACATTTACGGGAATCGCTCGCAAGCACTGTTGCAGTCGCCAACAAACATCGCTTCTCATATCCTGGCTATTCCGAAATCCTCACCGGTCAAGCGCATGACGACGTCATCGATAGCAACGACAACAAGCGCAACCCATATCCATCCGTTCTAGAATTCCTGAGAAAGGAGCTTGACCTGCCGCCTGAACGTGTCGCCGCCTTTTGCTCCTGGGAGACCATGAATTGGATTGCAGAGCACGAAGAGGGAACGATCGCGATTAACGCTGGATTCGAGGCCTACCGCCACCGCGAGGCTACCATTCGCGAGATGAGCCAGTTGCAGTTCGAGACGCTCACTCCCTGGCGCGGTGTCCGCCACGATGTTTATACCTTCCGCTTTGCTTCCGCCCATCTGAGGGAACATGAGCCACGCGTACTCTTCCTGGGTTTCGGGGAAAGGGACGATTGGGCTCACGACGGTGACTATGAGCTCGTTCTGGATGCATTGCACCAAGCGGATAACCGCTTTCGCAGGTTGTGGGAGTTTCTGGAAGGACATCGGTCGTATCGGGGCAAAACTTCCATTGTGATCAGCACCGACCATGGCAGAGGCAACGGTCCTGCCGATTGGAAGAGCCATGGCAAAGACATTGAAGGCGCTCAGTATATCTGGCTGGGGATCGTCAGCCTAGACTCGGCGAAGCTCGGTGAGCAGTCGAACACCGAAACCATCTACCAGAATCAGATCGCTGCCACGTTGTGCCGGTTTCTCGGAATCGACTACAGCCGGCACAATCCGGCTGCCGGGAAACCGGTGGACTATTGAGATTCCATTCGGAGGAACATCGTGCGAAGGATCGTTCAGGTTTTGGGTGAGGGTGCCGAGTGAGGGTGTGTTGACAAGATTCTGAATAGGCAAGGTCTACCAATCGATGCTTGAGCTGCTGGATTTAACTCAAACCCTGCCGAGATCGGACTACGCAGAATCGATGCCGGTGCTCCGGGCAGAGCTACGCGACTTGCAGCAGGCGATTCTGGCGGCTGGAATTCCCGTTGTGGTGCTGCTGGAAGGGTGGGATGCTGCCGGTAAAGGTGACTCGATTGGGACGCTGGTCTATCCCTTGGATCCGAGAGGATTCAGGGTTTGTACGACCCACGCACCGACCGAAGACGATCGCTTTCATCCTTATCTATTCCGTTTTTGGACTCGGCTGCCGGCACGCGGCAAGTTTGTGTTCTTCGACCGTGGCTGGCACCGCCGCATGTTGGAAGGCCGGCTGGAAAAGGCGCTCGACCATCAGGGACTGCTGGCAGCTGCAGAAGAAGTTCGCGAGTTCGAACGGCACCTGACCGACGATGGTGTCGTCCTCATCAAGTTCTGGTTGCAGATATCCAAGAAGGAGCAAAAACGGCGGCTCGAGGATATTGCCGATGACCGCTACGAGCGCTGGCGCCTGCACCAACCGGGATCGCATAAGGATCTAAGCTACCGGCGCTCTTTGGAGGTGGCTGAAGAGGCCCTGGCGCTGACCAGTACCGCAAATGCACCGTGGATGCCGATTGCTGCCGAGCACCGATACTTCCACCGGTTCGACCTACTTCAAAAACTCATTGCAGCCTTGCGCCGCGCGATGGCCGAACGCCATCGGCCTCTTCCAACGGGCAGTGAGGTCGAAACGCCTTCAGCGGAGCCTTCCCACCTTCCGAACGAGGCGCGAATTCCGATACCCCCTTCCAGCCGGGCGACCTTGCTGGATCGGGTGGACTTGACTTGCCGACTGGATCGAAAAGAGTACGAGAAGCAGCTGGATTCCCTGCAACAACGGTTGCAGGAACTGGAGCTGGAGTGCTACCACCAGCGGGTTTCGGTGGTGATGGTGTACGAGGGCTGGGATGCTGCCGGCAAGGGGGGAAACATCAAGCGGCTCACGCAGGAACTCGATCCTCGGGGATACGAAGTCATTCCCATCGCCGCACCGGATGCGACTGAGAAGGCCCACCATTACTTGTGGCGCTTTTGGAGACAGCTTCCCAAGGCCGGACACATCGCCATTTTCGACCGCAGCTGGTACGGACGCGTTCTGGTGGAAAGGGTAGAAGGCCTTGCCTCGGAAGCAGAATGGCGCCGGGCCTATCAGGAGATTAACGAATTCGAACGGCACCAGACTGAATCGGGCAGCGTCCTGGTGAAATTCTGGCTGCACATCAGTCCTGAAGAGCAGTTGCGACGTTTTGAAGAACGTGAGAGAGTACCGCACAAACGGCACAAGATTACCGCTGAAGACTGGCGTAACCGCTCTCGCTGGGCAGCTTATCGGGAGGCCGCGGTCGAGATGATCGAGCGGACGTCAACCCGTTCCAGCCCTTAGACGATTGTCGAGGCCGAAGACAAACTTTGGGGAAGAGTCAAGACGCTGCAAACCGTCGTGACCGCCTTGGAGGAACGGTTGGGCGAACGGCGAAAAGGATAGCGAGCGCTCAGTGACGAGTGACGTGGAAAGGAGAGCTTGCGTGAGTGGACGACAATGGATGGAACTTCTCATGGTGGCTTTGCTGGCTTTCTACCCCCCAACGGCTTTAGGCAACGGGCTGCGGTCGGGGCCGCCCCTGCCTCACAAGGTCGTGAAAGATTGGGCCAAGCTGCCTAAAGGCTGGAATTTCGGGGAGTGCTCTGGCGTGGCCGTCGACCGCCAAGACAATGTGTGGGTGTTCAACCGCGGCGCCCATCCCGTGATCCAGTTCGACAAGAACGGCAACTTTCTTCAAGCGTGGGGCGAAGGTTTGTTCAAGTCGTCTCACGGAATGCGCATCGACGCGGGTGGCAACGTTTGGGCCGTCGACGTGAAGGGGCACCTGGTTCTGAAGCTCAGTCCCGCTGGCCAGGTACAAATGGTCATCGGACGCAAGGCCGGAGACAACGACAGCCGGGAATATTTCAATGAGCCGACCGGAATCGCCATTGCCGCAAACGGCGACTTGTTCATCTCGGATGGCTACGTGAACTCGCGCGTCGTCAAGTTCAATCAGGACGGAGACTACTTGACTCACTGGGGCAGCAAAGGCGATGGCGACGGCCAGTTTAACCTGGTGCATGACGTGACGATCGATTCGGCAGGTAAAGTCTACGTCGCCGATCGAACGAACCAGCGCGTGCAGATTTTCGATCGCAACGGGACGTTTCTAGGCAAATGGACGGGCATCGGCGCTCCTTGGGGACTCATCTACGTCGCCAAAGAGAACGCGATCTACATGTGCGACGGGCTTAATAACCGGGTCATCAAGCTTGGACTCGATGGCCAGGTTAAAGGCGTGCTCGGAAGCCAGGGACGCGTTCAGGGCAAGTTCGATTATGCCCACAACATTGCCGTGGACAGCGAAGGATCAATTTACGTCGTCGAGATCAAGAACTGGCGGGTCCAGAAATTCGCAAAGTAGAAAAGTAGATTAGATTCGGCCTCAGCTGGCCGTATCGCTGCCGACTCACTTTGACAACTCACCAGTGACGTTGCAGGAGAGACTGAATCGAAAGCGGCCCACCGGGTTGAGCGGCGGGGGTCATCGATCAATGCCGGCAGCGCTGCGATCCCGTCGGGGTCGTGCTTCTCTGCTGATGCAGACCAGCGATGGAGCGCATTGCTCCACCCGTGGCTAATAGCTGGCAAGCCTCTGGCTTGCCGACCAAACGACTACCAGCGATTGTGGTACTGCTTAGGTCCCCGGGGTCGCGCTGGCGTGCGACACTACGAACCTAAGAATTTGGAAACAAGTCACTACGATCCCGGTACCATCCAGGTAAACACATACGCCTGCAGCATCACCAAAACACCCACCAGTGCAGCCAGGATGAGGCTGTGCCAGAACACGTACCTAAGGATGTCGCCCTCGCCTCCTTCCTGGCCCGTCGCGACACCTGCGACGACAATGCTTTGAGCATCGATCATCTTCCCCATCACGCCCCCAGAGCTGTTGGAAGCTGCCGCAAGCAACGGTGAAATGCCTAGCTGTTGCGCAGAAATCTGCTGCAGATTGCCGAACAGAACGTTGGACGAAGTGTCACTGCCGGTCAGCGCGACTCCCAACCAGCCAAGCATCGGCGAGAAGAATGGGAAAAGGAACCCTGTGCTGGCAAAAGCCAGCCCCATACTGGCGTCCAGACCGCCGTAGCGTGTTGTGAAACCGAGTGCCATCATGGCCGCGATCGTCAGCAACGAGATGCGAACCCGCAGGAGGGTCTTCAGATAGGTCTGGATCAGGAGGCGCGGCTTAATGCCCAGCAGGAAGCCGGATAGGGTGCCGGAAAGCAGAAGCCCCGTGCCCGTGGCCGAAAGCCAATTGAACGTGAATACCGCATCTTCTGCTTTGGGTGCGGCAACAACCGGAGGCGTGCGGAGAACGGCCTTGTCGAGGTAGGGCACAGAGATCTTCACGATTGAGAGGCTGTTCAAATAGTTCTTGAACTGCGGCACACCCCACAGAAACACCATCACCGAAAGCACGAGCCACGGCATCCAGGCGAGCCAGGCTTCTCGTGGCGAGGGACGGCGCACTGCCGTCTCAGCCATGTGGGGGCCGCGCCCTGGCACCCTTGAGGAACCGGCAGCGGTTCCCGCCGAGTTGGAAGAACTGTGACCCGCCTCGTGGCCAAATCGCCAAACCGAGCGCGGCTGCCAGAAGCGGAGAAGCAGGATGAGGCAAAAAATGGAAGCAATGGCGGAAGCGATGTCGACGAGCGAAGGTCCGTAGAAGTTGCTGACAACATACTGTGGAACGGCAAACGCCAATCCTGATACGAGGCAAGCTGGCCAAACTTCCAACATGCCCTTGCGCCCAGCCATCGCCCACACCAGCCAGAACGGAACGATGACCGAAAACAGCGGAAGTTGCCGCCCCACCACGGCGCTCAGATCCATCAAGGGAAGGCCCGTCACTCCAGCCAGCGCGATGATGGGAGTGCCCAAAGCTCCGAATGCGACCGGCGCCGTGTTGCCGATCAGCGAAAGACCAGCCGCTGGGAGCGGCTTGAATCCCAAACCGATGAGCATTGCCGCGCAGATGGCCACGGGCGTGCCAAATCCAGCGGCTCCTTCGATGAAAGCGCCAAAGCTGAATCCGATGAGCAACGCTTGAATCCGGCGGTCGCTTGCCAGACCGGCGATCGTTTGCTTTACAACTTCGAATTTCCCAGTCATGACCGTCAGGTCGTAGACAAAAATCGCGCTTAGGACAATCCAGCCGATCGGAAACAACCCGTAAGCCAGGCCATTGCCCGCCGCCGCGAGGGCCAGAGGGACGGGCATGCCGTAAACGACAATGGCCACCAACAGGGCCGACGCCAGGCCCGCGACTGCTGCCAGATGAGCACGCACGTGCCAGAAAGCCAGCAAACCAAGGAGCACCACAACCGGAAGCGCCGCCACCAAGGCTGAGAGCAAAAGGTTTCCCAACGGTGTGTAGATTTGCGGCCACGGCATGAGCAAAAATCTCCTGAGGCGAATTGGATTGACGAAAGTGCAGCGGGCCACAGGCTCGGAGCTTCGATCGTACGGCTTCCAAGGCAGCAACGTGCGGAGCCCATCCTGCTACCGTCTTTGAGTGGGCGGCATTGTAGCAGCTTGGAGACGGCGTGTCGGGGAAAAATGGCTGGCGTGGGAGGCTGATCTGCCCGATTCGCATGGCTCATCCCAGCGGAGCGAATCTGGCAGGCTCAACGATGCCTCCCGCTCGATTACGGCTCTGGCAAAAACTTCCAGAGTGACTCCAAGGGGATTTCCAGCCGTGGACTTTCAGTTGTGAGCAGGTCGACTAATTTGCCGACCGGGTCTTGCTTCGAGTACGACAAAGCTTTTCGGTCGAACGGGTCAATCAGCCAGATGGGGTCAGTTAAGTTGGCAAGGATTTTGATGCAGCCCTGCCGGTTTGGAAGTATCATACCCAGATTATGCGCCGAACGGGCTTATAGCGACTGAACCGGAACGGAGGGATTGAAAGGAAAGCGGGAGTGCCCTAGGATAGGCGGTTTGCAAAGACGACCTATCCAGACTTGATAGAGCGATCAAGGAAAGGAGCACTCCCGAATGGAGAAGATAGCAAAAGCGCCGAGGTCTGAAAAGGCCGTTGCGAGCGGAAAAGAAAGAACGCGGGGGAAAGCCAATAAAATCGGGGCGGCCACCCGGTACGACTTTGGAGGCGGGGTGCTGACCCCGTACGGCGGCCTGTTACCGCTGGCGGCGTTGTTGGAGAAGCTGGAGTTTGTGCAGCTGCTGTACGAGAAGCTAACGGTCAAGCGGCAGCCGGCGAGTCTGAGTAATGCCCAATTCGTGATGGGGACCGTGTTGATGTTTTACTTAGGTTTTGCGCGAATGCACCATGTGAGATACGTGCGGGACGATGAGATGGTGCAAGAGGTGTTGGGCAGCGCGG
>Ga0194132_10008883_pt1 | contig 14158 bp, 13 predicted proteins | sample TA2KigOf80mmetaG_FD_148612 | JGI IMG/M metagenome (GOLD analysis project Ga0194132, IMG submission 148612) | Freshwater microbial communities from Lake Tanganyika, Tanzania - TA2015054 Kigoma Offshore 80m | ecosystem: Environmental > Aquatic > Freshwater > Lake | place: Tanzania: Lake... | reverse complement strand
TGGGTTAGGTCCTGGTTCCAGGCTGGCGTGTACGGTGAGGAGACCGCGCGTCAGGTCCCGTCCGTAGTGCCCCAGGCCGACCCCCAGTGCACGGGTGAGGCGCCCGGGGCCGTCGCAACGCTCGTCCAGGATTCCGGCCAGCGGCTCCAGGGCGCGGATGAGGACGCATCCCGGCGAGCCTTCGGGTTCGGTGACGAAATTCAGGCAGTGGTACATGCCGTAGATCAGGTACACGTAGGCGTGCCCCGGGGGCCCAAACAGGACCTTTGTGCGCGGCGTCCGTCCTGCGTATGCGTGCGCCGCGCGGTCGGCCAGTCCGAGGTAGGCCTCGGCTTCGACGATCCGCCCGGCCAACAGCCGCCCGCGGCCCGGCCGGTGCACCAGGATTTGCCCGATCAGCGCCGCCGCCACATCCTGCGCTGGCTGCGCGTAGAAGGAACGCGCCAGCACCGGAAGCCCGGAAATCACTTTCGGGTCCAGGCCCGCGGGTGTAATCTTGGAGGAGATGCGCCTGTTCACAGGTTTGGATTTGCCGGACACCATTCAGCAGGAACTCTCCACGTTGATTGTCCGGCTCAGGCCCGAGGCGAAAATCCGCTGGTCCCGGGTGGAGAACTTGCACATTACCACGAAGTTCATCGGCGAGTGGGAGGAGAGCCGGCTGGGGGAACTGGCCGAGGCCCTGGAATCCATTCCATTCGAGAACAGTATCTCCATTCGAGTCAGTGGAATAGGCTGGTTTCCTCAACCTCATTCTCCACGCATCTTGTGGGCCGCGGTCCGCGGTGAGGGATTGCCGGAACTGGCCGCGGCGACCGGCCGCGCATGTGCAACGCTGGGGATCCCCACCGAGGAGCGGCCCTACACCCCCCACCTCACGTTGGCACGGATTGAGCCGCGCGGGGGCGGCCCGCCACCGGACCTCGCTCCGTTGCGCCGGGCGATCGCCTCGCTGCCGGGGGTGGATTTCGGCTCCTTCGAAGCCTCCGGGTTTCACCTCTACCGGAGCGATCCGGTGGGTGGAGAATCGCGCTACACGAAGCTCTCCAGCCACCCGATAAAGTCTTTGAGACAAAAGTGATGGAGCCGAAACATTCCCAGCAACCACGTGTTCAGACAGACATGGGCGCGGTTACCGCAATGGGAACCCCCGGAATTCTTGGCCATGCAGCAGCCAGCCGGGATGAGAACTTCGATCGCGACGCCGATCTGATGCTTCGGTTCAAGGCCGGCGACGCCGCCTGCTTCGCGGTGCTGGTCGAGCGGAACCGCGGCCTCCTGGTTCACTACTTGTACCGGATGGTGTTGAATCAATCCGTGGCGGAGGAACTGGCCCAGGAAGTGTTCGTGCGCATCTACCGGAACCGGGCGTCCTATGAGCCCTCGGCGCGATTCACGACCTGGTTCTTCCGGATCGCTACGAACCTCGCGCTGAACCATATCCGCGACACGAAAAAGGAGAGGGGCCAGACGAGTCTGGACGAGGAAGTGATCGAAGGCGCGACGCGGCAGCTCCCCGACCGGGGCTCGAATGTGGAGCAGATGCTGTTGAAGCAGGCACGGCTCTCGGAGATCCGTGCCGCGATCGAGAAGCTGCCCGAGAAGCAGAAGGCAGCCGTCCTGATGCACAAATATCAGGAAATGGAGTACGCGCAGATCGCCAAGGCGCTCGACTGTTCCGAGGCCGCGCTCAAGTCGCTGTTGTTCCGCGCCTATGAGTCGTTGCGTGCCAGGCTGGCTCACTTCAATGTCTAGGAGGCCGTCATGATGCGGGAAGAACATCAAATCCAGTGCCCGGTCCAGGGGCAAGACGGAGCCGGACTTCTGCTGGAGTATCTCGACCGCCGGCTGGACCCTCCGGCAGCAGCCAGAATTGAGCGGCATGTGTCAGCCTGCCCGCAGTGCCAGCAGGTGGTGGCCGCGCAGCGGGCGGTGTGGGAAGCGCTCGACGGCTGGGAGCCGGAGCCGGTGTCAGCGGGATTCGATCAGCGCCTGTTCGCCCGTTTGGCCGCGGAGGGGGACAGGCCCGCTGGCTGGCTGGCGCGGCTGGCCGGCTTTTTAGGTGCGCTGGCAGCGCCCCGGCCGGTGTTCGCCGCGGGTGCGGTGTGCGCATTGATGCTCGGTGTGCTGTTGATCCGGCAGCCAGGCCCCGATTCCCCGATCGCCCAGGTGACCGAAGCTGGGGAATCCCCGGTGGTCGAAGTGGTTGAAGTTGAGAGTGTCGAAGACACCCTGGCCGACATGGATATGCTTCAGCAGTTGGGTGTCGCCGAGCCGGTCGAAGCGAGCGGCAAGCAGGCAATCTGATGCGTCTGGCCTTGGTCATCGCGCTGATCCTTGGGCCCGCGGCGGTGTGGGCTCAGGCGCCCGTGCCCAAAGCTGGCCGCCCCATGAAAATGGTGCGCCCCAAGGGAAAAGCGGCCAAGCAGACGGCGGTGAAGCAGCAACTCGACCGGCTGAGCGAGATGTCAGCGGAGGAGCGGTCAGCGGCGCTCGCCCGCCTCCCCGCGGAACGCCGGGCGCAGCTTGAGCGGCGGCTGGAACAGTACAACAGACTGTCGCCGGAACAGCGGAAGCGGCTGTTCAGCGCGGCCGAAGGCTTGACACCCGAACAGCGGCGCGCGGCTCAGATTGGCATGAAGGCCTTTGAGCAGCTCCCTGTGGAACGGCGTCCGATCGTGCGCCAGGAACTGATCCGGCTCCGGCGGATGAACGTCGAAGAACGGGAAGCGCGGATGAATAGCGAGGTGTTCCAAAGCCGCTATACGGCGGGCGAGCAGAAGGTCCTGCGCGAGGTAACGGGCGCTCTGGAAGAGATCGAGTAGGCGCAGCGGGAACCCGGTTTCTCCTTGCGAACCGCGTTGCCCAGGATGCCATAATCAACCCATGGCTCTGACTTCATTCCGGCGCCGCGACCTCTGGCCGCTGGCCGTGACGCCGCTCCCCGCCCAGACCGGAAAAAAGCAGATCGCGCTGATCATCACCGAATACCGGACCAATTCCCACGCCGACGTCATCGGAACCCGGCTGCTCGAAGGCTATCACTACCACGGCAAGCACCGGACGCCGCGAGTGAAGGCTGCCTCGATGTTCACCGACCAGGTCCCCTGGAACGACATGAGCCGGGAAAAGGCCAAAAAGCATGGAGTGCCGCTGTATGAAACCGTCCGGGATGCGCTGACCCGCGGCGGGGACAAGCTGGCTGTGGACGGAGTGGTCCTCATCGGCGAGCACGGCAACTATCCCTACAACGAGAAGCTGCAGCACCTCTACCCGCGCTATGAGTTGATGTCGCAGATTGTCGACGTCTTCCGGTCTTCCGGGCGGTCCGTTCCGGTGTTCTGCGACAAGCACCTGTCGGTGGACTGGTGGAAGGCGCGGCAGATGGTCGACTGGTCGCGCGAACTCAAGTTCCCGTTCCTGGCCGGCTCGTCGGTCCCAGTGAGCTGGCGGCGGCCGGAGATCGAATTGCCGATGGAGGTCCCGCTCCGGCACGCGGTGGCCGCGGCTGGCGGCGGGATCGAGTCCTATGGATTCCACGCACTCGAAGGACTTCAGTGTATGGCCGAGCGCCGCAAGGGAGGCGAGACCGGAGTCCGCTCCGTGCAGACCCTCGAGGGACCCGATGTCTGGAAGTGGACCGACGCGAATCCGTGGAGCATTCCGCTGCTCGAAGCCGCGTGCGCCCGCAGCGGGACACGCAAACCCGGGAACATGCGCGAGAACGCCCGCAATCCCTCGGTGTTCGCCGTCCACTACAACGATGGATTCCGCGGCGCCACCTACATGCTGAACGGCCATTTGAACGACTTCAACTTCGCGGGCCAGATCGAGGGCAAACCCGAACCGGTTTCGACGTTGTTCTGGCTGCAGAACGCGCGGTTCTACGGCCACTTCTCCGGCCTTACGCACTACATTGAGGAGCTGATTCTTACCGGCCGCGCGCCTTACCCGGTCGAGAGGACACTGCTGACCACCGGCATCCTGGCTGCCGCGATGGAGTCGGCGTGGAAGGGTCACGTTCAAATCGATACGCCCCACCTTGCGGTCCGCTACCGGGCCGTCGCCGAGCCGCTCTACAACCGGGGCGCGGTACCGCCCGAGGAGCCCAAGCGGCTATGAGCCGCATCGCAGTTGTCCTTGTGGCGGGCATGCTGCTGCCGGCCGCCGAAGTCTCCGAGCGTGCGCGCAAGCTGCACCAGGATGCGTTCGTGTTCGACGGACACGTGCACGTCATCAACCGCCAGTTGTATGACGGGTCCGATATCGGCCAGCGCCTCAAGGGCGGGCAAGTGGACCTGCCGCGGGCCCGGCAAGGCGGCGTCGATGCGATGCTGTTCTCGTTGTTCGTCCCGGAGGAGTACTATCCGCAGCGGCTGGAGACCACCTACACTCTGCGGCTGCTGGATCTCGCACACCGGCAGATCGCCGCCAACAGCGCTCACATCGCGATCGCCTACTCCCCGGCCGATCTCGCCAGGATCCGGCGGGAAGGCAAGATTGCGGCAATTCTCGATCTCGAGGGAGGCTTCGATCTGGACGGCGGCCTGGGAGTCCTGCGGATGCTGCACCGGCTGGGGCTCAGGTCGGCGCAGCTTCCGGCGCACAACTGGGCCAACCGCTTCGCCGATTCCTGCTGCGCGGCGTCGCGCCCGGCTGGCGGGTTGAATGAGCACGGGCGGGCCGTGGTCCGCGAGATGAACCGGCAGGGAATGCTGATCAATATCAGCCACGCATCGGATGAGACGGTGGAACAAGTGCTCGAGATCAGCACCGCGCCTGTCATCGCCACGCACCACGGGATGCGCGCGCTCAACGACATCCCGCGCAACATGCCCGACCACCTGATCCGCAAGCTGGCGGCCAAGGGCGGAGTGATCGGGTTCCATATCGGGAACGAGTTCCACAACCGCAAAATGTTTGACTGGCGCACCGCCAACGCGGGGAAGCCGTTCTGGGACACCTCGGATGTGAGCAGCAAGCCCATGACCATGGATCTGATCGACAAGCTGGTGACGCCCAAGTTTCCGATGATGGGTACCGATTGCCCGGAGAGCCTGCTGTTCACGCCCGAAGAGTGGATCGCAGTGATCGAGAGGGCCATCTCAATAGCGGGAGAAGACCACGTTGCACTGGGGAGCGATTTCGACGGCGGGCCCACGCCGCCAAGGGGCATCCACGATATCGCGGACCTCCCGCAACTCACCCAGGCAATGCTCAACCGGGGATGGCCCGAGGCAAGGATTCGGAAATTCCTCGGAGAAAACCTTCTCCGTCTGTGGCGCAACGTGGTTGCATCCGGGCGCCGCTGATATTCTGTTCGTCAACCGGCTGCTCGCTTCTGAAGGAATTTCACCTCAGCGAGCGCCGCAACCTGGAACGGGCCGCGAAGTGTTATCGTAGTAGAACATCTGAACCTGCAGCCAACATGGCTCTCGGGGAGTGCTTCGGTACTCCCCAGTTTTCTTTTGGCTCGGTTCCTGGGAAGCTATAGGGATGAATCGCCTGCTTCCATTCGTTTTTGCGCTTGCCTTGGCCGCGCAGGACTACGACCTTGTCATCCGCGGCGGCCGGGTGGTGGACGGCACGGGGAATCCGGCATTCATCGGGGATGTGGCCATCTCCGGAGGCAAGATCGCGGCCATCGGGAAGATCGATGCCGCCCGCGCCCGGCGCGCGATTGACGCCAGCGGGCTGCACGTCACGCCGGGGTTCATCGACATCCACAATCACTCCGACGACACCGTGCTCGCCGACGGCAACGCGCAGTCGATGATCCGGCAGGGCGTCACCAGCATGATCTTCGGCGAAGGCGGATCGGCGGCGCCCACCAAGCAGTTCGCCAATTTCCAGGCCTATTGGGATGCGCTGCGGAAACGGGGCGTGTCGACCAACATTGGCAGCTACATTGGATCGAGCCAGATCTGGACCTGGGTCCATGGCCAGAAGGCAGGACCGGCCACACGGGAGGAGGTCGACAGAATGCGAGCCCTGGTCCGGGAAGCGATGGAACAGGGCGCCCTGGGGGTGGCGAGCTCGCTCAGCGGACCCCCGGGATCGTGGATTGACACTGGCACGCTCGTGGCAATGTGCGAGGCTGCGTCGCCCTACGGCGGGATCTACTCGACGCACATGCGGACGGAGGGCCACGGAGTGTTTGAGTCGGTGGCCGAAGCGCTCGAGATCAGCCGGCGTGCCAAGGTCCCGGTGGACATCATCCACCTCAAGATCGCCGAACACAAGCTGTGGGGGCGGATGCCCGAGCTGATTTCGACCATCGCAAACGCGCGGGCCCAAGGGCAACAGGTTGAGGCCCACGTCTATCCCTACCGTGCCGGACAGAACAATCTGGCGACAATCATCCCGCCCTGGGCGCACGAAGGCGGAGGCGGCGCGCTCATCGCGCGGCTGAAGGATCCGTCGTTGAAGGCCCGGCTGGTGCGCGAGATCGAAAACGGAATCCCAGGCACCAACTGGTACAACCACTACACCGCGACCGGATCCTGGGAGGGAATGCTGCTGGTCAGCTTCTCGAACCCGGAATATAAGAAGTTCGAAGGCAAGCGGATGGACGAAGTGATCCGCACACTGGGCGGGCAGCCGGTTGACGTGCTGTTCCGGGTGCTGATCGACAACCGGGGCTCGGTGCCCACCGTCTACTTCCATCATTCCGAGGACGACATGCGGTATGCGTTGCGCCAGCCGTTCGTCTCAATCGGATCGGATGGAACCGCGGTCGCCACCGAGGGTCCGTTGGCGCGCGGGAATCCTCATCCGCGGTACTACGGCACGTTTCCGCGGATTCTCGGCCGCTATGTCCGGGACGAGAAGGTGATCACGATGGAGGAGGCGGTAAGGAAGATGACCTCAGCGAACGCGGCCAAGATCCACCTCTACGACCGCGGGCTGATCCGGCCCGGAATGGCCGCCGACGTGACCGTCTTCGACGCCGCCAAGATCATCGACCACTCGACTTTCGACAAGCCGCACCAGTACTCGACGGGCGTCGAATATGTGATCGTCAACGGCGGCGTGGTGCTTGACCAGGGCAAACACACGGGGGCACGGCCAGGTACGGTTCTCTACGGGCCGGGACGCAAGTAGACAAAAATGTTCGCGGCGGCGTTTCTTCTCCTTTTCAGTGACTTGCACACGGCGGTGCGCTCGGGCGAGCTGCCTCGGGTGAAGGAGTTGCTCGAAAAGGGGACCAACGCCAATGAACGGGATTCGCTCGGCGGCACCGCACTCCATGACGCCTGTTGGGCGGGCGACGTGCGGATGGCGGATCTGCTGCTCGACCACCGCGCCGATCCGAACCTGCGGCACCTGGAGGGCGGGTCGGCGCCGTTGCACTATGCGGTTATCACCAATCACGCCGATGTCGTCGAACTGCTGCTCAGGCGGGGAGCGGATCTGCGGGCGAAATCGGCAACGGGGGCGACCGCCCTGCACCTGGCGGCAAATCGCGGGTTCCTGCCGCTGGTGGAGCTGTTGATCGCGCGGGGGCTCGATCCGGACACAAAAGACGGGGCGGGCAATACAGCATTGGATGAGGCTGCTTGGAAGGGCGAGATCGACGTCGCGCGGTTCCTGATCGGAAAGGGCCTGGACCCGGCCCCGGCGCTGCCGGCGGCGGCCGCCAAGGGCCACGCCGAGTTCGTGCGGATGCTGCTGGGAGCGGGCGCCCGTCCGGAAGGCCGCGCCGTGGAGGAAGCCGTGCAGAACCGGCACGCGGGAGTGATTGCGGCGTTTTTGGAAAAGGGCGCCAGGATCGATGAGGCGAAGCTGCTGCACGAAGGGGTGATGCGGGGCCAGCTAGACCTGGTCAAGCTGCTGGCCGGGCGGCGGAAGCGCCTGGACCTGGGTGGATATCTGGCCGATGCTTCGCTCAAGGGCCACGCTGCCGTGGTTGAGTACCTGCTCGAGTTGGGTGCGGATCCGAACCGGCGCAGCAAGGAGGGGTCGACGCCGCTGCACGATGCGGCGTTGGGCGGGCACGTCGCGGCGGCGCGGGCGTTGATCGGCAAGGGGGCCCGGGTGGACGCGCCTGATGGAGACACGGGCGCGACTCCGCTGCATCATGCCGCGTCGTGGGGCAGAGCGGAAATGGTCCGGCTGCTGTTGGAGAAGGGGGCGAATCCGAAAGCGGTCAACCGGGCGGGCGCCACCGCCGCCGACGTAGCCCGGTCGGCCGGGCATACGACCTTGGAGGGGGTGCTAAAGCAATCCCAGTAGTCTGCCGATCAGGCTTCTGTGATCGCCGAACCGGCGCCTGTTTGGGGCAATGCCAACCCGCTGGACGCGCAGTGTTGCGAGTTCCTGAGCGCGGTGGCAGCGTCGCTGTATCCATGCTGGGACCGCGTCGAAGACCGGGTCCAGAAACAACTGGAAGCCGCGGGATTTAATCCACTGCATCGAAGGGCGTTGTCTGCCATTACGATGGGGGCCGCGTCCCGTTGTCTCGGCCGGGGTGACACACAGGCGGCATTTTTCGAGGAAGTCGGCTACCAGGGCCGCCGGCTGGCCAAGTTGAACGTGGCTCCGGCAGAGATCGTGAAAGCGCTGGGACTGTATGAAAAGGTTCTTGTGCCGGTCTTGCGCCGCCATGCGGGCGCCGCGATGAAGGACTTCGGGGCGGTCCGGGAGCAGTACCACTTCAACGTTCTGTTGACGGTCAACAACGCCTACTATGAGGTCCGGGAAGGCGAAAGCAAGACGTTCTTCGACCTGTTCTGGGCGGAGTTGGAAACGCGCCGCCTGGACGAGCTTCTCAGCCGGTTCCTGGCAGCGTTGAGCAGCTACTGCAAAGCTGACCAGGCGCAACTCTTTCTGGTGGAACGAGAGTCGCAAGTCCTCGTCCAACGGGCTTGCCACGGAGCAAAGATGGCGGGGCTCGGCGCCGAAGTTCAGCGGGGACACGCGGTGGCCGTCTGCGCGGCCGCGGGCAGCCAGGCGAAACGGAAACCCCGGCCGCTCGATCCCTCGTGGAGGGACCAGTTTGAGACCTTCTGGTCGGTGCCGCTGCTGGCGGATCACCGGTTGGTTGGCGTGCTTCAGTTCGCGTTCTCAAAGCCGTATGAATGGCTGCCGCGGGAGCAGGAGATGCTGTCCGCGGCTGCCGACCGGATCCGGATGGCGATCGACAAGCAGAAGCTCGTCGAACACCTGCATCAGCAGCAGGACCAGATCCGGCGGCTGGCCGAGAGCATGATGCATGTCGAGGAAGCCGAGCGGCGGCGCATCAGCCGCGAGCTGCATGACCAGACGGGGCAGGATCTGTTGTGGATCCGGCTGCAGATGGAGATGATCGAGCGCGAACTGCCCGATGGCGAGCGGCAGTGGCGGACGCGTCTGTCAGAGGTGCGGGACATGACCGAGAGGACGATCATTGAAGTCCGGCGGTTAATCGGGGCTCTGTCGCCGGCCGTGCTCGACCAGCTCGGACTCGCGGCGGCAATCCGGCAGTTGGCCAACCGCTACCGGCAGACGCATACGGCCAAGGTCAGGCTCCAGATCGGAAGACTGCCGCGGCTGACGCAGCAGTTGGAGGTAATCACCTACAGGCTGGTTCAGGAATGCCTGCACAACGCGTCCAAACATTCCCTTTGTTCGCGTCTATCGATTTCCCTGTCGGCGACCGATACATTACTGAGACTGCACGTTGAGGACGACGGAGTCGGGTTCCGCGTGCCGGACGGTTTGTCCAAACCAGGTTCGTTTGGGCTGGCCGGGATCCAGGAGCGGGTGGCCTTGCTCGGCGGAGAGTGCCGGATCGAGAGCATTCCCGTGCAGACTCAAAGCCGTCACGCGGGCGTAGGAAGTAGACGGAAAGCTGAATGCGGAAAAAGTTCGTCGGGTACCAAGATCTACGTGGAACTGCCGATATCGAGAGGCGATCATGCGAAGACCCCGACCGTTGCTAACCCCGGACTGGCGGAGCTGGAGACCCGGATGTTCTCCAAGCTCTGAAATCGCTGGGTATTGACTTCGAGGATTCGGAAGGTACTATGGCAAAGACTCGTATCTTGCTGGCGGACGATCACACACTATTCCGTCAGGGCGTTCGGACGCTGATCACGGCCGAGGCCGACATGGAAGTGGTAGGTGAGGCGGCCAACGGCGGCGACGCGGTAGAGAAAGCAGCCGAAGCGAGGCCGGACATCGTGCTGATGGACATCGGCATGCCGGGCTTGAGCAGCTTTGAGGCGACACGGCAAATCAGGAAGAACAGGCCCGAGACCAAGGTTCTGTCCCTGACCATGTATGACGACGAGGATTATCTGGTAGAAGGCATGGAAGTCGGGGCCAGCGGCTACGTTCTCAAGGACAGTCCTTCGGCCCAACTGGTCGCGGCGGTGCGCGACGCGCAGCGGGGCGGCTCCTATCTGAGCCCGCGCATGCTGTCGCAACTGGTCGACGACTTCCGCACGCGGATCAAGTCGGCGAACCGGATGCCGCGCTTTGCGACTCTGACCAGCCGCGAGCGCGAGGTGCTCAAGATGCTCGCCGAGGGAAACTCGGTCAAAGAAATCGCGGGCGACCTGAATCTGAGCGTCAAGACGGTTGAGGCGCACAAGTTCAACCTGATGCGCAAGCTCGACATCCACAACAAAGCGCAACTGGTGCAGTACGCGATCCAGAAGAAGATCATCAAGATCCCCAACTTGCAGTAACAGCGCTAGAATTGAGGAATGACCAATCGCCGGTCGTTCCTCAAAGCTGGCCTCGGCACAAGCCTGGCCGCGGGAGTTTCCGCCCAGCCGCGGCTTCCGATCAAGAAAGCCGTTCTGCTCAGCATGCTCCCCGCAGAGCTGAGCTACGCGGAACGCTTTCAACTGGCCCGCGAGGTGGGCTTTGAACAAGTCGAGGCGCGGCAATGCGATGATCCGCGCGAGGCGGAGGAAATCAAAAAAGCCGCCGATGGCGCCAAAGTCCGCATCCACTCGGTGATGAATGGGGATCATTGGAAATTCCCCCTGTCCTCCGGGGATCCAGACGTGGTCGCCAAGAGCATGCAGGCCATGCGCACCAGTCTCGGCAACGCCAAGCTCTGGGGCGCCGACGCCGTTCTGCTCGTGCCTGCGGTTGTCAACCCGCAAACCTCCTACAAGCAGGCCTGGGAGCGTAGCCAGAAGCAGATCCGCGAGTTGATCCCGCTGGCGGAAAAACTCAAGGTGGTCATCGCTATCGAAGAAGTTTGGAACAAGTTCCTGCTCAGCCCGGTCGAGTTCGCACAGTACGTGGATTCGTTCCAGTCGCCGTGGGTCAAGGCCTATTTCGACGTCGGCAACGTGGTGCTGTATTCCTATCCCCAGGATTGGATCCGGACCCTGGGTAAGCGGATCGTCAAGCTCCACCTGAAGGACTTCAAGTTCTACAACAACAAAATGCACGCCGAGTTCGTCAACCTGCGGGATGGCGAGATCGACTGGAAGGAAGTGCACGCCGCGCTCCGGGAGATCGGCTACCAGGGCAGCGCCACAGTTGAACTTTCTCGTGGAGGGCGCGAGTATCTGGCCGACGTGAGCCGCCGCGTGGATCAGATCCTGGCCGGCGCATGAAGAAGTTCCTGCTGGGGCTTGCGGCCGGTTTCTTGCTTGCCGGCCTGGCCGGTGTGATCGCATTCTTCGCCATGGCGCGGATCGGGGACCGCCGTGCCGACATCCCCGACGGGGGGACGCTCGTGCTCAGGATTGGGGGAGAGATTCCTGAACTGGCGCCGATGGAAGTCCCCTTGCCGATGTTTGAGTCGAACGCGCCCGTCACGCTGCTGGAGCACTGGAACATCCTGCTGCAAGCTGGCAGGGACTCGCGGATCAAGGGCATCGTCGTCATTCCCCAAGGGATCTCGGCCGGTTGGGCGAAAATGCAGGAGCTGCGCGAAGCCTTGATCCGGTTCAAGAAAACGGGCAAGCCGGTGATCGCCTTTCTCCGGACGCCGCGGGCGCGCGAGTATTACCTGGCAACCGCCGCCGACCAGGTCTTCCTCGCTCCGGGGGACTACCTGGATGTCAAAGGAATGCGCGCCGAGTTGAGCTACTATCGCGACACGCTTTCCAAACTGGGGGTGCAGTTTGAGATCGAGCACGCCGGCAAGTACAAAGACGCGATGGACAGCTTCACCGAGGACCGCATGTCCCCGGCCACGCGCGAAGTGATGAACTCGGTGCTTGATGATCTGTACGGGCACCTGGTCTCGACTTTTGCGTCGGGCCGCGGGAAGACTCCGGAGCAGATTCGCGCTGCGATCGACGAAGGACCGTTCCTAGGCAAGCGCGCACTCGAACTCGGCTTGGTTGATGGACTCCACTTCGAGGACGAGGTTTTCGACAAGATGAAGGCCCGGCTCGGCCAAAAGGAGTTGCGCAAAGTATCGCACCGGGACTACGTCCACGCGCGGGCCGATTCCGGCGGGCGTGGGCCCCAAGCGGCGGTCCTGGTCGCACAGGGGGAGATCTTGCGGGGCGAGGGCGGTGGTGAAGACACGATCCGTTCCGGCACTTTCGGTAGCCTGGTGCGCCGTGTGGCCGCGGATGACACCGTCAAAGGAGTGATCCTGCGGATCGACTCTCCTGGCGGAGACGCCATCGCCTCAGAGGAGATCCTCCACGACCTGAAGCTGCTGAGCAAGAAGAAGCCGATGGTCATCTCGATGTCTGACACCGCCGCCTCGGGCGGATACTATATGGCGATGACGGGTGACCCGGTAGTCGCCTACCCTGCAACCTTCACCGGGTCGATTGGTGTGATCTGGGGCAAGGTGAACTTGAGGGGGCTGTACGATAAATTGGGGATCCGGTCAGAGGTCCTCACCCGGGGCCGCAATGCCGACATCGATAGCGCACTCAAGCCGCTCGATCCGCAGGCCCGCCAGAAGCTCAAAGAGGGGATCAACGAAACGTATGAGACGTTCCTGGCGCGGGTGGCGGAAGGGAGAAAGAAGAGCAGGACCGAGATCGCGGCGGTAGCCGAAGGACGCGTCTGGCTGGGAAGCCAAGCCAAACCGGCGGGCCTGGTGGACGAGGTGGGCGGGTTCGACCGCGCCGTGGAGCTGATGAAGCAGAGGTTGAAGATCGACGTCAAGGACCGGCTGCGGATGCGGATCTACCCCCGTAAGAAGTCGCTGTTCGAGTACGTATTCGGGTCGCCCGAGGACGCGCTCGAAAGGGCTGCCGCGCGGAGACTCCGGCAATCCCTGCCCCGCATCCCGCTGCTGCGTGAGATGAGCGCGGATCTGTGGAGCGCAGGCGGGTTCCTCGCACGCGCCCCGTATTCGATCACAATCGATTAATCAGCGAAGGCGTTGGCGGAGCGGATGCCGCTCGATTCGAGCGCCGCCAGCATTTTCTCAAGTGCCGACTTGTCGATTTGGGAAACCCGGCTCTCGTTGATTCCGAGGACTCCACCGATTTCCTTCATCGTCATCTCGTTGGTGTAATACAGCGTGACGACTTTCTGATAGCGCTCCGGAAGAGCGCGCATGGCCGTGGCCAAAGCGGCCCGCATCTGCTCACGGACGCACATGACATCGGGCTGGAGGTCCGGAGTGCTCGGGAAGTCGGGTGGCGGCAGATCATCGCCGTCCTGTCCACGGGTGGAAGCCGAGATCAGCCCGACATTGCGGAGATCCAGCATCATTTGACGCCAGCGTCCCTCTTCAACGCCCAGCTTCTGCGCGACTTCGGCATCGGTGGGGCTGCGCTGGAGCTCTGCGGTCAAATCACGGGTGACCGCTTCTACTTGTTTGTGCCGGCGCCGCAGGTCCCGCGAAGCCCAGTCAAGCTGCCGCAGGCTGTCGAGAATGGCTCCCTTGATCCTGTGCTTGGCATAGGAGGAGAAGGCGACCTGCTTGTCCGGGTCGAACTTGTTGACGGCATCGAACAGGCCCAGAATCCCGGCGTGGACGAGATCATCCATGTCAACGTGGACGGGCAGGTTCTCGTGCACTCTCACGGCGATGGCCTTGGCCAGCGGCAGATGCTCGAGGATGACCTTATCCCTCATGCTCAATTTGTTGGGCGCTGTAGGCGGGACGCGTTTGGGAGCCTGTGCGAACCGGAGACATCCTTGACAAGTGTGCCGGTGGGCGGTTGACACAAACGAAGGGTAACCGGGGGACAGCGGTTAAGCTGGGGGATGCCCTGGCGAGAGGTGAGCC
>Ga0194132_10008882_pt1 | contig 14161 bp, 15 predicted proteins | sample TA2KigOf80mmetaG_FD_148612 | JGI IMG/M metagenome (GOLD analysis project Ga0194132, IMG submission 148612) | Freshwater microbial communities from Lake Tanganyika, Tanzania - TA2015054 Kigoma Offshore 80m | ecosystem: Environmental > Aquatic > Freshwater > Lake | place: Tanzania: Lake... | reverse complement strand
ATAGATACCGGCGCAGGGCCGTTGCCACGGGCCACGGAGGAGAGGAATATGAGGAGGAGGACTGGGGCTAGCAGAAGGAGGACCCAACCGGGTAACCTGAGAGTTAGCTTGCTCATTGGCCTTTGCTTTGCAAAGGCCAATTTTACCTCAATCAGGCAATGGGTGGAAGGATACTGCCGCCTCCAAAGGAGACGTTATTAGAGCAAAAGTATTCGTTTATCGATGCAGGAGGCGATGCGCCGGTCAGGCCCTGTCTTTGAGCTGGGTGACGCCGGCCATCTCGGCGCAGTTGGCACAGCAGAAGATGCGATTGTCCTTCTCGACGCCGTGGCCGATGACGCGGCAGCCGCAGTGGGTGCATTCCGGAGCCAGGGCATGGATAGCGCACTCGAAGCTATCGAAGGTATGGGTCTTGTCCTGTAGGGTCACTTGAAAGGTCTTGTCATAGTCGTTGCTGCAAACTTCGCAGCGTGCCATGGTGGGCCTCACTTTCCAGGGTATGCGAATTTATTTGTCCCTAGGGCGCACAAGGACCAAGGGTATGTCCAGGTTACGAAGAAGGTCTGAGGCGACCCTGCCGATGAATAGGCCTGGAAGGCCGGTGCGGGCGTGGGTGGCCATAAAGATGAAGTCGAAGCCCTGTTCGGTGGCGTAGTCCTTGATGGCGTCCTCAACCTTGTCTGAGCGGATGACCTTAGTTATAACGTTGTCGCTGTTTAGCTTGGCGCAGACTCCGCCAAGGTATTCTTGGGCTTCCTGGTCAAGCCGCTCATCGACCTGGCGATTAAGCTCGGGGTCCTGGACGCGATAGGTAGGGGCAGATTCCATATCGCCGAAGTTGCTTCGGAAGATGATGGGGTCTCTACCGGGGGGCTCCCAGGAGCGGGTGGAGGAGACGAGGGGACGGGAGTCTTCGATGACCTGCAGCAGGTGGACTTCCGTGCCGCGGCCATCCATCAATCGGCAGGCGGGGGCCAGGGCAGCTTCGGCGAATTGGGTACCATCTAAAGTGATCAGGATTTTCATGATACTCACCTCCCAACACCACACTTGAATTTTCTGAGCGGTCCTAAAGCCCCAAACGTTGGGTTACAGGCTTGGGACGGAATTTTTAAGAGGGGCCTAGATTAACAAATCGAAGACCAAACTGTTTCTACTGTTTGCTTAGGGTTAGCGATCGGAAACTCCCATCCCGACCCCCCTCCAACTCTCCTCCTCCAGGGGGAGAGGATGAGAAGGATGGATGCCTTATACCATTAGGTTAGCACTCGACCAAAAGAACGAATTGTTAAGGGGCTATATCTTATGGATATATTAGAATGCGATTTGCGTCAACATTACATAATGCAATTTTCACTAGGCTAAATGAATGGGAGCAAGGAAAAGGAAGAAGCCGCCAATTGGCGGCTTCTTCCTTTATATACACAGGTACAACGGGTCAGGCAGGTTTGAAGAAGGGGACGGAGACCTGGTCGGTGGCCTTGGTAAAGGTGACCTGGACGGGCATGCCGATTTTGACCTGTTTGGGGTCGCATTCCACGATGTTGGAGAACATCTTGACGCCTTCGTCCAACTCCACCAGGGCCAGGACGTAGGGGCCTTCATCGAAGCCGGGGGTGCGGTTCTGTCGGGTGACGGTGAAGGTCCAGACTTTTCCTTTGCCGGAGGCCTTGACCCATTTGATTTTGCCGGTGAAGCAGTTGGCGCAGATGCCTCGCGGGTACCACTGGTACTGCTTGCAGTCGTCGCAGCGCTGGATTAAGAGCTCGCCTCGGCGGGCGGCCTCCCAGAAGGGCAGGGTCTCGCCGACGAGGGCGGGCAGTGGTCGCTTCCAATCAGCCATAATTAGTCCCTCCCTAGAACTACGGTGCCGCCGCTGTGGCGTGCGCCGATGGTGCCGCCGGTGCCGTGGACTAGCGCAAGCTTGCAGTCCGGCACCTGGCGGGGCGTGCCTTTGAATTCGTGTCGAAGCTGGCGGGTAGCCTCTAATAATAGGAAGATGCCGCGCATGCCAGGGTGGTTGGAGGAGAGGCCGCCGCCGTCGGTGTTGATGGGGAGCTGGCCGCCGAGGGCGATGCGCCCGCCGGAGACAAAGTCTCCGCCCTCGCCCTTCTTGCAGAAGCCCAGGTCTTCCAGCGTCATGAGGACGGTGATGGTGAAAGAGTCGTAGACCATAGCCATGTCGAAGTCGTCATGCTTAACGCCGGCCATGCCGATGGCGCGGGGAGCGGTCTCGGAGGCGGCGAGGTACATGAGGTCGCGGCGGCCAGCGCCCTGGTGCTTGATACCTTCGGCCTGGCCGAGGACCCATACGGGGGTGTGCTTGGCCTGGCGGGCGACCTTGGGGGAGGCGACGACGACGGCGCCGCCGCCGTCGCTGATGACGCAGCAATCAAGGAGATGGAGTGGGTCGGAGATCATGCGAGAGTTAAGGACGTCTTGGGTGGTGATGGGATCTCGATACATGGCGTAGGGGTTGAGGCCGGCGTGCTTGCGCATGGTGACGGCAATCTCGGCCAGATGCTCAGGCTTGGTACCGTAGAGGTGCATGTGGCGCATAGCCAGCATGGCGTAGAGGCCGACGGTGGTGAAGCCGTAAAGCTCCTCGAAGCTGTCGGGCGAAGGGTTGAGCTTGGGCGGGCCGAGTCGCGCCGCGCCGCCGGTGCCGATGGAGATGCCGCCGGAGCGAGGGAGGGTACAGTAGGTGATGACGGCGACGTCAATGATACCGGCGTGGATGGCGGCGAGGGCGTGGCCTAGATGGAACTCGAAGGATGCGCCGCCGACGGAGGTGTCGTCGGCATATTTGGGGGAGAGGTCCAGGTAGTCGCAGAGGGGGATGCTGGGCATTCGGACGCCCATGGAAGAGGAGAAGACCGCGTCCACGTCCTTTTTGGAGAGGCCGGCGTCTTCCAGGGCCTTGATGATGCATTCGGCCTGGATGAGGAGCTCGCTTTTGTCGGGGGCGTAGCGAGCGGGGTGCTCGTAAATGCCGACGATGGCGGCGGCTTTGCGGAGGTCAGGCATGAAGACTCCTTGGTCGGTTGTGGGGGACGTGAAAATGATAGGGAGGGCCGGATAGGGTGTCAATGGGGAAGCGGTTCACCGACTGTAATGCAGAATAAATGGCTATGATATGATTTCCGCAGGAGAAGAAGTTAGGAGTAGCGGTGCATGACGATGACGTTTTCGGCTGTCTATGAACGAGATGGCGATTGGTGGATTGGATGGGTAGAAGAACTACCCGGGGCTAATACTCAAGGCCGCACCTTGGAGGAAGCGCGGGAGAATCTCAAGGAGGCTGTGGCCATGGTGCTAGCTGCCAATCGTGAGCTGGCGCACAAAACCGAACAAGGGCGCGAGGTAATCAGGGAGGAGATCGTTATTTCCTAATAGTAATGAAGCGGCGCGCACTTATTAGACATTTGCTAGCGCAAGGCTGTGTGTTTCTCCGAGAAGGAGCAAAGCACAGCCTTTATTTTAATCCTAAAAACCAGCGAACGTCTGCTATTCCTGGGCACACTGAAATAGCGGAACGACTAGCGCGGAAAATATGCCGAGATCTAAGCGTAGATGCTCCCTAAGATAATTATTTACTACATTGAGGGGCTATGGATAGTAAGTTGCCAAAGCTAAAGGACGGCGAGCAGACGGTCTACTTTAAGGCTGGAGGCGAGTGGTGTTTTCTTCGAACGCCAAAGGACTATCGGGCTTCGGAGGCTGCTGGGAATGCTGTGCCGTGCCTCATTCGGTGTCGTGGGTTGGGGAATTTTGTGAAGGAAAGGGAGAGCGATTGGGAGAAGTCGGCTTATCACAGACCGCTTATTGATTTTCTGGTGGGGCAGGGTTACGCGGTGGCGGGGTCCGACCTGACGGGGGACCACTGGGGAAGGCCGTCGGCGGTGGCGGCCAATGTGTCGCTTTATGAGACGCTGATGGAGAACTGCAACATCGATGGCAGCCGTGTGGGGATGCTGAACGCGGGGGGCCGTGGAGCGATGGTGCTGTGGAATACGGCCATCGGCCCGCTGCTAGGGAAGGTACGGGCGGTGGCGCTGACCCATGCGGTGGTGTCGCTGGAGAGCATGGCGCCGCATCGACGGGAGCTGATATGCGAGGCCTATGGCATGTCGAAGGACACGCCGCTGGATGTGGTGGTGTCGGCGACGGCGGGGCACGACCCGCTGGCGCAGACCCGGCTGATGATTCAGGCTAGTGGTGAGGCGATTGTTAAGTCGCTGCCTAAGGTGGCGATTTTTCATGGGGACAGGGACCCGCAGGTGCCGTTTGAGAAGAACGCGCTGGCGCTGGCGAAGCTACTGAGCGACAACGGGGCGACGGTGGCGGTAACGGGATATTATGGGATGGGGCACGATCTCCATGCCAGGGGGGAACCGACGCCGCAGGTGCTGTATGACTTTTTCCGGAGGGCGTTTGAAGCCTGAATCATCGTTTGCCGACTGATAAAAGAAAAGGCCCTCCAAATGCATTTGGAGGGCCTTTTCAAATTCCAGAGGGGCTACTTTTTGCCGTTAAGCAGACGAGGGCCGTAGAGGCGGATGGAGTTGTCCCAAAAAATCTTGCGTTTGGAGCTATCGGGCAGGGGTTGGGCGATCATCTGGGGGACAGGCTCGGAGGGGTTGGGGGCGTCAGCATGGGGGTAGTCGGTGTTGAAGACCACAGCTTCGTCACCGATGTGCTCGACGGTGGACTTGAGGGTTGGCTCGTCGGCGTCGGCGGCGATGAAGCACTGGCGGTGGAAGTACTCGAAGGGGGAGGCCTTCAGGGGCTCGGCGTCGAAGGTGACGGCTTGGCGGCCCTCAACGCACTTTTCGAGGCGGTTGAGCCAGAAGGGGACCCAGCCGGCGTTGCCTTCCAGGAAAGAGAGGCGCAGGGTGGGATATCGGTCCAGGATACCGGAGAGCATGAAGTGGCCCATGGCGATCATGTCTTCGACGGAGAAGTTAATGGCGTGATGGAGGGCGATAAAGGGGCCGCCCATGCTGTCATAGCGGGCGAAGGAGGCGGGCTCGCCGCTCATGGACTGGTTGCCGTGGATGGAGATGGGGAAGTCCAGGTCGATGGCGGCCTGCCAGAGGGGGTCGTAATCAGGCTGGTGCCACATACGGCCCGGGGCGGCGGTCTCGATGACGACAGAGACGGCGCCGAGCTGGTCCACGGCGCGTCGGGCCTCTTTGGCAGACTCGCCGGGGTCACCGCCTGGGAGGGCAGCGACAAATTTGACCCGGTCGGGGGCGCCGGAGCAGAAGTCGTGGGCCCAGTTGTTGAAGCCGCGCACCAAGGAGGCGCCGTACTGGAGGTCTTTGCGGGAGAGGAGGGAGCCGAGGAATCCGTTGGTAGCGAGACAGACCTGGATATCCCAGCCAAAGGTGTCCATGTCGATAAGACGGCTCTCCAGGCTCCACCAGGAACGCCAGGCATGGCCGTACTTCTGCTCCATGGTCTTGTACCGTTTGGATCCGGAGATGATCTTGGACCTGGTGAAGAGGACGCCGTCTTCCTTATACCGCATGCGGGCGCGGCCGTCGTACTCGGTGACGATGGGACGGCGGTTATAAAATTCAGGGTCGATATAGCGGTCCCAGATGTCGATGGGCTCGAAGAAGTGGGCGTCGGCGTCGATGATTTTGTAGCCTTGGTACATAGGGGCCTCCCTTTAACGGCCGTCTAACAAGGGTTCTATCACTGGCGAGGGGTGGTGTCAATCAGCAGAGGCAACGGTCAAAGAACCAGCAGGCAGGCGGGTTGACAAGCACAACAAATGTTCTAAAATAAGAGCTGTCGACACCTAAGTCCCTTGCTATGCCCGATCCCAGACGATTGGGAGAAAGGAGGGGTGATGGAGCAGCCCAGGGTGTTCCACATGGACCTGGACGCTTTCTTCGTCGCGGTGGAGAGGGCGCACGATCCGTCGTTGGTAGGGAAGGCAGTGGTGGTGGGCGGGGAGGCCAACAGCCGAGGGGTGGTGACCTGCGCGTCATATGAGGCGAGGCCCTACGGCTTGAGGGCGGGGATGCCGCTGACGCAGGCGTACAAGCTGTGTCCTCACGCGATATATCTGGTGGGGCGGTACGAGCGGTATTCGGAGGTGTCGGATAAGTTTTTGAAGATGCTAGGGGAGTACAGCCCGTTCATTGAGCCTCTGGGGATGGACGAGGCGTATATGGATATGACAGGGTTCGAGAGGCTTTACGGGCCGCTGGTAAAAGTAGCGAGGGAGATAAAAGAGCGGGTGCGGAAGGAGCTGAAGGTGGTGGTGTCGGTGGGGATAGGGTCGTCCAAGATTACAGCCAAGGTGGCCAGCGACCGGGGGAAGCCCGACGGGCTGGTGGAGGTGCTGCCCGGGGAGGACGCGCGGTTCCTGGCGCCGCTGGAGTTGGAGGACTTGCCGGGGGTAGGGGAACGGACGGCGCAGACGCTTCGCGTGAAGTTGGGGGTGAAGACGGTGGGGGAGGTGGCACGGCTGCCGGAGACGGCGCTGCGCCGGACGTTTGGGGCCTGGGGGGACCTGCTGCATCGCTGGGCCAACGGCATCGATCACGCGCCGGTGCAGGGGCCGATGGCGCCGAAGTCGATAGGCAGGTCAACCACATTTCATAAAGATACTCGAGAGGTGGACTTTATACTGGCGACGCTGCGGTATTTGACGGAGCGGGTGGGGAACGAGCTGCGGAAGGAGCAGAAGAAGGCTCGGCGGGTGAGCGCGACGGTGCGGTTTTCCGACTTTGAGACCATCGGCCACCAGGTGACGCTGAAGACGCCGATATGCCACGACCAGGGGCTGTATGAGGCGGCGGAGTCGATAGTGCTGCGGACGCTCAAGGAGCGGAAAATGATGGTGCGGCTGGTAGGAGTGAGCGTGGGGGAGCTGGTGGAAGAGGCGTTGCAGGGGAGCCTGTTCAGAGGCGAGGAGGAGCGGTGGCTGGAGCTGTCCAGGGCCTTTGACAAGGCGAGGGAGAAGTACGGGTTCCCGTCGCTGCAGACGGGGCGGACGTTCAGCCTGGCGGAGCATTATCCGGAGGATAGGCGGGGGTATATTTTGAAGACGGCGTCGCTGAGCAGGTGAGGGTACGGGAAGAAGGCGAGGCGACCTTGCCGCCTAGAGAAATGGCGGTAGGTCGAGGAGGAAAAGTCGTAGGGCCGCCACGATACATCGTAGCGGCCCTACTTGTGTGATGCGGATAGAGGGCGATGGTTACTTGGTGAAGATGTCTTCTGAGAGGAGGGCGGAGACGGTGTAGTTGGGGACGTCCACCACGTTGCTGATGCGTAGGTCGGCGGCCACGGAGCAGATGCAGTAGGCTTGCTCTTTAGAGTAGCCGCGCTCCTGAAGGAGGTCGATCATGTTGAGGACGGCGTTGCGGGCCGCCAGGGTCACGTCCTCGCCCTGGTTGGAGCCGTCGGGCTTGATGGGCATACCCATGGTGGCGATGAAGCGCTGGGGCGCGGCGAATTTGGCATCGACGAAGTAGGAGCGGCGAGAGAATCGAGGCCACTGGATGTTCTTTGCCTTGGCCTCGCCCTTATAGACCTTGAACTTGACGGCGCAGGTGGCGGCCATCTCGACGGCGGTGACGCAGACCTCGCCGTCGCCCTGGGCGAAGTGGCCGTCGCCGGTGGAGAAGAGGGCGCCATCCACAGCCACGGGGAGGTACAGCTTGGAGCCTTTGGAGAGCTGCTTCACATCAAAGTTGCCGCCGTTCTCTCGAGGGGGGAGGGTGCGGAGGCCGTCTTTGGCGGCGGGGCCGGAGGCAGGGACGGAGCCGCCCGGGTCGGGAGGGAAGACAAAACCGCCGCGCTTGATGAGGTCGGCTTCACGCTTGGTCCAGGACTTGACCTGATTAAGAGAGGGCGCAACGCCGGAGACGCCCATGAAGGATGCGCCGGGGATTTTTACGTTGGGGAGCTGCTTAGAGGTGGCGAAGCCGTCGGCGATTTTCCAGTGGACCATGAAGGGGGTGGTGAAGACGTCCCGCAGGAATCCGAGGCCGGGCATGATGCAGGTAAAGGCCCAGGGCTGGGGGATGATGTCCACGAAGTCGACTTCCAGGAGGTCGCCGGGCTCAGCGCCCTTGACATAAACGGGGCCGGTGAGTGGGTGGACGTAGCCGGCGTTGATATTGCCGAAGTCTTTTTCGGTGCTTTTAGGGTTAAGCTGGCCGTCCAGGGCGTCGCGGGTCTCGAGGACGACTTCTTCGCCCTGGTCGGCCTCGACGACGGGCGGGATGTCAGGGTGCCACCGGTTATGGCCGGTCTTGGGTTCCTGGGCCAGGGACTTTTTCCGGTTAATCTTGATTTCCTTCACAATTTCCTCCCCTTTGCTTCGCGCAGGGTTTGGCCCTGGGGCGATGGTAAGTGAGGCCGATATTAAAGATGGGGAGTAGGGGTGTCAAGAAACGGGCACAAAGGGGGCAACTGACGGAAATTGATGCTCAAGAGGCTTCTTGGGGTAGAGGCCACCTGATAGACTAATCTGAGTCTACGTTACATAAATGCTGCCAATATTCTTTGCACTACCCGCGGGCGCCGGCATAGCGGCGCCTTTTCTGCCAAAGGCGCTGCAAGAGCGGCTTGGGTGGCTATCGGCAATGGTGACGGCGGCGCTCTTTGGGCTGGCGCTGGCTTACCTGCCCCGGATAGCCGACGGCGGATTTGTCCATTTCAGCTATGGATGGGTGGGCGACGCCGGCGTAAACTTCTCCTTCCTGCTCGATGGGTATTCCATGTTCTTCACGCTTCTGGTGGCGGGTATGGGCACGCTGATCTTCTTCTACTCGCAAGAGTACATGGCGCAGCACCCGCACAGGCTCAAGTTCTACGCATGGATGCTGGTGTTCACGGGGTCAATGCTGGGGCTGGTGACGTCGTCCAACTTGATGGTGCTGTATGTGTTCTGGGAAGCGACAACGATAAGCTCCTTCTTTTTAATAGGGCTTTCGGACAAAGAAGAGGAGTCGCGAGCTAACGCGGTGCAGGCGCTGGTGATCACAAGTTTGGGCGGGCTGGCGATGCTGGCAGGGTTCCTACTTATATATGCAGAGGTGGGGACTTTTGAGCTTCCCGAGATATTTGCAAGGGCTGACGTTTTAAGGGACAGCGCGTTGGCAGTACCCATTGCGGTACTGGTGGGCCTGGGGGTGGTGACCAAGTCGGCTATGGTACCGTTCCACACATGGCTGCCGTCAGCCATGGTGGCGCCGACGCCGGTGAGCGCCTATCTTCACTCGGCGACGATGGTGAAGGCCGGCGTTTTCCTGGCGGCTCGGATGACTCCTGTATTTACAGGGATGCCGGAGTGGGAGGGGATGCTGGTAGGTATGGGTCTGGTGACGCTGGTGGTGGGTGGGGTGCTGGCGCTGCGGCAGACAGACCTGAAGGCGCTGCTGGCGTATTCAACGGTGAGCCAGCTAGGGATGATGATGGCGCTGTACGGTCTGGGCACTGAGCTGGCGGCGGCCGCGGCGACGCTGCATTTGATGAGTCATGCGGCCTTTAAGGGGGCAATGTTCTTAATTGTAGGGGCGGTGGAGCACGGCACGGGTACTCGAAACCTGGAGAGGCTGGGCGGGCTGGCGGCGGCGATGCCGGCGCTGGCGACGCTGGCGGCGGTGGCGGCGCTGTCGTCTGGAGGGGTACCGCCTTTGAACGGGTTTGTGAGCAAGGAGGCGATGCTGGGGGCGTCGCTGGAGGCGGAGGGGTGGAGAGAGTGGGGGGTGACGACGACGCTGGTGATGGGAAGCGTCGTCACACTGGCCTACTCGCTCAGGTTCCTGATTGGGACGTTCTTTGGACACGCGAGAGACGCGGACGTTCACCCACATAATCCATCGTTGGGACTGTTAATGCCTATAGGCGTGCTGGCGGCGACGATGGTGGTTCTGGGAGTATATCCGGCGCTGACGGAGGGGACACTGATGAGCCCGGCGGTGTCGGCGGTGACACAGCAGCTTGTGCATGTGGATCTGGGCCTGTGGCATGGGGTGACGAGGCCGCTGACGCTAAGCATAGCAATAATAGCTGCGGGCGTTTCCACATATATAGTAATGGACGCAGTAAATGAGATGCTGACACCGGTGACGGCGCGGCGTACCTTCGAGAGGGTGTACGGTGGGGCGGTGGAATGGGTGGAGAGTGGACTGCCTAGACTGTTCTGGCATTTACAGAACGGCGATTTAAGGGTGTACGTGGCGGCGATAATCCTTTTCGCGATGGGGCTGACGGCGCTGGCGGCAACGAGGGTGACGTCTATACCGCTGTCGGATTTGTTCGAAGGCGTAGACCCGGGGGTACTGGACTACGTGCTGGCGACGCTACTGGCGGCGGCAGGTGTAACGATGATTTTCCGGCGAGGGAGGCTGGAGTCGGTCATCAACCTTGGGTTTGTGGGGATGCTAGTGGTGTCGGTGTTTGCGCTGTACAGCGCGCCGGACCTAGCGCTGACGCAGGTGCTGGTGGAGCTGGTGATGGTGCTGCTGTTTGTGCTGGGCTTTAGAAAGATGCTGAGGGTCTTTCATGTAAGCAAAAAGATCACGACGGTGGGAATGCAGGCGGCGGTGTCTGTGGCGTTTGGGGCGTTTGTGGCGCTAATACTGCTGGCGGTGCTGGTGACGCCGCAGCACCCATCGATAGCGCCTTATTTTCTGGAGCAGGCTCCGGAGGGGGGCCATTCCAAAAATGTGGTGAACAGCATTCTCATCGACTTTCGAGGATACGATACTTTGGGAGAGATAACGGTGATCGCGCTGGCGGCTTTGGCGGCTTATGCTATTGTCCGGGCGATAAAGGAGAGAAGTTAGATGGACAGAGGGCCGCTGCTCCGGACGGTGGCGTCGCTGATGCTGCCATTCCTGGCTGTGCTGGCGCTTTACTTGCTGCTGAACGGGCACAACCGGGCAGGGGGAGGGTTCATAGCTGGGGTTTTGATGTCAGGGGCGCTGGCGATGCAGTTCATGGCCCACGGGTACGAGTCGGTGCCGAGGTTCCTGAGGCTGCCGTACCGGGGGTTCATGGCGGTGGGGATTGGGGTGTCAATTGTGGTGGGAACCATAGCATTGGTGAAGGGCTATCCGTTCCTGACCAGCTTCCATAGTTCAGTCCTGGTGCCGGTATTGGATATAGAGATGGAGTTTGCGCTGGCGCAGGCTTTCGACGCGGGAATATTTCTGCTGGTGGTGGGAGGGATGATGACGGCGATGCTGGCGTTGAGGGAGGGGTGATGGAGCTGCCGCTGGCGGTAGGGATAGGGGCGCTGGCCTCGGCAGGGCTGTTCCTGCTGCTACAACGGAGCGTGCTCAAGGCGGTGTTCGGGCTGTTCTTGATTTCGCACGCCGCCAACCTAACGATTCTAACGGTAGGGCGCTTGAGGAAGGGGGCGGTGCCGATTGCGGGTGAGGATGGGCAGGGGCAGGTGTTTACGGACCCTCTGGTGCAGGCGCTGATCCTGACGGCCATAGTCATTGGCTTTGGGGTGGCGGCGTTTTTGCTGACGCTGACGGTACAGGCCCACAAGGAAATCGGGAGCGACGATCTGGATGACATGCGAGAAATAAGAGGATGAAGGATTTCCTGGCCGCCGCCCCACTAATTGTGCCGCTAGCAGGGGGGGTGCTGCTCATTGCCACGTGGGGGAGGGTAGGCCTAGCGCGGGCGGTAAGCGTCATGGCATCGCTGGCGGCATCGGGACTGGGGTTTTATTCGCTTTATGAAGTGCGGCAGGAAGGGATCTTTGTAACAACGCTAGGGGACTGGCCGGGGCCTTTCGGCATCGTGCTGGTGTCGGACGTGCTTAGCACATTGATGGTAGGGGTCACGGGGCTGATGGCGGCGGTCAGCTTCCTGTTCACCATGGCGGCGCATGAACGGTGGCAGGAGAGGTACATCTATCCATTCATGCTTTTGTTGCTGGCGGGGGTCAACGGTGCATTTATCACGGGGGACCTATTTAACCTCTTTGTGTTCTTTGAGGTGACGCTGCTTTCGTCCTACGCGCTGATGGCTATTGGCGCCAGGCGGCTGCAGATGGAGGCGGCCTTCAAATATGTAGTAATCAATGTCATATCGTCGGTGTTCTTGCTGGTGGGCGTGGGCCTGCTATATGGCCAGCTGGGAACGCTGAACATGGCGCATCTGGCGATTAGGGCGGAGACGGCGGGGGACTCCGCCATGGTAACGACGGTGGGGGTGCTGCTGATTGTGGCTTTTGGAATCAAGGCGGCGATAGTGCCGTTGCATTTCTGGCTGCCTGGGGCATACAGCTATATTCCATGGAGCGTGGCGGCGTTCTTTGGGGCGGTGCTGACCAAGGTGGGCGTCTATGCCATGATCCGGGTGTTCGGGCTAATTCTTGACCATGACGTGGACTTTTTCCAGCCGCTGCTGTTGTCGCTGGCGGGGGTGAGCATGGTTGTGGGGGGGTTGGGAGCGGTGGCGCAAAAGGAGATACGGAAGGTGCTGACCTGGGATATAGTGAGCCAGGTGGGGTTCATGGTTATGGGGCTGGGGTTGTACAGCGCCGGCGGGATGTCTGCGGCGATATTTTTTATGGCGCAGTACATGCCGATAAAGCTGGCGCTGTTTTTGACGGCGGGATGGGTGGAGAAGATGAGGGGCACGGAGGAGATGAAAAAGCTGGGCGGGTTAGCGAGGCTGTACCCGCTGGCGTCGGCGCTGTTCCTGCTGCCGGCGCTGTCGCTGGCGGGGGTGCCGCCGCTGTCCGGGTTCTGGGGGAAGTTCTTTCTGCTGCAGGCCGGATTTGAGGCCGAGCAGTACGCCGTCGCGGCGGCTGCGGTGGGGACCAGCCTGGTGACGCTTTATGTGATGATAAAGATGTGGGGGCAGGTGTACTGGGGAGAGCCGCGGGAGCAAATCGAAGCCTTGCCCAAGTCGAACCTCATACTACTGGGGCCTATAGTGCTAGCGGTGCTAATGGGAGCGGCGCTGATATTTGGGGCGTCGTGGTTACATGACATAACGAACGAGGGAGCGGCGTCTATAGTTGACCCTAGAGAATATATAGAGGCCGTAGACCTGGCGGTGACGGATTGACGGTCAGAGCAATAGTATTTATTGGCCTTATTGTATGCCTTTGGGTGTTCCTAGGGCTGACCCTGGAGTGGGTGTCGGCGCTGGCGGGACTGGCTATGGGTGTGGTGGTGTACATTGGGCTAAAGCGGACGGTTCTGCAACGAGTGTTCTCGGCCGGCGGCATAAGCTGGAAGAGTCCGATAGAGATAGGGGCGGCGATGGTTGGGTACACCTGGGCGGTGGTGGTGTCCAACCTTCAGGTAGCCCTGCTTACAGTGTCGTGGCGACGGCCAATGAGATCGGCCATTGTCAGGCTGTACACAGGGGAGATGGGAGAGCTGGAGCAGTCTGTTTTGGCCAACTCGATAACCCTAACGCCGGGCACTATTGTGTTGGACTTCTCGCCGGACCGCCGCTGGCTGTACGTTCACGTGCTGGACGCGGCAAACTCGGAAGAGGCGCATCGCCAATTGGACCAGCATTTGCGAAAGCATTTTGAAGGAGGGCTGCGATGGTGGAGATTGCTCTAGACGCAGCGCTGGGATTTCTGGGGGCGTCGCTGGCAGTGTGCCTGATACGTCTATTAAAGGGGCCGTCGCTGGCGGACAGGCTGCTGGCGTCGGAGACGGCGACGATGGTGGTGGTGGCGCTGGCCGCGACGCTTTCAGTGCGATCTTCCCTAGAATTTTTCGTCACGGTGCCGGTGGTGACGGCGTTAGGGCTTATTTCCGGCATCGCGGTGGCCAAGTATATGGTGAAAGGGAGGCCCTTTTAGTGGATATCGCGGACAAAATAGGGGCAGTGTTGATAGCCGCGGGGTCGGCCTGGGTGTTCTTGGGCGCCTTAGGGCTGCTGCGGTTTCCCGACGTTTACACGCGACTTCACGGGGCGGGCCTCTCTTCGACGGCGGGCATAACTATGATATTGCTGGGTGTGACCGCCTATTTCTCGACTCGCCAGCCTGCCATAAGCCTTCTGTCGACCTTGGCCCTGTTTTTTATACTTCTTGGAGGCCCGGTGACAACGACGGCGATAGGGTGGATGGCCCATAGGACTCAGACGCCGGCGCACCAGGAGCAGCTAACGGACGAGCTGGAGGAGGATGACGCGAAGCATG
>Ga0194132_10008881_pt1 | contig 14161 bp, 10 predicted proteins | sample TA2KigOf80mmetaG_FD_148612 | JGI IMG/M metagenome (GOLD analysis project Ga0194132, IMG submission 148612) | Freshwater microbial communities from Lake Tanganyika, Tanzania - TA2015054 Kigoma Offshore 80m | ecosystem: Environmental > Aquatic > Freshwater > Lake | place: Tanzania: Lake... | reverse complement strand
CTGGTCGAGCACCACCATCCCGTCCATGCCGGGCATCTTCAGGTCCACCAGGGCCAGGTCGAAGCGCAGGGCCCGGGCCTGCTCCAGCGCCCCCCAGCCCTCGGCGGCGGTTTCCACCTGGTGGCCCTCGCCCTGCAGGGTTTCGGCCAGGCCCTGGCGCAGATCCTCCTCGTCATCGACGACCAGGATGCGGGCGGAATCTCTCATGGGCGCTTTCTCTCGGAGCCGGGCAACGCGGACAGTGCTCTAAGTAAGCACGAATCCAGACCGGCGCAAGTTGCGGGACGGTCGCCGGCTGGCCCCGGCGCCGCAGGGGCATCGGGGGTCGGGCGGGAAATGCGCGGGTGCAAAATCAGAAGAAGGCGCACAGGCCGTGCCCCTCCGCCCAGGGCAAAGCGGGGCACGGGCCAGTCTGAAAGGGAGTAGCGGGCAGGAGGGGGGAGGGTTGGGCTCTTTGGAAATTAGGCCGCTACAGCCCACCATAGGTGCAGCGGTTTACGAAGGTTTCTTCCCGACGCGGGGCAGGAAGATGCTAAATACCGCCCCGCCCTGGGGCCGGTTGGCCGCGCTCATCCGCCCGCCGTGGGCCTTGACGGTGCCGTAACTGACGGCTAGCCCCAAGCCAGTGCCCTGGCCCACCTCCTTGGTGGTAAAGAAGGGCTCGAAGACCCGCTCCAGGTATTGGGCGGGGATGCCGGGCCCCGAGTCGGCCACCGCGGCGCGGATCTGATCGGCCTCCTCGACCACCTCCACCCAGAGCCGCCCCTTGCCCTCCATGGCCTGCACCGCGTTGAGGATCAGGTTGCCAAAGACCTGCTGGAGTTGCTCCCCGTCGCCCAGCACCGGGGCCGGGCAGAGGGCGTAGCATTTTGCCACCTCCACCTGCTTCAGGCGCGGGGCAAAGGCCTCCAGGGCTTGATCGAGGGTCTGGCACAAGTCCAGGGGGTCGCGGCGGTACTCGCGGGCCCGGGCAAAGTCCAGGAGACCCCGGGTCACCCTGCCGATGCGCTCGGCGTGGCGCTCGATGACGCGCAGCTTATCGCGATGCGCCGGGTCCAGGTCCGGCCGCTCCTGCAACTGCTGGGCAAACATCGAGACCACCCCGGCCGGGTTGTTGATTTCGTGGGCCACTCCCGCGGCCAGCTGGCCCACGGCGGCCAGCTTTTTGCTTTCGATCAGTTGGTGGGTCATCTGGTTGAGCTTCTCGGTCTTGACCGCGTCCCGCTCCTCCAACCGCCGGTAGGTTTCCTGCAGGGCCTGGCCCATGTGGTTAAACTCCTCGGCCAATTCCCCGATCTCGTCGTCGGTATGCACCTCGAGGCGGTGGGCAAAGGCGCCTCCGGCGATGCGCCGCGCCCCGTCGCGCAGTTGGGCCAGGGGGCCGGCGATGCGGCGGGCCAGGAGCAGGCTGAGAAGGAGGGCGGCGGCCAGGGCCAGGGCCACCACTCCGGCAAAAACCCACCGGAACCGCTCCACCGAGGCGAAGACCGCCTCGCCGGGGGCCACATCCACCAAGAGCCACAGGGGCGGAGCGCCGGGCAGGCCGGCGGGCCAGACCGCCGCCCAGGAGAAGGTCTGCTCACCCTGCTCGATCACCGCCGGCAGGCCGGCCAGCAACTGGGCGCGGAGGTCGACCAGGTTGCGGCCCCGCAGGGGCACCTCCCCGATGGGGGAGAGGGGCCGTCCCTTGGCGTCGAGCAGGGAGGTCTGCTCCTGCGGGGAAAGGCTGGTCTGGCGGGCGGCCTCCACCAGCTTGCGGGCAAAGAGGTCGGCCACCAGCACCCCGCGCTTGCGGTTGTGGCGGTCGGCCACCCGCAGGGCGTAGCGCACCACCGGCTCGCGGCAGTCCCCGTCGCTGGGGTCGGCCCCCGAGACGTGCAACACCCCGGGGGGCAAAAGCGCGGCGCCCCAGAAGTAGTCCTGGTGGCGGCGGTCCTCCAGTTGGTCGGGGGGCACCAGCCACAGGCGAAGGCCGTCGTTCTCGGCCCGCACCAGCTCGCGGCCCGATTCGTCGAGGTAGCGCAGGCAGGTGTAGAGGGGTTTGTTCTGGGCAAAGGCCAGCAGGTGCCGGCCTACCTCCTCATGCCAGCGCTCGGGCCCCTCGGCGCCGGTGTCCAACAGGCCCAGCAGCACCGGGGAGCCCGACAGGTAGGACAGATCGTCGCGGATGCCGTGCAATACCTCGTCCACCTTGCGCGCCTTGAGCTGCACCCGCTCGCGGGCCGCGGCCAGGGCCAGTTGGCGCAGGGCCTCGGTGTGGGTGTAGATGCTGTAGACGCCCACCCCGGCCAGGGGCAGGGCCGCGGCGGCCAGCAGCGCGGCGAGGAAGCGGTTCTGGATGCGGCCTTTCACTTAAGGAATTCGCAGGTCTGGCGGGCCACTATCAGCTCCTCGTCGGTGCGCAGCACATGGAGATGCACCCGGCTGGAGGCGGCGTGCAGGCTGCCCTCGCCGTGTACCGCCTCGTTTTTGGCCGCGTCCAGCTCCACCCCCAGGAACTCCAGGCCGGCCAGCACCTGGCCCCGCACCAAGGACGAGTGCTCGCCGATGCCGCCGGTGAAGCTGATGGCGTCGATGCCGCCCAATTCCACCACGTAGGCCCCCAGGTAATCGCGGATGGCGGTGGCGAAGACCTCGATGGCCAGGCGGCAGCGCCGGTCGCCTTTGGCCGCGTGCTCCTCGATGTCGCGCAGGTCGTTGTACCCGCACAGGCCCAGGAGACCGCCCTGGGAGGCGCAGGTTTCGAGGATCTGGGAGAAGCTCTGGCCCTCGCGGCGCATCACCAGGTCCAGGGCATAGGGGTCCAGGTCGCCGATGCGGTTGTTCTGGGGCAAGCCGCTCTGCGGGCTGAGGCCGTGGCTGGCCCCCTGGGAGACCCCGTCCTTGACTGCGCACAAGGAGGAGGAGCCGCCCAGGTGGCAGTTGATGTGTTTGAGTGGCCGGTTGCCTTCGAGCTGGCGCACGTATTCGGCGGCAAAGCGGTGGCTGGCGCCGTGGAAGCCGTAGCGCCGCACCCCGTACTTTTCGTACCAGGCGTAGGGCACGGCGTAGAGCTGCCGGCGCAGGGGGGTCTGGCCGTGGAAGGCGCTCTCGAAGCAGCCCACCAGGTGGACCTGGGGCGCCACCTTGGCGAACTGGCGGATGGCCGCCACGTACGCCGGGTTGTGGGCCGGGGCCAGGGGGTAGTATTCCACCATCCGTCCGATCACCTCCTCGTCGAGGGCCACCACCCCGGAGATGTCGCGGGCGTGTACCGCCTTGAAGCCCACTGCCTCCAGCTCGGCCAGGGAGGAGAGCACCGGGCCCACCAGGCGGGCGAGGGCTTCGTCGATGGCGGTGGCGTGGTCGGGCAGGGCGCAGGGCTGTTTGACCTGGGGCGAATCGCCCAGCTGGTAGGTATGCACCGAGCCCTGGCCGCCGATGCGGTCCATGCCGCCTTTGGCCAGCACCGCGCCCTGGGGCATGTCGAAGAGTTTGTACTTGAAGGAGGTGCTGCCCAGGTTGGCTACCAGGATCTTCATCGCTGCGGCTCCGCGGCTCGGGTAATTGGCAGGGACGGGTTCGGGCAGAAAGTACCTTGCCCGCGCAGAGAGAGCAACAGGGACAAAAATTACCTGAGGGAGCAGTTGACAATTTATATTGATGGCATTGGCACCCCCTCACCCTTTGCGCGGAGGTTCAAGTCCATGTCTTTCCCTTTGTCCCTGCGGGCGGCGGCCGGCACGCTGGCCCTGGCCCTGGCCAGTTGCACCTCCCTGCCCCAGTTGGCCGACCAGCTCCAGAGCGCGGCCCCACCGCCGCCGGTCGAGCCGGCTTCCTCCCCTTTTGATTCCCTGGCCGGCCAGGTGGAGCGCTCGGGGCAGTTCCAGGCCCTGGTGCGCTACGAAAACCCGGCGGACCCGCAGTCCATCCAGGGCTTCGTCCACCTGGGCCAGGTCCAGTCCATGCGGGTCAACCAGGCCGGGGCCGCCGGGGGCGGGGCCGACACCGGCGAGCAGTTGCGCCAGCTCGACGCCCTGGTCTACGCCCTGGAGAACTTCACCCAGCTCAAGGCCGATGTGGCCCCCACCCTCACCTTTGCCGATCCGCGCCTGCTCGACCTGCCCATCGTCATGCCCCTGAGCCTGCCCAACGAGAGCGAGACAGAGCACCTGGTCCGCTACCTGGTGGAAGGGGGGTTCGTCCTCAGCTTCGGCGCACAGTTCGAGACCTACCGGGAGGGCCTGGAGAAATACGGACACCTGGTCTGGGGCCAGGAGGTGTGGACCGAGTACCTGACCGAGACCCACCCGCTTTTCACCGCCTTCTTCCCGCTCAAGGGGGTGCCGCGCACCGAGCGGGCCCTGACCCCGGAGGATACCTCGGGCCAGGTGCGTTTCGGAGGGGCACAGCGGATGCGGCAGGATCGTATGCTTGGGCTCTTCGTGCAGGGCCGGCTGGCCGGGGTGGAGTTCTACATGCCGCCCAGAGCCGTGGGGCGGGTCGAGCAGTACGAGGACAGCGCCCAGTCCCAACTGGCGGTGAACATCGTCGTCTTCGCCCTCACCCAGGAGGGCTCGCTGACGCGGCGGCGGGTGCCGGCGTTGTACTGAGAGGGGAGGCGCCGGGCCGGCGTCAGGCCCGCTTGATCAACCGCGGATCAAAGCGAAAACCCTCGGGGTTGCCAGCGACGACCTGCGGGAAGGCCGGGTGCAGGGGGTTGAGGAGGTAGTTGGTCTCGGCGGGCACCAGGGCGCTGGGCACGGCGAGGACGGCCGATGCGGCGCTCTGGGCCCAGGTGGTGCCCAGGTCCCTGGTCGAGATTGGGGCCGGATAGGCCCGCCAATCCGGGGCGAGGCGGGAGGCGTCGAGCCGGCGACAGAGGTGGGCATCAAAGGACAGCGGGACACACGCGTAGTCGTTGAGCAATTGCGAGGCTTCGAGGTGCGCCAGCATCTCCAGGGCGGCCAGGGAGAGCGAGCCAGCGGTGTAGATCATCGGCGTGCCTCGGTGGTTCCAGCGGCCGCCGTAGCGCCGGGCCCCTTCGCCGCTAAAGGCAGTGGCCAGGTGCCGGGCCGACACCACCCGCCAACTGGTGAGGATCAGGAGAAGACCCCGTGCTCCAGGCGGCCTAGCAAATCCTCGACCTCCCTGGCCCCTGGTTCCGTATCCGCGTATTCGAGCGGGGATTGCCCGGCCAGCGCCCGCAAAGGGGTCTGGAACCACGACTGTGCCGCGGCCTTGTCCCCCAGGGCAGCCAGGGCCTGATCGAAGAGGGCGCCGATGCGCAGGAGCCGCTCCGATTCATCGGTGTCCAGACGCCCGGCTCTCTTGCGCCGGCTCAGGGTGCGGGGGGCGATGTGGGCGACGTGGGCCAGGGTCTGCGCCGAGATGCCGATCTCGGCCTGCAGCCGCTCGAAGGCCGAAACCGGCAATCCCCGCCGCAGCAGGGCGATGAGTTCGCTCCGGTTCTGGCATTTGAGGCCCAGGGCGGCCCCGTAGCGCCGGGGGGCGGGGTGATATTCGGCGGCTGGTTCGCTGAGCAACTGCATGCCTTGGGGGGTCCAGTATAAAGACGGGGCGGCAGGGCTGGATGGGGTGGGCTTGGGGCCCTGTTTCGGTTTGCCTGGCATACATCCCTCGCGACTACAAAGATAAAAGCGATGAAGCCATATTGCCTCAGAATATATGCCAGATGGCCGAACTGAGAAAGGACCCGGCCAATGCGCTGCCCGCCTGGGCCGCCGCCCTGCTGGCTAGAGCTTCTTCTGGCGGAACAGGACCACCCCGGCCCCCCGATCGTACTGCACCTCGGCAAAACCCATCTGGTGATAGAGTGAGAGGGCCGTCTGGTTGTGTTCCTCGACCTCCAGGGTGAGTTTGCAGCAGCCCAGGTCGCGGGCTTGGTCCTCGACCGCCTGGAGGAGGAGCCGGCCGATGCCGCGCCGCCGGAATTGCGGCTCGACGTAGAAGTCGTGGATGTTGATCAGGGGCAGGGCCATGAAGGTGGAGAACCCCACGAAGCCGATCAGGATGCCGGCGGGCTCCTCGCCGTGGAAGGCCAGCAGGACGATGGTCGTGGGGTGCTGCCTCAGGCCGGCGACCAGGCGCTGGCGGCTGGCGGCAGGCAGGTCCTGTCCCTCGCCCATCGACGCCCGCGCAAAGGCGCGGACCAGGTTGAGCACGATCTCCTGGTGGGCGGCATCGGTCAGATCCGCCTGAACCACCCGACTGGAATCTTCGCTATCCTGCACTGGCGCTCCTTATCCCCTCTCCGGCGGCTCCGCCGGGGTGTTTCTCAAATATAACCCGGCGGCGCGTCCAGGTGAAAAACCCGCAGCCGGCTCAGGCGGGCGCCCTCATCTCCCCCACCCGCAGTTCCCACCCCTCCCCTTCTGACCCGATCTGCCAGCAGGTGCGGGCCAGCCTTTCCAGGAAAGGCTGGTCGTGGCTGACCAGCAACAGGCCACAGGGGCAGCCGGCCAGGGCCTCCTCCAGGCACTGGATGGAGGGCAGGTCGAGGTGGTTGGTGGGCTCGTCCATGACGATGAGGTGCGGGGTCCGGAGGATGCCCAGGGCCAGGAGGAGCTTGCGGGCCTCGCCGGGGCTGGGGGCGGCGGTGTCGAGCAGGCGCTGGGGCCGCGAGCCCAGGCAACTGACCACACTCATCAGCCGGCCCAGCTCGGCGCGGGGCAGGGACCGCGCCTGGTCGAGCACCCCCCTGGCGGCGCTGAGGGGCAACTCCTGGGGCAGGTACACCACCTGTGGGGCCGGCAGGTCGAGGGCGCCGACGAGGCGCCGCACCAGGGTGCTCTTGCCGCCCCCGTTGGGCCCGACCAGGGCGACGCGGTCCTGCGGGCCCATGCTCAGGGCCGGGTGGCGCAGGCAGCGGCCCCCGCCCAGGGACAGTTCCCCTTCGGGCAGGGAGAAGAGGGTGCGGCGGTGGGAGCGGGCCCCCGCCATCCAGATCCCCAGCGCGTAGGTCTTCTTCACCTTGATGGTCTCCAGCCTTTCCTGGGCCTGCTCCAGGCGGGCGTCCATCTGGCGCAGCAGCTTGCCGGCCGTCCCGTCCTTGCCGCTGACCCTGGCCCGGTTGCGCTTGAAGCGGGCGTCGTGGTCCTTGGGGGCGAGGCCGGACTTGGAGCGCCGGGCCTGCGAGCGGGCGGCCTCCTCGCGGCGGCGGTGGGCCTCTTCCTCCAGCCTCCGGTTCTCCTCCCTGGCCAGCTCGCGCTGGCGACGGGTGCGCTCCGCTTCCAGACGGGCCTGCTCGTTGCCCTGGGTGAAATTGCCTGGCCGCAGCGGCGCGGCGGGGGGATCGACAAAGACACACTGCCGGCACAACAGGTCGAGCAACTGGCGGTCGTGGCTGACCAGCAGGCCGATGCCCCGGAAGCTGCGCAGGGCCTCGCCCAAGAGGGCCTTGGCCCGCAGGTCGAGGTGGTTGGTGGGCTCGTCCACGGCCAGCACCGAGGGCTCTTGCCACAGGGCCACCCCCAGTTGGGCGCGTTTGCGCTCCCCGTGGCTGAGGCTGTCCCAGCGCTCCAGCCAGTCCTCCTCCACCCCCAGCCGGCCCCGCAGCAGGCAGGCCGCACTCTCGGCGGCGGTTAGGAAGGATTCCAGCAGGGGCGGGGCCTCGTCGGTGCGCTGGGCGCAGTAGAGGGCCGATGCGGGTACCTGTATCCGGCCCTGGCGGGGGGCCAACTCGCCGATGGCCAGGCGCAGGAGGGTGGTCTTGCCCGCCCCGTTGGCCCCCGCGATGCCGGTCCAGCCCAGGGGCAGGTGCAGGTCGAGATTTTCAAAGAGGGGCGCGGGCGAGGTCTCGTAGGCAAAAGCCACCTGGTGGAAGAGGATCTCGGTCTGGCTCATGGCGGGGCTCCAACAAAAAAGCCACCCGGTGTTCCGGGTGGCTTTCCTCGAATGAGGGGTGAGGGATCTGGGCGGCCGGCGCACAGTGGAGAAAGGCGGCCGGGCGCACCAAGGGCAATCACCTGCGGCCCAGGTGGGGGCGGCAGGGCTGCGGGGGCTGCGCGGGACCGCGTCAGTTCTGGCGGGGCCTGCGGATCATCTCATCCCTCCATATAAGGCATAAGGCGGTATCGAGAGAGATACACCAGCTGCTTAACCCTGTCAAGGTTTCTTGCGGGCCAGCCGGCGGCGCAGACGGCTGATGAGTTGGTCCACCGCTTCCAGCCCGCGGCCGCGGGCGCCGGCTTCCACAAAGAGGGCGCGGGCCTGCTGCAAGGGCTCCAGGGCCTCCTGAAAGCGGCGCTGGCGGGCATAGAGGCTGCCGATATTGGTGAGGGTATTGGCCCGGCCCAGCAGGTCGCCGGTCTCCTGCTGGGTCTTGAGGGCGGCGTGGAAATAGCTGAGGGCCTCCTCCAGCCGGCCCTGGCGGAAGAGCACGGTGCCGATATTGGTCTGGGAGCCGGCCTGGCCGGCCAGGGCGCCGATCTGGTGGTGGAGTTCGAGGGCAGCCTCGTAGGTGCGGCGGGCCTCTTCGAGGTTGCCCTGGCGGAAATGAGCCACCCCGATATTGGTCAGGGCATTGGCCCGGCCCAGGACATTGCCCTGCCCCTCGTGCAGGGCGAGGGCGGCCCGGTAGTGGGTGAGGGCCTCGGGGTACTCCTCCTGGTGCAGGCGGGTATTGCCCAGGTCGGCCAGTACGTTGGCCCGGCCCAGGGGGTGATCGAGGTCCTCGCAGAGCTTCAGCACTGCCCGGTACAGGCGGGCGGCCTCCTCCCATTCCCCGCGGCGTGCGTGGATGCCGCCCAGGATCAGCAGGGCGTCGGCCTCTCCTCTGCGGTCCTTGAGGCGGGTGAACAGGACCAGGGCCTCCTCGGCGTCCTGCCGGCCCGCCTCGAGCTTGCCCTGGTGCAGGCCAAGGACGCCCAGATTGGCGCGAAAGGCGGCCTCGTAGTCGCCCCGTCCCTGGCGGCGGGCCTGTTGCAGGCCCCGTTGCAGCAGCTCGCCGGCCTGGGAGAACTGCGCGGCGTTGAGCAGGGCGGCGCCCAGGTTGAGGCAGACCGGCAGGGCAGGGCGCAGGTCCAGGCTCTGCTGGTAGTGGCGGGCCGCCTCGGCGTAGCGGCCGTCGCCAAAATCCCGCATGCCCAGCAGGAAGGGGGTTTCTTCTTCCTGGCCGGGGCGATAGCCCGGCTGCTCCCTGAAGGCGTGCAGGGTGGCTTTCTGCACCAGCTCGCCCCCCGGTCCCTGGGCCGAGTAGAGCATCCGGGCCCTGGGCCTGGCCTCCTCCCAGACCCTGAGCAGGGCGTAGAACACCCAGCAGACCCCCGCCCCGGCCAGGGCCGGCCCGGGCACGGCGTGCAGGAAGGATAGGATCTCCACCGCGCCCAGGCCCCAGCACAGGGCGGCCAGGGCCAGGCCGGCCCAGCCGAGGTTGCGGAAGAGGGTGCGGAACACCCCGCTGCGGAAAACCATCTGCTTGACTTTCGCTGGTTCCGGGGCTATCTCTGTCGGGAAAAAGCCCCTCTCACCCCAGCCAATATAAAGATAATGTTGCCGATATCCGCCCTGTTGCTGGCCCTGCTGGTCGCGGCCTGCCCTGCCGGCGCCGAGGAAATGGTTTTTGGCCGGGCCGCCGATTGGGAGGAGTGGACCTACCCGCGCGGGGCTTTGGAGGTGGAGGACGGCCGGCTCAGCCCGGTCTACAGCCGCAAGGCCATCGACGCAACCCGCCGGGCGGGTGTGCGGGGGGCCGGCGCGGACCGGGCCGGGGCCCCGGCGGCCCTGGACAGTGATCCGGCCACGGCCTGGCAGCCCCCGGCTGGGACCGCGGTGGAGGATTGGTGGATCGAGATCGACCTGGGACAGGTGCTGCCGGCGCAGCGCTTGCGCTTCCGCTTTGCCCCGGACCGGCCGGCCCCGGCCTTCTTCACCATCCTCTTCTCCAAGGGGGAGCAGTTCATCAACAGCGCCAATATCGTCGTCGAGGGCACCCTGCTCTACAGCCGCAGCCAGCGCTACTCCTTCAACGAGGCGCACGAGATCACCCTGGACCTGGAGGACGAGCTGGTGAAGGTGATCCGCCTCCAGGCCGAGCGCCAGACCGGGGGGGCGGGGCTGGCCGAGGTGGAGGTGGACGCCTATGGGGACAACATCGCCTACGGCCTGATCGCCAAGGGCGGCACCGTGGACGTGCAGGCCGAGATCGTCACCCTGGCCGGCAGCCCGGAGGTGATGTTCGACGGGGACCTAGTGAGCGCCTGGCGGGTCAGCCCCCTGGCCAAGGGCTCCACCGGGGGCCGGCTGACCACCGGCGACTACCGCATCGACCTGGGGGCCACCTACTGGCTGGACACCGTCTGGCTGCTGGGCGAGCCTTTGGGCATCCCCCCCCGGCTGCGCAACATCTACGCCAATTTCCTCTCCTACCAGGTCCTCTACTCCAACGGCGCCCTGGCCCCCGACGGCAGCCTGCGCTGGGAGGAATTGGCGGCGATGCCGGCCGATCCGAAGAACCTCTTCGAGCGGCGCAACTTCCGCCATGACTTTTCCCCGGTGGCCGCCCGGTACCTGCGTCTGTACTACCCCACCAGCGAGGGGGACGCCATCATCGGGGGCAGCATCGATTCGCGCGGGGCCCGCTACGATGGCCTGGGGCTGGTGGGGGAGTTCCAGGTCTACGGCGAGGGCTACCCGGCCAGGGTGGTGCTGCAGTCGCCGGTCCTCGACCTGGGGCAGGGCTGGAACATCACCCACCTGAGCTGGCTGGCCCAGGTGGCCCCCGGCGCCGGCCTGCGGGTGCGCAGCCGCAGCGGGGACCAGGTGGTGGAGGAGACCCGCTATTACGACAAGCAGGGCAGGGAGGTGACCGAGCGCAAATGGGAGAAGCTCATCGAGTCCTTTCGCGGGCCCAAGGTGGTGTCGCTGCAACCGGGAGGGGACTGGAGCCTGTGGAGCGAGGCGTACACTATCTCGGGGGCGCCCTTCCGCTCGCCCTCGCCCCGCCGTTATCTCCAACTCGAAATCGAACTGCTGGCCGACCAGCCCCAGGCCAGCGCGGTGCTGGAGGAGCTGCGGGTCCACTACGGCCGGCCCCTGGTCCGCCAGGCCCTGGGGGAGATCGCCCCTCGGCAGGTGAGCCCTGGGGAGCGGCGGGAGTTCAGCTACTTCCTTCAGCCCCGTTTTGCCGCCGGCGACCAGGGCTTTGACCAGGTGGCGGTGGAGGCCCCGGTGCCCCTGGAATTCGCCGGGGCGCGCCTGGGGGACCGGGAGTTGGGGGTGGAGGCCCTGGCGGCCGATGGGGGTCTGCGGCTGAAGCTGCCGGCCCGGCTGCGGGGGGAGGAGCTGCTTGAACTGCGTTTTGCCGCCACCCTCTTCCAGCCGGCCCGCTTCCAGGTCTTCATGGAGCAGGGGGCTTTGCGCCAGCAGGTGGACCCCGGGGACGCGGCGCCCCTGCTGGAGGGGGCCACCGACGTGGTCTCCCTGCCGGTGGGCGGCGGTCTGCTCAACCGCCTGGAGATCGCCCCGGCGGTCTTCACCCCCAACGGGGACGGGCGCAACGACGAGCTGCGCGTCGATTTCGACGTGCTCAAGCTGCTTTCGCCCCGGCCCCTGGCTGCCCGGATCTGCGACCTGCAGGGCCGCACCCTGCGGCAACTGGCCCGGGCCGAGGGCCTGGCCGGGCACTACCAGTTGCGCTGGGACGGGCGCGGCGAGGGGGGCGATCTGCTGCCGCCGGGGATCTACCTGGTGTGGCTGGAGATCAGCGGCGACGCCGCTTCACAGCGCCTCGTCCGCGCCGTGGCCCTCACCTACTGAGATCCCACTTCCACAGGCGCTGCGCCGTCTTGCCCAGCACCCACTCCCGCTCCTCCGGGCGCATGGGGATGGCCTCGGCGAAGAGTTCCAGGCTTTGGCGGCAGGTCAGGCGGGGCTGGCGCAGGGGGATGGGGAAGTTGCTGCCCCACAGGCAGCGCTCCGGGCCAAAGGCGTCGAGGACCTGCCGCACCATCCAGTGCACGTCGCGGCAGGGGAAGGGCTCCTCGCTGGCCAGGCCGATGAAGGTCAGCTTGGCGCAGGCGTTGGGGTAGCGGGCCAGCTCCAGGACCGGGGCCACGGTGTTCACCGAGGGCCGCAGTTTTCCTCCCGAGACATAGCCGCAGTGGTCGAGGATCATGGTGGTGTGGGGGAACTCCCGCAGCCGCTGCTCGACCTGGGGGTATTCCTCGTGGGTGGCGTTGACGTCGATGGGCAGGCCCAGCTCGGCGGCGGCGGCCCACAGCGGGGTGATGGCCGGGTTGTCCAAGCCCTCGTGATAGAAAAGGTGCTGTTGGATGCGCAGGCCGCAGGCGCCCCGCCCCACGCAGTCCGCTAACTCTCTGGGAGATTGCGGGCTCTTGGGGTCGATGAGCACCCCCACGGCCAGCCAGTCCGCGTTGCCCTGGAGCGCGTCGAGGGGATAGCTGTTGTCCCAGCCATAGTACCCGGGAGTGATGGTGAAGGCGCGGGCTATGCCGGCCTCCTGCATCCGGGCCCGCAGCACCTCGGCGGCGGCCTCGGGGGCGGGGCGGTAGGTGGAGTCGGGATTGCGCAGGGGGTAGCGCGCCAGGTCGGTGGCGCCGATATGGGTGTGACTGTCGATGATCATGAGGTATTCCCGGGAGTCAGGTGGGGGTGCTCAATTGTTCGCCGAGGGTCGGATCCAGCAGGGCGAACTCTTTCTCGGCTCCGGCCAATAGCTCCGCCGCGCCGCTCAGGGAGCCGGCCCGCCACGTACTGCTCGTTCTCCCGCAGAAACTCCTCGCACAGATCGCAGGCTTGGTTGTAGAGGGCCTGCACCTCGTCCTGGATCTTGTCCTTGGCTTCGGCGCTCCGGCCCTGGACGTAGAGGTCGATCACCGCGCTGCGCTCGGTGTCGTAGAGTCGGTACACCGAGGATAGGAGTGCGAGAGCGCAGTTCACACTCCAAAAAGATAAAATGGCAAGGGGGATGCCAGGAGAGGGGATAACGAGAAAGTCCAGGTAACATACGGAATTGAGCGATTGGCTAGAGAGGGCTGCCTCCGGGAGGATTGCCTTATATAAACGTAAAAAAAGTTGACACCTCTCGCCTGGGGTTGCCCTGCCCTGGGGCCCCTGGCTCAGACGCCGGGCAGTGGTGGTGGCCTGGGCCAGTGTATATTGTTAAGGCTGACGAAGTGCAGCCCGAGAGGTCAAAACGTGTGGCGCTTTCTTGGGGCAGGCGGCCTGGCCCTCTTGCTGGGGGGTGCCGAGGCAGTCGGGGCCCATCCCAATCTGGTGGCGGAGGCCGCCCGTGCCCAAAAGCCCCCCAGGGTGGACGGCGACCTGGGGGAGTGGGAGGGGAGCCGGTGGCTCGAACTGGCGCCGGGCGACTCGCTGGCGGGGGGCCGCCTGGGAGACGACGGGCCCGGCGAAGGGGGAGTGGCCGGCACCGCCGCGGATCTTTCCGCCCGGCTGCTGCTGGCCTGGGATGAGCAGTGGCTCTACCTGGCGGCCCAGGTCCGCGACAACGTCCGCGATGTGGATGGCGGCGAGCAGGGCCAGTGGTTCTGCCGGGACGGGGTGGCCCTCTTCCTCGACGTGCCCCGCGACGGGGACGGGCCGGTCTGGTTCGTGGGCGATCACGCCTTTGTCTTCACCGCCGATCCGGCGCTGCCGCCCGAGGGCCGGTGGTGGCGCCACGGCGACCAGCGGGGCCGCCAGGAGGGGCTGGCCCCGCCCCAGACCCAACTGGCCGTGGTCCTGGAGGAAACAGGATACCGCCTCGAAGCGGCCATCCCCATGGCCGTGCTCTCCCTCTTCACCCCCGCCTTCCGCGCCCCCTTCGCCGGCCGGACCCTGGGCTTCATGCTGCTGGTGACGGACCCCGACGGCGGCCCTCGCCCCTTTGGGGGCCAGTTGTCCTATGGCGGCCAGAACGACAACGACCAGTTCTGGGCCCAGTTGCGCCTGGTCGAGGGCGGGGCAGCGCCTCCCCGGCTGGAGATCTCGGCGGAGGAGGTGGCCTTCGACGCCAAGATGAAAAACGACCAGCGCCTGATCCTGCCGGCCTACCTGTCCAAGCGGCAGGCCGAGGATCAGGTGGCCCAGCAGCGCGACCTGGCCGCCGAGTACTTCCAGGTCTACCTCGACAAGCGCCCCTCCCGCCAGGCGACCCGGGCCCTCTCCATGGCCTTCACCCTGTGGGGCAACACCCGCTCGA